>Ga0299913_10006321_pt1 | contig 10251 bp, 10 predicted proteins | sample RVTome_9_FD_201360 | JGI IMG/M metagenome (GOLD analysis project Ga0299913, IMG submission 201360) | Soil microbial communities from uranium-contaminated site in the Upper Colorado River Basin, Wyoming, United States - RVT155D38 (version 2) ... | reverse complement strand
TTCGTCTGGCTGCGCGAGCACTCCCGCCGGCCGGCGGCCCGGGCCGTGGCGCTCGCCGGCGCGCTGGCCGCCGTCGTGGGCGGCGTGGCGCTGGCGGCCACCGCCCCGACGGGGGTCACGATCGCCGCCTCCACGGAGCCCTCGGGACGGATCGCCTGGCAGCCCTTCGACCGTGCCGAGGCGGAGCGGCTCGCTGCCCAGGGACGCCTCGTCTTCGTCGACGTGACCGCCGACTGGTGCTTCACCTGCAAGGTGAACGAGCGCCTGGTCCTCGAGACGGCCCTCGTCGCCGACGCCTTCGAGCGCTACGAGGTCCACGCCATGAAGGCGGACTGGACCAACCGCGACGACGCCATCGCCACCTTCCTGGCCGAGCACGGCCGCTACGGCATCCCCTTCTATCTCCTCTACCGCCCCGGGTCCGAGGCGCACCTGTTCAGCGAGCTGCTGACCCAGGAGGCCATCCTCGAGGCTCTCGAGCGCAGCGGCCCGGCGCGCCGGGCCGCTGCCGACGCCTCGCCGGAGGGTTGAAGGCGCTCGGTCGACCTTCCGCGTCTCTGCGGTCGAGCAGGATCGGCGCCGAGGAGCCGAGGCCGTAGCTCCACCGTCGTCGGCAGGCGTCCTGCGCGCCGTCGGGGGGCTTCGGCTCAGCCCTCCGGCTCGGGCACGGCCCGCCGCCTCCGCGCCACGTCGCGGAGCTCGCGGAAGTGCTCGAGACGCCGCGCCAGGTCCGCCTCGGCGCCCTCGCCGCCGGGCCGGTAGAAGCGGGTCCCGCGCAGCGACTCGGGGAGGCAGTCGAGGCCGCCGACACCCTCCTCGGTATCGTGGGCGTAGACGTAGCCGCGGCCGTAGCCGAGCTCCTTCATCAGCCGGGTCGGAGCGTTGCGCAGGACCTCGGGGACCGGCTCGGCCGGCTGCTCCTCGACGGTGCGGCGCGCCTCGCCCCAGGCGCGGTAGACGGAGTTGCTCTTCGGCGCCAGGGCCAGGTCGAGGGCGAGCTGGGCGAGGGCGAGCTCCCCTTCCGGCGATCCCAGACGGCGGTAGGCGTCCCAGGACGAAAGCGCCCTCCCGAGGGCTCCGGGGTCGGCCAGCCCCACGTCCTCGCTGGCAAAGCGCACCATCCGGCGAGCGAGGTAGAGCGGGTCCTCCCCCGCCGCCAGCATGCGCGCGAGCCAGTAGAGCGCGGCGTCCGGATCGCTCTCGCGCAGCGACTTGTGGAGCGCGGAGATGAGGTTGAAGTGCTCCTCGCCCGCCTTGTCGTACAGGAGGACCTTCCGTTGCGAGACCCCCTCGACCGTGGCGCGATCGATGCTCGCGGCGCCCGCGGCGGCGCACTCGGCGGCGGCCAGCTCGAGCAGGCCCAGCGCCCGCCGGGCGTCGCCCGACGCCAGTTGGGCGAGGACCTCCAGCGCTTCCGGCTCGATGTCCAGGCCGAGACGCCCCAGGCCGCGCTCGGCATCCGCGAGCGCGCGCTCGACGACCAGGGAGATCTCCTCGATGGCGAGCGGCGCCAGCACCACGACCTTGCATCGGGACAGCAGCGCGGCGTTCAGCTCGAAGGAGGGGTTCTCCGTGGTGGCGCCCATCAGCACGATGTCGCCGCTCTCCACGTAGGGCAGGAAGGCGTCCTGCTGCGCCCGGTTGAAGCGGTGGATCTCGTCGACGAAGAGGAGCGTGCGCCGACCTTGCGCCCGGCGCAGCCGCGCCGCGTCGGCCATCACCTGCTTGACCTCCTTGATCCCGGAGGTCACGGCGCTGAACGGCACGTAGTCGCTCGAGCTGGCGGCGGCCGCGATGCGGGCCAGGGTGGTCTTGCCGCTCCCCGGCGGCCCCCAGAGCACCATCGACGGCAGCCGGTCCTCGGCGAGAGCCCGGCGCAGGAAGCCCCGGGGGCCGACGAGATCGGCCTGCCCGACGACCTCGTCGAGGGTCAGCGGCCGCATCCTGTCGGCGAGCGGAGACGTGGCTGGCGCCGCCTCGGGCGACTCGGGCTCGTCGAAGAGAGACCGCGTCATCGCCGGCTCGACCCGAGGCCCCCGACCTCGGTCACCACCGCGCTCGTGAACTCGTCGGTCGAGGCCGTGCCGCCGAGGTCGCGCGTTCGCACGCCGCTCCGGAAGACGGCCAGGAGGGCGCGGTGGATGCGAGCGGCCGCGTCGTCGAGAGCGAGATGCTCTAGCATCAGGATCGCCGACTGGATCAGGGCCGTCGGGTTGGCGAGACCCTGGCCGGCGATGTCGGGTGCGCTGCCGTGCACGGCCTCGAACACGGCCGCGTCATCGCCAATGTTCGCGCCCGGCGTCACCCCGAGCCCCCCGACCAGGCCGGCGGCCAGATCGGAGACGATGTCTCCGTAGAGGTTCTCCAGGACGATGACGTCGTAGTCCTCCGGCCGGATGACGAGCTGCATGCAGAGGTTGTCGATGATCCGATCATCGAACCGGATGTCCGGATACTCGGCGGCCACCGCGCGGCAACAGTCGAGGAAGAGACCGTCGGCGAGCTTCATGATGTTGGCCTTGTGGGCCACCGTCACCCGCCGGCGGCCGTGCCGCCGGGCGTACTCGAAGGCGAAGCGCGCCACCCGCGTCGAGGCCGCGGCGGTGATGATCTTGAGGCTCTCGACGACGCCGGGAACGACCTCGTGCTCGAGGCCGCTGTACAGCCCCTCGGTGTTCTCGCGGACGATGACGAGGTCGACGCCGGAGAAGCGGCTGGGAACGTCGGGCAGGCTCACCACCGGCCGCAGATTGGCGTACAGGCCGAGGGACTGGCGCAGCTGCACGTTGACCGAGCGGAAGCCCTTGCCCACCGGCGTGGTGACGGGGCCCTTGAGGGCGACCCGCGTGCGCCGGATCGAGTCGAGGACGGCCTCGGGCAGCGGCGTGCCGTGCTCTTCCATCGCCTCGAGGCCCGCCTGCCGCCGCTCCCACTCGAGCTGCACCCCGGCGGCATCGAGCACGCGCAACGTGGCCTCCACGACCTCCGGGCCGATGCCGTCGCCCGGGATCAGGGTCACCGTCCGGGTCACGGCGCCACCCCCGCGGTCCAGGAGGCCCAGTCCACGAGGCCCTCTCCCGCGAACACGGCCTCCAGCCGCTCGACCGACGCGCCCTCCAGGTAGTCGAAGCAGAAGTCTCGTCCGTCGAGCCGACCGGTCGCCCCGTCGTCGCGGTAGAGCACGACCACACGGTTGCCGACTCGCACCAGGTCGCCCGGCGCCACTCCCCCGTCGCCCCAGGCCGGACCGTCGGCCAGATCGATGGTGCGCCAGGAGAGCTCCTGCCAGGGCCGTTGCGCGGCGCCCGCCATCTCCCGGAGCAACAGAGGGAGCGTGAAGGCCAGCGCCTCCTCGTGCCATCGGGCAACCAGGCGCGCGGGCTCGGCGCCGAGATCGCCGACTACCTGCGGCAGACCGAAGACGCGGGAAGCGGGACCGAGAACGCCGGGCAAGGTGGCGACGGCGCCCGGGAACAAAGCCGGCGCCGCCAGCAGGTCGTCCGGCCCCGCCGAGACGACGCGATGCTCGGGCCGGATGCTGCTGCCCCGACCGAACAGCTCGATGCGCACCTGGAAGCGCTGGGTCCCGAAACGTCCCGCTAGGTCCCCGTCGCCGGCCGTCAGGCGGCGCCGGTAGGCGTCGAGCCGGCCGGGTACCTGCCAGGCGCGCGGCCAGTCGGCACGGAAGTTGGACTGATAGCGCAGCTGCGCGACCTCCTCCGCGGCGCGGACGACCGGGGATCGCGGCTCGACGGTGAACCAGAGCACGCGGGCTTGCAGGCCGTCGCCTTCCCAGGGGCGCAGCTGCTCACCGCCGAGCTCCTCGCCCTCGATCACCACGCGCTCGGCCTCGGTGAAGAAGAGGCGGCGGCCACCCCGTCGCGCCTCGAGCACGGCGTGAAGGGTGAAGTCTTCGCCGGCCGGCAGCGCGAAGCGTCCGACCTCGGCCTGGCCGGCGGCCCCGCGCTCGACAGCGACCCACGCGGCGACCGCCTCGAGCGCCAGGTCCCGCCGCACCCGTCGCGACGCCGGCCAGGCGAGCAAGATGACGACCGCGAGCGCCAGCGCTGCGATGAGCAGCCTGCCGGGTCGCGTCATCGACGGTCCTCAGGAGGGTCGCCGACCGAGCTCCTCGAGCTTGGCGACCACGTCCCGATAGGTGGAGCTGATCCCGTAGAGCTCCACGAAGCGCTCGCGCGCTCGCTCGCGTGCCCCGATCGCGATCTCGAGGTTGCCGAGCTCGTAGAGGAGCCCGAGACGTTCGTCCTCCCGCAGGCTCGGGGAGGCCAGACCGCGCTCGTACCAGTGGACCGCGAGCTCCGGATAGCCCTTGCTCTGGAAGCAACCGGCCAGGAGCGAGCAGCATTCGACCAGGTACCGCGAATCCTTGGCCGCGAGCTGGAACTCACCGATCGCCTCGTCGACGAGTCCCATCTCCTGGTAGGCGATGCCGAGGTTGTAGTGCGTGTCGTAGTCCTCGGGCGAGAGGCTCTTCTCCATGCCGCGCCGGAAGCCCTCGACGATCTCCTCGATCGTCTGCTCCTGGACCGGCGGCAGCAGGTCGTCCTCCATCTCGGCCTCGAGCAGCTCGGCCTCGAGCTCGGTGGCCAGGTCGAAGAACTCGTCGGCGCCCAGGGCCTTCTCGTCGGACCACACGGGCTCCGCCGCCCCGGCTGGCTCCACGACGTCGGCCGGAGAGGGCAGAGCCGGCTCGTCCGTCGCTGGGGTGGGGCCGAGGCTGGCCGCGAAGCGTTCGGCGGCGGCCTCCAGCTCTTCCGCCATGGCGGTCAGGTCGAGGTCCGGAGGCAGCTCGGCGGCCGCCCCTGCCGCTCGCTCCGCCGCCTCCTCGGGGAGATCCCCGCGGGGACGCTCGGCGGGCGACTCCTCGCCCTCCCAGATCAGCTCCTCGGCGCCGGCGAGCAGCTCTCCAGGGGTCGCCGCCGGCGCTCGCCCACCGGCGCTCGGTCGGCGGCGCACCGTCGTCGCGATGTCCAGGATGTCCCGGCGGGTGTCGATCTCCACCTCGCCGCGCCCTTCCTCCGGCCGGGTCGTCTCCTCGGCGAGCTCCGGCTCGGCCTCGACGGCGCCGCGCTCCTCGAGGGTCGCCGCCGCCTCGAGCTCGTCAGGCTCGAGACTGGAAGCCTCCGGAATCGCCTCCGGCGCAGTGTCCTCGGCCGCTGCGAGGGCCTCCAGTCGCGCCGCCTCCTCCACCTCCTCGGCCCATTCCTCGGGCTGTTCGAAGGCTTCTTCCCCTGGCTCCGCGGCGGCGACGGGCCTCTCCGTTTCCGGCAAGGCCGGCGCCACGAAGCGGCCCTCGTCGAGGTCGAAGCCCTCTTCACCCATCCGTTCCACGACCCGCTCCCAGATCGCCGGCTCCCCTCCCTCGGCGACCAAGCCGGCGAAGCGGTTGGCCATGATCAGGGCCTCGTCACGGCGGCCGAGCGAGAGCTGCAGGTGAATCAGGCGACCCTGCGCCTCGACGTGATCGGGGTCCAGCTCGAGGGTCTCCTCGAGACATGCCACCGCCATCTCGTCCATCCCGTACTTGGAAAGGACGGTCGCCTCGGTCAGCAGGTCACGCGCCCTGTCCGCGATCTCGGTGGGACGCGCGTCCGGGGTCTCCGGTCCCGGCGGACCGGCTGCCGGCACCTCCTCTGCCGGCACCTCCTCCGCCGTCTCCACCCCCGCGATCGAGACGGCCACCGGCTCCTCCTCGATCTCGATCGCCGGCTCGTCCGTCCCCACCTCGCCGGCAGGCCCCTGTTCCTCGGCCTCCTGCTCCTCGACGACGAGCTCCTCGCCCGGCTCGGTGATCGGGACCTCGGCCTCGGGGGCCGCTTCCTCCACTCGAGCCTCGGCCGCCGGCTCCTCCTCGCCCTCCATGACCGCCTCGGCCGCCGGCTCCTCCCACCTCTCGGCCTCGGCCTCGGCGATCGGCTCCTCGATCTCCAGCTCGAACTCGAAGTCGGCCGCCTCGTCCACCGTCGGCTCTTCGGCCACGCCGGAGTCCTCGAGGGGAACCGCCGGGCCCTCCATCCAGGCTTCCAGCTCGTCGCCCCCGAGCTCCGGCGAGTCCAGGTCGAGGACGACCTCCTCGTCGTCCGCGATGGTCCCCTCGAGCGCGGAGACGACCTCTTCGCCGGCCCCGGCCTCCTCTTCGTCCACCTCCGCTTCCGCCATCCAGAAGGGCCGTCCGCCGTCCACGTCCTGGGCCCCGCCGGCCTGCTCCTCCTTGCTCTCCCGGGCGCGCTCGAGCTCGGCCCGAGCGGCCGCGGCGGTGTCCGAGTTGCGCTCGGCGACCAGGTCGAAGAGGCGCTCCGCCCCGGAGGCGTGGCCCACCGCGCGCAGGGCTCTCACGGCCCGGACCAGGAAATCGGTGTCGCTGGAGTCCACGTCGAGAGCGCTGGTATAGACCTGCGTCGCCTCCTCGGTTCGTCCGTGAGCAAGCATCAGGCTCGCGATCTCGTGGTACTGCTCCAGGGCCCCGGAGAGGTCGCCGGCCTCCTGCAGCAGACCGGCCAGCCGGAGCCGGTAGCGCGGGTTCTCGGCGTCGACCTCGATCATGTTGCGGTAGATCCCCGCAGTGGCCGTGCGGTCCCCGTGCTTGAGGAAGTAGTCGGCGACGACCTGATACTGCCCCAGGGCCTCGTTGGTCAGGCCCTGCCTCCCGTAGAGACCCGCGAGGCTCTCGTAGGCGGCGATCTGGGAGGGATCGAGCCGGATGATCTTCTTGTAGATCGCGATCGCCTTGACGAAGAAGCCCTGGCGGGCGAAGTTCTCCGCTGTCTGGCGGAAGAGCCGCGTGGCCTTGTCCACCTGGTTGAGGCGAGCGTAGAGATCCCCGACCCGGTTGAGCATGCTGGTGTCGTTGGGGGCCGACTCGAGGACCTTGCGATACTCGGAGATCGCCGCCTGCAGGCGCCCTCTGGCCACCAGCTTCTCGGCGGTCTGGATCACCTTCTGTCTGCTGACGCCCATCAGCGGACCTCCTCGTGCTCGCGGGGGAGCACCGACCGGAAGGTCAGGCGGTGCATCGGGCTGGGACCGTACGTCTCCAGCGCCGCGAGGTGCTCCGGTGCCGCGTAGCCCTTGTGCCGGGCGAAGCCGTACTGGGGATAGCTCCCGTCCAGCTCGGTCATCAGCCGGTCGCGCTCCACCTTGGCCAGGATCGAGGCGCATGCGACCGAGTAGCAGACGGCGTCGGCCCGGACCAGGCGCACGCAGGGGCAGGCGACGCCGTCCAGACGCACGGCATCGATGACAGCGCAATCCGGCCGCGGCCGCAGCTGTGCCAGGGCGCGGGTCATCGCCCGCCTGGTGGCCTCGAGGATGTTGATGCTGTCGATGACCGACGGCCAGATCGGCACCACGGCCCACCCCCTGGCCCGCTCCCTGATTCGCTCGGCGATCAGCCGGCGGCGGTCCGCCGGGACGACCTTGCTGTCGTCGACCCCCGGGATCGGCTCACCGGCATCGACGACGACGGCGGCGGCCACCACCGGTCCGGCGAGGCAGCCCCGCCCGGCCTCGTCGACCCCGGCGACGGACCGATAGCCGCCGAGGCGCATCAGGTGGTCGAGACCGGCGAGCAGACGGAGCCGGTAGGTCTCCGCGAACAACTGCTCGATCGTCGCCACCGAACGGTGCCTCCTGCCGGTCGTCCCGAGCCCGGCTCGCCGGGCCCTAGGCTTGCGGTCTGTCGTCCCGACGCTCTTCGATGCGGGCGGCCTTGCCGCGCAACCCGCGCAGGTAGTAGAGCTTCGCTTGGCGCACCTTCCCCTGGCGCACCAGCTCGATCCGGTCGACCATCGGCGAGTGCAGCGGGAACACCCGCTCGACGCCGATGCCGCCCGAGATCTTGCGCACGGTGAAGGACTCTCGCGTCCCACTACCCTTGCGACCGATGACCACGCCCTCGAAGACCTGGATGCGCTCCTTGCCGCCCTCCGAGACCCTGACATGGACCTTCAGCGTATCGCCGGCCCGGAAGCTCGGAACCTCGTCCGAGCGAAGATACTCGCGCTCTATCTCTTGCAGCCTGTCCATCTCTCGCCCCTTCTGGCAACCCGCCCAATGAGAGAATTTCCCTGGCGGAGCCCTCAATTATCATCGTCCCGCGCCTGGATGACAAGGGACGGCGCCGGTCTCTCCTCCTCCCGGGCGATCTCCGCCAACAGCTCGCGATCGCCGCGGCCCAGCTCGGCGGCGGCGAGGAGGTCCGGTCGCTTGCTCCAGGTCGCCCGCAGGGCCTCCTTGCGGCGCCATCGCATGACGGCGGCGTGGTTCCCGGAGCGCAGGACCTCCGGCACCGGGAGACCTTCCACCTCGGCCGGCCGGGTGTAGTGGGGGTGGTCGAGGAGCCCGGACCGAAAGCTGTCGTTCTCGACCGAGTCCGGCAGGCCCACCATCCCCGGCACCTGCCGCGCCACGGCCTCGATCACGGCCATCGCCGCCACCTCTCCCCCCGACAGCACGAAGTCACCGAGCGAGATCTCCTCGTCGACGACCGTCTGCCGGACCCGCTCGTCGATTCCCTCGTAGCGCCCGCACAGCAAGACCAGCTCCGCGCGAGAGGCCAGCCGGCGCACCTCACGCTCGCAGAGGGGCCGGCCCTGCGGCGACAGGAGCACTCGCCAGGCCCGCGGAGAGGACACCGCGCGCACCGCGGCGATCCAGGGCGGCGCCGTCATCACCATCCCGCCGCCGCCGCCGTAGGGCTCGTCGTCCACGCTCCGGTGCCGGTCCTCGGTGAAGGCGCGCAGGTCCCGCACGTCGACCTCGAGGATTCCCCGCTCGACCGCCTTTCCAACCAGGCTGGTGGCCAGGAACGGCGGGAAGAGATCCGGGAAGATGGTCAGGACGGTGACGCGCATGCTTCCGCCAGGCCGGGAGGCAGGCTGAGCTCGATCCGCCGCCTCTCGATGTCGACACGGGCGAGATAGGCCTCGACGAAGGGGATCAGGAGATCGCCGGTCTCACCCCGTACGCGCAGCAGCAGGCCGCCGCCGTCCTCGACCACGTCGGTCACCTCTCCCAGCTCACCCGCTAGGCGATCGCGGCACGAGCAGCCGACGAGCTCGAAATAGTAGTAGCTCCCCTGCGGGGCCGGAGGCGTCGTGGCCCGCTCCGCCTCCAGCCTGCCGCCACCGAACGGCTCGACGGCGTCCCGATCCTCGAGGCCGCGAAACGACAGCAAAAGACCGCCGGCGTGAGGGCGACTGGACACCACCTCGACGGCGACCCGCTTCCCGACCGTGCTCACCAGCCACAGCCGGCTCCCCACTGCCAGCCGACCGGGAACGTCGCTGAGCGACTCCACGAGGAGCTCGCCCCGCACGCCATGGGGCCTGCGGACGCGGGCGACGTCGATCCTGTCGGGAAGGGGGGCCGGGTCAGTCGACGATCTCGAACTCATAGCGCTCGCCATCCCGGGCGCCGCGTTCGGCGAGCAGGGTGCGGATGGCGCGCGCCGTCCTCCCCTGGCGTCCGATCACCTTGCCCAGGTCCTCCTCGGCGAGGTGCAGCTCGAAGACCGTCGCCTCGGAAGTCTCGATCCGCTCGATCCCGACCTCGTCGCGAAGGTCCACCATCTGGCGGACGAGCTGCGCGAGCTGCTCCTCCAGCGTCAAGAGGCGAGGCGCTCCTGTCGCTTGAGGAGCTTCTTGACGGTGGGCGTCATCTGCGCGCCCTTGCCGACCCACTCACGCACCCGCTCGCCGTCGATGCGGATGGCCTGCGGCTCGACCGTCGGATCGTAGTGGCCGAGCTCCTCCACGACGGCGGCCCGGGGGGTGCGCCGGGAGTCGGAGACCACCACCCGGTAGAACGGGTTGTGCCGGCTGCCCATTCGGCGAAGCCGAATCTTCAACATTCTCGAAATCCTCCTGTCTCGCGGCAGACGAGCCCCACCTGAGGCCGCCGCGCGGCAGATCGATGAGTGTAGCAGCGCCGGAGGCGCCGTTCAACCCGACCCCGCCCGGTCCGGGCCTCGGGCTCAGCCGCCCATCGCGCGCTTGAGCCAGCCGCCGCGCACGCTCTTGATCAAGCGCTGCATGGTGCGGTACTGCTTGAGGAGCCGGTTCACCTCCTGCACGGTGGTGCCGGAGCCGCGGGCGATGCGCTTCTTGCGGGACCCGTCGAGGATCTTGGGGTGTCGGCGCTCGCGGGGGGTCATCGAGTCGATGATCGCTTCGATGCGCACCAGCTGGCCCTCGTCGACCGCATCCGCGTCGAGTCCTTTGAGCGGCCCCG
>Ga0299913_10006320_pt1 | contig 10251 bp, 4 predicted proteins | sample RVTome_9_FD_201360 | JGI IMG/M metagenome (GOLD analysis project Ga0299913, IMG submission 201360) | Soil microbial communities from uranium-contaminated site in the Upper Colorado River Basin, Wyoming, United States - RVT155D38 (version 2) ... | reverse complement strand
CGGAATCGAGCAGCGGCAGGATGTGGGGATGCTGCAGCTGGGCGGCGATTTCGATCTCGCGGAGAAAGCGGTCCGAGCCCATCGAGGCCGCGAGCTCGGGGCGAAGCACCTTGACCGCCACCTTGCGATGGTGACGCACGTCCTCGGCGAGGTAGACAGTGGCCATGCCGCCGGCACCCAACTCGCGCTCGATCCGGTAGCGGTCGGCCAGGGCCGCGGCGATCCGCGGCGGTTGCTCCAGACTCACGAGTGTGGCTCCGCGACCAGCGTGCCCACCCGCTCGCGTGCCGCCTTCACCTGGGCCTGGGCCGCCGGGTCACCGTCCGCCCAGAGGTCGATGAATCTGCCATATGCCTCCGCCGCGCGTGCCCGCTCACCAAGCCGCTCATAAATCTCTCCTTCCTGGCGGTGCGCGGGAGCGACAAGCGCACGATGCAGCAGGGGAAGCTCGGGGTGAGTGAGCCCCTCCAACCAACCGAGGGCCTCCCGATCGCGTCCGAGACGGACGAGCGCGGTGGCACGGAGCATTCTGGCTGCCGTGTGGGAATGGAAGGGCCAAAGGAAGCCGTAGTCGAGGATGACGAACCGCTGGCGCTCCAGCGCGACGAGTGCAGCGCCGGGGTCCCCCTTGTCGAGGGCCGCCGCCGCGCGGATAGTGGCGGCACAGTCCGAGGCGAACGACCCCACCGTGGCGGACTCCGTGATGCGGGCGAGCGAGTCCGCCCGCGCGAGCCCACCGGCGGGATTCTTCAGCCTGACCTCGAGCAGACCCAGGAGATAGTGCCGCACGATGCCTCGGGCACCGTTTAGCGCACTCAGAACGTTCAGCTTATTCCCGGGACGGTCGGGGACTCGCTCGGCGGCCCAGGCGCGAATGCGCCCAGCGAGCCGGTGCAGCGTCGAATCGGGCACCGGCACCGGCGACGAAAGCGTGAAGAGCGCGCGATAGGGGAGCGCCTCAGCCGGAGCCAGGCGCTCCGCGGCACCAAGCTGAGAGTCAGCCGCAGCCCAGCGGCCCCGTTCGAGGTGGAGGGTGGCGAGCAGCAGGTGGGCGTGTGCTCGCCACTCCGGCGGCCGGCTGGGGTTGGCGAGCGCACGGGTCAGGCGCAGGCCCGGAGCCTCGAAGCCGTCCTGCAGCATCGAGAGGGCCAGGAGATACAGCCGGCCGGGCGGCGACGCCTCGCCACGCCTGAGAACCCGCTCCTGCATCTCGGCCGCCCCTGGCAGATCCGAGCGCTCGAATGGGTAGCTCGATGATGTCGAGTCCTTCGGCCCATCGAGTTGTCGCGCCTCGTGTACCCGTCCGAGCCTGTGTCGCACCCACTGCAGGTGGCCGCGCGCCTGCCACTCGGCGGAATCCAGCTCGAGCGCGCGGACTAGCGCCGTCTCGGCCTCGACCAGCGGCCGGCCTCGCAGGAACCCGGCATGAAAGCGAACGTCACCCAACCAGAACCAGGCCTCCTGATCGTCGGGATGGGTCTCGATGATTGCCTGGTATTGCTGCTCCGCGTTATCCAGCCGACCCAGCCGCCAGGTGTACTGCGCCTCTAGCACCGACCGGTCGCGCGGGGAGAGCCGGTCGGAATGCCGGATCGCCTGCGCGATGGCATCGTGCCACAGCTCATCGCGGGAGTCCCATACCGCGGCAGTCGCAAGGCGGTACCAGGCGAGCGCGAAGGTTGAATCAAGGGTGACCGCCCGCTGAAACGCAGTGATGGCGGAGTCGAGATCCGGCGCGCGAAACGCCTGCTGGCCCTCCAGGTAGGCGCGCAAGGCGGGGTACGAGGTCGTGGTGACCGCGCCCAAGCTGGTGAGGCGGTCGCCGGGGGCGTTCGAGAGGCGGCCGAGGAGGAGGCGAGCAAGATTGTCCACGCCGCGACCGAGCTCGGCCTCGGGCACCTCAGTCTCCGCCGCGGCCTGCCGCACGCCCTTCGCGTCGTAGAGCGCGGCATCGAGCCGGAGGGTATCCCCTACCTGGAGTACGCTTCCCAGGATGAAGCGGCCGGCGCCGAATCGCCGCGCCGTCGCACTGCCCTCCTCGGGCCCGAGATCCTCGGCGGCCTGGCGCCGCAGTGCGCTTAGGACCGCCCGCGGATCCACGGCGCGGAGATCCCCAGCACCGTCGAGCTTGGTGCTGAGCAGCTCGGCCATCCCTTCGCGCATGTACGCTAGGGAAGGGTTCCCGCGCACGGTGAACGGCAGCACGGCAAGCGTGGTCCGTGGCGCGGCCGGAGCGGGGCCGGCACTTCGCCGCAGCGCCCAGGCACTCAGCAGGAGCAGCAGTGCGATGCCCGCGGCAAGGCCGTAGCGGCTTCGGGAGACCTCACGGGCACGAGGCTGGGCTGGCTCCTCGAGTGCCCGGCTCAGCTCGCCAGCGGTTGCAAAGCGATCGCCGGGCTCGCGGGACAGCGCGCGGGCGATAGCGTCGCCAACCGACGGCGGCAGGCCCGGGCGACGGGAGTCAAGCCGTGCGGGGGTTTCGGTGAATCGCTGGGCGATTACCGCCTGGGCCGAGGGTCCGGTGAACGGCGGCTCGCCGGCGAGCATCTCGTACACAACGCAGGCGAGGCTGTAGACGTCACTCCGGCTGTCTACCTCGCCCCCGGTCACTTGTTCCGGGCTCATGTAGGCGGGGGTGCCCAGCGTCACACCGGTCTGGGTGAGCGCTTGGTTGCCGCCGATCGCCCGGGCGATGCCAAAGTCGGCGACGAGGGCCTGCCCGTCGCGGGTGAGCAGGATGTTCTCCGGCTTGATGTCGCGATGGACGATGCCCTGCCCGTGGGCGTAGTCGAGCGCGGCGGCGGCCTGAGAGATGATCGCAATTGTAGAGGCGATGAGGAGTTGCCCCTCGCGGCGGAGCCGGTCTCGCAGGCTCTCGCCGTCGACGTAAGGCATGGTGTACCAGAGTGCCCCGCCGCTCTCGCCCGAGTCGAAGACCGCCAGAATGTGCGGGTGCTGCAGCCCGGCGGCCAGGCGGATCTCGCGCTTGAAGCGCTCGGGACCGAAGGTCGCAGCGAGACCGGAGTGGAGCACTTTGAGCGCGACGGAGCGATCGTGCTTGTGGTCGTGGGCCAAATAGACGGTCGCCATGCCGCCCTGACCCAGCTCCCGCTCGAGCTGATAGCGGTCGGCGAGAATCGTGCGGAGCTGATCGAAGTGGCTGGTGATCATTTGGTCCTACCCTCAGCCTGGCGGCCTTCTCCGGGGGGAACCTTCACGACGCCCTGCGGTTGAGCGCCGTCTCTACCGCCAGGAAGACGCGCGACATGCCGCCGCCCCCCAGCTCGCGCTCGAGGACGTAGGTGTTGCCCACTGCGGACTGGAGCTGCGCGCAGGTCCGTCGTCAGGGCTCCGGGTTGTGGAGGATGGCCTAATCTACCTTCCGGGAGTGGATGGCGGCAGAGCGGTGTGCAGGAACCGCTCGACGGCGCGAAAGAAGGGGTCCGGCTGTTCGGCGTGCGGATAGTGGCCCGCCTCGGGAAGCACGACCAGTGCCGACTGTGGAAGTGTCGCCGCCATCTCGCGGGCACCGGCCAATGGGAGCGGGTCGTCAGCGCCATGCACCACGAGAGCAGGGATGGCGAGTTCGGCCGCCTCCGATCGCCAGTCCCAGTCATTGCGCTCGAGATGCGGGACGAACGATTGAAAGACCCGTCGCCCCACGATCCCGTGCCAGCGCAGGTTCCGGGCATCGGCGGCACAGAGATCGCCACGGATGCGGGCGGCCGCCTCGGGAGTGGCGGTCACCCCCCGAAGGTAAAGCCGCATACTCTCGCGACAGAGCGGGACGGGCTCCTCGGCGAACGCCACCAGGCTGTCGAGCACCGCGATCCTGCGATTGGAGGCACTGTCCCGCCGTGCCGCCTGCCCGGCAAAGTACTGTTCGGCGTACGGCCTTCCGCGCAGGGGCAGCGAGCCGACCAGCACCATCCGGGCGACCCTGGTGGGATACCGCATTGCGTAGAGCAAGGTCAGCCCACCGCCCCACGAATGACCGAGCAAGGTCATCCGGTCGAGGTGGAACGCCTGGCGCAGCGCCTCCAGATCCTCGACCATCGCCTGCGCCGTGAGCTGCAGCGTGTCGGGCATCTCCGAGCGTCCACTGCCGCGCTGGTCGAAGTAGAGCATCGTGTGGTGCGCGGCGAGCGGAGCGAGGTCGGGCCGGAGGCCTTCCAGGGCGAGTCCGGGGCCGCCGTGCAGGACGACGACGGTGTCACCCTTCCCTTCGACCACGTAGTGGAGGCCGGTGCCGCCCGAGCCCACGATGCGGCCCTCCCGCGCGGCCCCCGGGACAGACACCACGGTCCCCGACGGCTTGGCACAGGCAACCACGAGCATGAGCACGAGCGCGAGTATCCCACGCCGCAGCATGATCAGGGCTTCGACGCGGTGGCGTTGTGCGACCGGTCAACAACCACCCGACCGCCCTTCATCACCCAGCGGACTCTATGCACTACCGCCCCGATGTTCGCGAGCGGGTCGCCTTCCACCGCCACGAGGTCGGCGAAGTAGCCGGGCGCGACCGCGCCAAGCTCCTTCTCCCGGCCCAGCAGCGCCGCACCATTGGCCGTCGCCGTCGCGAGCGCCTGGGCCGGGGTCATACCGGCCTTCACAAACCACTCCAGCTCCCGGGTGTTCTCACCGAACCCGGTGAACACCGCGTCCGACGCCATCACCATTCTTACCTTCGCACGTACGGCCCGCTTCAACGTCTCGAAGTTTCGCTTGATGTAGTCGTTCAGCCGATCGACCACCGCCTGGTCGTATCCGTATTCCTCCCGGTGCTCTATGTAGTAGCGATTGTGGTCGATCGTGGGTGCGTAAAACGTTCCCCGCCCAGCCATCTCCGCAAGCGTGGCGTCGTCCATGTCGGTGGCATGCTCGACCGACTCGGCACCGGCTCGTACCGCGTCCCGGGCGCCATCAGGCCCGTAGGAGTGGATTGCCGCCCGCTTCCCCGCTCGATGCGCCACGTCGACCGCCGCCTTCATCTCTTCGAATGAAAAGGTCTGGAAGCCGGTCACATCCTGATCGCTGCCGGTTGAGCCATACACCTTGATCCAGTCCACGCCGGCGGCGATCTGCTCGCGCGCCACGCGCTGGACCTCGGCGACTCCGTCCGCCTTGCCAGGGTCCGCCTCGAGGTGCCCCGGACGCGGCGGCGAGAGACTGACGTGGAGGCCATAGCCCGCCACGAACATCCGCGGCCCGACGACCAGCCCGCGGCCGATTAGGTCACGCAACGCGAGGTCGATGTACTCCCAGGAGCCGAGATCCCGCACCGTCGTGACGCCCGACTCGAGCGTCTTCCGGGCGTTCTCCTGCGCAAGGAAGGCGGTCACGACCGGGCTGAGGGTGCCGAATTGCGACCAGGGCCGCGTGCCGGGCGCACGGTCCCAGGCGAAGGAGATGTGGGTGTGGGCGTCGATCAGCCCGGGGATTCCGGTGTAGCGTCGAAGGTCGATGACGACGGCACCCTTAGGCACCGCCCCATCGCCCGATCCCACCCGGGTGATCCGCTCGCCCTCAATTAGCACGACGGCATTCCGGGTGACGCCGCCGAGGCCATCGACGAGTCGGCCGAAGCGGACCGCGGTGACCTGGGCCGGCGCATCCGTAGGAACCGCCGCACTCAGGGTGGTGATGGTGGCGAGAGTGAGGAACAACCAAGAAGGCGCCCTCACCTCACGCCCTCAACCTCCTGGGCTTCGTTCACCGCTTCACCTGCTGCCGGAGTTCCTCCAGCCAGTTCAGCACGACGACCATTTCGGGCTCACTGCCGGCGCGCTGGAACATCAGGAAGCGCCGGTCATCCCGGCTGACGTCATACGTGGCATAATGATCTCCGATCAGCACCGCCTCGTTGGTGAAGAGCACTCTTGAAGTCGCCGAGCTGAAGCCGCCCCCGGTGGTCACCGCCGCCGCCAGCATTTCACCCCTACCGGCCCGGAAGAAAATCTCCCGCCCGCTGTGGGCCCATCGCGGCTCGCTGCCGCCGCTCGCGGAGATCTGCCACTTGCCGGCGCTCGGGTCAGCGACATTCCGCACGTAGACCTCTTCCCGTCCCGATTCGCGGGAGACGTAGGCGAACCACCGGCCGTCCGGCGAGAGGGTTGCGGAGTACTCATCGAACGATGAGGTGGCGAGCGGGCGCAGCGCCAAGTCGGCTCCGCCTTTCCAGAAGAGATCACGAGTCTGACTGCCCCCGCTACCTCGCCGCAGAATATAGGACTTCCCACCGGGTGCGAACGCGATCTCGTCCACCTGCCCGGGATCGGCCAGGAGCGATTCCGCCTCCGCGCTGCCGTCGGCGCGCTGCAGCCAGGCCTGGCGCCGCCCCGTGCGGGTGGACACGAAGGCCAACGACCGTCCATCCGCGGTCCAGACCGGACGGATGTTGAGTCCCTTGCCAAAGGTCACCCGGGTAGTGACCGCCGTGCGCAGGTCGCGAACCCAGATCTGCTCGCCCCCGGAGGCAGCCTGCGAATACGCCAGGCGATACCCATCAGGGGAAATGGCCACCGACGCCAGGTTACTGATCACGATCCGCCAGGATGAATCGACCGGAGCCACCCGCCCGTTCCGGTCAATCCAGACAGGCGACGACTGTCCGGCCCCCCCGGTGCCGATCACATACAGCAAGGTGCCGCTCTTGGAAAGCCCGAACTCCGCGGTTCCGCTGAGCGGGTCGATTTGGATACCCTCACCCAGGGTGACCGGCATCCGCGGCGTCTTCGAGGTCACACTGGTGAGCGGGAGCGCCAAAATAGCCCCCGCCGACGTGGCGAAGACGAGATCTCCGGTCGATGAGGCCACTCCCGCGATCCCGTCGGCTATCGGGGTGATGGCGCCGGTCGCGAGGTCCAGGAGGCCGATCGTGCAGTCCAGCAGCGTGCTCCGCCACACCTGAATCAGCGCGCGCTTTCCGTCGGGCAGCAGGTGTGGAAAGTTGTGCTCGGCGACGCCGGCCGTTGTATCGACCCGGCTCAGCACGGTGTACGCCCCCCCGCCGGCCCGGACCCGGGCCAGGCCGCCATGCACGACGCCGAAGTAAATCAGCCCGTCGTCGGTCCAGTCCCCGCCGAACGGACGGGCCGAGTCGCGCACCACGGTCTGGATCGAGCCGCCGTCGATGCTCGCGATGCGAAGGTCGCCGGGGTCGCCCGTGAAGAACGCCACGGCTCGGCCATCCGGCGAAAAGACCGGCGAGAGTGCTCCGTGAGTGCCCGGGATCGGCCGTCCCGTGAGGGAGGAGAGCTCCCGAACCCAGATCTGCCAGCCGGCGCTGTCGGGGCCGGTATAGGCGATCCGCGATCCGTCGCGGGAGATCGCGAGCATCAGCGTGGGTGCCGCCCGGAGCCGCTCCAGCGCGCGGAATCCGACGTTGAGCCGAACGACCGGCTGCGGCGCCGGACGCCGCAAGAGAACTCCGGCTGCGACGCCGAGCACCACCAGCGCGAGCACCCGCCCCACCAGTGCTGCGTTCCACCTCCTGGATCCTGCGCTTTCGGGCCGCGGGTAGCGGGTCGCGAGTCGCGAGCTGATCCGCCCGCCCCCCTGACCGTCGGCGAGGGCCTGCGCAAACTCGGCCGCCGTGCCGAAGCGATCGGCCGGCAACTTCTCCAGCGCGGTGAGTACCGCCGTCTCCACGTGCCCGGAGATGGTGTGCCGCTGAGGAAGAAGCGGCCGCGGACTCTCGGTCAGCACCCGGGCGACGACGGCCTGCGCGGTTGACCCGGTAAATGGCGGGTCCCCGGTGAGCATCTCGTACAGCACCGCCCCCAGTGCATACACGTCGGAGCGGGCGGTGATCTCCCGCTCGCCCATCGCCTGTTCCGGGCTCATGTAGTGTGGCGTCCCGAGACTCATTCCGGTCTCGGTCATCCGGTTGCCGCCCGCCTTGCTCGCTGCCAAGGCGATGCCGAAGTCCGCCACCAGGGCCCGGCCATCGTGCAGCAGGATGTTCTCGGGCTTGATGTCCCGGTGAATGACTCCGTGCCGGTGCGCGTAATCGAGCGCCAAGGCCACCTCGCAGGTGATGCGAACGGCCTCGTTCACGGGAAGCTGCTTTTCATGATTGAGCCGGTCCCGCAGCGACTCGCCCTCCACGAACGGCATCACGTAGAAGAGGAAGGAGTCGGCCGCACCGGAGTCGAAGAGGGGCAGGATGTGGGGGTGCTGCAGGTTGGCGGTGAGCTTGATCTCCGCCAGGAAGCGCTCGGCGCCGATGACGGCCGCGAGCTCGGGCCGCAGCACCTTCACCGCCACCCGCCTATCGTGCCGGAGATCCTCGGCCAGATAGACCGTGGCCATGCCTCCGGCGCCGATTTCCTCGATGAACCGGTAGTGGTTGGCCAGGGCGGACGCGATCCGCGACGGCATGGTCATGGTTACTCCTCGCGATCGGTCATGCGGCGAGTGGAGGCCGGCGCGATCATGGGCCTTTCCCAGCGGGAGCCATTCGCGCCCGCAACTCCGTTGCGAAGTTGCTGACCACGACTACCGACGCCCGTTCACGGTCATCCTCTTTCGGCTCCACAAGGACGAAAAGCGAGTCGCCAGGCAGCACATCATAGCCGTTCGAGGCATGGCGCAGCGGGAAGAGCATCCTCTCTCCCAAAACCTCGGCGTCCTTAGAAGTGTCGAGTCGTACGGCCGCGAGCGAATCAGCGCTCGACGAAACGAAGAAGAGCTCGCGCCCGCTGCGAGCCCAAATCGGCATCCGACCGCCACTGCGAGACAGTTGGCGGCGCATGCCTAGTCGATCGAGCGGGCGCACATAGATCTCGTCCCGCCCAGACTCGTTCGATTGATACGCTAGCCAGCTGCCATCCGGCGAAGCCGCGGGCCAGGTCTCATCAAACTGTCCGGTAAGAAGCAGCCTGGCGCTATCTGGCTGTCCCAGGATCGCGATTCCCACGTCAGCCGTCCCGCTGCTGAGGTCGGTAGTCCCCTCCCCTCGCTGCTCGTCGAAGAGAAAGCGGCGTCCATCGGGGAGCCAGCTCGTTCGCCACACTTCCTTGCCCCGGTCGAGCACCTTTTCCGCCTCACCAGTTCCGTCCCACGGCTCCAGCCAGAGTGCATTGGTGCCGCCCCTATTGGACTGAAAGAGGACTCTCGTACCGTCGGGCGTCCAGCTAGCATCGTCGTTGCTCCCATCGAACGTGAGGCGCGTCAGTGGGCCGGCTGGCAGCTGGTAGACCCAGATATCGGGCTGACTACGGCCCGCAGCGGCGTCCTCCACGCGCAATGCGATTCTACGGCCGTCTGGGGATGCCGCCGGAAACCCGTAGAACTGACCAGGCGGGAGACTTTCAAGGCGTCGCTTCCTCCCTTTACGGTCAGTCAGCAGCGGAACATTCTCCAGTCCGCCCGATGCCGTGCTCAAGTAGGTAAGTGTGCCTCCAGCCATGGCGAAAGCGCCGAATGCACCTGAGGCAACTTGCGCCACGGGCACCGGGGGTGCAGTCAGCTCCATCCGCCGGGCGTCGAACGGCGCCGCCATCAGCGATTGACCCTGGTCGAACAACACATATCCGGAAGCGTCGTAGGCAACGAAATACCCACTCGCCACCAGGGGCCGCCACTTGCGGGTGCGAAGATCCATGGCGCTGAGCCGGGTAGTGCCATCGGCTCCCTTGGCGATCATGAGAAGACCGCGAGAACCCGGCAGCGGGTGGGGTTGTACAAAACTGATCGAGTCGGAGTAGACCAGCGTGTCGGGTCGACCGCCGGTGCTTGCAATGCGGGCGAGCACCGAGTGCCCCGCTCTGGACGCCCTGGCGTAGTAGATAAACCCATCGTCGCCCCACCCCGCCTGGGCGAGGACGGAATCGACGAGGGTACGAGCCGGACCTCCCGCGATGGCCGCGGTTCGTAGCGTGCCGATGAGCTCGTTTGCGATGGAGACGGAAGTAAATCCGAACTCGGTTCCATCGGGCGAAAAGAACGGCCATCCAGGGCCACGATCACTGGCCTGGAGCCGCGCAGTGGCCAGGGAGCCCAACTCCCGGGCGAATAGCCGAATCCGGCCTCCGGCGCGCTCTACGATCAGAATTCGAGATCCATCAGGACTTACATCCATCACCAGCGGTATCCCGTTGGAATCGAGCGTCTCGAACTCAAAACGTACGACGCGGCCAGGTGACTGAACGGCGGCTCTAGTCCAACCCGCCACCGCGACGATCCCAAGGAACACCGCGAGCGCCATCAGCGAAACGACAGCCCTGGTCCGTTGACTCGAGGGATGGC
>Ga0299913_10006319_pt1 | contig 10252 bp, 10 predicted proteins | sample RVTome_9_FD_201360 | JGI IMG/M metagenome (GOLD analysis project Ga0299913, IMG submission 201360) | Soil microbial communities from uranium-contaminated site in the Upper Colorado River Basin, Wyoming, United States - RVT155D38 (version 2) ... | reverse complement strand
GTACTTCTGCCACGACGTGCGCGTCGTCCGGCTCCCCCGCCACGGCGCGTCCTGCCCGGTCGCCATCGCCGTCTCGTGCTCGGCCGACCGGCAGGCGCTTGGCAAGATCACCGCCGAGGGCGTCTTCCTCGAGCAGCTCGAGACCGACCCCGCGCACTACATGCCCGACGCCGGCGTCTCCGACGAGATCGCGGCCGGCGAGGTCGTCAAGATCGACCTCAACCAGCCGATGGACTCGATCCTCGCGGAGCTCTCCCGGCACCCCGTGAAGACGCGACTCTCGCTGACCGGCCCGCTCGTCGTCGCCCGCGACATCGCGCACGCCAAGATCAAGGAGCGCCTGGACGCCGGCGAGGAGATGCCGTCCTACCTCCGCGACCACCCGGTCTACTACGCAGGCCCGGCCAAGACGCCCGCCGGCATGGCGTCGGGCTCGTTCGGCCCGACGACGGCCGGCCGGATGGATTCCTACGTCGAGCAGTTCCAGGCCGCGGGTGGCTCGAAGGTGATGCTCGCCAAGGGCAACCGCTCGAAGCAGGTCACCGAGGCCTGCGCCACCCACGGCGGGTTCTACCTCGGCTCGATCGGCGGCCCGGCCGCGCGGCTCGCCCAGGACTGCATCACGTCGGTGTCGGTGCTGGAGTACGAAGAGCTCGGCATGGAAGCCGTCTGGAAGATCGAGGTCGAGGACTTCCCCGCCTTCATCGTCGTCGACGACAAGGGCAACGACTTCTTCACCGACCCGTCCGGAGCGGTCACCGTGCCACTGAGCTCGGTGGGGGCGGCCGGGATCCGGGTCCGCTCGGCGGAGTAGGGCGAAGATCCCCGATCCGTTCCTTTCCCGGTGAGTCCTTCGGGTCTAGCGTGAGTGACATCCAGACCACTTCGACCGAAGCGGCCGATCCACACACCCTGGAGGCCCACGTGTTCATTCAGATGGTTCGAGGAACCTGCTCGCGACAGGACGAGATGCGAAGGCTCGTCGACGACTGGTGCGGCGCCATGGGCGAGCGTCCCGGCTGGCTCGGCGGCACCTACGGCTTCACCGACGACGACCACTTCGTCGGCGTGGTCCGATTCGACTCACAAGCGGCGTGTGACGAGGCCCGGATGATGCCCGGTGCCGACATGTGGTGGGCGGGCGCCGAGTCACTGATGGACGGCGCCTGCGAGATCCACCAGTCCGGCGACGTGTCGATGATGCTGGACGGTGGCTCCGACGACGCCGGCTTCGTCCAGATCATGCGCGGCCGGATCGCCGACGAGAGCACGTTCCGCCACCTCATGACCGACGCCGAGATGACCAGCATGCTCCACCAGGCGCGGCCCGAGATCATCGGTGCGACCTTGGCGATCGAGGGCGACGGCACGTTCACCGAGACGATCGCGTTCACCGACGAGGCGGCCGCTCGCGAGGGCGAGCAGATGGAGATGCCCGCCGAGATCGGCTCCGACTTCGAGTCCTCCATGGCCGACGTGGAGTACATCGACCTGCACCGGCCCTGGTTCGCCACCCACCGGTGAGCCGCGCCGGCGCGTAGGCGGAACGATGCCCTGGGGCCGTCCGTTGGAGCGGGCGACCCCAGGAGGACAACTGATGAAGTGCCCCACTGACGGCACCACCCTGACCATGAGCGAGCGCGGCGGTATCGAGATCGACTACTGCCCCGAGTGCCGCGGCGTGTGGCTCGACCGCGGAGAGCTCGACAAGATCATCGAACGGTCGACGACGCAGCCAGCCCCCGCACCGGCAGCACCAGCCCCACCAGCCTCGTCGTACGAACAGGAGCGCGACCACCGCCGGATGCAGCAGGACCAGCGATATGCGCAGGCCAGTCAGCAGCCCTACCGCAAGAAGAAGAAGGAGAGCTGGCTCAGCGAGATCTTCGACTGAGACGTCCCCCGGAACGTCCGCCGGGACGTCCGACGAGGTGGCTGCCGGGGCGACCGGATCGTCGGACGTCCCGCACAACGTCCGGCAACGTGGCAGCCGAGGCGTCGGACGTACGCCGCCGCGTCGCCGTACGCAGGTCAGGCGGTCCGGTCGTCGAGGTGCGGGCAGCCCCGCGACCGGAGCGCCTCGGTGATCTGGTCGAAGAAGTCGTCGGCGGCAACGCGCAGGCCGAGAAGGGGAAGGCGCAGGACGAGCGCGCTGGCCATCGAGACCGAGTTCTGACGTAGTGCATCTCCGATGGCGTTCTGGACCCACCCGTGCTGGATCCCGTCGATCTCGACGACGACACCCCACTCCTCCCAATACACATCGAGGAAGTAGCGACCGTCCTTGGTCTGGCGCCGCACCTGCCGACTCGGCTCCGGGATCCCCCGCTCGCGGCACTCGCGCGCGAACTCGTGCTCGCTGATCGAGCGCACCCCGTCGATCAGGTCCAGGATCGTCATCTGGATGAGGAGCCTTCGCCTGTCGCGCCTGACCCGGAGAGCAGCCTCGCCGAGCCGTTCGGCCGTGGTGAGCCCCTGCTGGACCGGCATCGTCAGCAGGAGCACCGCCTGCTTGTCCGACTTGGCCCAGAGCGCCCCGTGGACCGCGGCCACGTGGGGCAGCGTGCGCGGCACGCCGGACGCGCTCAGGTCCGTCGCTCGATAGCGCCGGGTCTGATGGATGTTGAGACCCTTGCCCCTTCGCCTCCGCGCGCTCTTGGGCACCGAGATCCGCAACGTCTCCTCATCGAAGCCACGGAGCCCGGACGCGATGAGCGCCGACGCCCCGTCGAGCGCAGCCCGCGGTCCGGCCTCGAGGACTCCCGCCCACTGCTCGCCCAGGGTCGTGAGCTCGCCGGTGTGGATGGCTACCGCCTGACTGCGCACGGGTCGCCAACGGCGGGCGACGATGTTGGCGCGGATCTGCCCTCGCGTCACCCGAAGTCCGAGGAGCTGCGACCGGCCGATCACCCCGCCCTGTTCGTTGGCCAGCGCCATGGCCTTGGCGATCCGGCGCTGGCGAAGGTCCGCACTCGCCGCGCGCTCGCCTGCTTCGTCCGCCTCGGGTTCCATGACTCGAGCGTGCGACGCCGTGCTGCGGCGTACCAGCCCATCCGGACGATCTGTGGACAACCGATCAGGTGCGTCCGACGATGCGGCGACCGCCTCGTCGGACGTCCGCCGGGACGTCCGACGAGGTGGCTGCCGGGGCCACCGCTTCGTCGGACGCTGCGCAGGCGGACGCTACCCGGTGCCCCATCCGTACGCCGCCGGGCGGCAGTGCTTTCATGGCCGCATGCACAGTCACGGGGACCCAACCGAGATCGTCGAGATCGCCCGAGCCGAGTCCGAGCGCGGCGAGGTGGTGCTGCGTCGGCACACGTCCGGGGTCGGCGCCGACGTGATCGAGCTGCGCGTCAACGGCGTCTTTGTGATGGACACCCTCGAGACCGGCACCGAGATCGAGCTCGCCGCAGTTGCGCTCGACGTCGTCCCCGATCCGCGCGACGTCGTCGTCGGCGGGCTCGGCCTGGGGTTCACCACCCAGCGGGTGCTGGCCGACACGCGCGTCGAGCGCGTGATGGTGGTGGAGATCGAGGACTCGCTCGTCGGGTGGATGCGCGACGGCACGGTCCCGCACGGCCCGGCCCTGCTCGCCGACCAGCGCGTGCGGATCGTCAATGCGGACATCCTGATGGCGATCGCGGAGGCGCGTTCGACGTACGACCTGATCCTGCTCGACGTCGACAACGGCCCGGGCTATCTCGTCCACGAGGGCAACGTCCGCCTCTACGAGCAGGGGTTCCTCGCGCAGTGCCACGACCTCCTCAACCCCGAGGGCGCGCTGGTGATCTGGTCGGCGGCGGCGTCCCCGGAGCTGCTCGCCGCGATGCAGGCCGTCTTCGGCGAGGTGGAGCAGCAGAGCCACGACGTGCTGCTCCAGGGCCGGCCCGAGACCTACTACCTCTACGTCGCGCGCAGGGCAGCCGGCTAGATCCGTCAGGCGGAGATCCGTCAGGCCGAGATCAGCGACGGCAGCAGAGTCAGGGACCGCTCACGTAGCGAGGGCAGGGCCGTGCCGCTGCCGGTCAGGTGTTCGAGCAGCGCCTTCTCGAAGACGCCGTCGAGCAGGGCATACGTCGTCGCGGAGTCCAGCAGCGGGGTTGCGTCGGCCAGCTCGGCGAAGCGGGAGATGACCCGCCAGATCATCTGCTCCAGCGAGTGGTCGATCTCGAGCACCGCTTCGCGCAGCGGCTCCTCGAACATCGACTGGGTGCGCAGGTCGTACCAGAGCCGATGCATGTGCGGCTCGTCGGTGAGCGTCTCGACAAGCTTGTCGGCGAAGCGTTCGCGCAGCTCGTCGGCCGTCGTGGAGGTCTCCACGAGCTCGTCGTAGCGGGTCACGCACTGCGCCTTGTAGTAGCGCACACAGTAGGTGATCAGCTCGATCTTGTTCTCGAAGTAGTAGTGCACGACCCCGTGCGAGAACGGCGAGTTCTGCGCGATCTCGCGCAGCGAGGTCTTGGCGTAGCCGAGGTCGCCGAGGGTGACCAGTGCGCACTCGGCGAGCTGGTCGCGACGCGCGTCGACCTTCTCCTCCCGAGTGCGTCGGGCAGTCGTGGCCGTGGGAGTCATGGGCTCATCGTAGGGCAGATCCGCGAAATTCTTGACAATTGACCAGAGAAAGTCTTGACAGTCGTCAAGACTTCTCGCCACAGTGATGGGCATCACAATCCCGACCTCGCAGGAGAATCGATGAGCGTCTTTGATCTCACCGGCCGCACCGCTCTGGTGACCGGTTCCGCCCAGGGCCTGGGAGAAGGCATGGCCAAGGCGCTCGCCGCCGCGGGAGCGAAGGTGATGGTCGCCGACGTCCAGGACTCCGGCGCCGAGGTCGCCGCGGCGCTCGGCGACGGCCATGCGTTCATCAAGCTCGATGTCACCGACGACGCGGGCTGGGAGGCGGCCTGCGCAGCCACCGTCGAGCAGCTCGGCGGCCTCGACATCCTGGTCAACAACGCAGGCATCGAGATCACCAGCATGCTCACCGAGGTCGACGCCGACCAGATCCGCAAGATGCTCGACGTCAACGTCCTCGGCACCGCCCTCGGTCTTAAGCACGGGCTGCGCACCATGCGCCCCGGCGGCGCCGCGGGCCAGGGGGGCTCGATCATCAATGTCGCCTCCGTCGCCGCGACCATCGCCTTCCCGGGCATCGCGGTCTACAGCGCCACCAAGTCGGCCGTCGACCGGCTGACCAAGGTGGCCGCCATGGAAGCCGGCAAGCTCGGCACCGGCGTCCGGGTCAACTGCATCTATCCCGGACTCGTGCCCACGGCCATGGGTGCCGGGCTCGCCAACGACGTGGCCGCGATCGGCCTGTTCGCCAGCGCCGAGGAGGCCGTCGGCGCCGTCGTCGAGCTGACCCCGGTCGGCCGCCTCGGCACCGTCGAGGACATGGCCGACGCGGTCGTGTTCCTCGCCTCCGATGCCTCGCGCTTCGTCACCGGCGCCGGTCTGCCGGTCGACGGCGGCATGGGCATGTGACCACTCACCACTCGAGCCACCTCTCCTCAACGCAGAAGGAACCCACATGAATGACAAGCCCGTCGTCGTCTACGGCGCCTCCGGCTACACCGGACGCCTGATCTGTGAATATCTCCGGGAGTACGCCGTCCCGTTCATCGCCGCCGGGCGCAGCGCCGACCGGCTCGAGTCCTCGATGCAGTCCAACGTCGCCGGCATCGAGACCGCCGACTACGAGGTCCGCGAGGTCGCGCACGAGGTCGACGCCCTCGCCGACCTCTTCGCGGGCGCCAAGGTCGTGTGCAACACGGTCGGCCCGTTCTCCAAGCTCGGCGCGCCCGTCGTCGAGGCGGCGCTGAGGGCCGGGGTGCACTACACGGACACCACCGGCGAGCAGGACTGGCTGATGAGGTGCGACGAGGACTTCGGTGCCGACTTCGCCGCCGCGGGCCTGCTCCTCGCCCCGGGCATCGCGCAGATGTACACCACCGGCGAGATCGCCGCCCAGCTCTGCCTTGAGAAGCCCGGCCTCGACACCCTCGACATCGCCGTGTTCTGGGGCGGCTCCCCCACCATCGCGTCGACCGAGACGATCCTCGTCAATGCGGCCTCCAGCGCGCCGCACTTCCTCGAGCAGAACCAGTACGTCGGCTTCGACCCCGCGGCCGGACTCGTGCCGCTGGTCGTGCCCGGTCAGCACGAGCTGGCGCAATCCTTGCCATGGGGCGGCACGTCACACCCGGTGTGGTTCAAGCGGGACCCGCGGGTGGCCAACTGCAAGGCGCAGGGTGGCGTCTTCAACGCAGCCCTGATGCATGGCGTGCCGCAGATCGTGGCGGGCGCGCTCGAGGCGACCAAGGACATGACCGAGGAGGACAAGGCCGCTGCGCTCACCGCGACCGCGCGCCAGGTGATGGACCAGATGCCGCCGCGGGAGAACCCGCGCGTCAACAAGTCCCTCGACTCGGTGCACGCCTCCGGCCCGCTCGGGCGAGCGCACTGCGTGATCCACGGCAACAGCAACTACAAGCAGACCGGCCTTCTGCAGGCCTACGCGGCCTACTCGCTGCTCCAGCAGCCGCCCCGGCGGGTGGGCTTCGCGTCCGCCTGCCAGGCCTTCGGCCACCACGAGCTCCTCGGGGTGCTGCGCACGTTCGGCCTGGTCTCCGCACCGGTGCTGACCGTGCAGGACTGAGGAGGAACACCCAGTGCGACTCGTCGACTACCTCGACAAGGGTGCCAGCCTTGCCCCCGCTGCGCCCTGCCTGACCACGGACGGCGTCTCCGCGTCGTACTCCGAGGTCGTCGACGCGTCGCACCGGATCGCGAGTGGCCTGCGTCGCCGGGGCCTGGGGCCTGGCGGCAAGGTCGCGATCATCTCCGCCAACGATCCGCGCGCCTTCACGTGCGTGTTCGGGATCAGTCGCGCGGACGCGGTGTGGTGTCCGATCAATCCCCGCAACGAGGCCACCGAGAACCGCGAGCTCCTCGACCTCTTCGACTGCGAAGCCGTCTTCTTCCAGGCGCCGTTCGCACCCCTGGTCGAGGCGATCCGTGGCGACCTCCCCGGCGTGCACTCCTGGATCCGGCTCGACGACGACACCGACGCCGATGCCGCCTCTCCCGTCCTCGGCTGGTCCGACTTCATCGAGTCGGGCCGGCCGAGCACCATCCCGGCTGGGCCAGCACCGGCGGGGACCCTGTGCATGCTCGTCGGCACCGGCGGCACGACGGGACGCCCGAAGGGCGTGATGCTCAGCCACGGCAACCTCGAGACGATGACCGCGCTGACCCTGATGGGATATCCCTTCGGCGAGCGGCCGGTCTATCTCGCGCTTGCGCCGCTGACCCACGCGGCCGGAGTGCTGTGCTTCCCGATCCTGGCGTGCGGTGGGGAGATCGTGATCATGCGCTCACCCGACGTGCATGCGTTCCTCGCGCTGATCGAGCGACACCGGGTCACCCACACGTTCCTGCCGCCGACCCTGATCTACATGGTGCTGGCGGCCGACGAGCTCGACTCGACCGACCTGAGCAGCCTGCGCTGTTTCTGGTACGGCGCCGCGCCGATGTCCGCCGCCCGACTGGAGGAGGCCATCGCCCGGATCGGCCCGGTGATGGCGCAGCTCTTCGGCCAGACCGAGGCGCCGATGATGATCGCGATGATGCCGCCCGCCGATCACGTCGACGAGCACGGTGCCGTACGCCGCGAACGACTCTCCGCCGCCGGCCGACCCGCTCCCCTGGTCACGGTGGCGATCCTGGACGACCAGGACCGGCCGGTGCCAGCCGGCGAGCGCGGCGAGATCTGCGCCCGCTCCTCGCTGGTGATGCTGGGCTACTACAAGAACCCCGAGGCCACGGCCGAGGCGCTGCGCAACGGCTGGCTGCACACCGGTGACATCGGCTTCCTCGACGGCGACGGCTTCCTGCACATCGTCGACCGCGCCAAGGACATGATCATCACCGGCGGCTTCAACGTGTATTCCAGCGAGGTCGAGCAGGCGGTCAGCGCTCACCCAGCCGTGCAGGACTGCGCCGTCGTCGGCCTGCCGGACGACAAGTGGGGCGAGCGCGTGGTCGCGGTGATCCAGCCTGTCTCGGGAGCATCCATCGACACGGACGAGCTGACGGCCTTCGTGAAGTCGCGCCTCGGCTCGGTGAAGGCCCCGAAGCAGATCGAGGTCTGGGACGACCTGCCGCGCTCCAAGGTCGGCAAGGTGCTGAAGACCGACATCAAGGATCGCCTCAAGGCCTGACGGGCCTAGGAGAGCTCGGCGCGGTAGTAGGCAGCGAACTCGGGGTAGTAGTCGTCGAAGTCGATCGCCGCCACGTCGCCGCCCGTCTCGGCCGCGACCATCCGGTCGAGGTAGTAGTCCCAGCCCGGCCCGACGCTCTCGGCCAGTGTGAGGTCGCAGACCTCCTGGGCGAAGGTCAGCGTGGTCACCCCGTCGGCCTCGCTGAGGTCGATCTGCCAGGACCAGACCTCGGTGTGGTCGTCGGGCCTGGCCGAACGCATCACCAGCCGCGTCGGCTCGTGGCACTCGTCGATCAGGATCTTCTCCTCGGGCGCGTCCTCGGCCTCGGCGGTCATCCGGAACGCGATCTCGCCGCTCGCCGGGTCGCCCGCCCACGTGCCGATCCAGCGCACGAGCCGCTCCGGCTCGGTCACCGCGGCCCAGACGTCGGCGATCGGTGCGGCGAACGTGCGCTCGAAGACGACGTACGCCGTGCCGTCGCGGTCGCCGCGGCGGCCGGTGGGCGTCGGGGTGGTGTTGGTCGCAGTCATGCTGTCTCCTCGGTCGGGATGGTCTGAGTGGTCTGCGCGGTCTGCGCGGTCTCATCGATGGCGCGTTCGCGGACGGTCCGGCGGACCTCGAGGTCGAGGCCGTCGAGCGCCGACTCGTCGAAGCGGGGCCCTGTGTCCAGCCCAGCGTCGAGGCCGGCCAGCCAGTCCGACACGGGTGCGAGGCCGGACCGCTCGAGGCGATAGTGGCGCTCACGACCGTGGTCGTCGGCACTGACCAGCCCGGCCTCGCCGAGCACCCGGAGGTGCCGGCTGATCGCGGGCCGGCTGATGGCGTGGTCGGCTGCCAGGTCGACCACCCGCCCCGGTCCGCGGGCGAGGCGCCCCAGCAGGGCCCGGCGGACCGGGTCGGCGAGTGCCACGAAGGCGTCCATGATCCATTGGTAACGTATGAGTTACCAATCTGTCAAGAGTAGCGTCGGGGTAGCGTCGGTGTCATGAGCGAGACCCGCATCGAACACGACTCCCTCGGCGACATCGAGGTCCCGGCCGACGCACTGTGGCGGGCACAGACGCAGCGGGCGATCGAGAACTTCCCGATCAGCGGCACCACGCTCGAGCCGCGCCTGGTCCGCGCGCTCGCCCTGGTCAAGGCCGGCGCCGCGACCGTCAACGCCGACCTGGGCGTGATCACCGCCGAGCAGGGCGCCGCGATCGCGACGTCGGCCCGGCAGGTCGCGGCCGGCGAGCACCTCGACGCCTTCCCGCTCGACGTCTTCCAGACCGGCTCCGGCACGAGCTCCAACATGAACATGAACGAGGTCGTGGCGAGTCTGGCTGGCGGCGACGTACACCCCAACGACCACGTCAACGCCTCGCAGTCCTCCAACGACACCTTCCCGACCGCCATCCACGTCGCCGCGACGCTGGCCGTGGTCGAGGACCTGCTGCCCGCGCTGGCCACGCTCGAGGCGGCGCTGGCCGCGAAGGCCGAGGAGTTCGGCGGGCTCGTCAAGGCCGGTCGCACGCACCTGATGGACGCGACGCCGGTGATGCTCGGGCAGGAGTTCGGCGGCTACGCCGCCACGATGGCGTACGCCGCAGAGCGTCTCGGCGCCGTGCTCCCCCGCGTCCGCGAGCTCCCCCTCGGCGGCACCGCCGTCGGCACCGGGATCAACACCCCGCCCGGCTTCGCGGCCGCGGTGATCGAGGCGTTGTCGGTCGAGAGCGGGCAGGTGTTCACCGAGGCGCGCAACCACTTCGAGGCGCAGGGCACCCGCGACTCGCTCGTCGAGCTCTCCGGCGTGCTGCGCACGATCGCGGTCGGCCTCACCAAGATCTGCAACGACCTGCGCTGGCTCTCGTCCGGCCCGACGACCGGGCTGGCGGAGATCCACCTGCCCGATCTCCAGCCGGGGTCGAGCATCATGCCGGGCAAGGTCAATCCGGTGCTGCCCGAGGCGACGCTGATGGTGTGCGCGCAGGTCATCGGCAACGACGCGGCGGTGGCCTGGGCGGGCGCGAGCGGCAACTTCGAGC
>Ga0299913_10006318_pt1 | contig 10252 bp, 9 predicted proteins | sample RVTome_9_FD_201360 | JGI IMG/M metagenome (GOLD analysis project Ga0299913, IMG submission 201360) | Soil microbial communities from uranium-contaminated site in the Upper Colorado River Basin, Wyoming, United States - RVT155D38 (version 2) ... | reverse complement strand
CGACGCGAAGACCGGCGGCAGCAGGCCGTCCTTCGACATGGTATAGAAGATCCGCGGCTGCCCGAGGAGCATGACCAGGATGACCGAGGACAGGCCGGCGATCGCGCCGATCTTGATGATCGGCCGGAGCCACGCGAGCTGCGGGCCCGCGGCGTTGATGCCGACGGCGATCGGGTCGGGGACGCTGAGCTGCGAGTAGTGCACGATACCGGTGAGCACCAGCGCGACCGCGATATAGAGCACCGTGCAGATGGCGAGCGATCCCATGATGCCGATCGGCATGTCCTTCTGCGGATTGCGTGTCTCCTGCGCCGCCGTGGAGACGGCGTCGAAACCGATGTAGGCGAAGAAGATGACGCCCGCGCCGCGCACGATGCCGTCCCAGCCGTACTTCCCGGGACCCTCCTGCGGCGGGACGAACGGGGCCCAGTTGTCGGCGTTGATGTAGCCGATGCCGAAGGCGATGAACAGCAGCACCACGGTGACCTTGATGAACACCGCGATGTTGTTGAACGTCGCCGACTCGCTGATGCCCACGATGAGCAGCACGGTGATCAGGCCCACGATGAACATCGCCGGCAGGTTGAGCACGTGCCCGGTGGCCGACCACCCCTCGGTGAAGAGCCGCCAGACGTTCAGACCGGCATCGGTCGGCGTGGTGTGCACGTAGGGTGCCGAGGTGTACGCCTCGGGGATGACGATGCCGAGATCCCTGAGGAAGGACACCATATAGCCCGACCAGCCGACGGCGACGGTCGAAGCGGCGAACAGATACTCCAGGATCAGGTCCCACCCGATGATCCAGGCGAAGAGCTCGCCGAGCGTCGCGTAGCCGTAGGTGTAGGCCGAGCCGGCGATCGGAATCATGGCCGCGAACTCCGCGTAGCACAGCCCGGCGAAGGCGCAGGCGGTGCCGGCGAGGAGGAACGAGTACACGATCCCCGGCCCGGCGTAATTGGCGGCCGCCTGCCCCGTCAACACGAAGATGCCCGCACCGATGACCGCGCCGATGCCCAGCAGAACCAGGTTGACCGGCCCGAGCACACGCTTGAGGCTATGGTCCGAGGCGACCTCGGCCTGGAGCGTGGACACATCCTTGCGAGCGAAGAGGCTCATGAGACACTCGGGTTTTGGGAGGTTGGTGGCCAGCAAACGAGCGTGAGCACTCGTCTCGCGGTCAGGCGCTGTAGTTCGGTGCTTCCCGCGTGATCGTGACGTCGTGCGGGTGTGACTCGCGAAGGCCGGCGCTGGTGATCTGCACCATCTCGACCTCGCACTGCAGCTGCGGGATGGAGGACACCCCGCAGTATCCCATGCCGCTCCGGAGCCCGCCGACCATCTGGAAGATCACGTCGGCCACGGGGCCCTTGTACGGCACCCGTCCCTCGATCCCCTCGGGCACCAGCTTCGAGGGGGCCATCTCCCCCTCCTGGAAGTACCGGTCCGCGGACCCGTCCTGCATGGCGGAGAGGCTCCCCATGCCGCGGATCATCTTGTAGCGCCGACCCTCGGCCAGCACCGACTCACCGGGGCTCTCCTCCGTGCCGGCGAGCATGGAGCCCATCATCACGGAGGACGCGCCGGAGGCCAGCGCCTTCACCACGTCGCCCGAGTACTTGATGCCGCCGTCGGCGATGACCGGCACGTCCTCGGCGCCGCGCACCGCGTCCATCACCGCCGTGACCTGCGGGACGCCGACCCCGGTGACCACCCGCGTGGTGCAGATGCTGCCCGGGCCGATGCCCACCTTCACCGCGTCCACCCCCCGCCGCACCATCTCCCGCGCCCCCGCCTCGGTGGCCACGTTGCCGGCCACCAGCTGGACGTCGGGGAAGGACTCCCGAAGCTGGGAGACCGTGCTCAGCACGCCCTCGCTGTGGCCGTGCGCCGAGTCCACCACGAGGACGTCCACGCCGGCCTCGACGAGGCCCCGGGCCCGCGCGCTGGCATCCGAGCCCCCGCCGACGGCCGCGGCCACCCGCAGCCGCCCGTGCTGGTCCTTGTTGGCGTTGGGGTGCTCGCGGCGCTTGAAGATGTCCTTGACCGTGATCAGGCCCTTGAGCACCCCCTGGGCATCCACCACCGGCAGCTTCTCGATCCGGTGCTGCGCCAGGATCCGCTCCGCGTCGTCGAGACTGGTGCCGACCGGCGCCGTGATCAGCCGGTCCTTGGTCATCGCCTCGCGGATCGGCTGGTCGAGGTTCCGCTCGAACTGGAGGTCGCGATTGGTGATGATGCCGATGAGGCGCCCCTGCCCGTCCACGATCGGCACGCCCGAGATCTTGAAGCGCCGCATCAGCCCGTAGGCCTCGCGGAGCGGGCGGTCGGGGCCGAGGGTGATGGGATTGAGGATCATCCCGCTCTCGCTCCGCTTGACCCGGTCCACCTCCGCGGCCTGGCGCTCGGGTGTCATGTTCTTGTGGAGCACGCCGATCCCGCCGGCCCGCGCCATCGCGATGGCCATGTCGGCCTCGGTGACGGTGTCCATGGCGGCGGAGACGAGCGGAATGTTGAGGGAGATCGTGCGGGTGAAGCGGCTGACGGTCGCGACCTCGCGCGGATGGACCGCCGAGTATCGCGGCACCAGAAGGACGTCGTCGAAGGTGAGACCGGGCTTGGGACGGATGACGGTCATGCGCTCCTGAGCGGCCGCGGGGTCACGACTGGATGCACGACGGCCCGCCCGAGCCTCTGGGAGGCACCTGGCGGGCCGAAGGTGTACTGGTCCATCTCAAAGTCTAGAGCGGAGTTCGGCCGAAAGCAAGCGCGGCCGACGGGAACGTCTACTTCCCTCCGCCCAGCGAGTGCACGTAGGTCGCGACCGCGCGGACCTGGTCCGGGCTCAGCGAGGCCCCACCCATCGGGGGCATCGGGGCGGGCGCCTGCTTGGGCGTGGGGACGCCGCTCTGAATCGTCTTGGTGATGCCCGCCAGCGTCCCGTCGGTGTTGAGCCACTCGGCGTCCGTGAGGTTGGGTCCGACCGCCGAGCCCTGGCCATCCTGCCCATGGCAGACGTAGCAGGTGCCGCCCCCCGCCTGCCCGTGGAAGACGCTGTCGCCCAAGGCGATGAGTTGGGCAGAGCCGCCGCCTCCCGCCGCCGCCCCCGTGGGCTTGCCGGCGGTATCGGCCGGCGGCGTGTCGGCCGGAGCCTGGGCGCCGGGTTCCGGCTGGGCGCCCGGAGCCGGCTCCGCGGCCGGGGGATTCGCGCCGCCACCCGCGGCCGGAGCATCGCCCCCGGCGGTGTCCCCACCGCCCCCACCGCAGGCCGACAGCAGCCCGGCCATCGCCACCGGGGCGAGCCAGGCGAGGAGCAGATCGTGATGGAGCTTGCATGTGCGCATTGCGCCGACCCCCGCGCTGATGTCCGAATGCCGTGCCCCTCGAGTGGGGCGTGCGCTACGGTATGGCGTGGCGGCGAGGCCGTCTGTGACGGGTGAACTACGCGGGCCGCCTCCCGCGCCAGATCAGGAACACCGGGATGCCGCTCGCCACGATGATGAGTCCCGGCCAGGTGTAGAGCGGCTTCTCGAAGAGGAGGATCACCATCAGCGCGCCCACCGCTGCCATGTAGAGCGCGGGGACGACCGGATAGCCGAACGCCTTCACCGGGCGGGGCAGGTCCGGGCGCAGCCGCCGCAGCCGGAAGAGGGCGAGCGTGGTGAGAAAGTAGAAGACCAGCGCGGCGAAGATCACGTAGTCCAGCAGCTGGCCGTAGGTGCCGCTGACGCAGAGGATCGAAGCCCAGGCCGCCTGGGCCCACAGCCCGAACACCGGCGTCCGGTGCTCGTGGTGCAGGCGCCCGGCCGACTCGAAGAACAGGCGGTCGCGCGCCATGGCCCAGTAGACCCTGGGCCCCGCGAGGATCAGCCCGTTGTTGCACCCGAAGGTGGAGACCAGGATCGCGATGGCCATCACCGCCGCCGCCCCCCCGCCGAGGGCGACCTCGACGGCCGCCGTTCCCACCCGGTCCTGGGACGCGTGCTGGATCCCGCGGGCGAGCGCGTCCTGGCCGCTCGGATCGCCATAGAAGGGCAGCACGTTCAGGTACGCCACGTTGGTGAGCACGTAGAGCAGGCTGACCAGCCCGGTACCGACCGCGAGGGCGATCGGCAGATTGCGACTCGGATTCTGCACTTCGGCCGCGGCGAAGGTCACGTTGTTCCAGGCGTCGCTGGAGAAGAGCGATCCCACCATGGCCGCGCCCACCAGCGGGACCATGGCCAGCGTCCAGTCGCCCGTGCCCCAGAAGTCGCCGAAATTCGCCGCCGCCACCGCCGGCTGGCGGAACAGGGTGAGCCCGCAGACGACGAGGACCGCGAGCGCCCCCGCCTTCGCGACGGTGAACACCGTCTGGATCGTCGCGCCGAGGGTGACGCCCCGCGCGTTGATGGCGGTGAGGAGGAGAATCGAGAGAATGGCGACCACCCGCTGCGGCGAGAGGCCGAGCTGGATGGCGTCGGCCGCGCCGTACAGGCGGATCTGCCCCAGCGGCAGGAAGACATCCGGACTCACCGCCGGGACCAGCACGGCCAGGAACCGGGCGAACGCGACCGCGACCGCCGCGATCGTCCCCGTCTGGATGACGGCGAAGAGAGTCCAGCCGTAGAGGAAACCCGCCGCGGGCGTGAGGCCTTCCCGGAGGAACACGTACTGCCCCCCCGCCCTCGGCATCATCGCGGCCAGCTCGGCGTAGGACAGCGCCCCGACGACCGTGACCAGACCGGTGACGACCCACACCAGCAGCAGTCCCCCCGGTCCCCACGGCGACACCTGGCGGGCGATGTCGGCCGACACGATGAAGATGCCGGATCCGATCATGGAGCCGACGACCAGCGAGACGGCGGCCAGCGGCCCGATGCCGCGGATGAACTCCGTTGGGGGGGAGGTCCGGGGCGCGGTCTGGGCGGGGGCCGCCATGTCGCCTCGACTGTCGGAGTGGGGAGGAGAGCGCTGGGGGGACGCGGTCTAGCCGGCCGACTCGGCGTCCGGCGCGGGAGAAACCGGCGGCGGCGGGGACGGCGGTTGGCTCGCGGCGCCCTCCGCCGCCTTCACCGCCTCATCCATCACGGCCTGTCCGGCGGCGGCGAGGCCCTTCATCACCTTGGCGGCACCATCCACCAGCCCCATCGTCCCGCTGATCGCCTGGATCGGCAGCTTGCCGGCGCGCATGGTGTCCTCGACCGTCTCGGTCAGCCGGGCGAAGATGCCGCCCGGCCGGGCGCGCTCGGCGTACTTGCTCTCCAGGAACTCGATGTAGTCGAGGATCTGGTAGCCCCGCTCGTCGCTGAGGCCGTCGAGGGCCCGGGCGATGCGCTGTTTGAGCAGGTCGTTCATCGGGTCACTCGCCTGCCCGGGCCAGGCCCGGCGTGGAGACCAGCTCGGCCACCGGCGTGGCGAGGTAGCGGGTGCGCGCGGCCTTCAGCGTGACGCGCAGGGTCACCTCGTGGAGCGGGGGCAGGGCCCGGAACTCGGCGATGCGCTCGGGCGGGATCGTGATGTACACGAACCCGGGCTCCGGCAGCGGGCCTCGGGTGAGGAGGTAGGGCTGGCCGGACCGCATTTCAGGCCGGAGCTCGTCGGCGATCTGCACCGCGATGACCTGGACGCGCCAATCCAGCGTCTGCCCCACGAACCGCTCGGGTGAAGCGCGGACCTCGGCCGCGCTGACGCCCGAGAGCACGCCCCCTTCCGATGGGGCGACGTCGGCCTCGCGGACCCAACCCTCGACCTGGATCCGGACCCACTCGCCCGACCGGGCGACGACCCGCGCCGGCGTACCCGCGGGGAGCGTGGCGATGGAGACGCTGTCGGGGACGCGGCTCAGCCCCGTCTCGCGGCTGGTCCGGACCCGTTCGCCGGGCGGTGGCGCGGGCACCGCGGCGGCCGGCTTCTGGACCGGTGCCGCGGCCTTCTGCTGTGCCGTGGTATCGGTGCCGGCCTTCCTGGCCGGCGCGGGCGCCCGCTTCACCGGCACCGCCGTCCTGGGCACCCACCCGTCGCGGCGGACGCGGAACCACTTCCCCTTCGCGTCCACCCGCTCGAGCAACGTGCCCTCCCGGGCCCGCCCCACGATCGGTCCGTTGGGCGCCCGGCGGAGGTTTTCACCCTCTTCCGAGGTGACGACGAGGTCGAAGCCGTCCCGCTTGGTGGGAGAGGTGGAAGGCCGGTAGATCCAGCCTTCGACGGTCACCTGCCGCCAGTCGCCGTCGGCCTTTCCCGCTTCCACCGAGGCGCCGGCGGGGAGGGAGACGAGGGGCGTGCCGGCCGGGTCGCGGTGGAGGTCGGTGGGCCCCTGCACCCGCCGTTCCTCCTGGGCAGCGAGGGGTCCGGCGAGGAGCAACAGGGCCCCCACGCAGGCTGGTAGGCGGGGGAGGCCCGGACTAGATTGCGGCGCGTAACTCACAGTCCGCCATTGTAGAACACGCGGAGATCCATGTCAAACGGACGTCCCCGGAACCGGGTGGTCCTGGTGGTTCTGGACGGCTGGGGATACCGGCGCGAGCGCGAAGGCAACGCCATCGAGCTGGCCTCCACCCCGGTCTGGCACCGGCTCTGGGGGAGCTTTCCACGCACCCTGCTGGAGGCCAGCGGGCTGGCCGTGGGCCTGCCCGAAGGGCAGATGGGGAACAGCGAGGTCGGGCACCTGAACCTCGGCGCCGGCCGGGTGGTCCCCCAGGACCTGGTGCGCATCTCCCAGAGCATCCAGACCGGTGAATTCTATCAGCTTCCGCAGCTGGTGGAGCTGTGCGCCGGGCTCCGGCAGTCGGGGGGGACCCTGCATCTCGTGGGGCTGCTGGGGCCCGGTGGCGTCCACGCCCTCGACCGGCACCTGCTCGCCTGCGTGGAGCTCGGGGTGCGCCACCGGGTACCGGCCATCGCCATCCACGGCTTCCTCGACGGGCGCGACTCGGCCCCGACCCTGGGGGCGGAGGTCGTCCGTACGCTGCTTCAGGACATGCGGCGGATCGCCGGGTCGCGGGTCGAGGTGGCATCGCTCACCGGGCGCTACTACGGCATGGACCGGGACCGCCGCTGGGACCGGACCAAGCTGGCCTACGACGCCATGGTGCACGGGGCGGGCGCGCCCGTGGAACATCCGGTCATGGCCGTGCAGGCCGCCTACCAGCGGGGTGAGACGGACGAGTTCATCCGGCCCCTGGTCCACCACCGCAGCGGCAGGCCGGTTGCCCGCATGCAGGACGGCGACGGGGTCCTGTTCTTCAACTATCGCAGCGACCGGATGCGCCAGATCGTGAGCGCGCTGGCGCTCGACCGCTTCGAGGAGTTCGACACCGGCGCCCGGCCCCGGCTGGCGGCGGTGACGATGACGCAGTACGACCAGACCTTTCCGATTCCCCAGGCCTTCCCCCCCTTCAGCCTCGCCCGGATCCTGGCCGAGGTGCTCGCGGAGCAGGGCCGCACCCAGTTCCGCACGGCGGAGACCGAGAAGTACCCGCACGTCACCTACTTCTTCAACGGCGGGCACGAGCCTCCCTACCCGGGGGAGGAGCGTCGCCTGGTGCCCTCGCAGCGGGTGGCGACGTACGATCTCGCGCCCGAGATGAGCGCACCCGGCATCACCGACGTGCTCTGCCGCACCATCGAGTCCGGCGATCACGATTTCCTGCTCTGCAACTACGCCAACGCCGACATGGTGGGCCATACGGGCGTGCTGCCGGCGGTGATCCGGGCCGTGGAGACGGTGGATGGCTGCCTGGCCCGGGTGCTGGCCAGTGCGGAGCGGGCGGGCTGCGGCGTCCTGGTCACCGCGGACCACGGCAACTGCGAGATGATGATCGATGCCGTCACCGGCGGGGTGCACACGGCCCACACCACCAATCCGGTTCCGTTCGTCGCGGTGGGGGCGGAGGCCGCGCAGCTCCGGGCCGGCGGCTCGCTGCGCGATGTGGCGCCCACGGTCCTGAGGCTGCTCGGCATCGAGCCTCCGGGCGACATGACCGGGCGCGATCTGAGGGAGTGCTGATGGCCCGACGCAGGAAGTGTCCCCCGGGGCTCTGGATGCCGCTCGCGGTCCTGCTGGCCCTGGCCCCCGGCGGCCTCCTTGCCCAGGTCGGTCACGCCCCCGGACGCTCGCCCTACCGCGACATCCCGAAGGGCCACACGGTGACGGGGTTCGGGGCCCTGTTCGGCGGGGCCGGGGGGCGCTTCGCGATCGCCCCGCACGACGGGCCGGTCTTCGGCCTGCGGTACGACATCCGGACCGGCAGCACGATCCAGATGGGGCTGGCCTTTGCCCGCGGCAACCTGGAGCGGATGATCGTCGACCCCTTCGTCGTGGTCGCCAACCGGGTCAGCGGTCCGGTGGACCAGACCGTCTCCTTCGTCGAGGCCGATCTCCAGCTCAATCTCACCGGGGGCAAGACCTGGCACCGGCTGGCGCCCTTCGTCGGGGCGGGCGTCGGGCTCACCCTGCCGAGCGGGACGGCCGCCGACACCAGCGGATTCGAGCTGGGCAAGAAGATCTACTTCGCCCCCCACGCCGGGTTCCGGTTCTTCCTCACCGACCGCATCCACCTGCGGACCGACGCCCGCGTCATCTTCTGGAAGCTGAGCTATCCCGCGAGCTTCACCCGGGCGCCGCCGGACGAGCCCACCGCGCCGCCGGTCATCACCGACGGGCGGGTGAGCGAATGGACCACCACCTCCTGGCTTCAGGCCGGACTGGGCTTCTCCTTCTCTCCGTAGGGCCATGCCCCTCACCCTGACCCGGACGGTCGGCTTTCGCGCCGTGCACCGCCTCTACCGGACCGACTGGAGCGAGGCCAGGAACCGGCAGGCGTTCGGACCCCTGAGCGACCCGCCGGGGCACCCCCACGACTACCGGTGCGCGGTCACCGTCAGCGGCCCGGTCGATGCCCGGATGAGCATGGTGGTCGATTTGGCGGAGCTGGATCGTATCCTTCAGGAGGAGGTCGTGGCCCGGCTCGACGGGAAATACCTGAACGAGGACGTGCCGGAACTCGCGGGGACGGTACCCACCTGCGAGGCGATCGCCGCGGACGTGTTCCGCCGGGTCGGCCCGCGGCTCCCCCGCGGAGTGACCCTGGAGCGGGTGCGCATCATGGAGGACCCGACGCTCTATGCCGACTGCACCGGACTCGACTGAGCCGACCCGCCCGCCCAAGCGCGGCGGACGCATGTCCGGCCTGGCCGCGGTCGAGGAGACCGCCGTCTGGCTGGAGGTGAACGGCCGCCCGGCCGTCACCTGGATGTGCACGCCCGAGCTGCTGGAGGAGCTGGCCGTCGGCTGGCTCCACGGCGAGGGCTACATCGACCGGGTGGAGGAGGTCCAGCTCCGCCCCTGCGCGACCGATCTCGGATTCTGGGCCCAGGTTCCGCCGGAACGGGTAACCGTCGTCGAGGCGGAGGGGCGCCGACCTGTGTTGGCTTCCGGCTGCGGGGCCGTCTCCACGTTTCTAGCGGAACCGGGCACGGTGGAGCGCCGGACGCTCCGGGGGCTCCCTCCATCCCAGGAGCGGCTGCGCGCGCTGTTCAAGGCGCTCTTCGCGCGGGGCGAGCGCTACAAGGACACCGGGGGCATTCACGCGGCCGCTCTGGTCGAGGGGGAGGACCCGGCGGACCCCGACCGGAGCCTGGTGGCGCACGCCGAGGACATCGGCCGCCACAACGCGGTCGACAAGTCCATCGGCGGGGCACTGCTCGCCGGACGGAGTGTCGCCGGGCTCGGGCTGCTGGTCACCGGCCGCATCTCGGCGGAGCTGGCGTTCAAGGCGGCCCGAGCCGGCCTGGCCTGGGTGGCGACCCCCTCGGTCCCCTCCACCCTGGCGGTGGAGATCGCCCGGAGGAGCGGGATGGTACTCGTCGGCCGAGCGGTCAGCGGCACTCCGCAGCACCACGGAGCGGCGGGGGCCGAGCCGAGAGATCACCCATAGCCGGGGGCAGTGGATGCGCATCCGAGATCTCGCCGTCATTGCCGCCGCCCTGCTCGCGGCCCATGCCGCTCCGGCCGGGGCCCAGGCCACGCGGGACCGGGCACAGCTGGTGTTCACCATCTCGGGCGCCTACATCCAGAACAAGGGGCTGTGGTCGGTGCCGAGCCAGCCGGTGGGCTCCGACCTCGACAACGTCGCCCTCAGCCGGAGCATCCAGCGCACGCTGGGGGCGGGATTCTCGGGCACCTACTTCCCCGGCGAGACCGTGGGCCTCTCCGCCGACTTCGTCCTGCTGGGGCTGGGCTTCGACGACGGCTGCCGGCTGGTGGGCCCCTCGC
>Ga0299913_10006316_pt1 | contig 10252 bp, 11 predicted proteins | sample RVTome_9_FD_201360 | JGI IMG/M metagenome (GOLD analysis project Ga0299913, IMG submission 201360) | Soil microbial communities from uranium-contaminated site in the Upper Colorado River Basin, Wyoming, United States - RVT155D38 (version 2) ... | reverse complement strand
CCTCTCCTCAAGAGGGACACGATCGTCGTGTGCGACGGCGGGGACTTCGTGAGCTACGCGGGTCGCGAGGTCCCCAGCTTCGAGGGAGGACGGTGGCTCGACCCCGGCCCCTACGGATGTCTCGGCGTGGGTCCCGGCTACGCGCTCGCCGCGGCCAAGGCGCATCCCGACAAGAGGGTCGTTCTCCTCTACGGCGACGGAGCGGTCGGGTTCTCGCTCGGAGATCTCGAGAGCATCGTCCGACATGGGCTGCCGGTTGTGTGCGTCGTGGGGAACAACGGGATCTGGGGCCTGGAGAAACATCCGATGCGAGCGCTGTACGGCTACGACGTGGCCGCCGACCTGCGTCCGGGCATCCGCTACGACCAGACCATGGAGAGCTTGGGAGGCAGGGGCGTGCTGGTGACCGAGCCAGGCGAGCTCGGCAGCGCGTTGAGCACGGCCCTAGAGGCCGACGAGCCCTATCTCGTTAACGTTCTTACCGATCCTGAGGTGGCGTATCCGAGGTCGTCGAACCTGGCATGACCCCGGCCCCCGCGTGCACCCGGGCGCGATCCTTGCCGTTCGCGGCGACCCAGCACTCGGGGCACAGGACCCAGATGTCCATGAATAGGACGGTCCCTTCCTTCTCCCCGCACCTCTGACACAGCGCCTTGCTCTCTGGCACCTTCCACTCCTTCGGCGGCTGGGCTGCCTCGGTGAGGCCCCTGGCTCTGCGCCCCGGCCTCACGACCGGTTCGCCCTTGTCGAGAATGACCCTTATGAATCGGCTGATGTCTTTCGCGACTTGATGGCCGGGTAGCCTGCGCTGCCATGCAGGACCTGCTCCACGCCGCCCTCGACGCCGCGGACGGCGCAACCTACGCGGACGTACGCATCGTCGACACCCAGACGGAAGGTCTGACGGTCCGGGATCAGACCGTCGAGACCCTGGATCGCGCTAGATCGGTCGGTTTCGGGATAAGGGTCCTGGCGGACGGGGCGTGGGGGTACGCCGCCTCGGCCGCACTGACCACCGAGGAGGCCGCTCGGGTCGGTCGCATCGCGCTCGAGGTGGCACGTGAGAGCGCGCGGGCGGTCAGGCGACCCATCGAGCTCGTTCCCGAGCCGGCCCATCGCGCTCGATGGTCGTCACCTCTCGATAAGGATCCTTTCGAGGTCCCCCTCGAGGACAAGCTGACGCTCCTCACCGGCGCGACGGCGGAGATGGGGAAGGTGAAGGGTGTCCGCTTCGGACGCGGCACCCTCGATCTGATGCGCACCACGACCTGGTTCGCGTCCACCGAAGGCGCCGCGATCACCCAGACCGTCACGCAGACCGGAGCCGGTATCGAGGCTCTGGCGATGTCCGAAGACGAGGTGCAGGTGCGGTCTTATCCCGGCTCGTTCCGCGGCCACTACGCATCGGCAGGGTGGGAGCTCGTCGCCGACATGGACCTGATCGGCAACGCGCAGCGAACCGCGGAGGAAGCCGTGGCTCTCGTCTCGGCCCCCGAGTGCCCGTCGACGCGCACGACCCTCGTGCTCGACGGTCATCAAGTGATGCTGCAGGTCCACGAATCGGTGGGCCATCCGACCGAGTTGGATCGCATCCTCGGGATGGAGGCCGCCTATGCCGGGACCTCCTTCGTGGGGGTACCCGATCTGAACCACCTGAGGTACGGCTCGGACATCGTGAACATCACCTCGGACGCGACGATCCCCGGAGGTCTGGGATCGTTCGCGTACGACGACGAGGGCGTCGAGGCGCAGCGCGCCGACCTCGTGCGGGACGGGATCCTGGTCGGCTTCCAGTCCTCGCGCGAGACCGCCGCCGCCATGGGTGCCGAGCGGTCCAACGGGACCATGAGGGCCGAGGGATGGGAGAACTTCCCCCTCGTGCGCATGACCAACATCAATCTGCTCCCCGGTGAGGGATCGCTCGACGACCTGATCGCCGACGTGGACGACGGGATCTACATGGCCACCAACAAGTCGTGGTCGATCGACGACAAGCGCAAGAACTTCCAGTTCGGCTGCGAGATCGCATGGGAGATCCGCAACGGCAAGCTGGGACGGATCCTCCGCAACCCGCGCTACACGGGGATAACCCCCGTGTTCTGGGGGTCGTGCGATGCGGTCGCGGGAGCCGAGGAGTGGCTCGTGCGGGGTACGCCGAACTGCGGGAAGGGCCAGCCGGGCCAGACGATGCGCGTCGGACACGGCACGTCCCCGGCGCGTTTCCGCGACGTCCAGACGGGAACCGGGTGACCGCCCCGCTCGACGTCGATGCGGTCCGCCGCGCCGCGGCCCCCGTCCTCGAGCTGCGGGGTGCCGACGAGGTAGAGATCGTCGTCTCCGCGTCGGACACCGGGGTCACCCGTTACGCCAACTCGGAGATCATCCAGAACACCGCGCGGCGCGAGACGCGCGCCTACGTACGGGTGGCGGCGGGCAACCGGGTGGCCACGGCCAGCACCAACCAGCTGACGCTCACCGAGCTCCTCGCGGCCGGAAGCAACGCCCTGGAGGCCGCCCGGACCTCACCGGACGATCCCGCGTTCCCGGGCTTCCCCACCACCGAGCAGGCCGACGGCCCCTTCGCGGTCCGGCGTTACGACGAGTCCGCGGCGGCCGCGGACCCCAGACACCGGTCGGAGGCCGTGCAGGAGATCCTGAAGATCACCGCGGACGCCTCGGCCGCGGGCGTGTACGAGACCAGTTCGCACGCGTTCGCGATCTTCAACTCTCACGGTGTGGATCGCGCGGATGCATATACGAGGTGCGTGACCACCTGCCTCGTGGACAACGGCATCGCAACCGGATGGGGCGAGGCTTCGTCGCATGCCGTCGACGAGGTCGACGTGGGGGCCGCGGCCCGCAGGGCCGTCGACAAGGCCCAGACCGGAAGGCGACGCGGCTCGGCCGAGCGCGGCATCTACGAGGTGGTCCTCGAACCGGCCGCGACGGCGATGCTGATCGAGTACCTCTCCTATACGGGCTTCGGCGCGAAGTCGATGATCGAAGGGGAGAGCTTCCTGTCGAAGCGACGCGGGGAGCGCGTTGGGGGGCCCGGTGTGACCGTCCTCGACGACGTCTGGCATCCGCGCTCGATAGGGATCGGTTTCGACTTCGAGGGGATGCCGCGGAGACGCGTCGCGGTGATCGACGACGGCGAGGCGTCGCAGCCCGTCACCGACCTCCGCACGGCCAAGAGCCTCGGCGTCACTTCGACCGGGCACAACTCTGGGTCGAACGAGTTCGGGCCCTACGCCTCGAATGTGGTGATGGAGCCCGGCGACGCGGCCTTCGAGGAGCTCGTCGCCGCGGTGGACGACGGCTTCCTGGTCACCCGCTTCCACTACGTGAACGTGTTGGACCGCCCCGACACCCTTCTGACCGGGATGACCCGCGACGGCACCTTCCGCATACAGAAGGGGGAGGTCACTGAGGCGGTGGACAACTTCCGCTTCGCCCAGAGCGTCCTCGCGGCCCTCGACTCGGTCCTCGGTATCGGCCGCGAGCTGCTCACCTTCGCACCGGACTACGGGGCCTTCGGCTCCTCCGTCGCCCCCGCGGTGCGGGTCGGGGCCTTCGATTTCGCCACGCAGACCTCCCACTGAGCCCGTGCACGAGCTCCTCCACGTGGCCGTGCTCGTCTCGACCCTGGCGGGGGCCGCCTCGCTCGCCATCGTCGTCCTGTGGCCCCTGGTGGCCGATGCGCCCCTGCCTCGGGTCACCGCCTGGGTCCTGGCCTCGGTGATCGCTCTGGCTGCGATCCTGCTGCTGCTGGAATGGCGGATCGTGCACTGACGTTGTTCTAGGATTGCAGGGCAGCCTGCGGCGTGCCCGCGGAATCCGATCAAGGAGGAACCCGCAGTGTCCATGACCGAGACCGGAACCACCACCGCCCCAGTAGGCCTCAGCGAGACGGCGGCATCGAAGGTGCGCGACCTGCTGCAGCGCGAGGTGACGGCGGCCCCCGAGGAGCACGAGGGCAAGGAGTACGCCCTGCGGGTGGCGGTCCAGCCCGGCGGCTGTGCCGGCCTTCGCTACGCCCTCTACTTCGACGACCGCAAGCTCGACGACGACATCGCCACGACGCTGCACGGCGTCGAGATCCGGATGGACAAGATGAGCGCCCCGTACCTCCGCGGCGCAACGATCGACTACCTCGACACCCTCGAGCAGTCGGGCTTCACGATCGACAACCCGAACGCCAAGGGCAGCTGCGCCTGCGGCGACTCGGCCCACTTCTAGAACACCAGTAACAACAGGGGGCCCCGGCTACGCGCCGGGGCCTTTCCTTATCTATACACTTCCTCTAGCTCATCAAGAGCGGGTCAGGGTCCGGCCCGATGATCCCGCCGCAACCACCCCTCGGGGCAGGTGCGAATCCCGGACGGATGAGCGGGACGTCTCACTGCAGAGCCTTCCCCCGTCCGGGCGAAGGCTTTCTTCGCGTAGGAAGTGAGAAAGGGAGACACATGGCCATCCGCACCACCGTTGTCGGGTCGTATCCCAAGCCGCCCGACGAGGGGCAGACCTTCACCGTCCGCAAGACGCTGCACGCGATCGAACGTGGCGACGCCACGGGTGACGATCTCAAGCGCGCTCGCGACAAGCTAGCGGCCCGGCACATCGCCGAGCAGGAGGAGGCCGGTATCGATCTCGTCACCGACGGGCTGGCCCGCTGGGACGACATCCTCACGCCGTTCGCCCGCACGATCCGAGGCTTCGAGATCGGCGGCCTCCTTCGCTGGTTCGACAACAACGTCTACTACCGCCGCCCGATCTGCATCGGCGACCTGGAGTGGGGGGGCCCGTCGAGCGTCGAGGATCTGCGTTACGCCAAGTCGGTCACCTCGAAGCCGGTGAAAGCGGTCCTTCCCGGCCCCGTCACGTTTGCCCGACTCTCCGTCGATGAGCATTACGGCGATCACGATCGTTTCGTCGAGGCCATCGCCCGCGTGGTGGCACAGGAGGCATTCGAGCTCGAGGCCGCGGGCGCGGACGTCATCCAGATCGACGAGCCCGCGCTGCTCGACGCCCCCGAGGATCTGCAGCTGGCGAAGGAAGCGATCGGCACCATCACCAGCGAGCTCAAGTCGACGACCACGCTGTTGTGCACCTACTTCGGCGACGCCAAGCGGCTCGGCAGGGAGCTGTTCGACCTCCCCGTCGACGGCTTCGGATTCGACCTGATCTCCGGGCCGGAGAACGCCAATCTCATCGCGGACGCGCCTTCGAGCAAGATCGTCCAGGCGGGCGTCATCGACGCCCGTAACACGAAGCTCGAGGATGCGACTTCGGTCGCGGCGACGCTAGAGCAGCTCGCTCAGAAGATCGGCGAGGACGCGCTGTGGGCCAGCCCTTCGGCCGGGCTCGAGTTCCTGCCCCGCGAGAAGGCACGCGCGAAGCTGCATCTCTTGGCGGAGGCCGCAAGGAAGGTGGGTGCATAGATGAAGAAGCCTGATCTTCAGGGCCCGGGCCTCTGGACCACCTCGGTGGGATCGTTCCCCAAGCCCGAATACCTGACCAAGGCGCGCTCGCGGTTCGCGCGCAAGGAGATCGATCGCGCGGAGCTGCGTGAGCTGGAGGAGAAGGCAACCCGCGAGTGGATCGAGTTCCAGGATTCGATCGGCACCGACGTGGTGGTCGACGGCGAGATGTACCGCGGCGACATGGTCGCGTTCTTCGCGGAGGAGATGCCCGGTCTCGAGATCGGCGGGCTGGTTCGGTCCTACGGGAACCGCTACTACCGCAAGCCGATCGCCACGGGCCCGGTGGGCCGCGATCACGCGATCACGGTGGACTGGTGGAAGTTCGCGCAGTCGCTGACCGACGCCCCGGTGAAGGGCATGCTGACGGGGCCGTACACGATCTGCGACTGGTCGTTCAACGAGCACTACGACACGCGCAGGGACTTCGTGCTGGACCTCGCACGTGCCGTCCGGGACGAGGCCCTCGACCTCGAGCGCGCCGGGGCGAGGTTCATCCAGATCGACGAGCCCGCGGCGTCGACGCGCATGGATGAGCTCGACCTCGTCATCGAGTCCATGCAGATCGTGACCGAGCCACTGTCGGCTCACACGATCACGCACATCTGCTACGGAGACTTCCACCATGCCTACCCGAAGATGCTGGACATCCCCGTGGACCAGATCGACCTGGAGTTCGCGAACTCCGAATATTCGCTGCTGCAGGATTTCGAGGATGCTCCGTTCACGAAGTACATCGGCTTGGGCATCTCGGACGTCCACTCCCACGAGCTCGAGTCGGTGGACGAGCTCGCCGAGGGGATCCGGCGCGCTCTCAAGTACATCCCGGCGGATCGCATCTTCGTGGATCCGGACTGCGGGTTGAAGACGCGCACGGTGGACGAGGCCAAAGAGAAGCTCAGCAACATCCGCAAGGCGGTTGACGTCGTGCGAGCGGAGCTCTGACCACGTAGTCTCCGCAGGAGCAAGCCGGGGGAGCCCTCCCACAGGGGGCTGAGAGGCCGACAGGCGACCCCTCGAACCTGATCACGTTGATGCGTGCGAAGGGAGGCGATGGTGGAAGCGATAGCCCAGCGCGGCGAGGTGGCCGCCGCACCCGAGGTGGGGATCGAGCCGGTGCCGCGCGAGCAGCAGACGCTCCGAGCGTGGGACTTCGCGGTGCTCTGGGGCGATCTCGGGATCGGGCTCTTGGTGTTGGTCACCGGCGCCCTTCTGGTTCCGGGACTCGGTTTCCCCGCGGCCGCGATCGCGATCGTCGTCGGTTCGGTGCTGGGGGTGTCGTTGCTGGCTCTGCTGGGTGGAGAGGGGGCCGAGCGCGGCGTGCCGGCGATGGTCTTGCTGCGACCGCTGCTGGGGACCCGGGGCTCGTGGGTGCCGACCGCCCTCAACGTGGCGCAGCTGATCGGGTGGACCGCGGTCGAGTTGTGGGCGATGTCGTTCGTGGCCGATCTCGTGGCCGAGGAGATCTTCGGGTTCTCCGCCCGCGGGCTGTGGCTGGGGGCCGCTGCCCTCGTCTGTACCGGTCTGGCTCTATGGGGGCCGGTGGCGGTCACCCGCGTGTGGATGGAGCGCTTCGGGCTCTGGGTGATCGGCGGGATCAGTCTGATCGTGACGGTGCTCGTCGTCACCAACGGCGACCTCAGCCTCTCGCTGTTGACGGCCCCCGGTACGGGCGGGTTCCCGACGTTCGGTCCCGCCCTCGATCTCGTGATCGCGATGCCGGTGTCCTGGTTGCCTCTGGTAGCGGACTACACGCGCTTCGCGCGAGACCCGAGCGCCGCCCGCAGGGGGACGTTCTGGGGGTACCTCGTCGCCAACGTGTGGCTGTACGCGCTGGGATGTCTGCTCGTCTTGGGTGCGGGCGCCGCGCCCTCACCGGGTGGGATCGCGGCGGGGATCCTCGCACTGGCCGGCGGTTCGATCGCGGGCATCCTGTTCCTCGTCGGGTTGCTGGTGGGGGAGACCGACGAGGCCTTCGCCGACATCTATTCCGCCGCGGTGTCGCTGCGCAACGTCTTCGAACGGATCCCGGAGAAGCTGTTCGTGGTCGTCATAGCGGTGGTCGGAACCGTGCTGGCGGCCGTGTTCGACATGGTCGCCTACGAGTCGTTCCTGTTCCTGATCGGCTCGGTCTTCGTTCCGCTCTTCGGCGTCTTCGCGGCCTCGCTCCTGCTGCGGCGATGGGGCCGAGCGGTGGTTCCCACGACTGCCTTCGTGGCGTGGATCGGCGGTTTCCTCATGTATCACTGGATCAGTCCCAGCCCTCTGGAGTGGTGGGTCGAGAGGGTCACCGCGGTCGTCGGCACCCCTCTGTCGGTCACCTTCCCCTGGCTGAGCGCCTCACCTGCGGCGTTCGCGATCGCTGCCGGTATGGCGGTCGCCGCGAGCCGCCCCGTATCATCTGCGCACCGAAAGGAAGGTGACGGATGAAGATCGAGGCAACCTGCGACACCTGCAAGAGGACGTTCCTGCTCTCGCAGATCGGACCCGAGTCCGACGCACCCGGCCGCTGCCCCTTCTGCGGCGCCAGGTTCGCGCGCCACTACGGCACCGTTCTCATCGACGCCGTTGCGGAGGCCGAGGAGGCTTCGGAGCGATTCGTCCATTTCTTGAGCAAGCTGCAGGCCATGGAGACCGGGTTCGACGTGGACGTCGAGGCGCTCCTCAGAGACGTCGTCGAGCAGGTCCGCGAGCACGAACCCCGCAAGCGTGCCGGCTGAAGGAGATGCCGGCCGCTCGATAATGGTGGTGAGCCGCGACGAGAGGATCGCCGAGGAGGCCCGGCGCGGTTTCGCCCAAGATCTGGAGATCGTCAACGCGAGCGACGCGCGCGAGGCGCTTCGCTTACTCCGTACGTTCGTTCCCGCGTGCGTGGTCATCGATATCCACACGGGCAGTTCTGGGGGTGTCGGATTGAGTCGCGACATGCGCGACGTCCCCCATCTTCGCGACGTCCCGATCCTGATGCTGCTGGAGAGAGACCAGGATCGGTGGCTCGCCGGTCAAGCCGGCGCCGACGCGATCCGCACCAAACCGCTGGGCACCTCGGACCTCGTCGCCGAGGTCACCGCGCTCATCGGCTCCGCGGCCGGTAACGCCGCGTAGCGCCCTTTTCGCGCATCCGCTCTAAGAAGTCGCAGGTCAGCGGGGTTGCGGGTTGGAGAATCACAATCCTAGAATTACACGAACGTGATTCGCACCGGGGCGCGATCAGGACCGGCGCGAGGGGGATCCGAGAGGAAGGACGGGGGATGCAGCGCATCACAACCAAACTCCTGCAGCCGGTCGAATGGCAGGCGGACGCGCGCTGCTCGGAGGTCGATCCGGAGATCTTCTTCCCCGAGCGCGGAGGATCCTCGAAGGCCGCGCGCGCTGTTTGTTCGCAGTGCAACGTGCGCGCGCAGTGTCTCGAGTACGCGCTGAACAACAAGGAACAGTTCGGCATCTGGGGTGGAACATCCGAACGCGAACGTCGTCGTTTGCGCAAGGATCGCGCGCGTCGCAGCCTGCGCGCGGTGTCGTAATCGGCGCTATATGCACCGCACGCGTTAGAACGCGTTCCCGAAAAAAGTCAAGGAAAAACTTGCACATGGGCATTTATTCATGCCTAATACCTTGTGAATGCGCGTTTGTGACGCGCGTGTTCGATGTTGTTCGGGGTTTCGACGAGGTCGTGTGACCTCGTCGCAGAGTTCGGAATGGAGGTGCTGAGTTTGGCAGCGAAGAAGACGACCGGTCGCAAGAGCACCGCTCGTAGATCGACCGGCGCGCGCAAGTCAACGGCGCGCAAGTCGACTGCGCGGAAGACGACAGCACGTAGGTCGACCGCTCGCAAGGCTCCGGCTCGCAGGAAGAGCACGGCTCGTAAGGCCACGGGCGGCCGCAAGAAGTCGACGGCACGCAAGTCGACGGCTCGCCGGAAGAGCACGGCCCGCAAGGCTCCGGCTCGCCGGAAGAGCACGGCGCGTAAGTCGACGGGTCGCAAGAAGTCGACCGCTCGCAAGGCTCCGGCTCGCCGGAAGAGCACGGCGCGTAAGTCGACCGCAAGAAGAAAGAGCCCGGCCCGCAGAAAGACCACGCGGCGCCGCTAGCTCTTCGCTAGTACGCTTTCAAGGGAGCGGCCCGGTTCTCTCAGGAGCCGGGCCGCTCTCGCGTCCGGATCCGGCATGAAGTGAGCGGGTACCAGGCCGACGATCTCGGTGGCCGTCACCGCGGCACCCGCGATCGAGGCCTCGCCGGAGATGCGTTCGAAGATCCGATCGATCCCAACGGTGCCCGGATCGATCAGGTTCACGGAAACCTGTGCCTCGGTCGGGCTCATCTCGATCCCCAGGGCGCGGACCGCGGAGCCGCGGATCGCCCGTGCTATCGCCCGGGCTATCGAGAGGGGCGCGTTCAACCAGACGTTGAACGCGATGAGGGGGCCGCGCGCTCCGACGCAGACGACGCCGTGCCTCGGGTCGATGGCCGAACCGAGATCGGGAGGTAGGTCACCGGCCGCTCTCCTCATGAGCTCCTCCAGCCCGCCTCTGCGAAGCTCGGGCAGCTCGCGCGTACGGGCTCGCGTGGCGGCCTCTCCGTACAGATAGATGGGGATCCCGGTGCGTTCGTGGATGGCTCGGCCCGAGGCGCGAGCAACCTCGACCGCGGCCTCCATCTCGGTTCCATGCGGCACGAACGGTGAGACATCCAGAGCGCCCATCCGAGGATGCCGGCCCTCGTGCGCGCGCAGGTCGATCACATCGGCGGCCGTCTCGGCCAGAGAGGCCGCG
>Ga0299913_10006315_pt1 | contig 10252 bp, 4 predicted proteins | sample RVTome_9_FD_201360 | JGI IMG/M metagenome (GOLD analysis project Ga0299913, IMG submission 201360) | Soil microbial communities from uranium-contaminated site in the Upper Colorado River Basin, Wyoming, United States - RVT155D38 (version 2) ... | reverse complement strand
ATGTACGAGCGTTTCCTTGCCGACCCCGCGTCCGTGGACGCGGCGTGGCACGACTTCTTCGCCGACTACAAGCCCACACAGGTCAGCACGACGGCAGCCGCCAGCACGCAGGCGACCAAGCTGGCGACCTCCGCGGCCCGCCAGGCGAAGCCGGCCGAAGCCCCGGACCTCGGCAACGGCCAGACACCACCCGGCGCCACCCAGACACCGGCCGGCACCCAGACCCGGGCCACGGCACCGCCACGCCCGGCGCGCAAGGCCCCGTCGGCCGCCCCGACGAGCACCGACGGCAAGCCGTTGCGCGGCGCGGCCGCGACCGTGGTCAGGAACATGGAGGTCTCGCTCGGGATCCCGACCGCGACGAGCGTGCGGGCCGTGCCGGCCAAGCTGCTCGCCGACAACCGGATCGTGATCAACAACCACCTCAAACGCACCCGCGGCGGCAAGGTCAGCTTCACCCACCTGATCGGCTACGCGGTGGTGCGCGCGCTCGAGGCGTTCCCGGCGATGAACCGGCACTACGCCGAGGCCGAGGGCAAGCCAGTGCTGGTCACCCCCGAGCACGTCAACCTCGGCCTGGCCATCGACCTCAACCGGGGCGACGGCCAGCGCCAGCTCGTGGTGGCCTCCATCAAGGGCTGCGAGAGCATGACGTTCACCCAGTTCTGGCAGGCCTACGAGGACATCGTCCGCAAGGCCCGCAACAACGCGCTGACCGCGGACGACTTCGCCGGCACCACGATCTCGCTGACCAACCCGGGCACGATCGGCACCAACCACTCGGTGCCGCGGCTGATGGCCGGCCAAGGCACGATCGTCGGCGTCGGCGCGATGGACTACCCGGCGCCGTTCCAGGGCGCCAGCGAGCAGACCATCGCCGAGCTGGCCATCAGCAAGATCATCACGCTGACCTCGACGTACGACCACCGGATCATCCAGGGCGCCGAGTCCGGCGACTTCCTGCGCCGCATCCACCAGCTGCTGCTCGGCGACGACGGCTTCTACGACGACGTGTTCACCTCGCTGCGCATCCCGTACGAGCCGGTGCGCTGGGTGCAGGACATCCCAGAGGGTGCCGTCGACAAGACCGCCAGGGTGCTGGAGCTGATCGACGCGTACCGCTCCCGCGGCCACCTGATGGCCGACACGGATCCGTTGAACTACCGCCAGCGCAAGCACCCGGACCTCGACGTGCTGCAGCACGGCCTGACGCTGTGGGACCTGGACCGCGACTTCGCCGTCGGCGGCTTCCACGGCCAGCAGCACATGAAGCTGCGCGACGTGCTCGGCGTGCTGCGCAACTCCTACTGCCGCACGGTCGGCATCGAGTACATGCACATCCTGGAGCCCGACGAGCGCAAGTGGCTGCAGGAGCGCGTCGAGGTGCCGCACCAGAAGCCGTCGCACGCGGAGCAGAAGTACATCCTGTCCAAGCTGAACGCCGCCGAGGCCTTCGAGACCTTCCTGCAGACGAAGTACGTCGGCCAGAAGCGGTTCTCGCTGGAGGGCGGGGAGTCGGTCATCCCGCTGCTGGACGCGGTGTTGGACAAGGCCGCCGAGCTGGAGCTGGACGAGGTCGTCGTCGGAATGCCGCACCGCGGCCGGCTGAACGTGCTGGCCAACGTGGTCGGCAAGCCGTACTCGCAGATCTTCCGCGAGTTCGAGGGCAACCTCGACCCCGGCCAGGCGCACGGCTCGGGCGACGTGAAGTACCACCTGGGCGCCGAGGGCAAGTACTACCGGATGTTCGGCGACGGCGAGACCACCGTGTCGCTGACGTCCAACCCGTCGCACCTGGAGGCCGTCAACCCGGTGCTGGAGGGCATCGTCCGGGCGAAGCAGGACCTGCTGGACAAGGGCGAGCTCGGCTTCACGGTGCTGCCCGTGCTGTTGCACGGCGACGCCGCGTTCGCCGGCCAGGGCGTGGTCGCCGAGACGCTCAACCTCTCGCTGCTGCGCGGCTACCGCACGGGCGGCACCGTGCACGTGATCGTCAACAACCAGGTCGGCTTCACCACGGCGCCGCAGCACGCGCGCTCGTCGGAGTACTGCACCGACGTGGCCAAGATGATCGGCGCGCCGGTGTTCCACGTGAACGGCGACGACCCCGAGGCGTGCGTCTGGGTGGCCAAGCTGGCCGTCGACTACCGGCAGATGTTCGGCAAGGACGTCGTGATCGACATGATCTGCTACCGGCGGCGCGGCCACAACGAGGGCGACGACCCGTCGATGACGCAGCCGGCGATGTACGAGCTGATCGACGCCAAGCGCTCGGTGCGCAAGGGCTACACCGAGGCGCTCATCGGCCGCGGCGACATCTCGGTCGACGAGGCCGAACGCGCGCTGCGGGACTACGCGAACCAGCTCGAACACGTCTTCAACGAGGTCCGTGAGCTGGAGAAGCATCCACCGGCACCGAGCAAGTCCGTGGAGACCGAGCAGGTGGTGCCGCTGCGGGTGTCCACCGGCATCTCCACCGCGATGATCGAGCGGATCGCCGACGCGCACGTCAGCCTGCCGGAGGGCTTCGCGCCGCACCCGCGGGTCAGACCGGTGCTGGAGCGCAGGGCGCAGATGGCCCGCGACGGCGGCATCGACTGGGCGTTCGCCGAGCTGCTCGCGTTCGGCTCGCTCGTCATGGAGGACCGGATGGTGCGGCTGTCCGGCCAGGACTCGCGGCGCGGCACGTTCGTGCAGCGGCACAGCGTGATCATCGACCGCAAGACCGGCCGGGAGTACACCCCGCTGCAGAACCTGTCGGAGGACCAGGCGAAGTTCCTCGCCTACGACTCGGCGCTGTCGGAGTTCGCCGCGGTCGGCTTCGAGTACGGCTACTCGGTGGCCAACCCGAACGCGCTCGTGCTGTGGGAGGCGCAGTTCGGCGACTTCGTCAACGGCGCGCAGTCGATCATCGACGAGTTCATCTCGTCCGGCGAGGCCAAGTGGGGGCAGACCTCCGACGTGGTGATGCTGCTGCCGCACGGCCACGAGGGCCAGGGCCCCGACCACACCTCGGGGCGGATCGAGCGCTGGCTACAGCTGTGCGCCGAGGGCTCGATGATGGTCTCGGTGCCGTCCACCCCGGCGAACTACTTCCACCTGCTGCGCCACCACGCGCTGGACGGCGTGCAGCGGCCGCTCGTGGTGTTCACCCCGAAGTCGATGCTGCGGCTCAAGGCCGCGGTCAGCCCGGTCGCCGACTTCACGACCGGCCGCTTCGCGCCGGTGCTCGACGACCCGCTCGCGCCCGCGCCGGAGGCGGTCAAGCGGCTGCTGCTGTGCAGCGGCAAGATCAGCTACGAGCTGAACAACAACAGGCAGAAGCACAACGTCGACAACACCGCGATCGTGCGCGTCGAGCAGCTGTACCCGGTGCCGGTCGCGGAGCTGTCCGAGGTTCTGGACCGCTACCCGAACGCCAGCGACATCCGTTGGGTGCAGGAGGAACCGGCCAACCAGGGCGCGTGGCCATACTTCGGGCTGGCGCTCCCCGAGCTGCTGCCGGACCGGTTGACCAAGATCCGCCGGGTCTCCCGGCGCGCGATGGCCGCGCCGTCGGCCGGGTCCTCCAAGGTGCACGAGGTGGAGCAGGCCGAGATCATGATGGCGGCATTCGACCTGGAGTGACGCGTGTACTTCACCGACCGGGGAATCGAGGAGCTGGAGTCCCGCCGGGGCGACGAGGAGGTCACGCTGGCCTGGGTCGCCGACCGCCTGCGGGCGTTCGTCGACGGCCACCCCGACTTCGAGGTCGCCGTCGACCGGCTGGCCACCTTCCTGGCCCGCGACGACGAGGACTGAGCGCCGCCCTAGGTTCCCGCGCCTCGCGCGCGGCCGTCCGCCGGAACCTGGCCGGATGCGGCCGCGGCCAGCAGCACCACGCCGGCGACGAGTGCCTCGGCGGCCCGCACGTCCGGCGTCGTGGTGTCCACCAGCAGCGCGTCCCAGCCGGCGGCGCCCAGCGCCACCAGCACCTCGGCCGTGCCGGCAGCCGAACGCGCAGGCCCAGCGGCTCCAGCGGCCCTGCCGCCAGCCGGACGCACAGCCGCAACAGCCCCAGCGGCGCGGGCGGCCGGCGGTGCGGACGGCGGGTCGAGGTCGAGCAGCAGCGGATCGCCCAGGTCGGCCAACCGCCCCTCGTCGCCGAGCACCTGCAACTGGCCGAGCAACTCGCGCAGCGCCATGGCGACGGCGGCCGGCCGGCTCAGTCCGTGCCCAAGCGCGCACAGCGGCGGTCGGTCCGACGAGTCCGTGCTGGCCAGCACCGCATGGGCCGGCGCGGCTCCCGGCAGGTCGTACACGGTGACCGCCCGCCCGAACTGCCGCAGCGCCTTGAGCAGCACCCCGTCGTCCTCGGCCAGCCCGCCCTTGACGAGCCAGCTCTTGGGTGGCCCGTTCAGCGGCAGCAGCTCGCCGCGGCCGCGCAGCACCTCGCCGACGGCGCGATGGGCGAGCGCGCTCGTCAACCCACGCGCCACCAGCTCGTCGGCGTCCTGGCCGACGGCCGCGCCGACCGGGGCCGGCTCCGCGAGGCGGGCAGCGTTCGCCGGCGACATCGGGTATGCGGCCGCGAGCGGCACCAGTACGTTCGCGCCGGAGCACAGTGACCTCGCCGGCACCCAGTCCAGGACGTCCGCGCCCGTGCCGCTCGCGGTTGCCAGCGCGGCCAACGGCACGGGCGTGCGGCCGTCCGCCACCAGCTGCTCGGTGGTGCCGGTGATCGCGTCGTCGCGGTCCGGCAGCTGGCCGACGTAGTGCAGCACCGCCGCGCCGAGCGCCTCGGCCCGCGCACCCAGCGTCGACGTGCCGTGAAAGGCGGTGATCTCGCGCCGGCCGCCGACCGCCCCCGACGGCGAGCCGACCGCGATCCGACCCACTTTGAGCGGCGCCTGCGCCAGCGGGCCGTCGGTGAACCCACCGAACACGGTGAGCCGGCCGCCGGCCAGCACGGACAGCCGCCGGTACCGCTCCTCGTCGGTGGCGGCTCGCCGGAGCTGTCCACCGCCCACCCACTCGCTGGGGCACACCGGGCACCGCGGGTGCGGGAGCAGCCGATGCCGGCTCGACTCCAGCGTCTCGGTGTCCTGCACGACAGCCTCGTCGCCACCGTCCGCCGGTAGCCCGACGAGCAGCCGGAAGACCTCGAACGCCACCGCCGAGCCGAGCATCTCGGCGGCGACGGGCGACAGTGCGGCCGCCGGTCGTCGCGGACCGACCGGCAGCGCGAGCCCCAGCTCGGCGACGGCGGTCCGGTCACCGCGCGCGGCCAACCGCAGCTGGGCACACACCCAGCACGGCCCGCGACCCCGCATGGGCACCGGCCCGAGCACGGCCGTACCGGGGCCGACCACCACCGGCATGATCGGCGCGCGGAACCGCCCGGTGGTCGCGGCGAACAGCGTGGCCAGCTCACCCGGCATCGCGCAGTGCACCACCACGTCAGGCGGCTCGGCGTCGTCGGCGCCAACGCCGGAGCCAGTGCCGGAGCCCATGCCCATGCCCATGCCGGAGCCAACGCCGGAGCGAGCGCCGCTGTCGGAGTCGGCGGCCGCGTCGGCGGCCGTGTACGGACGCACCGCCGTCGTCGACTCGACACCGCACGCGTGCAGCGCGGCCACCTCGGCCGTCAGCTCCGCCCGGTGCCGGTCCGGCTCGTCGAGCGCCAGCAGCTCGACGGCACCGACCCCATTGCGCACGAGGGCGACCGCGGCCGACCGGGCCAGGCCGCCGGAGCCGACGACCCGCACGGTCGCGGCCCGCACCGCACCGAACCGGATAACCGCTGGTAGCCCGGCGCCGCTGGCGTCCGACAGGTGCTGGACGAACGCGAGTTGCGTCGCGAACCGGTCCGCGACGGGGGTGCCGAGGCCCATTGCGGCGAAGTAGTCGCCACCCACCACGGACACCCTCCGGCCGCTACTTCCGAACAGTGTGCATTTCGCTCACAGATAGGCTAGCGATTTCCAGGAATGCCGCGGAATCCATCCGGACATTGGGAAGAGTAGTCGATTCCGATCCGTCGCGGTAGCCATTGTGAGCCGATGCAATGTTGGACTTTATCGGTCTATCAGCCGGCCGGGCCGAAGGTCAACACGGCATACCCGAATGGAGTAGCCCGGCGGTGCGTCACCATTTCCCCAGGTCAGCCTGCCGCGGACCGGTGTCAGATGGGCCGTTCGGCCCAACACAGAACGCGTTCGCCACCCCCACCAGGACGTATGCAATCGTTCGGCTAATACGACCCTGTTCGATTCCTGCCGGCCGGACCTGGGCGTTCCATTCTTGCCGATCCAGCCGTTCGAACCGGAAGGCGTCTGCCCAGGGCGGGCGGTCCGCAAACAGCTGACTGGCGGTCAGTACCGGTGACCTCGGCAAATGCTCCGGCATGGCTAGCGGACGCGGACGCCGGCGCGCCACACGGCGTGGGTGAGCGGCACGCCGGGCCGGTACGCGAGGTGCGCCGCGCTCGGGGCGTCCAGCACGTGCACGTCGGCGCGGGCCCCGACGCGCAGCACCCCGACGTCGTCGCGGCGCAACGCCCGCGCACCGCCAGCCGTGGCCGCGCGCACCGCCTCGTCCACGCTCATCCCGAGCTGCAGCACCGCGGTCGCGACGCAGAACGCCATGGACGTGGTGTACGACGAGCCGGGGTTGCAGTTGGTCGCGAGCGCAACGGTCGCACCGGCGTCCAGCAGCGCCCTGGCGTCCGGCAGCGGGCCCCTCGTCGACAGGTCGCACGCCGGCAGCAGCGTCGCGACCGTGTCGGAGCCGGCGAGCGCGTCGACGTCCGCGGCCGACAGGTAGCTGCAGTGGTCGACGCTCGCCGCGCCGAGCTCGACGGCGAGCCGGACCCCCGGCCCCGGCGCCAGCTGGTTGCCGTGCACCCTCGGCGTGAGGCCGCGGCGCCGGCCGGCCAGCAGCACCGCCCGTGACTGATCTTCGTCGAACGCGCCGCGCTCGCAGAACACGTCGATCCACCGCACGTGCGGAGCGACGGCGTCGAGCATCTCGCCGCACACCAGCGCGACGTACTCGTCGGCGTCCCACCCCGGCGGCACGACGTGCGCGCCCAGGAAGGTCACCTCGTCCACAATGGACCGTGCGACGCGCGCGGCGCGCAGCTCGTCGGCCACCGTCAGCCCGTACCCGGTCTTGGTCTCCAGGCACGTCGTGCCCTGCGCGGCCGCCTCGGCGACCAGCCGGCGCACGGTGGCCGCCAGCTCGTCGTCGCCGGCGCGCCGGGTGGCGTCGACCGTGGTGGCAATTCCGCCGGCCGTGTAGGGCGCGCCCGCCATCCTCGCGGCGAACTCGGCACTCCGGTCGCCGGCGAAGACGAGGTGGGTGTGCGAGTCCACCCAGCCCGGCAGCACGGCCCTGCCATCGACGTCCACGCGCTCGTCCACCTGCGGCGCCCCGGCGACCGGCCCCAACCACGCGATCCGCTCACCCTCCAGCACCATGGCCGCGCCGCCGACCGTGCCCAGCTCGGCGTCATTGGTCGTCAGCTCGCCGATCCCGGTGACCAGCGTGGCCGGCGCACTCACGATGCCCACACCTCCCGGATCGCGGCGGCCAGCTCCGCACCGACGTCGACGGTGCGGTGTGCCCCGTCGGTCACGACCGGCCGGCCGGCGACGATCACGGTGTGCACGTCGGCGGCGGATGCGGCGAGCACCGCCTGGGCGGGATCGCAACCGGCCGTGCGCGGCGAGTCCAGCCGCACCGCCACCAGCTCGCACGGCGCACCCGCCGCGATCCGCCCGGCACCCGACCAGCCGAGCGCCGTGTTGCCGCCCGTGGTGAGCGCCGCCACCAGCTCGGCCGGCCCGAACCGCCCGCGCCGCAACGACGTCAGCCGCTCCCCCGCCTCCAGCCCGCGCACCTCGGCGAACGGATCGATCATCGCGTGCTGGTCGCTGCCCAGCGCGACACCGCACCCGGCGTCGGCGAGCGCCCGCATCGGGCCGATGCCGTCCGCGAGGTCCGCCTCCGTCGTCGGGCACGGGCACGCCGTCACCCCGGCGCCGCCGAGCAGGTCCAGATCCTCGCTGGTCAGGTGCGTGGCGTGCACGGCCGTGGTCTGCCGTCCGAGCGCACCGGCATCGTGCAGCAGCCGGGTCGGGGTCACCCCGTAGGCGGCGACGCACGCCTCGTTCTCCGCCGGCTGCTCGGAGAGGTGCACGTGCAGCGGCCGGCCGGCGGCAGCCTCCACCACGGCCGGCAGCTCCCCCCGCGGCACCGCACGCACCGAGTGGATCGCCGCGCCGGCCAGGAACCCCGGCCCGTCCCGCAGCCGCGAGACCCGCCGCGCCCACCCCGCCGCGCTGCCGTCGGAAAACCTGCGCTGCACCCCCTCGACCGGCCGGTCGATCCCGCCCGCGAGGTAGCACGCGTCCAGCAGCGTCAACCGGATCCCAGCATCCGCCGCCGCCTCGCGCAGCGCGTCCGCCATCGCGTTCGGATCGTCGTAGGGCGCCCCGTTCCGACCGTGGTGCAGGTAGTGGAACTCCCCCACGCAGGTCCATCCCGCCAGCACCATCTCCGCGTACACCGCCCTGGCGAGCCGGTGGTACCCCTCCGGGGTCAGCCGCTCCGCCAGCCCGTACATGGCTTCGCGCCAGGTCCAGAACGTCCCGCCCCCGTCGTGCGTGCGCCCCCGCAGCGCACGGTGAAACGCATGCGAATGCGCATTCGCCATGCCCGGCAGCACCAGCCCGTTCAGCCTCGCGGCACCGGCCGGCGCACCGTCCACAGTGGACACATCGACGATGAGGCCGTCGGCCGCCTCGACCAGCACCCCCGGCCGCACGCCACCGTCCACCCACGCCCACTCACACCAGAACCGCCCAGGCCCATCGCCACCCCCCGCTCCGCGCGTCAGGTCGCCGGCGGCCAAGGTGGCACGCGCACCGAGCGCCTGGCCACCGGTGGTCGAGACGGCACAGGCCGGCATGGCGGAGGCGGGGGTGCCGGTGGACGGGATCACGAGGCCAGGTGCTCCAGGACGGTGGTCAGCGCGGCGACGCCGGCCAGGCAGTCGTCGCGCTCGGCGTGCTCGGCAGGGGCGTGGCTGACGCCGGTCGGGTTGCGCACGAACAGCATGGCCGCCGGCACCTGGCCAGCCAGGATGCCGGCATCGTGGCCGGCGCCGGTCGGCAGCGCGGGCACGCCACCGAGCGCGGCCGCCAACTCGTCGCGCAGCACCGAGTCGAACACCACGGTGCCGGTGTAGGACTCCTCGCGCACGACCAGCTCGCACCCCTCGTCGGCCGCGGCCTGCCGGCCGGCGCGCACGATCTCGTCGACGACCGCTCGAGTGTCCGATGTGGACGGTGCGCGGGCGTCCAGCCACACGTCCACAGTGGACGCTATGACGTTGGTGCCGCCGGGGTTCGGCACGATCCGCCCGACGGTGGCCCTGGCACCGTCCACAGTGGACGCGGCTCGGCGTGCGGCGAGCACGGCCTGGGAGGCCGGCAGCATCGGGTCGCTACGGTCGGCGATCCCGGTGCTGCCGGCATGGTTGCCCTCGCCGCTGAACGTCAGCCGCCACCGACCGTGCGCCAGGATGCTGCTGGCCAGGCCGACAGGAGCGCCGAGGTCGACCAGGCCCCTGCCCTGCTCCACGTGCAGCTCCACGAAGGCGCCGACGTGGGCCACCGCGGAAGGATCGGCCCCGACGTCGCCGTGGGCCAGCCCCGCCCGGCGCAGCGCATCCGCCAGCGACACCCCGTCTGGATCGCGCAAGGCCAGCGCCGTGGCCGGATCGACGGCGCCGGTGAGCAGCCGCGAGCCGAGGCATGGCACCCCGAAGCGCCCGCCCTCCTCCTCGGCGAACACCACGACCGCGATCGGCCGCGCCGGCCGGAACCCGCGAGCGCGTAGCTCGTCCACCGCCAGCAGCCCGCTGACCACGCCGAGCGGCCCGTCGAACGCGCCACCGCCGGGCACCGAGTCCAGGTGGCTGCCGGTCACCACGGCGCCCGGACCCGGCGAACCCCACCAGGCCCACAGGTTCCCGTTCCGGTCGGCGTGGACCCCCAAGCCACGCCGACCGGCCTGCTCGACGAACCACTCCCGCATGGTGAGCTCGGCGTCGTCGAACCCATGCCGCGAGAACCCGCCCCGCCGGCCGTCCCTGCCGATGCCCGCCAGGTCCGCCCACAGCGAGTCGAAGCTCACGCGCGCCCCACGCCGTCCGCCGACCCGCCGGCAGCCCTGTCCGCCCGCCCGTCGGCGGCGCCTTCCGCCC
>Ga0299913_10006313_pt1 | contig 10254 bp, 7 predicted proteins | sample RVTome_9_FD_201360 | JGI IMG/M metagenome (GOLD analysis project Ga0299913, IMG submission 201360) | Soil microbial communities from uranium-contaminated site in the Upper Colorado River Basin, Wyoming, United States - RVT155D38 (version 2) ... | reverse complement strand
ACCACGGCACCGACTGGCGCGGCCTCTCCTGGGCGCTGCCGCCGCGGGTCGTCGGGACGGCGGTCGGAGTCTGGGTCGTCGCGGTCGCAACCGACCGGATGATCGGGCTGGCGGTCGGCGGGATGGTGCTGGTCAGCGTGCTACTGACGGTCCGCACGGTCCGGTTGCCCGTCAACCGAGGCACGCTCCCGGTCGCCGGCTTCGTGTCGGGCATCACCGGCACCGCGACGTCGATCGGCGGCCCGCCACTGGCGATCCTCTACCAGCACCACCCGCCGTCGGTGCTGCGGCCGACCCTGGCCGCCTACTTCGTGATCGGCGCCGCGCTCAGCCTCGTGGGCCTTGGCGTCGCGGGGGAGCTGCGGCTCGACGTCCTGCTGCTGTCGCTGCTCCTCAGCCCGCTGCTGGTCGCAGGCGTCCTGCTCTCGGTCTCGGTACGCCGGCGGCTGCCCCGCCGGGCGGTCCGGACCGCCGTCCTCGTCGTGTGCGCCGCGTCGGCGCTGGCCCTGCTGGTGCGGTCGCTGCTCGGCTAGGTGGGCGACGTGAGGTTCTGCAGCCGCACCTGCCCCCGCGCGATGAGGCGGCCCTCCACGTCGGTGGTCTCGACCGCCCACACCTGCTGCGACCGCCCGCGGTGGACCGGGCGGGTCGTCGACGTCAGTCTGCCCTCGGCGACGCCGCGGTAGAAGTCGGTGTTGTTGTTGACCCCGACCACGCGTCCTCGACCGGCGAACCAGAGCGCGGCGGCCACGCTGCACAGGCCCTCGTTGACCATCGAGTGCACGCCGCCGTGGAGCAGCCCGTAGGGCTGGTGGGTCTCGGGGGTCACCGACCAAGTGGCGTCGACCCCGTCGGCGTCGAGCCTCGTGAACTCCATGGCCATCGCCTCGCGCAGCGGCTGCACGACGGCGAGCGACGGGTCGAGCGTGGGGACGTTCGCGGCTTCGGTCACCCGCCCGAACCTACCCGAGGAGCTTGCGCGCCAGCGCCCGGTGGAACCGGGCCGAGAGGCCGATGTCGTCGATGTGCACGCGCTCGTCGGCGTTGTGGTAGCCCGCCGCGAGCACCTCCGCCGGGGTCGCGCGGAACGGGCTGAAGCCGTACGCCGCGGTGGCGCCGGCCGCCCGCAAGTACGACGAGTCGGTGAAGCCCGGGCACAGCACGGGCAGCACGAACGCCTCGTCGCCCGACTCGGCCAGCACGGCCGCCACTGCCTCGGGCATCGGGCCGTCGGGGGGCGAGCTGCTGCCGGGCACGAGCTCGTCGGCATGCTCCAGCTCGTAGCGCACGTCGTCGCCCAGCCGGGACCTCACCGCAGCCAGCACGTCGTCACCGGTCGTGCCGGGGAGGATCCGGCAGTCCAGCTCCACGGACGCCCGCTCGGGCATCACGTTGCGTGCCAGGGAGGCCGCGAGCACCGTCGGCGCCATCGTCGTGCCCGGGGTCGCGGGCAGCGACATGCGGATGGCCGGGTGCAGCGCGGCCGCCGCAGCGATGTCGGCGGCCAGGTCGCCGACCGGGCGACCGAGCAGCGCCTCGAGCGTGGCATCGACCTCGGGTGAACGCACCAGGTCGGGCATCCCGCTGCCGACACGGCGGATCAGCTCGGCCAGGCGAGGCACCGCGTTGTCGCCGAGCTCCGGCATCGACGCGTGACCGGCCTCGCCGACGGCGACCACCCGGATCGGGCAGGTGCCCTTCTCGCCGATGGACAACGTCAGGGCGACCCGGCCGTCGGCGAGCGGAAGCCGCTCCCCGGCACCCTCGTTGATCGCCATCGTCGGCCGGATGTCCGGCCGCTGCTCGAGCAGCCACCGCATCCCGACGTCCGCGACGCCGTTCTCCTCGTCGGCGACGGCCACGAACCACAGGTCGCCGCGCGGCCGGAAGCCCTCGCGCGCCAGGTGCGCCATCGCGACCGCGCGGGCCGCGACCTCGTTCTTCATGTCGATCGCGCCCCGGCCGTAGAGGTAGCCGGCGTCGTCGACCACCGCCTCGAACGGCGGGTGGGTCCAGTGCTGGCCCTCGACCGGCACCACGTCGGTGTGGCCGACGAACGCCAGCGACGGCGCGTCGGGATCGGTGCCCGGGATCCGGGCGACGACGTTGGCCCGGTCGGGCTCGCGGGCCACCAGCTCCGCGTCGACCCCGGCGCCCGTCAGGTAGTCGTGGAGGTACGCCGCGGCAAGGGTCTCCGATCCCCGCTGTCCGTAGTTCGTGGTGTCGAACCGGATCAGGGCCCGCGTGACCTCGACCGCCTCGTCCTCGATGCCCGTCATCGTCCCTCCGTCGCCACGGTCGCACGTCCGAGCCGGTCGAGCAGCCAGGCGTACACCTCGGCCTCGTAGGCGAGATGGCCGAACCGGCCTGACGGGCCGACGTGGGCACCCGCCCCCATCTCGACCCGGAACAGGCAGCGCGGTGACCACTCCGGGTCGGAGTCGCGCAGCGCGGCCACCCACTTCGCTGGCTCGCGCACCATCACCCGGGGGTCGTGCACGGCGCCGGTGACCAGCAGGTCGGGCCGGCCGCCGGCCGGTGGCAGGTTGTCGTACGGCGAGTAGGCGAGCATCCACCCGAACTGCTCGCGGATCCGCGGGTCGCCCCACTCCTCCCACTCCGTGATCGTGAGCGGGGTCGTCTCGTCGAACATGGTGGTGACGACGTCGACGAAGGGCACCTCGGCCACGACCGCCCGCCAGCGTTCCGGACGCTGGCTGAAGACCACGCCCTGGACGAGTCCACCGGCACTGAGCCCACGGCTGCCGATCCGATGGGGGTCCACGAGCCCCGCCGCGGCAAGGCCGTCGGCGACCGCCACGTGGTCGTCGAACGTGTGCTGCTTGGCGGCCAGCTTGCCGTCGAGGTACCACGCGCGACCGCCCTCGCTGCCGCCGCGGACGTGGGCGTGCACGTAGACGACGCCGCGGTCGAGCAGCGACGGCAGCGCGGGGTCCCACTCGGGCTCGAACGTGTACCCGTAGGCGCCGTAGGAGTAGACGACCGCCGGGGCGGTGCCGTCGAGCGGGGTGTCGCGGTGCCGCATCACCGTGGCGGGAACGGGCGTGCCGTCCGCCGACGGGAGCTCGTGCCGCTGCACGTCGTACGCGTCGGGGTCGTGGCCGGGTGCGTCGCGGCGCAGCACCTCGGTGCGCTCGCCGGTGCGGAGGTCGACCTCGCTCCACACCGGGGGCGACAGCCACGACTCGTCCTCGACCAGGATCGCCGCGGTGTCGTAGTCGGTGGTGCGGGCGAGGTGGAGCCCGCCGCCGGGGGTGGACGCCGTCAGGTCTCGACCCGGCCCGGCGAGGTCGTCGTGGTCGAGCACGCGCAGCAGGTGCCGGCCTCCTGCGCGCAGTGCGAGGACGACACCGCCCGCGAACGCGTCGGCTCGCCGCAGCTGCTCCGCGGGGTGCTCCGGCCGGGCCTCCTGCCATGCCGTGTGGTCCTGGCCCTCCGGCCCGGGCACCGGGGCCACCATCAGCCGGCACTCGACCCGGTCGTCGACGACGATCAGCACGTCCTGGCCGGCCTCGGTACGCCGAGGGTCGACCCGGTACCGCACGCCCTCCCGACGGCCGCCGACCGACCGTGGTGCCGACTCCGGGTCGTGGGCGTCGACCAACCAGACCTCGGAGGTCATGTTCGCCTCCGACATGAGCACCACCCAGTCGCCCGACCGGCTGGCCCGAGGCAGCAGCTCGAACCGCTCGTCCGGCTCCTCGAGCACCAGCACGTCGTCGGCGACCGGGCTGCCGAGCCGGTGGCGCCAGATCTGGAACGCCCGGTAGGCCGCGTCGTGCACCGAGTAGAAGAACCACTGCGAGTCAGCGCTCCACGCCCCGCCGTAGTAGCTGCGCGCGACGAGCTCGTCGAGGTCGTCACCGGTCGCCAGGTCGCGGAAACGCAGGGCGTAGACCTCGTCCCCCTCATGGTCCACGGAGTAGGCGAGCACCGTCTCGTCGGGGCTGACCAGGGTCACCCCGAGCTCGCAGTAGTCGGTGCCCTCGGCGAGCTCCGTGACGTCCAGCAGGGTCTCGTCCGACTCGCTGGGATGGGTGCGGAAATCGTTGTCGGGGCCACTGTCGTGTGCCGAAATCGTTGGCTCTGACACCGAATCGTGACGATTCGTTCGCCGAATCCGTGGGTAGTCTCTTCCCGTCGGAGTCTCGGTGTAGTAGGAAAAACGCCGACGGTTCCACCAAGGGGACCGCTCGGTGGCGGGGAGGCGACGGACCATCTCGGTCCGGAGCTCAGCAGTCAGGGGATCCAGATGAGCAACCGCAGCGTCGTACCAGGCCCTCTCAGCAGCGAGGTGCGCGAGCACCGCCGGCGCCTCGGCCTCCGCCAGCCACGCGAAGGGGTCGACGCGCTCGACCCCGTGCTCGCGATGGACCACGGGATCCTGCGACGCCACCGGCGGCCCGGACGTCGGCGTGGGCACGGTGGGCGGCTGCTCGGTCGTCACGGCGGACAACGTAGCGCTGCCCGACTGCTGGCGCTCGGGGGTTTCCTGCTGGCCTCCCTCGCTCCCGGGTTGGCGATCACGCCGGTGCAGGCGCAGGAGGACGAGCCGGTGACGTTCACCGTCGCCTACCTCAACGAGGTCGACTCCTTCAACCCGTTCCTCGGCATCGAGGCGTCGTCGTTCGAGATGTGGGCGCTCATGTACGACTCGCTCACCGGCTACGCCATGGAGGACATGCAGCCGACCCCGGCGCTGGCCACCGAGTGGGACACCTCCGACGACGGCCTCACGTGGACGTTCACGATCCGCGACGACGCCACCTGGTCGGACGGCGAGCCGCTGACCGCACAGGACGTCCTCTACACCTACGAGCGGATCCGCGACGGTGGGCCGGAGCGGGCGACGTGGGGCGTCTACCTGAAGGGCGTCGCGTCGGTGACCGCACCCGACGACACCACCATCGTCCTGGAGCTCGAGCAGCCGAGCGCGCTGCTGCCGCTGCTCCCGATCCCGATCGTGCCCGAGCACGTGTGGACCGACGTCACCGACGACGAGATGCGCAGCTACGGCAACGAGCCCTCGGGAGGCGAGCCGGTCGTCGGCTCCGGGCCGTTCCGGCTGATGGAGGGGACGGCGGGCGGCTCGACGTACCGCTTCGAGGTCAACCCCGACTACTGGGGCGGCACGCCCCACCTCGACGAGGTGGTCTTCCGCGTCTTCAAGTCCGAGGACCCGGCGATCCAGGCACTCATCACCGGGGAGGTCGACTTCGTCGAGGGCATCAACGCGCTCCAGGTCCAGTCGCTCGAGGGCCGCGACGGGATCAGCGCCCAGATGGGCGACTCGCCGGGGTTCGACGAGATCGCCTTCAACACCGGGTCGATCGACACCAAGACGGGTGAGCCGCTCGGCGACCCGAACCCGGCGGTGCTCGACGCCGACTTCCGGTGGGCGCTCAACTTCGGGATCGACCGCGAGCAGATCATCGAGACGGCCTACCAGGGTGCGGGCATCCCGGGTGACACCATCATCCCGCCCGCGTACGCCGGATACCGCTGGGAGCCGCCGGAGGAGGACGCTGCCACCTATGACCCGGACCGGGCCGTCCAGCTGCTCGACGAGGCCGGTTACACGGTCGGTGACGACGGGTTCCGGACGCTGCCGAACGGCGACCCGATCGGCAAGCTGCGGCTCTACGCCCGCAGCGACTCGCAGACGTCGGTCGACGTCATGGAGCTGTTCTCGGAGTGGCTCGCCGACCTCGACATCGACTCCGAGGTGCGCTCCTACGAGAGCAGCAAGCTGACCGACATCATCTACGAGGGCACGTTCGACGCCTTCGAGTGGGGCTGGTACGTCGAGCCCGACCCGTCCTCGATGCTGTCGTACATGACGTGCGGCGAGCGCGGCAACTGGTCGGACTCGTGGTACTGCAACGAGGAGTACGACTCGCTCTTCGAGCAGCAGCGGGTCGAGCAGGACGACGCTGCGCGCGAGGAGCAGGTCCAGCGGATGCAGGAGATCCTCTACTACGACGCGCCCTACCTCGTGACCGCCTACAGCACGGTGGGCGAGGCGTGGCGCAGCGACCGGTTCGCCTGCCTGCGGCAGCAGCCGGACCCGGGCGGGGTCTACCTGATCCAGTACGGCGTCTACAACTACATCAACATGCGGCCCGCGTCCGAGGCCGACGAGTGCGCCGGTGAGGAGGGCTCGACCCAGCTCAGCGACGAGCAGGGCGGTGACGGCGGTGTGAGCACCGGGGTCCTCGTCGGTGGCGGAGCCGTCCTGGTGGCGCTGCTGGCGGCCGGCGGCGTCGTGGCGGCCCGACGGCGGGGGACGGTGGGAGAGCGGGAGTGACGATCGGGGCGGTGACGGAGGCGCCGGCGCCGCCCCGGGTCAGACGTCGCTCCTACGGCCGGTACGCCGGCGGCAAGGTGCTCGGCTCGCTCGGGAGCCTCGGCTTCATGCTGATCGTGAACTTCTTCCTGTTCCGCGTGCTGCCGGGCGACCCGGCGCGCACCCTGGGGCGGGGGCGGTTCACCTCACCGGAGCAGCTCGACGACTTCAACCGGACCTACGGCCTCGACCAACCGCTGCCGCAGCAGTTCCTGACGTTCATCCAGAACACGCTGACCGGTGACCTGGGGATCTCGCTGCGCTACCGGGTCCCGGTCTCCGACCTGATCGTCGACCGGATGTGGCCGACGCTGCTGCTGGTCGGCACGTCGACGATCCTCGCCGCGGTGATCGGGATCTGGCTCGGCGTCAACAGCGGGTGGCGGCGCGGCAGCCGCTTCGACCGGGCCGCGACCGGCTCGTCGCTGACGCTCTACTCGATGCCCGAGTGGTGGCTCGGCCTGCTGCTCATCTACCTGCTCGCGGTCGGTCCCGGCCCGCTGCCCGGCCTGTTCCCCACCGGCGGTCTCTACTCGCCGGACGTCGACCCCACGTCGTGGGCGGGGATCCCCGACGTGGCCTGGCACCTGGCACTGCCGGTCTTCACGCTCACGCTCGCCTACCTCGCCGACTACGCCCTGATCATGCGCAGCTCGCTGCTCGACGAGATCGGCGAGGACTACGTGACGACGGCACGCGCGAAGGGGTTGCGGGACGTGCAGGTCCGCAACCGCCACGCCGTCCGCAACGCGCTGCTGCCCACGACCACGGTGACCGCGCTGAGCTTCGGCTTCGTCGTGACCGGGGCGATCACGGTCGAGACCGTCTTCTCGATCCCGGGCCTCGGCCTGCTGGCGACCGAGGCGCTGACGGTGCCCGACTACTGGGTGCTCCAGGGCACGCTCCTGGTGTCGACGGCCGCCGTGATCTTCGCCAACCTCGCGGCGAACCTGGTCTACGGCCTGCTCGACCCGAGGGTGCGGACATGAGCGTGGCGAGCGGACAGGTCCCGGTGCGGCTGACGGCGAAGCAGGTCAGCCGGCAGCGCCGCCGAGAGTCGTGGCGGCGCAACTGGGCCGACTTCCGGTCACACCGGTCGGGGATGGCCGGGCTGGTCGTGCTCGGCTGCTTCGTGGTGCTGGCGCTGGGGGCTCCCCTGATCGCCGACGCGGAAGGCCTGAAGCTCAGCGGGGCCACCGGCAGCGTGCTCGAGCCGCCGTCCGGGGAGTTCTGGCTGGGCACCGACGACAAGGGCCGGTCGGTCCTGACGCTGCTGATCTGGGGCACCCGGGTGTCGCTGATGGTCGGGCTGCTCGCGACCGTCATCTCGATGGTGATCGGCACCCTGATCGGGCTGCTGTCCGGCTACTTCGGCGGCCGCACCGGAGCCGTGCTCTTCCGGTTCACCGAGTGGTTCCTCGTGATCCCGTTCCTGCCGCTCGCGATCGTGCTGGCCACGGTGCTCGGCGCGTCCCTCTTCACGATCGCGCTCGTGATCGGCGTGACGTCGTGGCCCGGGACGGCCCTGCTCATCCGGAGCCAGACGCTGTCCATCAAGGAACGGCCGTACCTGGAGCGGGCCCGGGTGCTCGGCGCCGGCCGGTGGCACCAGATCAGCCGTCACATCCTGCCCAACGTGATGCCCATGGTGTTCGCCAACACCACCCTCACCGTGTCCATCGCGATCCTGTCGGAGACGACGCTGAGCTTCCTCGGGCTGAGCGACCCGACCCGGATCTCCTGGGGGTCCATGCTCGACGACGCCTACGGCATCGGCGCGATCACGACCGGCTCATGGTGGTACATCGTGCCGCCCGGGGTGTGCGTCGTCCTCGTGGTGCTGAGCTTCACGCTGGTGGGCCAGGCCCTCGAGGACGTCCTCGACCCACGGCTGAAGGACCGCTGATGACGTCGACGACGGCCGACCAGCTGCTGCGGATCGAAGGTCTCTCGGTCACCTACCGCACGAGCGAGGGCGACGTCCCCGCCGTGCGCGACGTCGACCTCGCCGTCGACCGGGGCGAGATCGTCGGGGTCGCGGGGGAGTCGGGGTGCGGGAAGTCGACCCTGGCCTCGACCGTGCTGCGGCTGCAGCCGCCGAGCGCCCGGGTCGAGGGCCGGGTGCTGGTGCACGGCGCGGACGCGCTGACGATGCGCTGGGGCGACCTCCGGGCGCTGCGGTGGGCCGGCGCGTCGATCGTCTTCCAGGGAGCCCTCCACTCGATGAACCCGGTCCAGCGGGTCGGCGCGCAGATCGCCGAACCGATCGAGCTCCACGAGCCGGAGCTCTCGGACGTCGATGTCGACCGCCGGATCGGTGACCTCTTCGAGCAGGTCGGCCTCCCGGCCGAGCGGGCGTCGTCGTACCCCCACCAGCTCAGCGGCGGCCAGCGCCAGCGCGTCATGATCGCGATGGCGCTCGCGTGCAAGCCCGACCTGGTGATCGCCGACGAGCCCACCACCGCCCTCGACGTGATGGTGCAGAGCCAGGTGCTCGACGTGCTGTCCGGGCTGGTCAACGACCTCGGCGTCGGGATGATGATCATCAGCCACGACCTGTCCGTGCTGGCCCACCTGTGCGACAAGATCGCCGTCATGTACGCCGGGAGGGTGGTCGAGCTCGGCACAGCCGACGACGTCTTCAGAGGGCCGTTGCACCCATACGCGGGCGCGCTGTCCGCGGCGTTCCCGCGGATCGGCGACTCCGCCGCCCGCTACGCGCCGGCGGGGCTGGGCGGCGACCCGCCCGACCTGCGGCTGCTGCCACCGGGCTGCTCGTTCGAGCCCCGGTGCCCGCGGGCGGTCGCCGCGTGCCGAGAGACCGACCCGCGGCTCGAGCCGCACGGCGTGGGCCGGGCCGCCGCCTGCATCCGGGTGGGGGAGTCGTGAGGGCACCGCTGCTCACCGGCCACGGGCTGGCGGTGGAGTTCACCGCCCGTGGCGGCGCGATCGCCCGCGCCCTCGACGGCACCGACGTCCAGCTCGCACCCGGTGAGGTGGTGGCGCTGGTCGGTGAGTCCGGCTCGGGCAAGACCACTCTCGCCCGCACCCTGCTCGGTCTGGAGCGCCCGGCCGCCGGGGAGGTCCGGTTCGACGGCAAGCCGCTCGACTACTCCGTCCGTGGGCTGCGCGCCGTGCGTCGCCGGGTGCAGCTGGTGCTGCAGGACCCGGCGGGTGCGCTCAACCCCCGCCACACCGTCTACGAGTCGGTGGCCGAGGGGCTGCGGATCCACCGGCTGGTCGACGCCGACCCGGAGGGCCGCACTGAGGCCGAGCTGGTCGCCTCCGCCCTGGCCTCGGCGGGACTGCGGCCGCCCGAGGCGCTGTTCCTCCGCTACCCCCACGAGCTGTCCGGCGGGCAGCGGCAGCGGGTGCTGATCGCCGGTGCGCTGGCGATGGGGCCCGAGCTGCTGATCGCCGACGAGCCCGTCTCCTCGCTCGACGCGTCGATCCGCGGCGAGATCCTGGCGCTGCTCCTCAAGCTCCGGAGGGAGCTCGGGCTGGGCGTGCTGGTGGTCACCCACGACCTCGGGCTGGCCTGGAACATCGCCGACCGGATCGCGGTGATGTATCTCGGCCGGGTCGTGGAGTCCGGGCCGACCGAGGAGGTCCTGGCCCGGCCCCGCCACCCCTACACGCGGGCGTTGCTCTCGGTCGTCCCCGAGATCGACCAGATGGAGCCGATCGTCCTGCACGGCGAGATCCCCGACCCGACGAAGGTCCCCGGCGGCTGCCGCTTCCACCCTCGCTGCCCGGCGCTCGCCGACGGCTCCGCCGCGGCTGCGGGCGTCGACGACGACTGCCGGACCGTGACCCTGTCGGTGCTGCCCGGCGACGCCGACGGGCACCACGTCGCCTGCCACCTGGCGGCCGAGCAGGCCCTGCGC
>Ga0299913_10006312_pt1 | contig 10255 bp, 6 predicted proteins | sample RVTome_9_FD_201360 | JGI IMG/M metagenome (GOLD analysis project Ga0299913, IMG submission 201360) | Soil microbial communities from uranium-contaminated site in the Upper Colorado River Basin, Wyoming, United States - RVT155D38 (version 2) ... | reverse complement strand
AGGACCTCGATGAAGGTGGTGAGGACCTCGTAGAGCGTGGCGAACGCGGCCAGCTTGTCGGCGTCTCCTTCGCCCGACTCCCCCCGGGCGCGCCAGAATCTCCGCCGGGAGCGGCGCACGTACCAATTGGTGAGATGGTCGATGAAGCCAAGGGTGGGGGGCACCACGTTGTAGAGGTAGTAGCCCTCCATCTGTTCGTTGACCTCGGCGACCAGGCTCTGCAGCACGGAGAGGATCCAGCGGTCCATCTCGGGCCGATCTCCCGGTGGCGGCGCCGCCGCGAGGTCGGCGGTGGTGATGCCGTCGGCCTCCGCGTAGGTGGTGAAGAAGCTGTAGGTGTTCCACATCGGGAGCAGCACCGTGCGCACCACCTCCGCCACCCCGTCGCTGCTGAAGCGAAGCGGCTCCGCCCTGAGCACCGGCGAGTTGATCATGAAGGCGCGGAGCGCATCGGCTCCCATCGCGTCGAAGATCCCCGAAGGGTCGGGGTAGTTCTTCAGGCTCTTCGACATCTTGCGACCGTCCTCGGCCAGGATCAGACCGTTGACCACACAGTTCTCGAAGGCGGGTTTGTCGAACAGGGCGGTGGAGAGCACGATCAGGGTGTAGAACCACCCCCGCGTCTGGTCGAGGCCTTCGGCGATGAACTTGGCCGGGAAGGCGGCCTCGAAGCGATCGGCGTTCTCGAACGGGTAGTGAAGCATCCCGTAGGGCATCGATCCCGACTCGAACCACCCGTCGAGCACCTCGGGGACCCGGATCATCGAGCCCTGACACGACGTGCAGGGCCAACCGATCTCGTCGACGACGTGTTTGTGCAGGTCGTCGGGACGCTGCCCGGACAGCGCCTCCAGCTCGTCGAGGGATCCCACGGCCACCGACTCCTCGCAATTGGCGCACTCCCATACCGGGATGCACGACCCCCAATAGCGGTTGCGGCTCACCGCCCAGTCCCTCGCATTCTCCAGCCAGTTGCCGAAGCGCCTGGTCCCCACGTGGTCGGGCACCCAGTGGATCGTGTCGTTGATCTCCACCATGCGGTCCTTGATCTCCTCGACCCGGATGAACCACGTTGGGATCGCCTTGTAGATGAGCGGGGTGCCGGTTCGCTCACAGAAGGGGTAGGAGTGGGTGATACGGGACGAGTGGACCAGCTTGCCGGAGACGCGTAGCAGTCGGATCAGGGTGGCGTCGGCCTCCTTGACGTTGACACCGGCTACCTCAGGCACCTCTTCGGTGAAGGCGCCTTCGGCGTCGACAGGATCGACCAGCGCCGTGATCCCGGCCGCCTTGAGGGCATAGAAGTCGGCCTCGCCGTAGGCGGGTGCCATGTGCACCAGCCCGGTGCCTTCGTCGACAGTGACCTCCTCGGAGAGGATGGTGCGGAAAGCGCCGTGATCCGATTCTCCCCCGAAGTAGTCGAACGGGGGCCGATAGGAGACCCCCACGATCTCGGACCCCTTGGCTTCGGTGGTCACCTGGTGGCCTTCGCCGAAAACGGTGGTTGCGCGTTCCTTGGCGACCCAGTAATGCTCGCCTTCGTCGGCGATGCGCACATAGACGTTGTCCTCGCCGACGGCCACCGCCAGGTTGCCGGGCAGGGTCCAGGGCGTCGTAGTCCAGATGAGCAGGTAGTCGCCGGCAACCACCGGCCCCAGACCGTCCAGAACCTCGAGCCGCACCGTGATCGACGGGTCCTCCACGTCCCGGTAGTCCTTGTTCGCCTCGAAGTTGGAGAGAGGGGTGGCCGCCCCCCAGGAGTAGGGGAGCACCTTGAAGTCCTTGTAGACAAGACCTTTGTCCCAAAGCTGCTTGAACACCCACCACACCGTCTCCATGAACTCGGGGTCCATGGTCTTGTAGTCGTGCTCGAAATCGACCCAGCGGCCGATCCGCTCGGTGAGCGTCTCCCAGTTCTCCGTGTTGGCCTGCACCTCGCTGCGGGCGGCCTCGTTGAACCGGTCGATCCCGTAGTCGGCGATCGCCCTCGGGCCCGATATGCCCAACCGCTTCTCCACCTCCATCTCGACGGGCAGCCCGTGGGTGTCCCAGCCGAAGCGTCGCTCGACCCGGTACCCCCGCATCGTCCAATAGCGGGGCACCATGTCCTTGATCACCCCGGCCAGGAGATTCCCGAAGTGGGGGCTTCCGGTGGGGAATGGCGGGCCGTCGTAGAAGATGTACTCGTTGTCGGCCGGTCGTCTGCTGACGGACTCTTCGAAGGCGTTGGTCCTACGCCACAGGTCGAGAACCCCTTCTTCCATCGCCGGGAGGTCGACGTTCGGCCCGACCCGGGTGAAGCCGGTAATGGGTTTCGACGGGTCTCTTCGGTCCGACATGGGAGGGGGATGGTAGGGGTGGTCGGCACCTGCCGATCTCCACTTCGAAGCCCGGTAGCGTGGCAATGGTGGAGAACCTGCCCGTGGTCGCCCATCGTGATGGTGTGCTGATCAGGGTATGGGCCGTGCCCCGGGCATCCAGGACCGAGATCGCAGGGTTGCACGGCGGTCGGGTCAGGATCCGGGTGACGGCACCTCCGGAGGGGGGCAAGGCCAACCAGCAAGTGTCCCGGGCCCTATCCGAGCGGCTTGGTTCCCCGGTCGAACTGATCAGCGGGGTGTCAGCCAGGGGCAAGGTGTTTCTGGCCCGACAGCTGGAGGTCGACGAGGTCCTGGCGAGACTCTCCCAATAGCGGCCGGGCGTTGGTAGGGTTTCCGCCCTTTACCAGGGGGATGTAGTGGCACGACAGCTGGCCAAGTCAACGGTCGAAAAGTACCGAGCCCGGCTCGAAGAGGAGCGGGAGCGGCTCCAAGAGCTCGTCCAGGAGTATGAGCAGGAGTTGGAAGAGGCGCGTCTTTCCGAGAGCTCATCGGACCGGAGCCCCGACCCGGGCAACGCCGAGGCGAGCTCGACCAAGCTGGAGTACGCCAAGGAGCTCTCCCTCGAGCAGAACACGCTCGATCTCCTGAGCAAGGTGGAGTGGGCGCTGGCCAAGATCGGGGAAGGCACCTACGGCATATGCGAGAGCTGCGGAAAATCGATCCCCCTGGCCAGGCTGGACGCTCTTCCCTACGCGACGCTGTGCGTCGACTGCGCTCGCAGAGGTTGATCCGCAGGTACACGGTGGGGGCGGGGCTGGCAGCCCTAGTGGGGGTCGTCGACTCTGTCACCAAGCGCTGGGCGTCGGTCGAGTTCGTAGGGTCACCAGTCGAGGTGATCCCGGGATTTCTCAGGCTCAGGTTCACCGAGAACCCAGGAGCGGCCTTCTCCCTCTTTCAGAACGCCGGGCCGTTCCTGGGAGTCGCTGCGATCGTGGTCGGTGCCGGCCTCCTCTGGGCGATCCGGCTCGAGCGTCCGATCATCGAGACGGCCGCATACGGCCTCATCGTCGGGGGAGCGCTGGGCAACCTGGTCGATCGTATGTTCCGCGGCCCCGGCTTCCTCGACGGCAAGGTCATCGACTGGATCGACCTCTGGTGGATCCCCACCTTCAACGTGGCCGACATGTCGATCACGATCGCGGTGACTCTCCTGCTGGCCCATGCGTGGCTGACACGCTGAGGCTCGAAGTCCCTGAGCGGCTCGACGGGGATCGCCTCGACAAGGTCCTCGCCGACCTGCTCGTGATCAGCCGCGCCCGGGCGAGGGCACTTCTCGACGCCGGGGTGCTCCTCGACGGCTCCCCGGCGAGGCCGAGCGATCGGGCCAGGTCCGGCGCCGTCATCGAGACGCCGGAGCCGGCGGTGGTCATCCAGCTTCGGGCCGAGCCCGTCGCATTCGGGGTGATCCACGAGGACCCGGCCCTGATCGTGGTGGACAAGCCGGCCGGGCTCGTGGTCCATCCCGGCGCCGGGAGCACCCGCGCCACCCTGGCCGCCGGGCTCCTCCACCGCTATCCGGAGTTGGAGGGAGTCGGAGATCCGGGACGGTGGGGTCTGGTGCATCGCCTCGACCGGGACACCTCCGGTGTCCTGCTGGTGGCCCGGACCAGCGAATCCCTCGACGCGTTGCGATCAGATCTGGCCCACCGGCGCATAGGCCGCGTCTACCGGGCCCTGGTCCACGGCACCTTCACCACCCCGACCGGGACCATCGAGGCTCCGATCGGACGGGATCCGGCCCGACCGACGAGACGGGCGGTGGTGGTGGGGGGCAAGCCCGCCGTCACGCATTACGAGGTCGTCGAGGAGTTCCCGGACGCCGATGCATCGCTGGTCGAGCTCAGCCTGGAGACGGGGCGAACTCATCAGATCCGGGTCCACCTGACCGCCATCGACCACCCGGTGATCGGAGACAGGGTGTATTCGGCCCTGAATACGGCTGTCACCTCGCCACGGATATTCCTCCACGCCAGGACGGTCCGGCTCAGGCACCCATCCAGCGGCGAGAAGGTCGCCTACACCTCGCCGCTTCCCCCCGATCTGACCGCCGTCCTCGTTGCTCTGGGAGCCAGGACGGAGCAGTAGACCCATGGCCCCTCTACCGTTCCGGGCGTGACCCAGGATCACGCGACCGCGGCCCCCGTCTGTTACCGGCATCCCGACCGGGAGACGATGCTGAGCTGCAGCCGATGCGGGCGACCGATCTGCGCCGCTTGCTCAACCGACGCGACCGTGGGTCAACGGTGTCCCGAGTGCATCCGGTCCGAGGGAACGCAGCAGGTGATACCTGTGGGGCCGCGGCGAAGGTCGGCGGCGTCGGGGGCTCCGGCCACGCTCACCTTCATCGCACTCGCGGTCATCTTCCAGGTGCTGGGCGGGTTAGGGCTCGAAGAAGAGCTGGTTAGCCGGTTCGCCCAAATCAATCCGCTGGTGGCGGCAGGGGAGTGGTGGCGGCTGTTCACCGTCGTGCTCCTCCATGGGTCGATCACCCACATCCTGTTCAACATGTGGGCGCTGTGGGTCCTAGGCCCGCAGATCGAGCGGGGGGTGGGGACGTTGCCTTTCATCAGCCTCTATCTCGCATCGGCCGGTGTCGGCGGCGCCGTCTTCTTCTTTCTGGGCAGCCAAGGCGCCGCAGTTGGAGCGTCCGGGGCCATCTTCGGTCTGTTCGGGATCTGGTTGAGCTGGGCGTTGCAGCGAAGAAACACTCTCCAGGGTCGGGCTTTGCTGGGCCAGCTCGGATTCCTGCTTCTGATCAACGCCGCCCTGCCCTTCATCTTCCGGGGCATCGCCTGGGAGGCGCATCTCGGCGGGCTGGTGGCCGGGTTCCTGATCGGGGTGGTCTGGAGCCGGATCCGCGGGCCCAACGCGGCGGTCATGCGCTCGGCGGTTGGATTCGCCGTGGCCGCCCTCGCCGCAGTGGCCGTCATCCTGTAGACGTCGCCTGATCGCTCCGCAGCGTGCCATCCTGAGGGTCTCCATGGCGGTCCCCCGTTCGATCCTCTCCCGGCAGTTCCTGCCGGCGGCCATTGCCATCTTCACCACGGTGGCCATCGTCGCGTTCGAGAGTTTGGCGGTCACGGCAGCTCTTCCCGAGCTCACCGCCGAACTAGGCCAGGTGCGCCTCCTGCCCTGGGTGATCACCGCGTTCTTGCTCGCCTCCGGGGTGACCACGGCCGTTACCGGATCGTTCATAGACTCGCTCGGCACCGCCAAGGTGTTTCGCTGGGCCACCATCGGATTTGCCCTTGCCTCGTTGGCCGCCGCCGCAGCGGGCTCGATGCCGTTCTTGGTCGCGGCACGGGTGCTCCAGGGGGCATCGGGAGGGGCAATCATCTCGGTCGGCGTGGCCGCCGTTGCCCTGGTCTACCCGGGCCATCTCATGGGCCGAGCCTTTGCCGCCAACTCCAACGTGTGGGGGATCCTCGGTTTCGCCTCACCGGCGCTGGCGGCGATTCTCCTCGAATTCGGTTCCTGGCGCTGGATATTCCTGATCATGCCCCCGATCTGCGTGGTGGCCCTGGCCGCCGGATGGAGGGCGCTGCCCGGGCCGATCGAACCGGCGCCGCTTCAGGTCGATTGGGTCGGCGTCGGAATGCTGGTGGTGACCGTGGGCGCCTTGCTCGGGGCGGTGTCGAACTTCAACACGGCCTCGGTGGTGCTTGTCGCCGTTGCGGTGACCTTTGGCGTCCTCTCATGGCGACGGATGAGCCGGCGCCGGTCGCCACTGTTGGATCCTCGCTTCATCGGCTCGCCCCCCTTCCGGCACCTGTCATTGACCGCCTCGATGACCCTGGTCGCGATGTTGGGGCTGTCCGCCTATCTCCCGGTGTATGTACGGGGCGCCCGAGGCGCGACTGCGTCGGGTGCGGCATGGTCTGTGCTCTGGCTGACCATCGGTTGGACCCTGGCCGCCAACATCGCGGGCCGGATCACGGATCGGGTCAGTGAGCGAACCGTGCTCCAGACAGGAGCCTGGGTCGGACTGCCTGCCATCGCCGGAGCCGGGTTGGCGGTGGCCCTGGCCGCCCCGCTGCCGGTGGTCTACGCCGCCTACTTCACAATGGGCCTGTCGGTAGGAACTGTCACCAATGCGGCCCTCCAGATGGTCCGTCTCTCCGTGTCCGACAACTTCGCGGGCCGCGCCACCTCGGCGCACGCATTCATGAGGACGGTCGGCCTGACGGTCGGGGCCGGCTTGGCCGGAGGCGTGATCCTGGCAACGGTGGCGCGGTCGGTGACGGACATCGCATCGGTTCGGGCGGCATTGGCTGGTGAGACCGGCGACCTGGCAGGCCAGGCGGTGGTGGCCCTCGGCCGCGGCTTCGCGGTGGCACACGGGGTGAGTCTGGCGGTCATGCTCGCCGCCGCCCTGGTCGCCGCCCGCCTCCCGCCGATCGCCGGGGACTCGCGTAGGTGAGGATCGACCTCCTGGCCGTCCCGAGGGGACGGGCCCATGTGCTACCTTGAATGACAGCCGTGTCATTCGCCCACCTCCACGTCCATACCGAGTACTCGATGCTCGATGGTGCGGCCCGGATCGAGGACGTAGTGGCGGCGGCTGTGGCCGACGAGCAGCCGGCGATCGCGATCACCGACCACGGTGTCCTCTACGGGGTGGTCGATTTCGTCAAGGTGGCGAAGATGGCGGGCATCAAGCCGATCATCGGGATCGAGGCCTATCTCACCGACGGATCCCGTTTCGACCGACCCTCCGCCGGCGCCAACCGGCGTTACCACATGAACCTTCTCGCGGAGAACGAGGTGGGGTATCGCAACTTGCTCCAACTCTCCTCCCGGGCCTTCCTCGAGGGCTACTACTACAAGCCGAGGATGGACTTCGAGCTACTCGCCGAGCACGCCGAGGGGATCATCGCCACCTCGGGATGCCTGGGCGGGCTCGTGCCCCAGCTCCTCGCCCCGGACTCGGTCAGCGAAGAGGGCAACAGGGGACAGGTCCGTGACTTCGAGGGCGCCCTAGCCGCGGCGGGCAGGTTCCAGGACATATTCGGGCGAGACAACTTCTTCATCGAGATCCAGGACCATGGGCTGGCGGCGCAACGGGCGATCATGTCCGATCTCCTCGAGATCTCGAGGCTCATCGGGGCTCCGCTTCTCGCCACCAACGACGCTCACTACACCCGCCAGTCCGAGCACGATGCCCACGACGTGCTGCTCTGCATCCAAACCGGATCGCTACGTGACGAGCAGGGCCGGCTCCGCTTCGAAGGCAACGAGCACTATCTGAAGACCGCCGCCGAGATGCGCCGCCTCTTCCCCGAGGACACCTTTCCCAAGGCGTGTGACAACACCCTTTGGGTGGCGGAGCGGGCCGAGGTCGATCTCGAGTTCGGCAAGATTCTCCTCCCCAGCTTCCCGGTGCCTTCGGGTGAGACCGAGGTCAGCTATCTGCGCAAACTGGTCGACCAGGGGGCCCGGGACCGATATGGGCCCGACCCCGCCCCCGAGGTGTGGGACCGTGTGGAGCATGAGTTGAAGATCATCGAGGAGATGGGATTCCCCGCCTACTTCCTGATCGTGTGGGACCTGATCCGCTATGCCCGCGACAACGGGATCAGGGTGGGCCCCGGGCGGGGCTCGGCCGCCGGCTCCATCGTCTCCTACTGCCTCCGCATCACAGATCTCGACCCCCTCGCCTACGGCCTCATCTTCGAGCGTTTCCTCAATCCGGGTCGGCGCCAGATGCCCGACATCGACATGGACTTCGACGAGCGCTATCGCGCCGACATGATCCGTTACGCAGCCCAGAAGTACGGGCCGGATCGAGTGGCGCAGATCGTCACCTTCTCCACGATCAAGGGCAAACAGGCCCTGCGCGACGCGGCCCGAGTCCTCGGGCATCCCTACGGGGTTGGGGATCGGGTGGCCAAGGCCATGCCCCCTTCGATCCTGGGCCGGGAGGCAACCCTGGCGCAGGTGCTGACGCCACCTCAACCCGATGCCGACTCGACCGTCAAGGACTGGTACGCAAACGGCCAGGGTCTGCGCGACCTGTACGAAGCCGATCCCGCGGTGAGAGAGACCGTCGACGCGGCACGGGGGCTGGAAGGCCTGCGACGGCAGGACTCGATCCACGCCGCGGCCGTTGTCATAGCCCCGGAGCCGTTGATCAACATCGTCCCGATCCAGCAGAAGGGCGAGGGCGCCGAAGTGGTCACCCAATACGAGATGTACGGGGTGGAGTCACTCGGCCTGCTCAAGATGGACTTCCTCGGTCTGCGCAACCTGTCGATCATCGAGCGCTGTCTCGAGTTGGTCGAGAAGAGCAGCGGGGAGAAGGTCGACATCGACTCGGTCCTCCTCGACGACGAGAAGACCTTCGAGCTGCTCCAATCGGGCAGCACGGTCGGGGTCTTTCAGCTGGAGGGCAATGCGATGCGCTCCCTGATCCGCTCGCTGAGGCCCGACTCGTTCAACGATGTGATCGCCCTCGTCGCCCTCTACCGACCGGGACCGATGGGGGCGAACATGCACAACCTCTACGCCGACAGGAAAAACGGGCGTGCCCCGATCGAGGAGCTGCACCCGGCAGTCACCGAGAAGCTGGCCGACACCTATCAGATCATGGTGTACCAGGAGCAGGTGATGCAGGTCGCCCAGGGGGTAGCCGGCTACTCGATGTCGGACGCAGAGGCGCTCCGGCGCGCCATGGGGAAGAAGATCAAGGCGGTGATGCAGGCGGAGGAGGAGAAGTTCGTGGCCGGCTGCGTCGCCCAGGGGTACACCGACGAGGTCGGCCGCGACATCTTCAGGCTCATCGAGCACTTCGCCGGGTACGGGTTCGCCAAGTCGCACTCGGCGGCTTATGGGCTTGTCGCCTACCAGACCGCCTATCTGAAGGCGCACCACCCGGCTGAGTACCTGGCCGCGCTCCTCACCGCCACCAAGAAGGACAAGGACAGGACTGCGGTCTACCTCAACGAGTGCCGGCAGATGGGGATCAAGGTCCTCGTTCCCGATGTCAACGAGTCCGACTCCGATTTCACGGTTCGTGACGGTCGTATCCGTTTCGGGCTTTCGGCGGTCCGGAACGTCGGTGAGGCGGTGGTGGAGAAGATCGTCGAGGCTCGGTCCGATCAGCCCTTCGAGTCGTTCCAGGACTTCGTCGACCGGGTCGATGTCTCCGCACTGAACAAGCGAACCGTCGAGTCACTCATCAAGGCAGGCGCCTTCGACGGGTTGGGGCACCCGCGTAAGGGGCTGACCCTGGTCTACGAGCAGGTTCTCGACGCCACCCTGGAAAGGCGCCGCAACGAGGACATGGGGCAGTTCAGCCTCTTCGCCGGGGACAGCGAGGCGGTGTCGCAGGGCTCGATCGACATCCCCGACCTGGTCTGGCCCCAGAAGATCCGGCTCGCCTTCGAGAAGGAGATGTTGGGGCTCTACGTATCCGACCACCCGCTGCTCTCGGTGGGCCAAGCCCTGGCCGCGGCGACCACGACCACGATCAGCCAGCTCGAGGAACTGACCGATCGGGCGAATATCACCGTCGGGGGCCTGGTGGCGGGCATCACCCGGCGCTGGACCCGCAATGGCGACCCGATGATCTTCTTCCAGCTCGAGGACCTGGAAGGCTCGGTCGAAGTGGTGGCCTTTCCCCGGACCGTCAAGGACCACGGGCACGTGGTGGTCGAGGACGCCGTGGTGATCGTCTCCGGTTATCTCGACCATCGGGGCGACGAGGTCAAGGTGATGGCCAGGGAGATCAAGGAGCTCGAGATTCGTGACGACTCGACCGTGCGACTCAAGACCCCGGCCGCCACCCTCACTCCGGAGTTGGTGGCGCGGCTCAAGACGATTCTCTCCCAACACCCGGGAGCGGCTCCGGTCTACCTCAACATGACCAGCGACCA
>Ga0299913_10006311_pt1 | contig 10256 bp, 8 predicted proteins | sample RVTome_9_FD_201360 | JGI IMG/M metagenome (GOLD analysis project Ga0299913, IMG submission 201360) | Soil microbial communities from uranium-contaminated site in the Upper Colorado River Basin, Wyoming, United States - RVT155D38 (version 2) ... | reverse complement strand
CCTGTGCGTAGAGCGTCGCGTCGAGCTGCTTCAAGGTTTCGAACTCGGGCGGGTCGTAGAGCTTGAACATCGGCACGGGGGCGGCCTTCGAGCCCGAGGTCTCGAGCAGCGCGTTGACCGCGGCGCGCCCGGACTCATTCGCGCCCTCCATCGTCGCCAGGTCGATGTCGGTCTGCACGTAGTCGCCGGAGAGGAACAGGTTCGGGATCGCGGTCCGCGCCTGCGGGCGCTGCTCCCACGAACCCACCGTGTTGACGAGCAGCGGCGTCGCGTTGCTGTTGCGCGCGCGTCCGGGATGCCATTTGACCCCGGGGTCGAGGAACCAGGAGTGCTGGATCCCCTCGGGAAGGTATGAGTCGCCGCGATCCTCGAGGTGGGCCTTGATCTGCGCCCAGATCTCGCGCGCGACCTCCCCCTTGCGGCACCGCTTGGCCGGCTTGCCGTGGAGGATCCCGGGCGTGTCCCAGTCCGAGACGTCGATCGAGAGGCAGTCGACCGCCTCGCCGTCGCCGTAGTCGCCGGAGAAGTCGCGATCGTCCCAGAACTGCGCCTGGGTGAGCCCGGTCAGGGCCCATGGCGAGTCGACGAAGGTGAGGTGGCCATGGGTGAGCTCGACCGGCTCGCGCAGGTAGTACTGAATCCCGACCATCCAGTCGACGACGAGCTCGTCCATCTGCTTCAGGCTCGGATCGAGGGCGAGGACGTCGCGCGACCAGAGCCTGCGGGCGCGCTCGGCCGGCATCGCGAGCACGAACCAATCGGCGTCGATCGCTCGCCTGCACCCGGCACCGTCGACGACCCGTGCCGAGGCGATCCGGCCCCGGCGGACATCGAGGCCGGTGACCTTCTGCCCGAGCTCGAAGCGGACGCCGAGGCTGCGCAGGTGACGGACCCAGGGGTTGATCCAAGCCTCGTTCGTGGGCCCGTTCAGGACCCGGTCGAGGGCGCCGTCGTTGCCGCGGCCGAGGATGTTCATCACGAACGCCTCGCCCATGTTGCCGATCGTCCGCGTGCTGGCGACCTGTTCCTTGGCGGCGACGAGCGAGCGCGTGAGGCCGCGGGCGATCACCGCCCGGTACTCGTCCGAGTGCCTCTCGGCGGCGACGAAGTCCCACCAGCTCACGTGCTCCCATTGACCGAATCGCCGCTCGTCCGAGCTGGTCAGGAAGACGAGCAGGCGGTTGACGAAGTACTCGAGCTCCGCCGGCTGTAGGCCCTGCTGCGCGAGGATCTCCTCGACCAGGATCCGGCGCAGCCCATCGACGCTGAGCAGCTCCGTCGGCGAGTAGCCGATCCCGAGGAAGAGCGCGTCCGGGCGGCCGTTCGCCCGCACCGAGAGGCCCTCGGTCGTGTCGACCAGGTTGTCCCAGACGCCGTTCGGATTGCCGGCGAACGGGATCCGGCGCATCGTCTCGGGGACGTGGTGGTAGAAGCCCGGGAAGAAGCGGAAGCCGTGCTCGCCGGGCAGCGCGCGGCGGCCCGGGCCGCGACTGTTCGGGACCGGGATGCTGCGCGCCTTACCGCCGAGGCGAACCGGCTCGTAGACGGTGACCTTGAAGCCCCGCTCGATCAGCTCGTGGGCGGCGGCGAGCCCCGCCATCCCGCCGCCGAGGACGGCGACCTCGCGGCGGGCGGCGCCGGCGGCGAGCGAGATCGCAGGCGAGGCAAGCGCCGCGGCGGTAGCGGCGCCGGCGGCGTTGCGTATCACTTCCCTGCGGGTGAATGATGTTGCAGAAGAAACTGACAGAGAGCGCTGTCAGAATACTCCCTGTCGAATCCAAGCGGTGCGGTCGGATTTCTGGCACCGGTGAGCGTTCACTAGCATCCGCCGCCGCATGCCCTGCGACACCGTGCGCCACCCCATCCGCACCCAGGCGGCTGCAAACGCTTCGCCGGTCGTCGTCCTCGGACTTGCCCTTGCTTCCAGCAAGGGCTTCACCCTGCGTCCTCGCCCGGCTCGGTTTTCGCTCGCCTGGGCACGAATGGGGTAACGCACGGTGCCGCAGCACGACGTCCTTGTGATCGGCGCCGGACTCGCCGGACAGCGCGCTGCGCTGGCCGCCGCGCAAGAGGGGGTCAGCGTCGGGATCGTCTCCAAGGTCCACCCGGTGCGCTCGCACTCGAACGCCGCCCAGGGCGGGATCAACGCGGCCCTCCAGGAGGGCGACAGCTGGGAGTCGCACGCCTTCGACACGATCAAGGGCTCGGACTACCTCGGCGACCAGGACGCGATCGAGATCATGTGCCGCGAAGCGCCGGAGGAGATCCTCCACCTCGAGCACCTCGGCGTCCCCTTCCACCGCAACCAGGAAGGCAAGCTCGGCACCCGCGCCTTCGGCGGCGCCTCGCACGCCCGCACCTACTACGTCGCCGACATCACCGGCCAGGCGATCATGCACGTCCTCTACGAGCAGCTGATGAAGCACTCTGACTCGGTCGACCGCTACGAGGAGTACTTCACCACCGCCCTCGCCCTCGACGGCGGCGGGGCCTGCGTCGGCGCGGTCCTTCGCAACATCCGCGACGGCTCGATGGAGCTGTTCGAGGCGAAGAACGTGATTCTGGCCACCGGCGGCTTCGGCCAGGCCTACAAGCCGACGACGAACGCGCTCATCTGCACCGGTGACGGGATCGCGATGGCATATCGCGCCGGGGCGCCGCTGATGGACATGGAGATGGTCCAGTACCACCCGACCTGCCTCGCCGGCAAGGGCTTCCTGATCACCGAGGGCGCCCGCGGCGAGGGCGCGCACCTGTTGAACGCGAAGGGCGAGCGGTTCATGGAGCGCTACGCGCCGAACAAGATGGAGCTCGCCTCGCGCGACGTCGTCTCACGCGCCGAGCAGACCGAGATCAACGAGGGCCGCGGGTTCCCCGACGGCACAGTCGCCCTCGACATCACGGTCGTGCCGAAGAAGCGAATCCACGAGGCGCTGCGCGAGATCGTCCTCGTCGGCCGCGACTTCGCCGGCGTCGACATCACCCGCGAGCCGATCCACATCAAGCCCGGCAACCATTACGCGATGGGCGGGATCAAGACGGACACCGACGGTGCCACCGGGATCAGCGGTCTCTACGCGGCCGGTGAATGCGCCTGCGTCTCCGTCCATGGCGGCAACCGGCTCGGCGCCAACTCGCTGCTCGACACGCTGATCTTCGGCCGCCGCGCCGGTGTCCACGCTGCCGGCCGGGCGAAGCAGGTCCAGCACTCCCGTCCCTCGCCCGCGGCGCTCGTCGACGAGCAGACGATGATCGATGGGCTCGTCAGCCGCGAGCGCGGCTCCGGGCGCCGGGTCTCGGAGATCCGCGAGGAGCTCGGGCAGACGATGGACCGCTACGTCGCGGTCTTCCGCGACGCCGAGGGGATCGAGACGGCGCTCGAGACCGTGAGGCGGCTGCAGGAGGAGGCGCGGAGCGCCTACATCGACGATCGCGGCACGGTCTTCAACCAGGACGTCCTCGGGGCGCTCGAGCTCTCCTACATGCTCGACTGCGCCGAGTGCATCTGCGTCGGAGCGCTGCACCGCTCCGAGAGCCGCGGCGCCCAGTACCGCACCGACTTCCCGGAAAGAAACGACGACGAGTGGCTGAAGCACATCGACCTCTCCCGCGACGGCGACCAGCCCGAGGTCAGCTACTCCGAGGTCACGATCACCGACTGGCAGCCGATGGAGAGGACGTACTAGGGATGGCCAACTACACGATTCGTGTCCGCCGCCAAAAGCCCGCCGAAGGAGGATCGGGGCCGGCGCTCGCCGAGCCCTACTGGCAGGACTTCAACGTCGACCTCGACCCCACCCTCTCGGTGCTCGACGGACTGCTGCAGGCCAAGGATCGCGAGGACGGCTCGCTCTCCGTGCGCTGTTCCTGCCGCGCCGCGATCTGCGGCTCCTGCGGGGTGAAGATCAACGGCCAGTCGACGCTCGCCTGCAAGACCCAGCTCGGCGAGGCGCAGGCGCAGGCGAACCGGGTCACCGAGGGCCCGCATGCGGCGACCGTCGCCCGACCCGGCTCCGACCCGATCGTGGTCGAGCCGATGGGGAACATGCCCGTGGTCAAGGACCTGGTCACCGACATGGAGTCCACCCACTGGACGAAGGTCCGCCGGGTGACGCCGTGGCTGCTCGACGACGGCGACCCGCCGGAGCGCGAGCGCGTCGTGCCGCCGGAAACGATGGTCGACATCACGCAGACGATCGCCTGCATCCAGTGCGGCGCCTGCGTCTCGGCCTGCCTCTCGATGGAGGTCGACCCCGACTTCATCGGCCCGGCGGCGCTGGCCAAGGCCTACCGCTTCGTCGGCGATCCGCGCGACGTCGAGAGCCGCGAGCGCCTCTACGATCTCGCCCAGGACCCGCACGGGATCTACGACTGCACCCATTGCTTCGCCTGCGTCGACGCCTGCCCGAAGGGCGTCGCGCCAATGGACCAGATCATGCGCCTGCGCCGCGCCGCCGGCGATCAGGAGATCGAGGATCGCAACAACGGCCACAACCACGAGATGGCCTTCGTCAAGATCATCGAGAAGAAGGGCACGCTCGACGAGTCGCTGCTGCTGCAGGAGTCGTACGCGTTCGGCCTCAAGGGCAAGCTGATCCCGAAGATGAGCGCGATCAAGGGCCTGATCGGCTCACTGCCGACGGCGGTGCGCGGCATCCGCACCGGCAAGATGCGCTCGCTGTCGAAGCTGATCCCGGGCGTGCACCCGAAGCTCCCGGGGGACGCTCAGGCTCAGGTGAAGCGGATGTACGAGCACGCCGAGGAGCACTCGCAGGAGCTCAACATCTACATCACCGGCGAGGAAGAAGTGGAACCCGAGCCCGATGAAACGAGGCAAATGTCATGAAACTGGCGTACTGGCCCGGTTGCGTTTCGCGCGGGTTCACCCCCGAGCTCCACGGCTCGATGGCGCTGGTCGCCGAGAGGCTCGGGATCGAGCTGGTGACGCTCGACCGCGCCAACTGCTGCGGGGCCGGCGTGATCGCCGAGCACAATCAGGAGCTCGCCGACTCGCTCAACGCGCGCACCTTCGCCCTCGCTCAGTCGACCGGGCTGGCGATGATGAACATCTGCTCGACCTGCCAGGGAGCGCAGTCGGAGTGCCAGCAGCGCCTCGACGCCGACGCCGCGTACCGGGCGCACATCAACGAGCTCCTCGCCCCTGAGGGGCTCGAGTACGAGAAGGGCAAGGAGGGGTTCGAGAACAAGAACTTCCTCTGGGTCCTGGTCGAGGACTACGGCCTCGACGCGCTCAAGGACAAGGTCGTCAGGCCGCTGGCCGGGCTGCGAGTCGGCCCCTTCTACGGCTGCTACGTGATCCGCCCCAAGCATCGGCTCGGCTACGAGGATCACCCCGAGCGTGACCTCTACCTGGAGAAGGTGATCGAGGCGCTCGGGGGCGAGGTGGTCGAGTACGAGGGGTCGCGCAAGTGCTGCGGATTCCCGGTGATCACGATGAACCGCGAGACCTCGCTGCGCCAGGCCGGCACCCACGTCGGCGACGCGCTCGACCAAGGCGCCGACTGCCTCGTCACTCCCTGCCCGCTCTGCCATCTCAACCTCGACATGCAGCAGCCGGAGGCGGCGAAGATCGTCAACCGCGACCTCGGCCTCGCCGTGCTCCACCTGCCCCAGCTGGTCGGCCTCGCGCTCGGCTTCGAGCCGAAGGAGCTCGGGATGCGCAAGCACATCGCCCCCACCGACTGGGTCACCGAGCGGCTCGCCGGAGTTCCGGTCTGATGAGCGGGAACGCAGTGCCCGAGGGTGTCCCCACCCCGCCGCCCGAGGTCGAGCAGGCCGCCCTCCTCGGCCACATCGAGGACGCCGTCAGCCTCTATCTCAAGTTCACCGACGTCGACCCCGAGACCGCGCGCCAGGTCGTCGAAAAGCTCGCCGACGGCTGATCGCCTAGCGCTCGCTGCGCTCATGCGCCTGCCACCGTCCGTGAAGCAGCGCGGACATCTGGCGCCGATCCAGGCGACGCTCGAACTCCGCCCCCAACCGTCGCCCCTCCCCACTGTCAACTAGGCCCGGTGGCACCCATGCGAGCGCATCCTCGATCTGAACGATCATCGCGACCGGGCGGCCATGCCGGCTCACCACCGCCAACTCGCCGCGCTCGACTCGCTCGACGACGGCGCGGGGCTCGCGGTGGAGCACCGTAAGCGGGACCTCGGTGAGCTGCCATTCGCGCGACTGCGATTCTTTCCTCTTCGCCACCAGCTCGCACTCGTTTCGCCCGCACCGGCGCGAGGTGACGCTCACCGCACACGCCCTCCCCGAAAGTACGCATTTTCGGGGAGTGTGCTCGCGACCCAGACCTTGACCGGCGCCGCGCCACGGCGGGCGCGCGAAGTGTGCCGACTCCGTGTCGGTAAGGATTTCGTAGGGGGGCACGATGTAACCGTCACGCTCACTCATCGCTCCTCCTCTCGGCGGGCTCGCGCCCGCCTTCGTCCGTGTCGATATGCCGTTCGATCCAGCCCGCCCCGACGGTATCGGTCAGCCCGTGAGCGAGGATCGAGGCGAGGATGACGAAGGCGGCGATGTCGAAGACGATCGTGCGGTCGGGGGCTTGCGAGTTGAGGACGAAGAGGGCGAACAGCATCGAGGCGACCCCCTTTGGCCCGAACCAGCCGATGAAGGCGCGTTGTGCAAGCGGCATCCGCGCGCGGACGAAAGCGACCATGATCGCGAGCGGCCGGGCGACCAGGAGCACGAGCGCGATGAAGACGAGCAATGCGGGGACGCTCCCGGCGTATCCGGTGCTCGCGATCAGGGCGCCGAAGGCGACGAACGTGAGCACCTGGAAGATCGCGCTGATGTTCTCGCTGAAGCCAACGAAGGCCTCCGGGATCTCGTGCTCCGCCATTGCGAGCGCGAGGCCGCAGACGAAGGTGGCGACGAGGCCGTTGGCGATCGTCACCTCCGCGAAGCCGAAGGTGAAGAGGCCGAGCCCGAGGGCGAAGAGGCCCTCATAGCGATGGGTGATGCCGCCGCCCGGGAGTAGGGGTAAGAGCCGGCCGCCCGCGTACCCGAGCGTGAGCCCGAGCACCACCCCGGCCGCGGCCTCGCCGACGAGGCTGAGCGCCTCACCTCCCGCGTCCCCGCCTGACTGGGCGAGGACGAGGAAGAAGAGGACGAAGGGCACCGCGAGGCCGTCGTTGAGTCCCGACTCGAGATTGAGCGTGTGGCGTACCGATTGCGGGACGCGGGCCGAGGTGACGACCGCCGAGGTGATCACGGGGTCGGTAGGGGTGAGCACGGCCGCGAGCAGGAACGCCTCGGCCCAGCTCAGCTCCGAGAAGAGCAGCTTCGCCGCGAGCGCCAGCATGACGAGTGTCAGCGGCATCGCGAGTGCGATCGCCCGCGCCGGCGCGCTCCAGTGGATGCGCAGCAGCTCCCGCTCGACGATCAGCCCGTCGGCGAACAGCGTCAGGATGAGCGCGAGCTCGATCAGCTCCAGCAGTCCCTCGTCGCCGGCGCGGACCTCGATCACGTCGAGCTCGGAGAGCAGCAGCCCCGCGCCGAGAGCGAGCACGGAGATCGAGAGCACGGTCCCGTGCATGAGCCCCGAAAGCGACGCGGCGACCGCGATCAGGGCACCGACGATCAGCAGCGCCTCGCTGAAGCCGAGCTCCATGGGAGGGTTCTATCCGACTAAGCTTGTCGCGGAGCGCCGGGAAGACTGGTCGGCAACACCCAAATGGCGGTAGCTGTCGCGACATTCCTGCTCGTCCTGGCGCTGATCGCCAGCGAGCGTGTGCACCGGACCAAGATCGCGCTGCTCGGCGCCGCGGTCGTAATCCTCTTCGTCGGCTCGGAGTTCGATCAGGAAGCGGCGATCGAGGCGGTCGACTTCAACACGATCGGCCTGCTCACGGGGATGATGATCCTCGTCTACCTGACCCAGCAGACCGGTGTCTACGACTACATCGCGATCCGGGCGGGCCAGATCTCACGCGGCGATCCGCTGTTGCTCATCCTCAGTCTCGCCGGCACGACCGCGGTGCTCTCGGCATTCCTCGACAACCTGACCACGATCCTGCTCGTGGTGCCGGTCACGTTCCTGATCGCCGACGCCTTCGACATCGACGCGATCCCGCTCGTGATCATCGAGGTGATCGCGTCGAACATCGGCGGTACGGCGACGCTGATCGGAGACCCGCCGAACATCATCATCGCCGGCGCCACGGATCTGAGCTTCAACGCCTTCATCGTCAACCTGGCCCCGGCTGTCGTCGTCACCTTCGCAGCCGTCATCGGCATGCTCTACCTCCTCTACCGCCGTAGGTTGGAGATCTCGGAGCGCAATCGCAACCTGGTGATGGAGCTCGACGCGAGCGCCTCGATCCGCGACGCCGGCGAGCTGAAGCGATCGGGGGCTGTGCTGGTAGCGACGATCCTTGCGTTCTTCGCCCATCAGGCCCTGCACATCGAGCCGGCGACCGTCGCCCTTACCGGCGCGGCGGTCGCGCTCTTGGTCACGCGGATCCACCTGGAGGAGGCGTTGGCGAAGATCGAGTGGCCGACACTCTTCTTCTTCGCCGCCCTGTTCGTGATGGTCGGGGCGCTGGAGGCGACGGGTGCGATCGGCGAAGTGGCAACGGCGGTCAAGGACGCGACCGGAGGCGACCGCACGGCGGAGCTCTTCGGCGTCCTCTGGGTGGGAGCGATCGGCTCCGGCATCGTCGACAACATCCCCTTCACCACGGCGATGATCCCGGTGGTCAAGGAGCTGCAGGGCGCGAGCGGGGACGACGCGTATTGGTGGGCGCTCTCCCTCGGCGCCTGCTTCGGGGGCAACGCGACGATCATCGCCGCCGCCGCCAACGTCGCCGCCGCCGGGCTGACGGAGCGAGCCGGTCAGCCGATCGCCTTCATGGCTTTCCTCCGGGTCGGCATCCCGGCGACGCTGATCTCACTGGTGATCGCGAGCGGCTACGTCGGCCTCCGCTACGTGGTGTTATAGGCGGGTATAGGAGAAGGACCGATGCCCGATTCGATCGTCAAGGGAGTGCTGCGCGAGATCGAGCCGCTCGCTGTGAACGAGCTGGTCGGCGTCGCGGCGCGAAAGGTCGTCGAGAGCGGGCTCCCGGGCCTGCCCGCGGTCGACCCCGACGGGAAGTTCGCGGGCATCTTCGGCGAGCGCGAGTTCATGGCGGCTCTGTTTCCGGGCTACGTCGGCGAGCTCGGCTCCTCGGCGATGATCCGCAGAACGATCGACGAGGCCATCGAGCGCCGGGTGAGCTGCGCCTCGGAGGCGATTCGCAAGTACCTGACGACCGATCACGTGCTCGTCGACGACGAGTTCTCCGATACGCAGCTGGCCGAGCTCTTCCTCCACCATCGAGTGCTGATAATCCCGATCGCCACTGGCGGCCGGGTGCACGCGGTGGTGACGCGCAACGACCTCTTCCAGGCCCTGGTCGAAAAGCTGGCCGCGCTCCCCGACGATCTCGGCGACTAGCGCGGTCGGCGCGCGAACCAGTCGGCGTAGCGCCCGCAGGCGCGATCCGCCCGTATCAATTCTGCGGACGAGCCCGGATGCGGGGGTTGTGCGCCGGCGACGTATCCGGCGCCGCTCGGCGTCAGCGCCAGGGCGCCGAGGTGGGCAACCGAATCCGCCCCGAGGAGGCGCCCGAGGAAGGGTGGCGACTCGACCGTCGCCGTGATCTCCGCGCTGCTACCGCCGGCGATCGAGCCCGCGGCGTAGAAAGGCGCCGGGCCGCGATAGTCGAGATTGGCCGGCAGCGTGCTCGCGTAGCCGAGCGTCGAGCCACTTCGGCCCAAGTCGGCGTCGAGCGTCAGCGGGCGGGTGGCATCGTACTGGAGCGAGACCTCCCAGGCCCCGTCCGGTATCTCGACCTCGGTGGTGACGCTGGAGCCGTCCTTCACCGTCGTCGACGACCAGGCGCTCGCCGGGATCACGATGGGCTCGGCGAGAAAGGCCGCCGCCGTCCCCCGCCCTGAGGTCCGGGGGCAGCCCAAGGCGAGGCCGGGCCGGGCGTCGGCCTCGGCGGGTGCCCGCTCGAGCTGCCCGCCGCTCTTCTCCCAGAGGACGTAGGTCGGCGTCTGCTCGACGACCTCGTACCCGGGTGGCGACCCGCTCGCGTAGGCGGCGCGGGTGGTGAGCACGTAGCGAAAGCGCCCCAGGGTCCGAGCGGTGACCGAGTCGAAGTCGAACTTCGAGCCGACGTCCTCGAGCTCGAAGTTCGGTTCGACGAAGTACGGGTCATAGAAGTTGCGCACATGGG
>Ga0299913_10006310_pt1 | contig 10257 bp, 8 predicted proteins | sample RVTome_9_FD_201360 | JGI IMG/M metagenome (GOLD analysis project Ga0299913, IMG submission 201360) | Soil microbial communities from uranium-contaminated site in the Upper Colorado River Basin, Wyoming, United States - RVT155D38 (version 2) ... | reverse complement strand
GAACGATGTCGATGGAGGCGATGAGGAAATACGGAGCGATCTTGCCGATGAAGACGTCCGTGGGCTTGAAAGGCATCACGGCGAGCTGTTCGAGGGTCCCTGCCTCACGCTCGCGCACCACCGACATCGAAGTCACCAGCGTCCCGACGAAGACGATGATCAGCCCGGCGAGACCGGGCACGAGCACCGCAGAGGTGTCGAGGTCGGGATTGAAGAGGATCTCGTAGCCCAGATCCGGCATCTCGGCGGCCGCAGCCGTGACAGCACGCACGGCAGCCTGCGCCATGAACAACTCGGAGCCGTCGATGAGGACGTCGATCGCGGCCGCTTCGGCCACGAGCCCGACATGGGCGTCACCTGCTACCAGCGCATCAACGACCTCGTCTCGGCCTTCCCCCGGCTCGATGCTCTCGACCACGAACAGATCGGGGAGTCGGCTGCTCACCGCTCCGGCCTGTGATCCGGCGACGACGGTGGGGATCTCCTCCACATCGAAGCTGGCGGCATATCCGAACACGAGAAGGAGCACCACGGGCATCACGATCAACATCGCCAGGGTTCTCCTGTCCCGCACAACCTGACGGAACTCCTTGCGGATCATGGCGAGCACGCCAACGCCTCCTTAATTCAACGCTTGTTGAATTATAGTGGTTGGTTGCGTTGTGGGCAGCGCTTTCTGATCGCGGGGGTGACTGGAATCCGTGATCACGCCATGGCGGCGTCGACGGCGGCGATGGCGTGGATCCGGGTGGTGTCGAAGCCAGGGATGACACCGTCGTCCTCGTCCAGGATCAACGACAGCTCCGTGCAACCCAGGACGACTCCCTCGGCGCCCTCGTCGGCCAACACGTCGATGGTGTCGACCAGCGTGCGATGCGACCCGTCGTCGACGTCGCCGAACACCAACTCCTCGAAGACGATGCGGTTGATCTCATCCCGGGCTTTCTCCGATGGCACGACGCAGGCGACACCGTTGGCCTCCATCCGATCCCGGTAGAACGAATCCTCCATCACGGCGGCCGTCCCCAGGATCGCGGCAGTCTCCACACCGGCGTCCCGGAGGCGGTGGGCCGTCACGTCGATGATGTTGACCACCGGGACACCGCCGTAGGCCTCCACCACGTCGGCGACCGAGTGGGCCGCGTTCGCCGCGATCACCATGATCTCTGCCCCCTGAGCCGCCAGGGACTTCGCCGCCGGGATCAGTATTCGGGACAACTCCTCCCAATCACGGGAGTCGGTGCAGCGGGCGACTGGGTCGAAGTCCCCCGACCACACGATCACGTCCGCGCTGTGCCGGCCTCCGAGACGGGCGTTGGCCTCCTCGTTGATGTACCGGTAGTAGCTGATGGTCGACTGCCAGCTCATCCCCCCGAGGACACCGATGCGTCTCATGAGGTCTCTTTCACGAACTCCCTCAGGTCGGTGGCCAGCTTCTCGAGGGATGGGAGATGGACATACATCATGTGCCCGGCCTCGTAGTACTCGAGCCTGACGTTCCTCCGCACCTCGGGGTCGAGACCCATGTGCGAGAAGGTGTACTCGGTGGCGAAGTGCGGGGTGGCCAGGTCGTAGTAGCCGTTGGCGACGAGGACCTTGGTTCCCTTGGAACGGGAGAGCACCTCACGGAAGTTCTCCGACGTGTCGACGTACTTGCCCTTGAAATCCTCGTAGTCCCACTCCTTCCAGACTCCCATCGCCAGGATGTGATAGACGTCGTCCGACTGGAACCCGATCTCGTCCCGGAGGTATTGATTGAGGGCGGAAGCGGCCACACCACGGGTGGCGTCGCCGCTGGGGTCGGCCTCGAGGCTCTCCGACGCTCCAAGACGGTCGATACCGAGATACCTCGAGTCGAGACGGCCCACCGTTCGCTTGCCGTCGGCCAGCAACTCCTTGCAGAACCTCATGATGGGGATGCGCAGGTCGTACTTGTCCAAGAAGTCGGTGTTGAGCCCGGTGTAGGCCCGGAGGCGCTCCGCCACCTCCTTCCGGCGATCGTCCTCGATCCTGTCGCCTTGGGCCAAAGCCGACCAGTACTCCCCCAGGGCATATTCCTCGACCTCGTCGAGGAGGTCTCGGAGCTTCATCGACTGGAACTCGTCGGAGAGCCGACCGTGATACCAGGCGGCGGCGGCGTAGGTGGGCAAGTACAACGGGTAGGGAAGGTCGGTGCCCGGGTGGATCATCAGGGTCTCCCTGTCGAGGCCGGACGTCGGGTAATTGAGGATCATCGAGATGAAGATGATCCCGTTGAACTCGACGTTGTGGGTCTCGAAGAGCTCCCTCGCGATTCCGGCGCCGCGCAGTGTGCCGTAACTCTCACCGGACAGATACTTGGGAGAAGCCCAACGCCGATTCCGATTCAGGTAGTGGACGATGAACTCGCTGAAGGCTTCGATGTCCTTCTTGAAGTGATGGAATTTCTTCTCCTCACCCTTGTCGCTGGTGCGGCTGAAGCCGGTCCCCATCGCGTCGATGCAGACGACGTCGCTGACGTCGAGGATCGAATGCTCGTTGTCGACGAGACGACCCTGCATCCCGATCTTGAACCCATCGTCGTCGAACTCCATCCGCTTCGGCCCGTAGAGCCCCAGGTTCAGCCACACGGTCGACGATCCTGGCCCGCCGTTGAAACAGAAGAGGATGGGGCGCTCGGCGGGGTCGGCGTCGTCCTGGGTATATGACACGTAGAAGAAGGAGACCTTCTGGTCGTTCGACTCGAAGACCTGCGTGGCGGCCGTTGTCGTGTACGAGATCCTCTTGCGCCCGAACTTGCCCTCGAACTGCTTGCTGACCTTGCGGTCCTTCAGTTCGGGCTGCTTCTTGGACTTCGGCTTCTTCTTCTCTTTGTCCTTGGCCATGGAGGCAGGCTAGGCCTCCCTGTGGGTCCCGTCGTCGTTGAGCCAAGTCTCCAAGGGGACTCCCAGACCCTCGGCGATCCGGTTGATGTAGTTGAAGTAGGCGATCACCTGGGTGGCGCTGGAGATGCCGGCGTCATCGAGACCGGCGGCGCGGAGCGCGGCGATGTCATCGGCGTCGACGGTGGCCGGGGCGCGGGTCAGCTTGACGGTGTACTCGCAGAGAGCGATATCGACTGGGTCGAGGTCGGCGCCGCGCCAGTCGACGGCGATCCGGTCTGCCTTCCTCTGGTCGTCGACCTCGTCCCGGAGGTCGTGCAGATGTGCCGTGATTCAGTAGTGGCAGTCGTTCACCTGGGAGGTGACGACGGCCATCATCTCCCGCTGCGCCCGACTGAGTGGCGAGGGACCGAACATGATCGACTGATAGATGCGCATCGAATCGCGCATCACCTCCGGGAGTTGGCTCTGGATCGAGACGATGTTCCAGATCCGGCCAGCCCTGCGCATGGCGGCGTCGTACTCACGACGGGCAACCCCCGTCGTCTCGTCGTAGGAGAGGACGTGAACGTGGGGCATCAACCGGCCAGAAACAACGCCGGCTCCTCGAGATTCTCGAGAACCAAGGCCATGAACCGCCTCCCCACAGCCCCGTCGATGACCCGGTGGTCGTAGGACAGGGAGAGGGGCATGACAGGGGCGATGGCGAGATCCTCGTCGTAGACCACGGGCCGGAGGCGGGCAGTCCCGACCGAGAGTATGGCCACGGTCCCGTAAGGCACGATCGGGGTGCCGTGACCCCCGCCGACTGCACCGATGTTGGAGACGGTGAACGTCTGGCCGCTCAACTCACCCGGGGTGAGCTTGCGCTCGCGGGCACCCTCACCGAGGCGACGGACCTCGCCGGCCAGCTCCATCACGCTCTTGTCTTCGGCGTCCCTGATGACGGCGACGAGGAGGCCGTCGGGCGTGTCCACGGCTATGCCTATGTCCTTCGATGCATGGAACACCAGGTCGTCCCCGTCGATGCTGGAGTTGAACTCCGGGAACTCGTCGAGGGCCGGAAGCACAGCCTTGACAACGAGAGCCTCGATCGGGATCTTCGTCCCGTGCCGCTCACCCAACGCCCGCCGCACTTCGAGGAGACGGGTGGCGTCGACGTCGTCGAAAGTCGTCACGTGGGGAATCTCGGCCCAACTCTTCGCCATGTTCGCTGCGATGGTGCGGCGAAGGCGGCTCATCGGCCTTCGCTCCTCGCCCCGGGGCGTCGCCGGGGTCGAAGCTGGCGCGGGCTCGCCGAGGTGCTCGTCGGAGACCCCGTGCCCCGCACCCACCGCCACGTCGTGCACGGCATGCTCGGGAGGGGTCGCCCCCTCTTCGGCGACTTCGCTAGCTCTTTCCCGTTCGGGCTCCACAGGCACTCTCGCCGTGATCACTGCCTCGACGTCCTCACGCACGATGCGGCCGCCAGGACCCGTTCCCTCGATGGCCTCGAGGTCGACGTCGTTGTCGCGGGCGAGCTTGCGCACCACGGGGAGCGCCTTCACAGCGGAAGGGGGCTGGCCCTGCTCGGAGGGCGGGGAGGTCAGCGTCTCCGCCTCGTCGCTGAGAGTGCCGACGATCGGTGAAGGTTCATGGACGGCCGGGTCGGGCACCGCCTCCTCGGCCACTACCTCGGGCTCGGGAGCCGGTTGAACCTCTCCAGGATCGCCGATGGTGACGAGGACCTGGCCCACTTCGATGACGTCGCCCTCGGCGCCCCCGTGGGAGATGACCACGCCGGCATACGGGGATGGGATCTCCACGACCGCCTTGTCGGTCTCCACTTCGACGATGGGCTGGTCGGCCTGTACAGAGTCGCCCTCGGCGACCAACCAACGGACGATCTCGGCCTCTGTGAGGCCTTCACCGATGTCCGGGAGCCTGAACTCGCGGGCCACTCAAACCTCCAACGTCTCGTATGCGGCGGCGACGATCCGATCCACCGTGGGAAGGTAGTGGCCCTCGGAACGCTTCAACGGGAAGACCGTGTCCCAGCCGGTGACACGCCGAACGGGAGCGGAGAGCGAATACAGGGCATGCTCCTGGATCGTGGCCGCGATCTCGGCACCGAAGCCCCCGGTGAGAGGGGCCTCGTGCACGACGATGGCGCGGCCGGTCTTCGCCACCGACTCGAGGATCCCGGCCCGGTCGAGAGGGGCCAGCGTCCTGACGTCGATGACCTCCACGGAGACGTCGTCTTCCTCCAGTGCGGAAGCGGCAGCGCGGGTCTCCTTCATCATCGCCCCCCAGCTGATGAGCGTGATGTCGTCACCAGTCCGCTCCACCCGGACGGGTCCGATGTCGACTGTGTAGTAGATGTCAGGGATGTCCTCTTTCACGGCCCGATAGAGCCTGATGGGCTCCAGAAAAACGACCGGATCCGGATCCTCCACCGCGGCGAGGAGAAGACCACGCGCATCACGTGGTGTCGACGGCACCACGACCTTGAGCCCGGGTATGTGGGCATAGATGGCCTCGGTCGACTCCGAATGGTGCTCGGCGGCGCCGATACCACCGCCGTAGGGGATGCGGATGACCAGCGGCGCGGTGAAGCGGTGGTTGGTGCGGTTCCTGATCCGGGCGACGTGGTTGATGATCTGGTCGTAGGCGGGATAGGAGAAGCCGAGGAATTGGAGCTCGGCCACCGGTCGAAGCCCGGCCACTGCCATCCCGAAAGCCGCTCCGACGATTCCCGACTCGGCGACGGGCGTGTCGAAGACACGGTCCTCGCCGAATCGTTCCCGCAGACCGTCGGTGATCCGGAAGACGCCCCCGGTCCGCCCGATGTCCTCACCGAGGAGGAGGACCCGGTCGTCCGACCCGAGTGCAGTGTCCAGCGCCCCATTCAAGGCCTGTGCCAGGTTGACCTCAGCCAAGACGACCCCCAGACCAATGACTCCCGCACCAAACGGGCGGGGGGTTCCAGAGGGGTCGTCCCCCCTCGAACATCACCGCGAGGATGACATCAGCCAAGACGACCCCCAAGACCAATGTCTCCCACACCAAACGGGCGGGGGGTTCCAGAGGGGTCGTCCCCCTCGATCATCACCGCGAAGTTGACCTCAGCCAAGACGACCCCCGTCTCCGTACCCGGATGCGGGACTCACGCCCCGCCCTCCAGCTGCTCTCGCAGGGGGGCCGTCGGTTCGGCGAACATGCGGCTGAGCATCTCCTCGAAGGTGGGGGGCGGGATCGATTCCGCCCAGTCGACCGCGCTCTCGACGTTTTGCGAGGCCTGAGTCTCCAACTCTGATTGCCACTCCTCACTCCACGACCCCTGTCGCTCCAGGAGATTGCGCACTCTGGCCAGAGGGTCTCTGACTTCCCAATCGATGCCTTCGTCGTCGTCGCGATAACGGGTGGGATCGTCCGCCGTCGTGTGGGGGCCGATCCGGTAGGTGACGGCTTCGATCAGGCTCGGTCCCTCCCCCGACCGGGCCAGAGAGGCGGCCTCCCGGACGGCGACGAGGACAGCGACGACGTCGTTGCCATCGACCTGGATTCCCGGCATCCCGTACGCCTCGGCCTTGACGGCGATGGACTCCGATTTGGTCTGCTCCGACGTCGGGTACGAGATCGCGTAACCGTTGTTCTGGCAGAAGAAGACGGTCGGTGTCTGGTAGACGGCGGCGAAGTTCATCGCCTCGTGGAAGTCCCCTTCGGAGGTGGCACCGTCGCCGAACGATGTGAGGGCGATGCGGTCGGTGCCGGCGAGCTTCTCCGCCCAGGCCAACCCAACGGCGTGGATCATGTGGCCGCCGACGGTGATCGAAGGCGGGAGGATGTTCACCCCCTCCGGCAGCTGGCCGCCTCGTTCGTCACCGGTCCGCCCCAGGATGAGGAGCTCCCATGGGTACCCCGCCCTCCAGTTGAGACCAGCGTCGCGGTAGGTGGCGGCGACCCAGTCATCGTCGTGAAGAGCCGCGGCGGCGCCGATCTGGGCGGCCTCCTGGCCACGGAATGGGGCATAGGTGGCCAGCCGGCCCTGACGCTGCATCGCCACCGACTTGGTGTCGTACGTCCGGGCCTCGACCATGTCGGCGTAGAGCGCCCTCATCTCCTCGAGGGTGATGGGGAGCCGGTCCCGCACCGAGCCATCGGGATTGATCAGACCGAACATGTGCGTCCCGTCATCGTTCTGAGTCTGCCTCGTGACGGTCCCTGATGTCGTGCCGAGCGCGGTCGGGATCAAAGCGTCCAGCCCGCGACCAAGCCCCGACTTGCGTGAGCTCACGCCTTTCTCCTTGTGAAGATCAGCCCTGTGGGTGGCGAGCTTAAACGCGCCATCGAACAGTCAAACCGGGCCTAAACACCGGCCGATTCGCCCTCGAGCACCTCTTCGAGCTCCTCGACGGTGATGAGAACGTCACGTGCCTTGCTACCGACGGAAGGCCCCACAACGCCTTTTCGCTCGAGTGCGTCCATGACTCGACCGGCCCGGGCGAAGCCAATTCTGAGCTTTCGCTGCAGCATCGAGGTCGACCCGAGTTGGGAGCGAACGACCAGCTCGGTCGCCTCCCGGATCAACTCGGCGTCTTCGTCGTCCTCGTCCTGGGCCTGGGCGGCGGCTGCGGCGGCGACGGCCTCCAGCACCTGCTTGTCCTGATATTGGGCCTCGCGCTGTTTCCTCACCCACTCGACGACGGCGTGGACCTCGGTCTCACGCACCCAGGCTCCCTGAATCCGTTGCGGCCGGGGCTCTTTCGCCGTGACCACGAGCATGTCGCCCATCCCCACGAGCTTCTCGGCGCCGGCCCCGTCGATGATCACCCGACTGTCGGTCTGGGAGGCAACGCTGAACGCAAGCCGACTCGGGACGTTCGCCTTGATGACCCCGGTGATGACATCCACGGAAGGGCGTTGCGTCGCGATCACCAGGTGGATTCCGACGGCCCGGGCCATCTGGGCGATGCGAACGATGGACTCCTCGACCTCGCGGCCGGCAACCATCATGAGATCGTTGAGCTCGTCGATGAGCACGACGATGTAAGGGAAACGATCGAATCCTTCGGGGTCGAGACCTCCTCGGTCCAGCTTCTCCCGGTATCCCTCGATGTCGCGGACTGCGGCGTCGGCGAGCAGGTCGTAACGCCGGTCCATCTCGGCAACTGCCCACTTGAGCGCTTCGTTGGCCTTCTTCGGGTTGGTGATCACCCGGGTCAGGAGGTGGGGCACGCCGTTGTATTGCCCCAATTCGACTCGCTTTGGATCGACCATGATCACCCGGACGTCGTCGGGGTGGGTCCGCATCAGCAGCGAGGTGACGATGGAGTTGATGCACGACGACTTTCCCGCACCCGTTGCCCCTGCGATGAGGACGTGGGGCAGCTCGGACAGATTGAGGAGCTTGGGTTGGCCGGAGATGTCCATGCCCAAGCCGACCGTGAGCGGATGGGCCGGTTTTGCGGCCTCGGCGCTGGTGAGGATGTCTCCGAGTGACACCAGGCGACGCTTTGAGTTGGGCACCTCGACTCCGATTGCCGACTTGCCCGGGATCGGGACCAGCAGACGGACGTCCGGCGTGGCTAGGGCATAGGCGATGTCGTGGGAGAGATTGGAGACCCGGTTGACCTTCACCCCGGGAGCCAGCTCGATCTCATAGCGGGTGACCGTGGGGCCGGGGACGATCTTGGTGAGCTGGGCGTCGACCCCGTGCTGGATGAGTGTGTCCTCCAGCTGGCGGGCGGTCTCTTCCAGCGATCTCTTGTTGATCTCGCCACCGGTCCCCCCGTCCAGCAGGGAGAGCGGGGGCAACTCGTAGTCGCTGTTCGTTAGATCGAGTGTCACCTCCACCGGCTCGGGCTCGGGCGTCTTCTCGATCGGGGGCTCGGGTTTCGCCTTCTTCGGCGGGCGCTGGTCAGCCGGCTTCTGGTGCTTGCCGCGCGGTCTCTGCTCCACGACGGGGGCAGGGCGAGCCATGTGGGCCCCTCGCTCCTTCGGGCTGACAACCACGATCTCGCGAGTCATCTTGGTGAAGTTCCTCCAGAGATCGGCGATGCCGTGGGCCAGCTCACGCACCGAGGTGTGAGTCATCAGGAGGACACCCATGCCGATCGCCGATGCGAGCACGACGAAGGCTCCCCAATGACCCAGGATCCTGCGCAGGGGGAAAGCGATCAGCGAGCCGACTGCGCCACCCCGGTCCTGTACGAGGTCGATGCTCGACCGGAAGGCAACGGCCCCGGTGAGGAGGTGAAAGAGAGCGAGGGTGCCGATGAAAGTAGTGACCCCACCGATCACCAACCTCCGGGCCCCGTCGCGGGGCTTGCCGACGATGAGGGCGATCCCGATGCCCGCCAGAGCAAGGGGAAGGGCGAAACGCCAGACGCCGAAGAGGAACCGTGAGCCCGATTCGAACCCGTCCCCGAATGGGCCTGCCAGTTCGAAGAACGCCAGGACGACGAGTGCCGCGAGCACCAGGAGGACGAGGCCCCACACGTCATCGGTCTGACGACCGAGCGTGTTCCTGACCGAGTGGCGAACCGCAGCCAGCCTCTGCGCGAACGACTTCTTGGGGGGCTTCTTCTTGTGTTTCGAGGACACCCGTCTCCGCCCGGAGCCCTTTCGGGTGGATGTCCGGGTTGGCATGTGAACGAAAACAATACTCAGCGTTTCGATCATTACCGTGAATTCATGCCGGCATCGATGATCCCGCACCAATTCGAGAGACTCACGCCCGACGAACAGCGAAACCGTGCCGACCTCTTCTACGAGGAGATGGACCGTCGCCGCTCGGTGCGATACTTCTCGGAGGAGCCGGTCCAACGTCATCTCGTCGAGCAGGCGATTCGTGCCGCGTCGACGGCGCCATCCGGAGCGCATCGACAGCCGTGGACGTTCGTCCTGACGGGCGACCCCGAAGTCAAGCACCGAATCAGGGAGGCCGCAGAGGAGGAGGAACGGGTGAATTACGAGGGTGGCCGGCTGCCGGAGCACTGGCGTGAGGCCCTCGAGCCACTCGGGACCGACTGGCATAAGGAGTTCCTCGAGACGGTGCCCTGGATCGTGGTCCTCTTCGAGCAGAGGTACGGCCACGACGCCAACGGGGAGAGGCTGCATCATTTCTACGTGAAGGAGTCGTGTGGCATAGCCGCCGGGATCTTCATCACCGCGCTCCATCACATGGGGCTGGCGACCCTCACCCACACCCCCTCCCCGATGGCCTTCCTCACCAAGCTGCTGGGGCGACCGGAGAACGAGCGCCCCTTCTGCATGTTCCCGATCGGTTACCCGGCCGACGACTGTGTCGTCCCAGACCTGCGCCGCAAGACACTCGACCAAGTCATGGTGGAAGTGTGATGAAGCGTGTGATGAAGCATGATGAAATCGTGTGATGAAATCGTGTGATGAAATC
>Ga0299913_10006307_pt1 | contig 10259 bp, 10 predicted proteins | sample RVTome_9_FD_201360 | JGI IMG/M metagenome (GOLD analysis project Ga0299913, IMG submission 201360) | Soil microbial communities from uranium-contaminated site in the Upper Colorado River Basin, Wyoming, United States - RVT155D38 (version 2) ... | reverse complement strand
ACCGACACCGCGACGGGCGACGATCCCCGGACGCCGCAACGCGAAGACGCGGCCGGCGACGCCGCAGCGGCCCGCGAGCACGGTCTGGCCGCGCAGCAGCGCGGCATCGCCACCACGGTCGCCGGCCAAGCACCGACCACCGTGCGCCAGCCCGTACCAGCCGCACCTGGAGCGCGGCGCCAAGCCTGACCCAAGCAACGGGCACCACGAACAGCACCAAGCCCGGCAACATACTGATCCACACATGGGGGGAACACGATCATGGGGGACGACGCTGCCGTCATCACCGGCACACCGATCGAACAACCAGCCATCGTCAACGGCTTCGACCGGCTGGCCGCCGCTACTGCGGCGCCCGCATCACCAGCCACCGCAACCGACGCACCCGGCCCGCCACCGCAACCCGCCGCCGGTCAGCTCGCCGACACCGAGCCGCTCGCGCCCACCGGCGACAAGCCCGCCGCAGCCCAGCCACCGGCCATGGGACAAGCCGCAACAGCCGTTGACGAGGAGGTCACGCCGTACAGTCACGACCCGCACCTGCTGCCCGAGCACGCGCTGCTCGGCAGCCTGCTGCACGCACCCACCGTGCTCGACGACCTGGAGCACTTCCTCGGGGTGCGGGACTTCGCCACCCCGCAGACCCGCGCCGTCTACGCCACCCTGCGCGGCCTGCACCAAGCCGGGACGTTGTTCGACGTCACCGCCATGCCCACCCACGCCCAACGGCTGGACGCGGCCAACGAAAACCACCTGCAACTGTTCACCGCGCTGCGCTACCGCCCGCCGCAGTACACCACCATCCCCGTCACCAACATCCCCACCCTGATGGCCCACCTGAATGCCGCCGCCCCGATGGAGAGCCTGCCGTTACGCGGCGTATACGACCCCACCGCCCAACTGCGGCTCGGCCGGATGGTGCTCGAAGCCTCCTGCCGCCGCCAACTCCACGCCATCGGCGTGCGCATGCAGCGAGCCACCCCACTCGTCACCCCAGCCCGAACCACACCCGAGCCAGCGCAACGAGCAGCCTCGCACTTGGCCAGCAACCTGGAGACCACTCAACGCCAACTGCGGGCCATGACCGACCGGCTCCTGCAAGCCGTCCACCGCACCACCAGCAACACCACCGAGCCCGCAGCGACAGCAGCTCAGGACCGGACGCCCAGCGCGGCCACGCAGCGGTGGCCCGTGCCCGATCCCCTACGCGCGCTCAGCGCCCCGCTGCGCCACCGCGCCGAACGGCACCTCCTGCACCTGACCCTGCACGCCGGCACCCTGAACACCCTCCCCGCTGAGATCCTCAGCCTCACCCCGGAGGACTTCACCACCACCCGGCACGCCAACCTCTGGCGCACAATCAAAGACCTGCACGCCCGCGGCCTACCGGTCAACTACGTCGCGGTGTTCCTCCAGACCCGCAACGAGGGCTTCGCCCACCAACCCATGCCATCCGACCGCGACCTCATCCGCATGGCCCAACGACCCGAACTCAAACCCGACCGCGTCGCCCGCTCCCTGAACACCATCGTCACCGCAGCGCTGACCCGCGCCACCAAACACACCCACCACAGGCTCACCGCACTGGCCGCCAACACCACCGCGCCGATCGAGACCGTGCTCACCCAAGCCACCCAGCAGGTCGACGCGCTCGCCACCCGCGCCAACACGGCCACCCAACACCACGAACACACCACCCCGCCGCCCACGCAACCCCGCGGACGCCACCACCGGGCATAACCACCCACCAGCAACCAGGAGACCGCACCATGAACATCAGCCGCGACCAGATGACCAAACACATTCACACCGGCCACGCCCAACCCTGGACCCAACCCCTCGGCGCCATGGTCCCCACCGCCGCCCGCATCGACCACACCTGGTACGTCGTCCTCGACGACACCGACCACTACCAACCCGCCCCACCAGCACTGGCCGCCGTCCTCACCCAAGCCCACACACTGCTCGCCGCCGCCGACGAACAACTAGCCCTGGCCAACACCCAACACCCATGAGCACACCCGCGACCACTGAGCCACACCGCGGCACCACAGCCGCGACCCCCAACAGCGCCGACGGATCCGCGGTCTGGCTTGCTGAACGCGCCCTGCTCGGCGCCCTCCTGCACAACCCGCACCGCACCACCGAACTCAACCCATGGCTGCACGCACACGACTTCGCCGACCCGGCACACCAAGCCATCTACACCACCATCGGCGGCCTGCACGACGCCGGCCAACTCCACCCCACCAACCGCTCAACCCCGCAGGATGGCCAGCGCCACGCCATCACCCAGAACGTGTTAGCCGTCCGGGACGCCCTGCGTACCCAACGCGGCACCGCTGGCGTCGAGTACATCGGGTACGACCAACTCGTGGAGCTCTACCAGGCCGGGTCCGCCGCCACGACGGCCCAGTACATCCGATACGGCCGGATGATCCTGGAAACCTCTATCCGCCGCCAACTCCACACCTGGGCCATCCACCTCGAACACGCCGTCACCGCCGAGACCGACCACACGCCGCTCCCCCGCGCTGCGACCACGCGACAACTTGCCGCCCTCACCACACAGGCCCTGCAACCCAACGAACTCGCCATCAACCCACTCGCCACCAGCCCGCCGCCCAACATCCTCGACACGCCGCCGGCACAGCTGCCCAGCAAACTCGTCGAGCGCGCCGAACGCCACCTCATCCACGCCGTCATCGCCGACCCGCACCCGCGCCACACCAGCCTGCTCGAACTCCTCCACCCCGAGGACTTCGTCGCATCCACCGCCCACGCCAACACCTGGCGAGCCATCCAAACCCTCGCCCGCCGCGGCGACCCAATCGATCCCGTCACCGTCGCCTCGGAAACCGAACCCCTCACCAGCGACCCAAGCCAGCGACTCGCCGCCCGCGACCTCGCCACCATGCGCACACCACCCCACGGCGATACCCACCGCGCGATCGCCACCGTCGCCCGTTCAGCCCTAACCAACCACGCCCGCCGGGCACGACTCGGCATCCAGCAAGCTGCGGCTGACCGCCGCCACACCTTGCATGACGCCCTCACCACCGTCCACGCGATCGGCACCGAGCTCGAACAACACACCACTCGACTGGCCAGAGTTACCCAGCCCGACCAGCCCAGCAGCATCCGACAAGTCCTCGACGGCGAACGGCCCGCCGTACCGGCTATACCACTGCCCGTCACACGACGACGAGCACCGTGAACCCCGACAACGATGGCGTGCAAGCCGGCACCGGCAACTCTGTCTGATCCGTGGTCCCACGTCAGCGATCAGCGACGGACGTCGCCCGTGGAACCCCGGGTCCGTTGGCCGCAGGGTTTCCGCGTCATGTGGGCCAGGCACCGTACCGCTCATGTGGGGTTCGGCAAGGCTGAGCTGCTGGGCTGATCAGTCGAACCAGTCAGCTCGGCGCGTTAAACGCCAACCGACGACCGCTCGGCTTGACTATGCGCCACCAGTCGGTGGGTCTGGTAAACCCTTGACTGCTGGTCGGATCGTCCGCGTCACACAACAAGTCGACTCGCGCTGTGCATTCAATCTGTCGTCTGGTGAGGACTCATCGTCATGGCTCGACTACGCGGTGGACCGCGCCGCCAATCGCGCCTATTCCTAGCATGACGTGCGCCCCGTTGGTCGTCTTCGGCGGCCTGGTCGGCTCTGTGGTCACCAGCATCAGTCCGGAAGCTACCTCGCGACCGGTGATCCATCTTGTTGTCTACTGGATCGCCGCCACAATCAGCACCACGATCGCCCTCGGTATCATTGTCCGATCGCTGCTCAATGCACACGGCGGCACCTGAGCAACGCACTGCCAACGGCCGACGCATTCGAGATACCGCACCGAGCACCGATGATGGTCATCCATTCGTGGTGACATTCGATGCCGGCCGAGTCCTGTCCGACTACGCCAATCACTACAAATATCGAACTGCAGCACGCGCTCGCGTAGATGCTTAAGGCTGATGAGGGTTGTGGCCGGGTTTGCCTACCTTCTGACGCGCAGCCTACACAGTCGCGAAAAAGATCAGCAGTAGCAGCGCGAAGAGGACTGCCCCGGCGATGGCGATGGCGCTGAGAGAGAAGATGTAGCCGGCGATGATCGCACTCAAGGCTGTGGCGAAGACGGGTGCTGCCCGGTGATGACCTGGTTCGTACAGCCATTCCGCGAGTTCGCCGACGGCTTCGCCCATCAACCACAAGATGACGATGCCTACTACCACGCCGAGGACGACCAAGGCGACGAGGACGACGGTAGATGCGCGGTCACTCACGTCGGCAACGATCATGTTCGCAGTTTGCTCCCATACGGGTAGTTTCACAAGCCAATAGGAGCCTTTTGGACGTAGGCAGGGCACCAACAACTGTGAGGGGTCAGCCTTCACCCACCGCGAAAGGGTCAACATTCAGCCGTCGTTGACACTGCGACTTCCGTGGTAGTTGACCACTGCTGGTGTTGTCTCTTTCCGCGGTAGTTGGTCGTTGGCCTTCGTGCCTCGCTTCGTGGCGACGTCGAGGTGTTGCTGGGCGTCGGGGTGGTCGCGCGCGGAGCAGAACCGTGCGGCGGGTAGGCCCGCAGAGGCTGGGCAACGGTGACGCGGTGATAGAGCGTGGCGCCGATGTCGGTTTCGAGTCGTTGAACCAGCGCGGATGGAACCATGCACGTGCGCGACGCCGCCGCAAGGTTCGGCCGGTGCTAGTGAGCTTCCCCCCGGATCGTGGAGGACTCCCTTATGCGGCCCGGTTGGCCGCGGTGTTCTCGTAGTCGATCGGGGACTGCATGCCACACGAACTGTGGCGTCGTGTCCTATTATAGAAGTCAACGACCCAATTGACAACCACCCGTTGCGCTTCATCCCGTGTCCTGAAATGATGCCGAGACAACACCTCGTGTTCCAACGTGGAGAAGAACGACTCGGCGGCCGCATTGTCGAAACACGACCCAGTGCGACCCATTGATTGCGTGATGCTCAGATCACGGCACAACAGGGTGAACTCGTGCGCGGTGTAAGTTGAGCCGCGGTCGGTGTGGAAGATCACCCCAGCCACCTGGCCACCTCGGGTGGCGAGGGCCATCTTGATGGTCTGACCAGCAAGTTCGGCGTCCGGGCTGGTACTGGTCGCGTAGCCCAGCAGCCGCCGGGAGAACAGATCCAGCGCGGTCGAGAGATAGAGCTTGCCCTCATCGGTGGGAATCTCGGTCATATCCCCAACCCACTTCACGTTCGGCGCCGACGCGGTGAACTCCCGCTGCACCAGGCCCGGGAACGGCACCGCCCGCTTACCCGGCCGCGTCAAGTTCTTCCGCCGTTTCCTCGGCCGCGCGACTAATCCCTGCCGGGCCATCGACGCAGCGACCGATTTCCCGCTCACCCGCCACCCCAATGCGCGCAGATCCGCATGAATCCGCGGCGAACCGTGCAAACCGCGGGACTCGGTGAACGCGGTGTCGACGGCCGCGTCCAGCCCAGCTCGGCGCTGCTCGGCCGACGTGGGCTTGCGGGTGACCCACTTGTAGAACCACGACTCGGACACCTGCAACGCCCGGCAGGCCACCGCGTGCGGCACATTGTGGCTAGTCCTCTGGTCGGCGATGAACGCGGCCAGGCTCACCGCGTCGCCTCCTTCACCCACCCGACCACTGATCGCTTGAGGACATCACGCTCCATCCGCAGCTCCGCGTTCTCGCTGCGCAACCGAGCCAACTCGGCCCGCTCATCGCCGCTCAGCCCCTCCACCTCACCCCGGTCGATCTTGTCCTTCTTCACCCAATTGGCCAGCGTCTGCTCCACGATCCCCAGGTCACGAGCCACCTGCGCGACCGGCTTGCTGGTCTCGCGGACGATCCGCACCGCTCCCTCACGGAACCGCGGATCGAACCGCCGTCGCTTCTCCGGCATGGCGCTCCTTATAGTCCATGCCTCCACGATCTTGGGGGAACCTCATAGCTTGCCGGCCGGCGCTAGCGGTTGGAGGCTCATCCTTGGACGAGGTCAGGTTCGAGCAGGATCTGGTACGAGCGTTGCTGCGGGAACAGCATCCGGATCTCGCGGACCTCGAACTCCGAGATGTCGCCGGTGGCTGGGACAACCGGCAGTGGCGCCTCGGGGTGGAGTTGGCTGTGCGCTTGCCGCGCACCGAGCAGAAGTGGCTGCCCGTTCTGGCTGAGCGCCTGCCGCTGCCGACGCCGACCCCGGTGCGCATCGGCGAACCTTCGGCGCTGTTCGAGCACACCTGGACGATCACGCGCTGGGTTGACGGCGAGCCGGCGGACTGCGCGCCGATCACCTGCGCTGACGCGGCCGAGATCCTCGCGGGTTTTCTGAAGGCCCTGCATCGGCAGGCATCCGCGGAAGCCCCAGCCAACCCCACGCGCGGCATCCCGCTGGCCGGGATGCAGGACGGGTTCACTAGATCGTTGGAGGTCACACCCGAGGACGCGAGCGCTGATGCCGCCGGCGAGATCTGGGAGAAGGCCGTCGCGGCGCCCGCGTGGCACCGATGAGCGACACGATGACCCCCGCCAGGGGAGACTGTGCACAGCACGCTACCGACAGTAGGACTTGCCGCCGGGGGAGGAAGGCTCGGCGGTACGAATCACTGGCAAGTCAGGGAGGACGAATCGTGAACCGTTCCGGGCCGTTCAGCCGCCTGTCCTCCGCGGCGCCCGTGGGTGTCGGCCTTGTCCTCGCAGCCGGAGCGGCTGCCGCACTCGCGAACTTCGTGCCGCCGTACGTGGCTGCACTATTCGGGCTGGCGAGCGGAGGGGCGGGCTTGAGTGGCTCACTCGTGTTGCAGCGCAGAACAACACGACGAGAGTTGCTGGAGGCCTGGGAAGCGGTTGCCTCGAAGCGACCTAGTTCGGACGCTGCTCAGCCATCCGACGCCGCAGACGCCGGCATGCTCGTCCTACTCAACCCCGACAAGCAGGTTGTCCGGTTCAACCAGCAGCGGGTGCTGGACCTATACCCGCTGACGCGATGGGATGACCGGGCCCCTGAAGCTGGGATCGTCAGCAATCCCGGATCGGTCTGGCTGGTCGAGGCGCCAGCCGGAGGCGGCAAGACCCGGTTCCTCCTGGAGGCGTGCACCGAACTCGAAGCGGTTGGGTGGGCGTGCGGCTGGGTTCGGCCGAGCTGTGGCGGGTCTGTGGTAGCGGTCGCCACGGGTTGGCGCCGCCCTGTGTTGCTCATTGTCGATGACGCCGACACGCGCCCGGACCTCGTCGACCTGTTGCGGGACGTCGGCAGAAGGCATGACGACAAGATTCACGTCGCCCTTGCCGCGCGCGAGTTCGGACAGTGGTGGGCGGACACGCTGGCACGCCTCGACACCGATCTCGTGCACGAGTTGGGCCGACCAGGTCGCACGAAGCTAGAGGCGCTGACCGAAAACGATCAAGACAGGCAGCAGCTCTTCGCGCAGGCCGTTCGCACGTTCGCCAGGTACCGTGGCGCCACGCTGGCCGCCGTCCGGCTCACCGCGAGCGGTCCGCTCGAACTCCTTGCGGTGCATGCCGCCGCCCTCGTAGCGGTGGAACAGCAGGTCATTGGCGATATCGACGTCGATGACGCACTCAACCGGTTGTTCGACGTCGAGGAGGCCTGGTGGGTCCGACGAGCGGCCGAGCACGTCGGCGTCGGCCAGCTCGGAATCGCGCAACTGCGTTCGGCGGTGGTGCTCGCGGTGTTGTGCGGCGCGTCGAGCCTTGGCAGCGCTCGGGAACTCCTCCGGCATGTGCCTGGTCTGGGCAAAGCCGATGACGACCTGCTGAACTCGGTCGCGCACTGGATCCGCGACATCTATCCACAACGGATAGGCAACTGGCTCGACCCGCACTTGCCCGCAGCGCTCGTGGAGCGTTACGCGGCGGTCCAGATCCTGATGTGGCCGGCGCTGGCACAGGCAGCTGTGGCCGCTATGGCACCCCGACCCCACCGCGGGTTGACCGTGTTGGCCAAAGGCATGCGCCACAGCCGGTCGGCGGAGATGACCGCTTTCGTTGAGCTCGTCCGCCAAGACCCCGTGACGCTCCTCGGCCCGGCTATCGAGGTTGCACTGCGCACCCCACGACTGATGGACCAAGCCTTGGCCGAGGCGGTGAAGCACGCGACGCGCCTGACCGAAGCTGACCTCACAAGGCTCTTGGCCATCGACGCCGACGGAGACGCACTGCCTCGGACCGGCCTGGCACTGGCGAGCCGACTGCTTACGCTCGCGCACACCCCTGAGAGCCGTGCTGCCCGCTTGATCGAGGTTGGTCGCCTTCGCCTGAGGTTGGAGCAGTACACGCCGGCGTTGGTCGCGTATCGACAGGCGATCGACGTCCTGTCCGGTCTGGTCGATTCCGGATCTGTTCTGCGTCTGCCGTTACTTGCGCGTGCGCACGGTCATTTAGGGGGTGCGTACAGCATTGTGGCGAGCTTCGAGAAGGCGCTGGACGCGCACGAGCGAGCTGCCGAGATCTGGCACCGACTAGTGGCGGTGGCACCGCGCCGCTATGCCGCAGACGCCGCCCAGGCACTCGACGACATGTCTATGGTTTTGGGCAGCCTCGGCAGGAATGACGAGGCCTTGACCCTGTCGACGGAGACCGTAGCGCTGTGGCGAGTCGTGGCGGAGAACGATCCGGATGCACATGACGTCCACCTCGCAGACGCGCTCGAACACCTGAGCGTCCAGTTGAGCGTGCAGCGCGACAATGATGCCGCGCTGGCCGCGTGCCAGGAAGCCATCGTGATCCGGTGCCGTCTCGCAACGATCAGGCCGGCCGAGTACGGGTGGGGTCTGGCCTGCTCGCTTACTTTCCTGGCCCGTGCGCTTGGCGTGGTGGAGCGTCACACCGAGGCACTCGCCGCAGCCGAGGACGCCGCGGACATGATCCGCCGACACGTCGATCTGGACCCGAACACCCGACGCGGACATCTCGCTATGTGCCTGGATCAACTCGCGCAGCATCGGAGCACGGCTGGCAGGCATGCGGACGCACTGGCCACCGCGCAGGAGTCGATCGCCATGCTGCGCGCTCTTGCGGCAGAGCAACCCGAGCGGTGGACCCCGATGCTCGCAGGCGCATTCGACAACATGGGCAACTACTTACAACCCCTCGGCCTGCACGACGAGGCGATCAAGGCGACCGAGAAGGCGATCGAGATGTTCCGGATCCTCAGCGAACAGCGACCGGATGCGATGCAGCGGCATCTCGACATCGCCATGCGAAACCTAAGACGTCGACAGCTGGCGGCGAGGCGAGCCGGTGCCTAGCGGGGCGGCCTGCGCCAGCAGTGGTGCCGGCACGGCGAAAGCCGCCGCCACCGCCTCGGCCAGGCGGCCGGTTCACCATGCCGGGAGTGCCTGTAACCGGCCAGCCACCGCAGATTGGTCACCCGAGATCGCTCGATCTCCTCGACCCGCCGGTATAGCCAGCCCACCTGCGTGCATGCCTGCTCGGTGGCGGCGAACGCCTCCGCATCGCGAGGCTCGATCCGGTCGTCAGGCCGTACGTCCACGACGACACCGGTGCCATCGGCCCGCCGGGCGAAGAAGAAGTCCGGTGCGTGCGATCGGTCGCGCCGCCCCTGTGTCCAGAACAGCCAGAAGGGTTGTGAGGCGAAGCCCGTCATCAGTGGATCGAAGTCCAGCAACATCGCGTGGTCCCGCTCCAGCCACGACTCGTACCCGACGTGCCGATCCGATGTGACCGAGTAGTACAGGCCGGGAAAGTGGCGTTGGCCCCGGTAGGAAGGGAGTCCCGGACCGGCGGGATATCCTCGAACGCGGTCGCCGCCGCGTCCTCCAGTGGGACGCGTACCTCGCCCTGCCGGCCCATCCACATGACGTCGAACCTGGATAACTCCGATGGGTGATCCACGACCCGCACATCGTCACTTCGATGAGACAAGCCAACCCCAGTGAGACAAACATCAGCCCAAAGAGTGAAGGACGGGCTGTCCAGCGGGCTACCGCGTGAGAACCGGCCAGATACGCCGGGCGTCCAGTGAGACTCCGCCATGTTCACTGAGAACGGACAGCCCCACCGGCGCGTCGATTCTCACCGACCTTGCGCAAGCGCAAGATAGGCGCAAAATCAGTGAGAAAGCGCAATCAAGCATGAGGACCTACAGTGGACTTCCGAGGACGCGGGTGGCTCCGGCGTAGTCGCCGGTTGTTCGGATGGTGGTTTCGGTGATGGGTTGGCCGGATTGTGGGGCTTCGATGATGCGGCCGTTGCCGATGTAGAGGGCGA
>Ga0299913_10006306_pt1 | contig 10259 bp, 12 predicted proteins | sample RVTome_9_FD_201360 | JGI IMG/M metagenome (GOLD analysis project Ga0299913, IMG submission 201360) | Soil microbial communities from uranium-contaminated site in the Upper Colorado River Basin, Wyoming, United States - RVT155D38 (version 2) ... | reverse complement strand
CTCGGAGCTCTGCAGGTGGGATCGTTCGCGCTTCTGCTGGAACCAGAGCGTTCCGATCCCGACCGCTGCGACCGAGAACATGATGATGAGATAGATCACGCGCTTACTCCAGACCTTTTTAGGTTGTCCGTTGGGCCGGCGCCCTGATGGTTCCCGCGCGGCGCCCGACCTCCGCAGGGTAGCAGAGGACCTGCTCCTCCTCCGGCACCAAGAGCTTCTACAACAGCGCCCTATCCCCTGCCGTGGGCCCGCGATCGGCGCCTGAAGGTGGCGGTGGCCGCGGCCGCTCCCACCAAACCGACCGCTCCGGCGGCGCCTCTCACCAGATCCTTTCGGCGTACCCGGCGGCGTCCTATCCGGACGTGGTCCCTCGTTGCATCGACGCCCGCTCGAAACGCCTCCACATTGGATCGCTTACAGCTGAACCCGGCCGCGCTCAGCTTGTCCGTAGCGACGGCCCACGGGTGCATGACGTAATGGAGCATCCCCGCGGGAGCCTCCGCGAGCCCCAGCGACCAGAGACGCTCGACCAGGCCGAAGGCGACGGGCTCGGGAAGGTCGAGCCTCCGACGCTTGGAGATCTCCATCATGTCGCCGAATTCGAGCCATCCCTCGGCCGCGAGGTTGTAGACGCCCGAGAGTTTCTCGGTGATCGCGAACAAGAGAGCGTCGCCGACGTCGTCCTCGTGCACGAACTGCAAGGGAGGCGCGTGACCTTGAATGCCGAACAGGAGCGGCAGCTCCAATGAGTGTGACCACGCGTTGTCGACATGGGGGCCGAAGACGATCGCGGGGCGGAAGACCGTCAGAGCGAGCTTGGGGAACTCGTCTTCGATCTCGCGGAGGACGTATTCGACCTCGAGCTTGTGCGCGGCATACGAGAAGTCGAGATTCGCGCGCAGTGGCGCGTCCTCGACCAATGGGATCTTGTTGTCCGGATGCGCGCCGTACACGACGGCCGACGACGTATAGATGACATGGCCGACACCTGCTTTGCCCGCCGCCTTGAAGACGTTCTGACTGCCGTTCACGTTGACGTCGCGCATCTCGGTCTCGTCGTGGATCGGATCCATGATGAAGGCGAGGTGCACCACGGTGTCGATGCCCTCGAGACGGCTCTCGAGGGCAGGGTCCCGGACGTCGAGCTCGTCGAACACGAACTTGGGATGGGTGAACGCGGGGCCCCTCAGATCGAATCCCGAGACCGAGGCGATGCGCTCGTCTTGACAGAGCACCTCGATCAGCCGCGAGGCGAGGAATCCGGAGGCACCCGTGACGGCCACGGACAGCGGCTTCTGCGTCTTCTTCCTCGGCATGGGCGGCAGCGTAGCGGCAGAAGCGCTCCAGGCGCGACGATGGAGCCATGAGCCAGCAGCCGTTCGGCGACATCCCGCTGTTCAGAGAGCTCCAGAGGATCCTGGCGGCGGGCGAAGGCGGACCGATCAACTTCGAGATCGCCCGGCAGATCGCGGGCACGATCGCCACCCAGGAGCCGGACCCGATGCCCTCCGACGAGGCGGGACGCGCCCTCGCGGACGGCGTAAGGGGGGCCGAGGTGCTGCTCTCGGGCTACACGCGCCTGCCCCTAGCCGAGCCGCTGCGCACCCGCACCATGGGGAGAGCCACCTGGGTGCTTGCCGCCCTCGACGGTTGGAAGTGGCTGCTGCAGGCGCTCGCCAAACGCTTCACCGACGGATTCGTGCAGCCCGGTCGGGATCCGGCCGCCGGGGATCCCGACCCACTAAGTCAGATGATGGGTCAGGTCGCGCCTTTGCTCCTCGGCATCCAGAGCGGAACGGTCGTGGGACACCTCGCGGCCGACGCACTCGCTCGGCACGATCCGCCGATCCCGATGGAGGACGACGGCGCACTGTTCTTCGTGACTCCCAACCTCGAGGGAGCCGCGAGTGAGTACGACCTCGACCTGGTCGCTCTGCACGGCTGGATCTCGCTGCACGAGGCCGCGCGCCAGGTGATCGTCGAAGCGACACCGTGGGCCGGGCGCTACTTCCGGAGTCTCTTGCTCGGGCTCGTGGAGTCGATCGAGATCGATACCGGGGACATGGAGCGCAGGTTGATGGATCTGCAATCGGGTGGAGCCGAGGCCCTCACCGCGGGGGCCGGTATGGAACAGCTCATCCCGATAGCGGAGACCGAGCGCTACCGGCGTGCGCTCGGCGATCTGCGCAGCTTCCTGGCGATCTTCGAGGGCTACGCGGAGCACGCGGTGGCCGCCGTGAAGCCGCAGCTGCTCGGCGACACCGGTCAGATCGACGAGGCCATGACGCGTCGACGGGTCACTCCAACCGAAGGCAAGCAGATGCTCGCGAGTGTGATCGGGATCGAGAGGGACCGGGCGCTCGAAAGCGCCGGCCGCACGTTCTGCGCGGCCGTGGTGGATCGCAAGGGGATGGCCGCCCTGAACGAGGTGTGGGCCGCCCCCGACAACCTGCCCAACCTCACCGAGATCAAAGACCCGTTCGTCTGGATGGAGCGAGTACTCCCCTAACCGTTCTGGGTTAACTGCAGCACGCTGCAGCGTGCTTTTTCGACGTCAGAACGCCGGCGACCGGCGCAACCGGACGCTCGGCCGTTCAGACCGGGAAGATCTCCCCCTCCACGGCACCGTTGGAGATCCATAGGAGCCCCATCGAGGTGAAGGGTGCCTGCCGCTTCCAGGTCGGGCTGCCCGGATTGAAGAGCAGCAACCCGTCGATGTCTTCGTTGAACGGGATGTGCGAGTGTCCGAAAACCACGACCCGCGCGTCCGGGAACAGCTGTCGCATCCGGTCGCGCCGGCCCTTGCTGAAACCCGAGTCGTGGACCATGCCGATCCTGACCCCGTCGAGAGTCACCTCAGCGGTCTCCGTGGCCCCGAACTCGCGCACGTCCATGCCGTCGCAGTTGCCGGTGACGACGGTGAGCGGCGCGAGAGCCCTCAGCTCGTGCAAGAGGGCCGGGTCGACCACGTCACCCGCGTGCAGGATGTGATCGACGCTCTCCAGATAAGGCCAGGCCCCCATGGGAACGGTGCGCGTCATCCCCTTCGTATGAGTATCGGCGATCACCCCAACCTTCACCCCCCAACCCTAAGAGGGGTTAAGGCGGGGGTTGGAGCGCGGGGCACAGGTTCTTGTAGGCCGTGCGCAGGGGGGCTCCCGCGGGATCGTCCTCGGGCAGGTTCGTCTTGCCGTCGCGGTAGTAGCCGCCGCCCCAGGCCCCCCAGATGTGCTGGCGGCAGTAGGAGTCGGCGATCATCCACTTCCGTTCGCCGGCCGGGCGTTTCGGCGCCCGCCCCACGCCGGTCAGCGGGTAGTACAGGCGGTTCAGGAACTCCAGCTCCCGGGCCTGGTCCTTGCCCGTCTCGCGCGCGAGATAGCTGCCGTGGCCTTCGTTCATGAACTCCTCGTCGGCCACGACCGGGAGCGAGCCAACGCCTGCCGGCGTCATACCGGCTTCGCTATGCGCGGCACCGTGGAAGAGGCGGGTACGCAGCTCCATCGCGGTCAGCCTGCCGTCGCCGAGCTCACACTTGCGAGCGAAACCACAGCTGAACCGACCGCGGGCGATCACACCGCCCGCCTGCACGCTGCTACGACCCTTCATGTCCTGGCGGGCTTGGTATAGCGCGTTCGCATAGGTCCCGGCGATCACCGGCGTCGCGTTCGACGTGCCACTGAAGCCGCCGCCGCCGGTCCCTCCGACGAACGGCGATCCGTAGGCCGCCGGGTATCCGCTTCCCAGGCTCGCGATGTCGGCGGGCTTGCCGTGGCCGGTGTACGACGCGTGGGCACCCGGGCTGACGGCCCCCACCGTCACGATCCAGTCCGGCCCCTCCTGGGACGACAGCAAGGTCGTGTTCGGAACCAGGAACGCATTCGCCTGGCCGTTCCCGGCCGAGAAGAAGATCGTCTGGCCGCGCTCGCTGGCCTTTTTCTGCAGCTTCACGTTCGAGCCGCTGTAGAAGCGATCGCGGTACGCCGCACTGAACCCGTACGAGTTCGTGATCGCGTCGATCCAGGGTTGCTTCATCGCCCAGTTGATCGCCGCCTCACCGCTGGCCTGGCCACTGTAGGAGAGGAACACCAGGAGACAGCTCGGGCAACTCCCGTGGATGTTGCCCACCGAGACGCTGGTGGTCCCGGTGCCGTGCGAGCTCTCGTTACCGTGGATCTGGTTGCCGGCGAAGTCGAGCGCGCCGATCACCTTCGTCCCCGGCATCCAGTAGTAATTGACCTCGTCGGCCGTGCTCGGCTTGACCGATTCCCACACCTTGGTGTCCTTGGCATCCTGGGCCTCGATCGGCGCGTTCGCGTTCTTGCTCTCCAAGCTGAGCTGAAGTGACCCATATCGGTCGAAGGACGAGGGGGCCGGGAAGCGGGGCACCCAGCGGTCGGGAGCGGTTCCCAGTGGCAGGTCGTTCGACCGGTCCTTATCTGTCGCCTGAGGCATCTTCGAGGCCAGATAGTCCCAGTGGTACGGCGTGAAGGCGTTGTCGATGACCGCGACGACCGTTGCATCCCCGGGCCCCGCCGAGCGGGCCTTGGAGGGCGCGGTTGCCACGCGGGCCGTAGAGCTCTTAGGAGCGGCCGAAGTCGGCGCGAGCTGCGCGGTCAGGCCGAGTACCACGAAAGTGGCGATAAGAGCGCGTCGCAAGTGACCGGTCCTCCCCACTAGCGGCAAAACCACACGTAGCGGGAGGATTCGCTCTGTGGGGGTCCGTTCCTGCCCTGCGGGCCCTAGGCCGCGGCCCCCTCGCCGCAGACCGGACAGCTCGGATCCCGTCGCACCTTCACCTCGGCGAAGCTCGTCGTCTGCGCGTCGAAGGTCAGCAAGCGACCGACGAGCGGTTCGCCGTAGCCGGCGAGCAGCTTCAGCGCCTCGTTAGCTTGGAGACAACCCACGATGCCCGGGAGCACGCCCAGGACCCCTGCTTCGCTTCAGGTAGGGGCCAGCTCGGGGGGCGGCGCCTCGGGATACAGACAGCGGTAACACGGTCCCTCGAACGGGATGAACGTCGATGCCATCCCCTCGAAACGGAAGATCGAGCCGTGGATCACGGGTTTCCGTAGGGCTACGGCCGCGTCGTTGACGGCATAACGCGTCTCGAAATTGTCGCATCCATCCACGATGACGTCGTATCCAGCCAGGAGATCCTGCGCGTTCGAGGCGTCGAGCCGGAAGGGATGGAGAACTACCTCGACGTCCGGGTTCAACGACTTGATCGCGTCCTTCGCCGATTCCGCCTTGAGCATGCCGATGCGATCGGTGTTGTGGATCACCTGACGCTGGAGGTTGCTCTCCTCCACCACGTCCGAATCGACGATGCCGATGGTGCCCACCCCCGCGGCGGCGAGGTAGAGCAGCGCGGGCGAACCGAGGCCCCCGGCGCCGATCGCCAGCACCTTCGACTCCAGGAGTTTGAGTTGGCCCTTCTCCCCGACCTCGGGAAGGATCAGATGGCGCGAGTACCGGTCGCGCTGAGAGGCATCGAGAACCTTGGGGATCTTGTAGTCGTACCCGAGATCGCGCCACCGGACGAACCCGCCGGTCATGTGACTGACCTTGGAATAACCGAGCTCCTTCAGCGTCTTTGCTGCGAATGCGCTGCGTACGCCGCTGGCGCAGTAGACGACGACCTCTCGGTCCTTGTCCGGCAATAGGTCTTCGACGCGGCTCTCGAAATGCGCACGCGACAGGTGCGCGGCCCCCGGGATCAATCCCTGGGCGACCTCGTGCTGCTCGCGCACGTCCAGGAGGCCGAGGGTCTCGCCCGCCTCCAGCCTCGCCTTGACCTGCTCCGGCGCGACCTCGTCGAGCTCGGAGCGGACCTGCGTGAATAGATCTCGGAAGTTAGTCATATTCGCACCTGATTATAGTGCTTAATTCTGAGAGACGGGTCCGGCTTCTAGAGCTTCTTCGACCTGCCGGAGCGATGGGTTGACCAGGAGCTCGCCGTTGATCTCGAGGGTCGGGACGGTCCGGTAGCCGCCGGTCGTGGCGATGATGCGGTCGTCGTGGCTGGGGTCCTCGTCCAGATCCACCTCACTGTAGGAGATCCCCGCCTCGTCCATCTGACGCTTGAGGCGGCGGCAGTAGCCGCACCAGGTGGTGGAGTACATCGTGACCTGCCGACTCGGAGTGTTCACCGTTTCCCTTTTGCCCCTTTGGGGTCCAAGATAAGCGCCCAATGAGAGCCGTCACCTACGCAGGTCCCAACACCGTGCGGGTCGAGGAAGTTCCCGCGCCTTCGATCTCGGACGATCGCGACGCGCTGGTGGCGGTGCGAAAGACGGCGATCTGCGGCTCCGACCTCCACCTCCTCGACGGCAAGACGCCCGGAGCCCGGGAAGGAGGCGTGATCGGGCACGAGTTCATCGGCACCGTCATGGACCTCGGGGACAAGGTCGTCAAGCACTACGAGGATCAACGCGTACTGGGCGCGTTCCTCATCGTGTGCGGCGAATGTCTCCACTGCCGCGCCAGGCGCTTCAATTTCTGCACCAACCGGCGCGCTCTGGGACTTGGGACTTTGACCGGGGATCTCGACGGCGCGCAGGCCGAGTACGTGCGCGTCCCGAACGCGGACGTCAATCTCCGTCCGCTGACCGGCGGCTACACGGGGCTCAGCGACGAAGAAGCGTTGTTCGGCGGAGACATCCTCGCCACCGGGTTCTACGCGGCCGCGCTCAGCGAGATCCAGCGAGACGATGTGGTGGTGGTGATCGGCGCGGGGCCGGTCGGCTTGTTCTGTGCGCTCGCGTCGCGGCGGTTCGACCCGGCGAAGGTGCTCGTGTTGGACCAGGACCCGAGCCGGGTCGCCTTCGCCAAGGACAGCTTCGGACTCGAAGCGATCGACGTCTCGAACAGCGACCCGCAGGCGGAGATCGCGGGGGCGACGGGAGGAGTCATGGCCGACGTGGCGATCGACGCGGTCGGCGTGATCCCGGCCGTCAAGAGCGCGATGAAGTGCGTGCGTGATGGGGGCCGCGTGACGATCGTCGGCGTCTACGGCACCGAGCGCTACGAGATGCCGATGGGCGTCGCCTGGGTGCGAGGCATCGACTTCCGCTTCTCCGGGATGGCCAACGTCCACGCGCATTGGGACGATGCGCTGCTGAGCGTCGCGAAGTGCGAGCTCGACCCGACCAAAGCGATCACGCACCGGCTGCCGCTCGAGGACGCCGTGGAGGGTTACGAACTGTTCAAGTCGCGCCAAGCGATGAAGGTGGTGCTGACGCCCTGAGCTTGCCTCAGGCGGACTTCGCCGCGGCCGCCGATTTCGCCGCCACGATCTCCTCGGAGCTCTTGGCGCAGCCCGGGCAGAACTTCGCGTCGGCGGGCACGTCGACCTTGCAGAAGGGGCACGGGCCCTCAACCGGCTGTTCCTGATATCCATCCTTGAGCCCCTGCTTGAACTCCTTGCTCGCTTGACCCATCGAGCGAGCGAGCCCGGGGAGCCGGGACGCTCCGAAGAAAACCAGGATGACCGCGAGCACGATCAAGAGCTCCGTCGGTCCGACACTCGACATCTGCTACCTCCTTAACGCAGCTGGGGGATGACCTCGCCGGCGACGAGGTCCACGTCGCCGGCATCCGCCACCTGGAAGGGCAGCGCTCCGAGGCCGACGATGACCTCTTCGACGCCGAGGTCGGCGAGTCGTCCCAGCTGCTCGACCACCTCGTTGGTCGTCCCGGCGATACGCGTGCTCCGGAACCCTTCCCAGGATACTCCCGCCCCGGGCTTTCCCGACGATCCCAGGACCCCGTCGGGGGTGACCTCGACCAGGCGCTCGTATCGGTCCTTCAGGTCGGCGTCGTCCCGACCCGCCAGCACGTAGGCACCGACCGAACGCCTCAGCGAGGACGGCTCGCGTTCGACCGCCTCGCAGGCGGCATCGGCCGCGCGTTTGCGGTCCTCGTAGGAGTCGATGGAACCGATCCAGGAGAAGTTCCAACCGTCGGCGACCCGGGCGGCCGTCTTCAACAGATAATCGCCCTTTCCGCCGAGCCACAGGGGGGGTCGCGGATCCTGCACGGGGCCCGGGCGGCAGACGGCCCCGTCGATCCGGTAGTGGTTCCCGGCGAAGCGCACTTCTTCTCCGGAAAGCAGACGCCGCACGATCTCGGTTGCCTCGCCCAACCGCGCGATCCGGACGCCCGGGGGATCGAAAGAGATCCCGGCGGCGGCGTACTCGGGCTCGTACCAGCCGGCTCCCATGCCAACGTCCAGCCGGCCGGCCGACAAGACGTCGAGGCTCGCGATCATCTTCGCCAGCAGCGCGGGGTTCCGGAGGTCGTTGCACAGGGCCATGGACCCGATCCTCACCCTGGTCGTTGCGGCGGCCAAGGCGGACATCGTGGTCCAACACTCCAACGCGCCCTGCGGCTCGGTCGACCCCCCGTACTTGCCCCAGTCGAGGAAGATGTGGTCGGACACCCAGACGGAATCGAACCCGGCCTCCTCGGCTTGCTTAGCTACGGAGCGCACCGACTGCCATCCGGCCGGTTTGCCGGCCAAAGAGGTGTCGTAATGAGGGAGGGCCAAGCCGAATCGCATGCGCCGGAGTGTAGATGCCCACTACAATGGCAGCACTATGACCGTCTCCGACATCATGACGTCCGCCACCCTTACGGATTCCCCCGACGACACCCTCGCCGAGGCTTCCTCCAAGATGTGGCAACAGCAGACCGGGTCCCTGCTGGTCATGGACGGCGACAAGCTGGGGGGCATCGTCACCGAGCGCGACATCATGCGGATCGTCGCCGAGGGCAAGGACCCCAAGGCGGTCTCGCTGCGGGACGCGATGACCACGGACGTTGTGACGATCAATCCGCAGACGGCCTTGACCGATGCAGCGCAGCTGATGTTCGACAAGTGGTTCCGGCACCTTCCCGTCGTCACCGAAACGGGCGAGGTCGTGGGCATCATCTCTCTCAGGGACCTCCTCGGCCTCGTCAAGCAGGGCATGGAGGAGCCGCAGGCGCTCCAGAAGCTGACCGGCCACAAGCTCGTCCGGGACATGCGGCTGGAACGGGTCGAGGCCGGAGACCTGGACTAACCCGACCCTTTCATCCAGTTTCTTCCTCTCAATCCGCCCTGATTGGAGCCCAGATGCGGCCGCGCACAAAAACGGACACTCCCGGGTGCAGAATTTTTCCCCTTCCGGGAAGGAATCCGAGCAAATGAGGCGAAAGCAACACGAGCCAGACCGGCGCGTGGTCGGTCCTTTTTTAGTGGGAGGGTGGATGAGACTTCGTATCTCGATGCGCGATGCCTTCATCGTGCTTGCAACTCTTTTCGTCACCAGCGCGTTGCTGGTCACCTATGTGGCGCCGAGGGCCGGCGCCGACCACGAGCCCGCCAACAAGGTCGCCGCGGCCGGCTCACAGGTAGAGGTCTTCGCGCCGGGTGAGACGGTCGCGATCCTGCAAGAGCGGGTCAAGGTTTCGAGCTCTGCCGACCTGATCCTCCAGCTCAGCGCCGAGTGCGACATCCTCACCGAGCTGACGACCGGAGGTAACGGCTCGATGGACGAGGCTGGAGCCTTCGGCCAGGTGCGCACCTGGATCACGATCGACGACAAGGTGGTCCCGGTCTCCAGCGACGACGTCGACGAGACAGGCAAGGTTGTCCTGTGCAACCGCGCGCACGAGAAGAGGATCCAGGACGCCGAAGACGACGACGACGGCACGGACGAGGAATACGACATGACCCGGACCCGTCAGGCCAACGGCTTCAACTGGCTGGCACTGGACACCGGCTTCGTCTACGACGACCCGGCCAACGGCAACAACATCCTCGACATCGTCGTGTGGGCGGAGTTCACCGAGACGACGGTCAACCGCGGCGTCGCGGAAGCTCGCGTCGGTCACCGCACTCTGATCGCCGAGCCGACCAACGCTTCGGTGCATGAGGCGGTCAACGCCACGGATCCCGAGGGCGGCAACTAGAACCACATAGCGATAACGTCACACCGAAGAGGCCGGGGCTCCCGCCCCGGCCTCTTCGCCGTTCTGGGGTTAGTTAGAGCTTGTGGCGTTCTAGGAGACGGCGGGCGATGACGGTCTTCTGGATCTCGCTGGTGCCCTCGCCGATCAGGAGGAACGGGGCGTCGCGGTAGAGGCGCTCGATGGTGAACTCCTTCGAGTAGCCGTAGCCCCCATGCACGCGGAGCGACTTCAGCACGATCTCGTTGCAGGCCTCGGACGCGAACAGCTTTGCCGTCCCCGCTTCGAGGTCGGAGCGCTCCCCCGCC
>Ga0299913_10006305_pt1 | contig 10259 bp, 10 predicted proteins | sample RVTome_9_FD_201360 | JGI IMG/M metagenome (GOLD analysis project Ga0299913, IMG submission 201360) | Soil microbial communities from uranium-contaminated site in the Upper Colorado River Basin, Wyoming, United States - RVT155D38 (version 2) ... | reverse complement strand
CGTCCCGGCCGAGGGTATAGACGTCGATTTCGCCATGATTGCCCGGGTTCAGGTACAGGTACGGATTCCCCCACGGATCCCTGGGCATGCGCTCGAGGTAACCGCCCGGCTTCCAGTTGCGAATATTCGGATCTGCCGGCTTGGTGACCAGTGCCTCCAGGCCCTGCTCGCTGGTGGGGTAGGCAAAGTTGTCCAGACGATAGAACTTCAGGGCGTTCTCGATGCCCCGGAGGTCGGACTGGACGCGGGTCACCTGCGCCTGGTCGATGCGTCCGATGACGTTCGGCGCAACGATTGCCGCCAGAATCCCGAGAATGATCACGACCACCATGATCTCGATCAGCGTAAAGCCCCGCTGGCGGCGCGGGTTGAGATCGGGAACCTCGGTTCTCTGCACTGTAGCTGCTCCGGGTGCTGCGTCTCAGGCTGGTCCAGTCCTGCGTTGACGCCTCGTCTGGTGAGGCGTCAGTATAGCAAACATGCGCTTACAAGAGGCTTCCGACGCCGGTGATCGATCGATTCTGAGACGCAGTTCCGTCTGGCCGGTTCCTCTGTTTCTTGCGGCATTTTCCGCGGTGGCCGCACTCGGCGGCGCCACTGCGCAACTGCATTTGCGCTACGACAGAAGCGGCATCGCCGCAGGCGAGCTGTGGCGCCTCGTTACCGGACACTTCGCACATCTCGGTGTCGCGCACCTGGTGCTGAACCTTGCCGGCCTCGGCGTCGTGTGGATCCTGGTCGGAGGTGCGTATTCTTCGCTCGCCTGGGTGTTCATCATCGCATCCTCCCTTGCGTTGATCGATCTCGGCTTCTGGTTCCTCGACAGGGACTTAGGCTGGTATGTCGGAATGTCCGGGCTTCTGCACGGGCTGCTGGTCGCAGGCATCGTGAGCCGGTTTCGTGCAGCGAAGGCCGAATCGCTTGCGCTTGCGGTCGTCGTCGCCGCGAAGATTGCCTGGGAGCAGCTGGCGGGGCCGCTGCCCGGCTCGGAATTTTCCGCGGGTGGACCCGTGGTCGTGAATGCGCACCTCTATGGCGCGATCGCCGGCATTCTGGCCGGCGGCCTGCTGCACACCGCCTCCCTTCGACGCGTATCGATATAATGATCCATTTGTGCGGAGCGTTAACACCTTGACACTCGCCATGGTATTTCCCGGTCAGGGGTCGCAGTCGGTCGGCATGCTCGCCGCTCTGGCGGAACGGCATGCCGAAGTTCGCGCGACCTTTGCGGAAGCGGCCGACATCCTGGGCTACGACCTCTGGGGACTGGTGCAGAACGGCCCGGGGGAAAGGCTGGACGAGACGGTGGTTACGCAACCGGCGATGCTGACGGCAGGTGTGGCGACGTGGCGGGCCTGGCGCAGCGCCGGTGGGGATTCTCCGGCGGCGATGGCGGGCCACAGCCTGGGTGAGTACACGGCCCTGGTCTGCGCGGACGCCGTGCCGTTCGAAAATGCCGTTCGCCTCGTGTTCCGCCGCGCGGAATTGATGCAGGCTGCCGTGCCGGCCGGCGAGGGCGCGATGGCCGCCATCCTGGGTCTGGACGATGACGCCGTTATCGAAGCCTGTCGGCAGGCCGCGGAAGGGCGGGTGGTGAGCGCCGTGAATTTCAATGCTCCCGGTCAGGTGGTCATCGCCGGTGAGCGCGTCGCCGTGGAGCGTGCAGCCGAGCTCGCCAGGACGGCCGGTGCGAAGCGCGCCTTGCTCCTGAACGTCAGCGTGCCCTCGCACTGCGACCTGATGCGCCCGGCCGCCGAAGAACTCGCCGCTTCGCTTGCAGAGGCGCCGCTGACGACGCCGGCGATCCCGGTAATCGGCAATGCCGATGTACGTCCGTACGAAGATGCAGGGCAGATTCGTGCCGGGCTCGCGAAGCAGCTCTACAGCCCCGTGCGCTGGACCGAGACCGTTCGCGGACTCATCGACGGCGGCAGCTCCTCGATCCTCGAATGCGGACCCGGCAAAGTGCTGACGGGTCTCGCCAAACGCATCGACCGAAGCATTCCCGCGATGTGCATCGACACGTACGAGACCATGTCCGCGGCGCTTGCCGAAACAGAGTTAAGGGAGAAGGGATAATGACGGCCTTGTTCGACAGGGAGATTCTGAAGGGGCGCGTGGCCCTGGTCACCGGTGCCTCGCGCGGCATCGGCGCGGCCATCGCGGAGGCGCTTGCCTCTGCCGGCGCGACGGTTGTCGGCACCGCGACGAGTACCGAAGGCGCCTCGAGAATCTCCGCGGCGCTCGGCGAAGGATGTCGTGGCGCAATACTCGATATCGCCAGCGATGAATCGGTGCAGGCGCTTTTCGCGGATCTGCAGAAAGCGGAAGGGGCGCCGGCGATCGTGGTGAACAATGCCGGCATTACCCGCGACAACCTGCTGTTGCGTATGAAGGCGGAGGAATGGGAGGAGGTACTGGCGACCAATCTGTCGGGTGCCTACAGGGTGTGCAAAGCCGGCCTGCGCGGCATGATGAAGGCGCGTTACGGACGGATCATCAACATCGCATCGGTGGTCGGGGTGATGGGGAACGCGGGGCAGGCGAACTACGCCGCGGCCAAGGCCGGCATTATCGGGTTCTCGAAGTCGCTGGCACGCGAGGTGGGCTCACGTATGATTACCGTGAACGTGGTCGCGCCGGGTTTCATCGATACCGACATGACCCGAGTACTGGGCGAGGAACAGCGGCAGGCGATGCTGAGCCAGGTGCCGCTCGGCAGGTTGGGCGAAGCGTCGGAGATTGCCGCCGCCGTGACATTCCTCGCTTCGGATGCGGCGGCTTACATCACCGGTGAGACATTGCACGTCAACGGCGGCATGCTGATGGCCTGAAAGCGCGGTGGGAGCGTGGAGTAGCGTTCTTCGACAGGGCCCGGGCGCCGGTGGGACAGGGTCGCCCGAAACGGCTGGAAGCGCCACTTTCTGTGGGTTGTAGATTGCCACAGGGGTTTCACATACAATACCGTCCCGCGGCGTGGCCGGGGACTTGAATTATCAAGAACTTACATCTCTGAATACGGCATCGCGGCAGGCAGCGGGCCGCCACGTCAGAGCGATCGGCAAGGACTGAAAAACGCCCGCATACCCCGGCTCAGCTGACCCGGGTTTTTTTCGAAGTCACTTCCTGAGGAGAAGCGATCACTATGAGCAGTATTGAAGAACAAGTTAAAAGCATCGTTGCCGAACAACTGGGAGTGAAAGAGGAAGAAGTGACGAATGACGCCTCGTTCGTCGACGATCTTGGCGCCGATTCTTTGGACACGGTTGAACTGGTGATGGCTCTCGAAGAGGAATTCGAAACGGAAATCCCGGATGAAGAGGCGGAAAAGATCACCACCGTGCAACAGGCCATCGACTTCGTAACCGCGCGTCGCAGCGATTCCTGACAGTCGCCCGTTGCTGCAGCAGGGCGCGGCCCGGGTCGCGCCCTTATTAATTCAATACCATCGTCTTTGGCCGTCCTGCCGGGACCGTTAACTATTTGGATGATTACTTGGATAAACGGCGCGTCGTTGTAACCGGCATGGGGCTTATTTCTCCGGTCGGCAGTCAGCTGGAAACGGCATGGCAGAACGTGCGCGAAGGACGGTCGGGCCTGGGGCCGATCGAGGCGTTCGATGCCAGCGGATTCAGCACGCAGATCGCCGGCGAGGTCAGGGATTTCGACGTATCGAAGTATCTTCCGCCGAAGGATGCGCGGAAGATGGACACCTTCATGCACTACGGTATCGGCGCATCCAGCGACGCTCTCGCCGACTCCGGCCTGGAAATTACGCCCGACAACGCGGAGCGTATCGGCGTGGCGATGGGCGCCGGCATCGGCGGATTGCAGACTATCGAGCTGAATCACCGGAAGTTCCTCGATTCCGGCCCGCGTAAGATATCTCCGTTCTTCATTCCCGGCAGCATCATCAACATGGTTTCCGGACACGTCAGCATAATGCACGGCATCACCGGCCCGAATCTGGCGATCGTCACGGCCTGCACCACCTCTACGCACTGCATCGGAATCGCCGCTCGAACCGTTGCTTACGGAGACGCGGACGTCATGCTTGCCGGCGGCGCGGAATACGCCACGACTCCTCTCTCGATCGGTGGCTTCTGTTCGGCACGGGCGATGTCGACGCGCAACGACGATCCGAAAGCCGCCAGCAGGCCTTTCGACGCGGGCCGCGACGGCTTCGTACTGAGCGACGGCGCCGGCTGCGTCGTGCTGGAAGAATACGAGCATGCGAAAGCTCGCGGCGCCCGCATATACGCGGAACTGACGGGTTTCGGTATGAGTGGCGACGCGTATCACATCACTCTGCCGCCCGCCGACGGCGAAGGTGCGCGCAAGTGCATGGTGGCCGCGATGAGAGACGCCGGTATCGACCCCGCCGACGTCGACTATCTGAATGCACATGGCACGTCGACACCCGCAGGCGACGTGGGCGAGACCGTGGCCATCAAGCGCGCCTTCGGCGACGCGGCGGGCAAACTTGCGGTGAGTTCCACCAAGTCCGTGACCGGTCATCTGCTGGGCGCGGCCGGTGCCGCCGAGGCGATATTCTCCATTCTCGCGATTCGCGACCAGGTCTTGCCGCCGACGATCAATCTCCACGATCCCGATCCGGAGTGCGATCTGGATTACGTGCCGAACGAAGCGCGGGATGCCAGCGTCGATGTGGTGATTTCGAACTCGTTCGGCTTCGGCGGCACCAATGGCAGTCTGATATTTCGCCGGCTGGGCTGAACCACGCGGCACTCTCGCGAGATACGAGTACCGTCGCGGTGCTCCCTGGCAAGATGTTATTTCAGGGTATGCGACACTGAAGGACCGGCGAGAATGAAAAAGATCTTCTACGGAAGTGCAGTCGTTGCAGCGCTAGCTGCGGTAGCGGCAATCGCCTTCGGCTGGCAGACAGTGCGCTTCCTGGACACTCCTCTCACGGTCCCGGATCAGGGCTTGATCTATGACATTGCGCCCGGGACCTCCTTCGCGGCGCTAAGCAACGATCTTGGCGAGCGTGGCGTTGTCAGCCACCCGCAGATCTTTCGATGGTTTGCGCGCCTGACGGGCGACGCCAATCGGGTTCACGCGGGTGAGTACCGCATCGAAGCCGGTCTGACGCCGCCGGATCTGTTGCAGAAGTTCGTCTCGGGGGATGTGCAGCTCTATTCCTTTACCATCGTCGAAGGCTGGACGCACCACGACCTCCTCAGCGGTTTGCGTCGCCATGAGGCCGTAGTGCAAAGCCTCGATGACGACGACTGGACCGGCTTTCTGGAGTCTCTGGGCACGCAAGCAACGCATCCTGAAGGCCTGTTTCTTCCCGAGACCTATCGCTTCCCAAGGGGTACCCGCGATGTGGAGATCCTGAGGCGCGCTTACGACACAATGGCACGGACGCTCGAAACGGAATGGGAGCGGCGGGCGGCCGATCTGCCGCTTTCCGATCCGTACGAAGCGCTCATTCTGGCATCGATCATCGAACGCGAAACGGCGCGGGAAGACGAACGAGGGAAAATCGCAGGAGTTTTCGTGAGGCGGCTGCAGAAAGGGATGCGCCTGCAAACGGATCCGACGGTCATCTACGGGATCGGCCCGGACTTCGACGGGAACCTGACTCGCCTTCACCTGCAGACGAGCACACCCTACAACACCTATACGCGGGGAGGGTTGCCGCCTACGCCGATTGCAATGCCTGGAAAGGCGGCCATCCGCGCTGCGCTGAATCCCGCTCCGGGACCCGAATTGTATTTCGTCGCCACGGGTTTTCCGGATGGCAGTCACAAGTTCTCGACAACCCGCGAAGAGCACGAAGCGGCGATCGCGGAATACCTTGGGCGCCTCAAGGAGGGACGGGCCGTGCCGGCGAATGGCAATGGTTCCCGGTAAGTTCATCACTGTCGAGGGCGGCGAAGGTGTCGGCAAGTCGACGAACATCGACCTGATCTGCGATCTGATACGGCGCCATGGCCACGAAGTCGTCGAGACCCGGGAGCCGGGCGGTACACCGATGGCCGAGCGAATACGCGAAATGCTTCTGCGGCACGGCGACGAGCCGCTGCCGGACGACGCGGAATTGCTGCTCTTTTTTGCCGCGCGGTCCCTGCACATCCATAACTTCATTCGGCCTGCCCTCGAGAGCGGCGTATGGGTGGTTTGCGACCGGTTTACGGACACCACACGGGCCTACCAGGGGAGCGGACGCGGCGCCGACCGTGCCAGGATCGAGGCCCTGGCCGAATGGGTGCACGGGGACGTGCAGCCCGCGCTGACGGTGCTGCTGGACGCGCCGCCCGAGGTCGGAATGAAACGCGCGGTGGAACGCGGTATGGCGGATCGCCTGGAAACCGAACAGGTGGCCTTTCACCGTCGCGTGCGCGAAGGCTACCTGCGGCAAGCCGCTGCCGAGCCGGAACGGTTCGCGGTGATCGATGCGAACCGGCCGCTCGACGCCGTGCAGGCGGACCTCGAGCGGGCCCTGAACCGCGTTCTTGGTCCGTGCGACATAAAGTAGATAAGGTTATGCTCCTATCATGTTGAAAAACCCGGACTTACCGTGGCTCGCTCCGGTCGCGGAGGCATGGCTCGGAGCCGCCGCCCGTGGGCGTCCCCCCCACGCGGTCCTGCTGACCGGAATACGAGGGATCGGCAAGCGGTCGATGGCCCAGTGGATGGCAAGGCAGCGCCTTGGGATCGAACCACGGACAGCGCTGCCGCAATTCTATGGCCCGGCCGGCGAACGCTCGCTTTCAGATCATCCGGACCTTCGTTGGGTACGTCCTCTGGAGGATAAGCAGACCATCCACATCGACCAGATTCGCGAGCTGGTCGCGGAACTCAGCCTCACCAGTTATGAGGGTGGCGCCAAGGTTGCCGTCATCGAGCCCGCGAACGTCATGACGGACAGCGCCGCCAACAGCCTGCTGAAGACGCTGGAAGAACCGCCTGGGGATACGCTGCTGCTTCTGATTGCAGATCGCATGGGAACCCTTCCCGCAACGATTCTGAGCCGCTGCCAGCGGCTGACGATCGCGACGCCGCCGGAACCCGTGAGCCTGGACTGGCTCAATCGCCTGAAGCCCGCGGCGGACTGGGCCGCAGCCCTCGAGATGGCCGGAAACGCGCCTCTCGCGGCCATCGACGCTCACGAACGTCTGGATGTCACCGACGCCATGGCACGGGATTTCACACAGGTAGCGGAGCGGCGTGTTTCGCCGATCGATGTGGCCGCTCGCTGGTCCAGGTACGAGCCCTATTTCGTGTTGGGGTGGATCGGTCGGCAGATACAGGAGTGCATATTTCGGGCGGTCTCCGGCTCCCGCGGCAGGGCGGGGGAATCTTTCCGGGGGCAGGTTCCGGAATCTGTGCTAAATCGCATAGACAGGCGAAATCTCTTCTGCTATCTAGACGTCATCAACCGTGTGCGCTGCCAGTCGGCCGGCTCATTCAATGTGCAGTTGACTCTCGAAAGTCTGCTGATCGACTGGGCGCAGGGCCTTGAGAACAGCGGAGACAGATTCATCCGGGGCGGCCTGTTGCCGATCCCGGACGGCAAGGTAAACACGTAATGACGAAACCCGGACTACTAACCCTGACCATCAAGGACAAGAGCGCACTGTATCTGGCCTACATGCCGTTCGTCGTGAACGGCGGCCTGTTCATTCCGACCAACAGTTCCTATCGCCTGGGCGACGAGGTTTTCATGCTTCTGAACCTGATGGGTGAGGAAGAGAAGATTCCCGTCGCGGGTACGGTCATCTGGATGACGCCAAAAGGCGCCCAGGGGAAGAGAACGGCAGGCATCGGAGTGCAGTTCAGCGATCAGGATCAGGGGAATACGCAAAAGAAAATCGAAAACTACCTGGCCGGCGCGCTCGGCGGCGACAAGCCCACACATACTATGTAGGAGCCCGCCATTGCGGGCGACCCCGCCAATCGGAACGTCGTCGCATCCGCCTGCTACGATTTTCGGGGTTGTCGGGGTCGTGACGACAATAGAAAGCCGTCGCCCGCAATGGCGGGCTCCTACAGCGCCTCCATCAGGATTTGTGCAAGTGTCCTAGTTCTGGCCCGAGTTGATTCCGCCCCGGAGGACGTACACGTTGTAGCCGCGTTCGCTGAGAATATAGGCGCCCGCGGAACTGCGCCTCCCCGTATCGCAGCAAACCACGTACTTCTTCTTCGGGTCCAGCGTATTGATCTTCAGGCGAATGAAGTAGAGAGGAATGTTGATCGCGTCATCGTAATGGTGGTTCTCGAACTCGCTCGGCAAACGCACGTCGAGCCAGTGGCCGCCGTCGCGCACGATCTGCTCGGCCTCGGCGGTCGATACCCAGTCCAGCATCGGTTCATTCAGTAGACGCTTGAAGTCGTCCTTGCCCAACCGCATGACCGCGCCATCGGTGAGCATGGTGACGGTCGCATTACGCTTTGCGTCCGAAATCAACGCTTCCTCGCCGAAGGTGTCGCCGACTGCCAGTTCGGCAAGCTTTATCCCTTCCTTGTTCAGCGGCGTTTCACGCGTGACGAGACACTTACCCCGTGTCAGGACGTAAAAGTAGTCCCCTTCAGAACCCTGCTTCAGAACCACATCGCCCGTCTTGTAGTTGATCTGCTGCATACGCATGAAGATCGCCTGGATATTGGCAGGTGGAATCTTGTGAAATGCCTTGGTCTGCAACAGCATGGTCATCCAGTCGTCGCCGCCGACGGCGGAGTCACCCTTGAGCTCCGAGACCTCGTAGGAACCCGTCTGGTCCCAGGTGAGCATAACGTCCAGCAGATCGCTGTCTATCGAGATGTACTGCACGCGGTCGCGCGCCTTCGCGGTCATACGCCTGGGGAACATCGGAGATATCGGGTTCCGGGCGCTATCGGTGCCGCCCTCGACGATCTCCTGCACCTGACCCTGATCGATCAGCTCCAAAGACCCGGAGACGATGTACACCGTGCGTTTCTCAGTGTCGCCTTCCTTGAACAGGATTTGTTGCGGTGACAATTCGCGAATCTGCACTTTCTTTGCCAGTGCTGCGAGATTGTCCCGCTTCAGTCCATCCAGTGGAGAAAAGCTTTTGAGCAGTTCAGTGTTCAGCTGCTCGTCCTTCATTTTTCATCCTGTTTTCTCTGATTAATGGTTTGACGTAAGGCAGACGGGTTGCCGGGCCCGCTCCGGCGCCGACCTCGGTGATTGTATTAGATGCCCAGGCTAAGCTTTTATTCTACCTTCAAATTATCGATCTACGATACCGTCCGGGTCCGGCACCGTGAAGCGCCGCACAGTTTATCAAGTTGAAGCGGCAGCGGTGCGTGCAGGTTCCTGGAGCTGTGACCAGCCCTCGTGCGGACGAAAACGGTCGCCATACTTGTCCTGAAGCCTGCGCAAGGCGTCCAGCACCTCGGCTATGCCCCGGTCGCGTGCGTACTTCAATGGGCCGCCACGGAACGGCGCAAAACCCGTGCCGAAGATCACGCCGGCATCAAGCAGGTCTGCATCGTTGACCACACCCTCGTACAGGCAGGCGACAGCTTCGTTGACCATTGCAAGTATGAGCCGGTCGCCAATATCGCCCGGTACTCCGCCTCGCGCATTTTCCTCCACTGGCGGCTTGACCGCTTTGCCGCCTTCCCAGGCGTAAAATCCTTGTCCGGACTTTCGGCCGAGTTGTTTTTTCTCGACCATCTGTGAGAGCTGGGACGGAACCGCTTTGTCGAAGGCAGCTCCAAGCACCTCCGACACATGCAGCGCAACGTCGAGCCCGACGCTGTCGAGCAGCTCGACCGGTCCCATCGGCATCCCGAAATCCTCCGCGGCCCGGTCTATGGCCGGCAACGGAATACCGCTTTCGGCGAGATACATGGCCTCGGCCATGTAAGGAGCAAGTATGCGATTGACCACGAAGCCCGGCGAACTTCGACACTCCAGCGGGAACTTGCCAATGGCTTTGACGAATGCAAAACCGATATCCAGAACCTCCTGAGCGGTATCGTCACAGCGGACCACTTCGACCAGTGGCAGCTTGGCGACAGGATTGAAGAAGTGCAGGCCGATGAAGCGCTCCGGGTGCGCGAGGCCGGTGCGCAATTCTTCCAGCCTGATACTCGACGTATTGCTTGCCAGTACCGCTCCGGCTTTCATCGCCGTCTGCAGCGTCGCGTACAATTCTTTTTTCGCGCGAGCATCTTCGAAGATGGCCTCGATGATCAGGTCGGCCTCGGCAGCACCGTCGCCATGCACGTCCGCCTTCAACCGATCTGATGTCCGTGCG
>Ga0299913_10006303_pt1 | contig 10263 bp, 6 predicted proteins | sample RVTome_9_FD_201360 | JGI IMG/M metagenome (GOLD analysis project Ga0299913, IMG submission 201360) | Soil microbial communities from uranium-contaminated site in the Upper Colorado River Basin, Wyoming, United States - RVT155D38 (version 2) ... | reverse complement strand
CCACGATACCAGCGGCATCAGTGCCGCCAGCGTGCTGGCGGCCGTGGAGGCCGGTTGCGATGCCGTGGACGGGGCCATGGATGCCATGAGCGGGCTGACCTCCCAGCCCAATCTCGGCGCCATCGTGGAGGCGCTGCGGGGTTCGGAACGCGATCCCGGGCTCGATCGCGAGGCCCTGCGCGCCATTTCCCACTATTGGGAGGGGGTGCGGCGTTACTACCAGGCCTTTGAGAGCGATATCCGCGCCGGCACCGCCGATGTATACCGCCATGCGATGCCGGGTGGGCAGTACACCAATCTCCGGGAGCAGGCCCGCGCCCTGGGCATCGAGCATCGCTGGCCCCAGGTGGCCGAGACCTATGCCCAGGTCAACGAGTTATTCGGCGATATCGTCAAGGTAACGCCTACTTCCAAGGTGGTGGGCGATATGGCCTTGTTGATGGTGACCAGCGGCCTAACCCCCGAGGATGTATTGAATCCCGACAAGGACATCGCCTTTCCGGAATCGGTGATCTCGCTGTTTCATGGCGATCTGGGCCAGCCGCCGGGCGGTTTCCCTGAGGCCCTACAACGCAAGATCCTCAAGGACCGCACCCCATTGACCGGACGCCCCGGCGCAAGCCTACCGCCGGTTGATCTGTCTGCCGCGCGCGCTGAGGCCGAGCACCGCCTGAATCGCCATCTCAACGCTACCGATCTGGCCTCCTATCTCCTCTATCCCAAGGTCTTCGAGGCCTATGCGCTTTATCGCCGCGACTATGGCAATGTCAGCATTCTGCCAACCCCGGTATTCTTCTATGGGATGGAGGAGGATCAGGAGATATCGATCGGTATCGAGCGTGGCAAGAGCCTGATTATCCGCTATCTCGCCCTTAGCGAGCCGGACGATGAGGGCCGGCGGACGGTGTTCTTCGAGCTCAACGGTCAGCCGCGGATCGTCAAGGTGATTCAGCGGGGACTGGAGTCCAAGGTGCGCGCCCACCCCAAGGCAGAGGAGGGCAATCCCGCCCATGTGGCCGCGCCTATGCCGGGGCTGGTGGTCAGCGTCAATGTCCGTCAGGGCCAGACCGTGGAGAAAGGCGATCCCCTGGTCTCTATCGAGGCCATGAAGATGGAGACGGCCATCCATGCCGAGTACCGCGGCGTGGTTCGGGAGATCATCACCCCAGTGGGCACTCAGGTGGATGCCAAGGATTTATTAATGGTGCTGGGGGATGCGGGCTAATTGATCATGCCAAAGACACGGGCAGGTTCAAGCCATAGCATTACCCACAAGTCCCCTCCCCACTTGCGCGGGAGGGCTAGGGAGGGGGCGACATGCTACAAGGGCCTGATTTCCTGTAGCAACTAGCCCCATCTTCCCCCTTCCCCTCACCCCCTCCCGCCAGGGGAGGGGGAATAAAAATCAGGCAGTTAAGGAAGTGTGTATAACGATGTGGGTTCAAGCGGGTATTAATCACTCCTAAGGCTTTCCAGAGTATAGAAGCCCAGTCCAGCCAGCTGAGTGGAGGACGTACTGCTCAACACAAAGATGTTTGTAATTCGGACATAATGTGCGTATTATGTTCGAAAATATCACAGAGGCGACCATGTCAGAGGTAATATTAGCAAAGGAGCAAGTAGTAACCTTCCCGGCGGTGGAAATTGAGCAGTGCCTCCGTAATGAACTCGCTCAGGCGGCGGAAGATAAAGCGGTTATATATGGCAGGTCTGATTCGGCAGGTGGTGAGGCAAGGCGGCGTGGGCCTTCGTTCCAGCACGAGATTGATTCTCTGGTGGTCATAGAGATCCTATGTGCGATCGAGGAGGTGGTCGGATTCGAGATCCCAGACAGCATAGTTTGTGCTGGTGGATATGGCATGCCCGATCAGCTGGTGACAGATCTTATGCCTAAGATCGAGAGTCTTTGGCACAAACGCAGCAAGAGGGTACGAAAATGACAGAGGAAGCTGGTATGCCAGTGGGTTTCGCAGACTCAAAACCGGATGATCGTGCGGTACTTGGTAAGCGGTTGCGCGAAGCGCGCGAGTATTTGGGATTCTCGCAGGAGGAGGTTGCTCGATACCTCGCCATTCCACGGACGGCGTTGTCGAACATCGAAAGAGGACAGCGTGGGGTCGATGCGCTCGAATTGAAGAGGCTCGCCGTACTGTACAAGCAGCCGGTCGGTTACTTCACAGGCGAGACTGCAGAGACTTCTGAGCTTCCTCAGGACATTGCGCATCTGGCGCGTGCCGCGGCTGGTCTCTCAGAGACTGATCGCGCCGAGCTTGCGCGCTTTGCGGATTACTTGAAAGCTCGGGCCCGCGCGGGGGATAGCAAGGATGGTTGACCAACGTCAGTTCATATTGAACTAGCACTATTTTTGATTTGGTGGTTCAGAGTAGCAGTATTTTTATCCTGTGGTCTCAATAACCTTCATTGAGGTTTTGTATTGCTCCTTTTGAAGTGCATCCTTAACGAGGATTATTAACTCGTCCATGAGTTTAAACACTTCTTCACGGATATTATCGTATTGTCCTGCAAGTCCCTCAGTTATTTTTCCCTGCTTACTACCATGTGCAATATGGTTACGTATATAGGCCAACTGCTTAATAGTCCCTTCTCGGTTTTTAATAGCTTGATGGCTAAAACCTACTAAGTGTAAAATGCGTTGAGCATCATCACTCGTAAATTTTGCCTGTGGGCCCAAAAATTGATCTGTAGGGATATTGACCTCTCTTGCATGGAGAGTACTTAGATCACGAACTAAAACAGCACGCCTATAAGTTTTGTGCAGTATGTCATCTGCAGGAAAATCACGACCTCTAAAAAAAGGATCTTTTGTTAGCCCCTGTTCCAGGTCTACAAAAACTTGAAACAGCGTTGCAGCTCCCAAAAATTCGTTAGCATCTTTACAGGATATCCTAAGATTATTAATCTGGAGCGCATAAAATTCAACAGCTGTTTTAAAAAATCCTTCAAGATGTGCATGAAGCATAACGAAAAGAGACTTTAAACAGATATCTTTTTGTATTTGCTGACTGTTAATCGAGTCATCAAATGCTTCCTGGAAATATGCTTTAGAAGATTCGAATGCTTCCTTGTATTTAATGTAAACACTCTCTAATGCCCGAACCTCGAGTTGCCGCCATGCTTTTTCCTTCTCTAATTGTGCAATAAAGTCATCAATATCAAAAACTGGGTTCATTTAGCCCCCGCCGAGAAAATGCTTTATATGGCTATTATGAATCACTATTTAAGATATTATAGCGAAACAGTTCATCTTTCACAAAGTTGATGCGCTCTTCCAATTTTTTTGGATAATTTCTGCCACCTCCAGTTATCATATTTTTGAATGCCGGATTTTTTTTAATTTGATTAACAGCCTTATTCAGGTTGCTCATTTGATCACGATTTTCTGGGTTCAAATCAGGCAATAATTGTTGTATACCCAATGTGATCGCTTCAAAAAGTAAAGAACGAAAACCTGTGAAGTAAATCTTGCCACTTTTCTGTATGGTAGCAGAAAATGTGGCTGATCCTAAAGCCTTATTCAACACATGAAAGGTTTTCTTGAAATTATTTTCCTCGGCTTCATAGTCAAACGGGAGTTGTGGCTCACCTAGGCCAGCGACACCTTCAATATATTTATCTAGAAAAGCATTAATGTCGTGTTCGTACACCTCACGATAATTCTTGAATGCGAAAAAGCGTAGGACGAGCTCCTCATCGTATTTAGTCTCAATCTGCCGCTGTGATAACCTTTCAACACAACAACGAAAGTTCTCATCTTCCGCTAACTGTCCAATGAAATTGATAATTTTTTCATTACCCATCCGCACAATACTGTTTCGTACTTCTTGATCGCTCAACTGAGAGCCACCACGGTTGAGGCGTTTGAAAAGAAAATACTTAATATCTTGAGGGCTCTCTTTTCTAATGATCTCAACACGTATTGAGGAGTAACGTAAGTGTCTTTGTGTAGCCAACGGTAGCTCTTTGAAGACTTTACCATTTAGTGCTTTTATTATTTCACAACCGTCTAATCTCAGAGAGTCTTCATCAGGCTGTTGTGCATCGGTGTATGGTATCTGCAATTCATAATTATCTTCAACTGATTCGTCATTATCATCCTCTTGTTCTACAGCTTTTTCATATCGTTTAGTGGCTTCGATCATCTCTTTAGGCAAAAGACCAAAGAGATTCAATACGGAAGATACTCTTTGCAAGCCATCTACTAATTCAAACATATTAGCGTCTTCCATTTCTGCAAAGTAAATAGGTGGAATAGGTATCTCCAAGATCAAGGATTCAACAAACCTTGATTGTTGTATGACTGACCATCGAAAGGCTCTCTGATAATCAGGACGGATAATTAAGTCCTTTGAGTTATACATTGTCAAGATTTGACTGAAAGATATATCTAGCGAACGAGTATGAACTTTCCTAGCTTGTTTATCTATCTGATCAAGCAATTTTGTCTTACTTAATTCTTGCTGTTCAATTCCCATATAGTTATCCCAAATAGATAATGCTCAGAATTATCATTTCTTTTGCAGAACTACTGCACATTCGGTTGCGTAGGAAGTCGCGCGGTAACGTTTCGATCGATTATTAATGGAACCAAAATTATTGACTACTTTGTAAGTACTCCGACCGATTATCTGCCAATTCAGAGCAAGTGCCATCTCTTCGACAATGTGTGAAAGATCGATGTGTACATCTTTATAATGGGAGTCCTGAACAACAAATCCGCACTGTCCACCAGCTACTAGTACTCGATCAATTTCCATCATAGATCGGAATAAGGCATCAAAATATTGGGCAATATTCTTGATGTAGTAAGTGCTAGATGCTACCGTATGATGATTCTCTATTTGCGCCAGCGTTTGGAGGCAGGTTTTTCCCCACTCTTCTATGATTTTAGGACTCATTTCAGCAACAGTTGTAGTCCCCATCATTTGGCGCCGCAAGTTATCAAATAGAGTTTTAGTAAAACCAAAGAACGCCAACTCTGGCCTTGTGGCTACTGCATAGTCGATGCGAGTGCAGTAGGGTGGCGAAGTTATCACAGCGCTGATTGATTCGTCAGGCAAAGGTAGATGTGTAGAGCATCTGGTCTCAATCGCTACATCAAGATGTTCTTCTCGGTTGAAAGATGAGAGCAGGCGCTGCTTTAAGCTATCCACGGATTCTCTAAAAGATTGAAGCACCTCTTCTTGCTCTACGTAAAGACGCCACTGCCCCCTTCTTGCTATCTTTATCCATGTCGGATTAGAACTAGCAAAGTGGGAAACGGTGAGGTGACTTCGGACTGCTCGAAACGCGGCAACATAGAAAAATGCTGCAAGGGGAGAGATGTCATCGGGATTTGCCCATTCTGCAACAGGCTGATAAGTGTCTCTTTGATTACGGTAGATCAATTGCCGCTGTAATGCCCACTCCAACTTCCGCCAATATACAATGGTAGGGGGAGAAAACCACCAGTACAGAGCATCATTCCGCAAACGGGCTTGAGACCATATATCTGGTAAATCTAATGCTTCTTCGACGATAGCTTGGCATTGAGCACCGATGCTCTGGACTATGGCGTTTGCATCGGCCAATCCTGCCTTAGCGACAACTGTCATGACAGGATTTTTATCATAACCAACCGCGCACAACCCTCTCGATCCCGCCACTTTGGTGGTGGTCCCACTTCCATTCCAAGGGTCTAAAATGCGATCATCCGCAGTAAGGTTGAAGTGCTCCAGAATATCAGCGACAAATGCTGAGGAATAGGCTGCATAGTAGTCATAATACTGCCCATCGGCCGCTTTGAGTGCTCGTTTGGCACTAGAAAGGTTAATAGATGAAGATAAGGGTCTCGTTGTCATGTCATGAGTCTATCATCAATTCTTTACCTCGAGTAGAGAGTGAGGTGGCCAAGGGGCCATGCGATTAAAGGACTAGACCTTGCAATGACATATTCGTATTAAGGACTAGGAGAGTTGCACAGCAGCGTGGTTGACCGCAGTCGAGGCAGTCGATGGAGAGCTGAGACACGAAGCACACAACGTGATGAAAGAGACCGCACCCAATCGGTTTAAACCACCTGCTCCACCCCGTCCATGCCCCCCCGTCGCCACCGACTACGCACCATAAACAACCGATACAGCAGGGGTATCACCAACAGGGTCAGCACCGTGGAAAAACCCAGCCCCCAGACGATGGCGGTGGCGACCGGACCCCAGATCAGCGAATGCCCGGCAAGCCCGGCGGCCAGGGAAAACAGCCCGGCAATGGTGGTCATGGAGGTGATCAGGATCGGTATAACCCGCCGCCGGGCCGCATAGAGGGTGGCATGGAGGACCGACATCCCCGCCTCCAGACGGTCGTTGGCGGCAGAGATCAGCACGATGGCGGCATTGACCGCAATTCCGGCGAGTGCCACTACGCCATAGAGGGTATACAGGCTCAGCGGATTGCCGGTGATCAATAGGCCCAGGATCACGCCAGTGAAGGCCATAGGTACGGTGGTCAGGATCATCAGCGGCTGGAAATAGCTCTTAAACTGGGTGCCTAAAATCAGATAGATCAGGCCCAACCCGAATAGAAACAGCCCCTGGATCGCATCCAGGCTCTCCTGGATATCGTCCAGTTCACCCGAGAAGTCCAGATTGATATTGGGATAGTTCTCCTGAATCGCCTCCCAGCCGGTCAGAATCAGGGCATTGGCCTTGACCGTATCGGTGAGTTCCTGGTCAATATCGGCCTCCACGGTAATCGTGCGCCGGAAGTTATAGTGACGGATGTTGCCCTGGCTTTGACGGGTCTCCTGCTGTATCAGCTCGGCCAGGGCGATGCGACCGCCCGCTGGCAGCGGCAGGGGATGGCGCAGCAGTTCGTCCAGGGAACTAAGTTCGGTCGGTCTGGCGCGGACCCGTACATCCACGGTCTCGCCCCGGTCCTGGAGACTGGCGACGATCTCGCCATCCACCAGCAGGCTAATGGTGCGAGCGATGGCGCTAGGGTCCAGTCCGGAGCGCCTGGCGGCGTCCTGGTTGACTCGTAATTTAAGCTCCATCAAGCCTGGGCTGTCATCGTCGGTGATATCAATCATTGCCGGACTGGTAGCCATAATGGCCTTGAGGTCGACCACCGCGGCGCGTAGTTCCACGATATTATCACCGCGCACCTTGATGCTGATCGGCTTGGCCGTGGGCGGGCCTCCGGCCAGGCGCAGAAACGATACCCGGCGTGGGCCGATGGTATTGATGACATCGGCGCGCATGGCCTCGATCACCGTATCCACCTCCCGAAGTTCACCCCCACGGGGATTGAGGCTAACGATGATTTGCCCATAGTGATCGCCAAATAAGGGCGCGGTTTCCGAGAACGCCTGGCCGGCATAGCTGACGATAGCACGGATCTCCGCTGCCTCGGTATGGGCGCGGACCTTGCGCTCCACCTCGAGGACCTTCGTTAAGGTGTCGGTCAACGGCGTGCCGGTGGGCATCTCCACATTGACATAGAACAGCCGTAGCGGGTCGCTGGCAAAGAAGTCGAATTCGATCATATCATTGGCCAGCGCCGCCATGGCGCCGACGATCATCAGCAGGACAGCGCCCAGGGCCGTCTTGGGATAGCGCAGCACCCGGATCAGCAGGCGGGTATATTTCACCCGGATCAGATGCAGCGCGCTGACGCGATAACGGTGGATACGGGAGGGCCGGTCGAAGCTGACATTGGCGGCCATCACATGAGAAGGCAGCATCCAGAAGGCCTCCACCAGACTGATCGCGAGCGCCGTGGTCACCACCAGGGGAATGACCAGCATAAATTTGCCGAGAATGCCCGGCAGCAGCATCAGGGGCAGAAACGCCGCCATGGTGGTCAGTACGGCGGTGGTAACCGGGGCGAAGACCTCCCTCAAGGCCTCCAGAGTGGCAGGCAAGGCCGCCATACCCCGCTGCAGCCGATAGAAGATGGCCTCTACCACCACCACGGCATCATCCACCAGCATCCCTAGGCTGATCACCACCCCCAGCAGTACGGTCACGTTAAGGGTCTGGCCCAGGGCGCTGAGTACCCAGAAGGTCCCGGCCAGGATAAAGGGGATTCCGATACAGGTTAGCAGGGCGATTCGGCTCCCCAGGAACAGCCAAGTGACTAGCAACACCAGCCCCAGCCCCACCAGGGCGTTATTCTGCATCAGGTTTAGGGCATTGCGGGTGATCTCGGTCTGATCGTCCACCAGAACCAGGCGGACGCCGGTACTAATGCTAAAGCGGTTGCGCTCAGCGATATAGGCGTTGATCCGCGCCACCAGTTCCAGCAGATGGGTATCGGCCTGCTTATTGACCGCCAGCATCACGGCGGGCCGGCCGTTAAAGCGCACCAGGCTGTCCGGCTTCTCCCGGCCCCGCTCCACGATGGCCAGGGCGCCTAGCGGTACCTCGCCCTGGGCGGTTACCACCGGCAGCCCGGCCAGATAATCGGGATCGCTGTCGGCGCCGCTAAGACGCACCAGCCAATCCTGGTGATTGACCTGCACCGTACCCGCCGATATATCCCGGTAGTAGCGGGTTACGGTATCGGCCAGGTCGCCGGGGGTGATCCCCAGACCCTCCAGGCGCTCGGGGAGAAAATTGACCTGTAGCTCCGGCTCGTACCGGGCCAGGGGTATGATGCTATCGACGCCCTGGAGACGCTCCAGGTCCTCCTGTACCAATTCGGCCTGCCAGCGGAGATTCTCGTCCTCGGCAGGGCCGGTTACCACCAGGGTGGCGGTAGGGAAGGCATTGGCGGAGGTTACCTCGAAGATCCTTGGCGTTTCGGCGGCCTCGGGCAGTTCCCCTTCCTTGTTCTGGATCTCCCGGCGCAGGTCGTTGATCCGCTTGTCGAAGGTAGCCTCACTGATGTCCTGAAAGCGTACCAGCACGCTGGAGACGCCCTCACGACTGTTACTGGAGACAAAGCGGACATCAGCAAGGTTACCAACCGCGTCCTCCAGGATATCGGTCACCTGCTTCTCCACGTCCTCGGCGGAGGCGCCCGGATAGGGGGTGGTGATATCGATCCAGTTAAAATTGATGCTCGGGTCCTGCTGGCGGGGCAATGAGGCATAGGATAACAATCCCATCACCAAGACGACTACAAAGGTCAGGTTCGCCAGGACATGGTTTTGCAGAAAACGGGCCAGCATGCGTCAATCCACGACCTCAATGGTATCGCCATCGCTTAAGGCGAACCGGCCGTCGGTGATGACCATGGCATCTGCGGGTAGGTCCGTTGCGGCAGGCCGTCCCTCCTGGGCGCCGGGAATAGGATGGAAACGGGCCTTGCCGTCCGCGACGAGCAGTACTCCAAGGCGTCCGTCGCGGCGTACCAACAGGTCTGCCGGTAGGGCCGTACCCTGTTTCCACACCAGACGCCCGGTAGCACCAGGCAGCGCCGGCTCTGCCGTAAACAGCAGGCGTGCCTCACGGCTGCGGGCCAGCGGATCGATCACCGGCATTAACGTTCGCAGTTTGACTGGATAATCCTGGCCACCATGGCGAAAGATCAGAGCAACGCCACGGTCGAGGGCCTGCGCATCCCCCGTCATCATGTTCGCTGTGACTTCCAAGTGGGCCATATCCAGCACCCGTATCAGGGGTGAACCGGGAGTAGCGTATTCGCCTACACTGGCCAGCCGCTCCAGGACGGCCGCCCTAAAAGGGGCCCGGACCGTGCATTTGCTGCGATTGCGCTCCGCTAGGCGCAAGGCAACCTGATTGGCGTCACGTTCTGCCAATAACCCAGCGAGATTGGCCTCGCGCTCGTCCACCAGTTCCTGGGAGACGATATCCCGTTTCTTTAGGGATTGTGCCCGCTGCAACTGCTGCCGGGCAAAGCGGCGGCGCGCCGCTATCCCCGCCAGCCGGGCCTTGAGCTCGGCGACCGTTAGTTCGTAGTCGCCACATACCAGGCGTACCAGTATCCCCCCCGGTTCGACGATGTCTCCCACTCGGACCGGGATTGCCTCGATAGGCGCATTCAACTCAGCGCTAATACGGCTATCGCCAAGACTGACTACCGTGGCCGGGGCGGAGATCTCCGGATGAATGGCGAGCTGTGCCAGGGGAACGGCCTTAATGGGGATTGGGCTGTTGGCGGCCTCGGCGGTAGACATCAAGCCGAACAGGACTACCGCGACAGGCGCTATCCAAGCCAGCACGCCAGAGGCAGTCATTTCTTCATTAAGAGTCTCGGGCGGGAAAATCCTCTTAATTTGCGGGCAGTGGAATAGGACTGTAA
>Ga0299913_10006302_pt1 | contig 10264 bp, 11 predicted proteins | sample RVTome_9_FD_201360 | JGI IMG/M metagenome (GOLD analysis project Ga0299913, IMG submission 201360) | Soil microbial communities from uranium-contaminated site in the Upper Colorado River Basin, Wyoming, United States - RVT155D38 (version 2) ... | reverse complement strand
TGCGCCTCGTCGCCGAGCTGTACTACGAGCGCGACCTGCGCCAGCCCGAGGTCGCCGCGGTCACCGGCTTCTCAGTCTCGAAGGTCAGCCGCCTGCTCAGCGCGGCCCGTGAGCAGGGCATCGTCCACATCTCTGTCGAACCCTCGGACGAGGAGCGCCCGGCGATCGCGACAACGCTCGCCGACCGGTTCGGCATCGAGGTCGAGATCACGCCCGGCCGAGAACGCGACGATGCCGCCGCGGCTCGGCTGTCCGGGCTGGCAGCGGCGGACCGGCTGCTCCCCCGCCTGCCCGAAGCCGGCGCGATCGGGATCGCGGCCGGGTACACCGTCTCCGCGCTCGCCGCGGCGCTGCCCAGCCTCGAGCGCCCGGGCCTGACGATCGTGCCGCTCGTCGGCGGCTGGGACACGCAGCATGCCTTCCTCGATGGCAACCAGGTCGCGCGCCGCATCGCGGATCGCCTCGGGGCTGAGGCGCGGACGCTCCACGCGCCGGCGGTCGTCGACTCGGTGGCGATGCGCGCCGCGCTCCTGCGCGACTCGACGATCTCCGCGACGACCTCACAGTGGACGAAGCTCGACCTGGCGATCGTCGGTATCGGCGGGACACCCGAGGGCCATCCCGGCTACCGCACGGTCGTGGACCGGCTGGGCGAGGACTCGCGCGAGGACCTCCGCCAGCTCGGCGCCGTGGGCGATCTCGCGGGGCACTTCTTCCGCGCCGACGGGACGTTCATCGAGGCCTGGAGCGAGCGCATGCTGGCGGTCCCGGTCGACGCACTCCGACGGCTCAAGGGCGTCTTCGCCGTCGCCGCCGGCGGCGGGAAGGCACGGCCGATCCTCGGCGCGCTCCGGAGCGGGGTCATCGACGTGCTCGTGACCGACCGCCAGACGGCCGAGGCCGTCATCCAGCTGGACCGTCGGGCTGCGTGAGGCAGTCGATCAGGTCGGCGTCGAATTCGCCCGGACGATCGAGCGCACCTCGTCGGCGGTCGTGGCGGCGAGCGCCGCCCGCGCGATGTCCTGGAGCTGCGCGAGTGTCAGCCGGCTGAGCGCGAGTCGGACGTCGTCAAGGCGGCCGGCGTCCATCGACAGCGACCCGATCCCGAAGCCCGCGAGCACGAGCGCACCGAGGGGGTCGCCGCCGAGCTCGCCGCAGACCGCGACCTCGATGCCGCTCGATGCCGCGCCGTCGACGGTCGCCCGGATCGCGCGGAGCACGGCGGGATGGAGCGCGTCGGCGGCGGAGGCGAGCTCCGGGTGCGTCCGATCCATCGCGAGGACGTACTGGGTGAGGTCGTTGCTGCCGATGCTGAAGAAGTCGACGCGCTGGGCGAGCTCCGCCGCGAGGAGGACGGCGCTCGGGACCTCGATCATGATCCCGACCTCGAGACGCGCGGCCCGGGCCACGGTCCTCCGGTCGAGCTCCGCCAACGCGGCCGCGACCAGCTCGTGGAGCAGCTCGACGTCCTCGATCGTCGCGACCATCGGCGCCATCAGGCGCGGCGCGACGGGCAACGCGGCCCCGGCACGGGCGATCGCCCGCACCTGCTCGAGCAGGACCTCCCGATGCTGATGCGCGAGGCGCAGCCCGCGGATGCCCAGGAACGGGTTGGGCTCCGGGGCGAGCCGCAGGTACGGGAGGGGCTTGTCGCCGCCGACGTCCAGCAGGCGGATGACGACCGGTCGCTCGCCGAACGCCTCGAGGACCCGCCGGTAGGCGTCGGCCTGCTCGTCCTCCGAAGGAGCCGCAGCGCGGCCCACGAACAGGAACTCGGTCCGGAACAGGCCAACGCCCTCCGCCCCGGCCTCGAGCGCCCGATCCACCTCCTCGGGCCGCCCGATATTCGCCAGCAGCTCGATCCGATGGCCATCGGCGGTCTGTCCGGGCTGCCCACGCAGGGCGCGTGCGGCGGCGCCGGCCGCGTGGCGCTGCTCCACCACGGCCTTCAGCGCCCGAAGCTCGTCCTCGGTCGGGTCGAAGATCACCCGGCCGGCGTCACCGTCGACGGCAGCCATCCTGTGCTCGCCCGCCGCGGGCAGGAGCCCGCGCGTGCCCACGACAGCCGGAATCCCAAGCCCGCGCGCGAGGATCGCCGCGTGAGAGGTGACCGAGCCCCGCTCGAGCGCGATACCGAGCAGCTTGCCGTCATCGATCTCGGCGGCGATGGACGGCGGCAGGTCATCGGCGATCGCGATCGACGGCACGTCCGGCAGGGCAATGCTCCGGCCCGCGACAATCCGCACGATCCGAGCCCCGACGTCGCGGACATCGGCGGCCCGGGCCGCGAGCCGCTCGTCCTCGAGTGCGGCGATCGTGTCAGCCTGCTCGCCCGCGACGGCTTCGACGAGCGCCGCGACCTGGTCCGGCGTCGGCGGCGTCGAGAGCGACGGGTCCCTGGCGGCGCGATCGGCGATGGCGGCGAGGAGCATGGGGTCGAGGGCCATCATCGCCTGGGCCTCGAAGATGGCGGCATCGCCTGCGCGACCCGCGGCTCGAACGCGGGCGGCGAGGGCCATGAGCTCCGTCGAGGCACGCTCCGCGGCCACGTGGGCGTCCGGGACCGGGTTGCCGGTGCCCATCCCGGCGGCGTGCCGCCAGACCGGACCGATCGCGACCCCGGGCGCTGCGGCGATACCGCTCAGCTCCACTTGCCGCTCAGCTCCATGTGGCAGTCGGCTCCACGGAACCGGTCAGGCCGGGCGGCTCGAACCGAGTTCGGCGTTGGTGCCCTCCTCGAGGCCTGCCTCGACGAGGCTGCGCAGCGCCTCGGCCGCCGGACCCTCGTCCTCTCCGTCGACCACGAGCCGGATGCGATGGCCACAGGACACGCCCAGGCCGAGGACCCCGATGATGCTCTTGGCCGTCACGGGCGCGCTGCCGGTCGTCACGTTTTCCACCCTGATCTCGCTCCGGAAGCCGCTCGCCGCGCGGACGAACACCGCGGCGGGGCGCGCGTGCAGGCCGGACGGGTTGCGGACGTTCAGCTCGAGCGAGGTGGTCATTGCTCCCCTGCGATCGGTCGATCGACGGCGGGCCGAGTATACGAAGCGCCCGAAGGCGGGCTCCCTCGTCGGGGCCGCGGTCGGGCGGGGCGGCAGGCTAGGCGGAGGCCGTGCTCCCCTGCTCCACCGGCGACGGCGCGAAGCCGTCGATCGTGACCTCGACGAGCGGGCTGAACCGGACCATCGGCGCGGGATCGCGGTTCCAGACGCGCGCGACCTTCGCGAGGACCTCGCGGCGCTCGGCCTCGTCGGTGATCTCGCGCGCGGTCGCCGGCAGGTCGGCCCGCAGCAGTGCCTTGAGGTGGAAGGTGAACCGCGGGTCCGCCCGCAGGTTCTGCAGCCACGCGCGCGTGCGGTGGCTGGGCATGCCCGAGATGTACAGGTGCCCGTCGAAGCTGTGGAACGTGATCTCGATGCGGCGCGGCAGGCCACTCCGACGACCGGTCGTGGTGATGTCGATGTTGTGGCCGTGCCGAAGGACTCGACGGATCGCGGCATCGCGCGCTGGATCGGCAGCGTCGTGCGACGCGGTGGTCACATCTTCTGGATGTTTCATCGCCGCCTGTGCCTTCACGGTTCGGTAGTTGACTGCGCAACGATCATCGCACGTGCTCGTTGGCGATGCAAGACAGCGAGCCATTGGACGTGGATCGAACTACCTGACCGGGGCCGCTGGCGGGAATTCCAAGCCCGGAACCGTGCTCGGCCGAGCGCGTCAGACCCGCTTGCCCTCTGCGCGCATGGACGCCTTGTAGGCTCGCTTGCCTGCCTGGTACTCGGCGAGCGCCTCGGGCGAGTCGACGTCGCCGAGGGTCGGGTGCTTCGGCATGACGTCGGCCAGACCCGGGAGCCCGACGTCGAAGCGCTTGCCGAGGACAGCGAGGATCGTCTTCGCCTTCATCGGGCCGATGCCTGGCAGGTCGAGGAGCCGGGCCTCGAGGTCGCGGCCGTCCTTCGCGTCCCGCCAGATCCGCGAGGCATCGTTGTCGTAGCGCTCGGCGATGGCCGCGCACAGCGCGGCGACCTTGCCGGCCATCGACCCGGGAAAGCGGTGGATCGCCGGACGCTCGCGGAAGACGCGGTCGAGCTCCGCCGGATCGGTCTGGGCGATCTTCCGGGCGTCGAGGTGCCCGAGCCGGGCACGCAGCTCCCAGGGGCCCGAAAAGGCCTTCTGGACGGTAACCTGCTGGTCGAGCGCGAAGCCGATCAGGAGCGCGAGCGGGTCCTCGGACAGGAGGGCATCGGCCGAGTCATTGCCGGTGAACGGGAGCGTTGCAGTCATGGCGAGATGCCTCCTGGAAGACCGGAATGGTATCGCCTTGCAATGCCGGTGCAATGTCCGTGGGTTGTCTCCGGGCGTAGGATTCGGGGCACGGAGGTCTGCTCGGGAATGACGGATCGACGCCGCTCACCGGCTTTAGAGTCCGGGCGCAGGATCGTGGCCCCCGAGGCCCCGAGCCTGGCGCAAACTGCGGACGCGTCCCGAGGCGCGAGCAACCTCGCCACCGTGCCCCGTGCGGGCAATCTGAGCACCGACACCCGCGCCGGCAGATCCGGGTGATCCGGGACCGACGACCGTCGGGCCGGGTCACCGAACACAGAACCGGGAATGCAACAAGGGACCCGCGCTCGTGGTGAGCGCGGGTCTCGTCGTTCCCGGCGGGAGCTACTCGAGGACGATCCGGACGCCGTCGCCGTCCTCGTCCTCGATGTCGAGGATCGGGCCGTGTGCCCCGGAGGTGACGGCATCCTCGACCTCGGCGATCTGCTGGATGGACAGGCCGGGCACCCGCGAGAGCGCGAACCGGCCAAGCGAGATCGGGACCCGAAGGTCGACGACTCGCCTGCCGCGCTCCCGGACCTCCACGCGAGCGAAGCGCGGGGTCTGGGCGGGCGCCTGGCCTGTCTCCGTATCGGCCGCCGGGGCTGCGGCGGGGCGGGGGTCCGGGCGGGACTTGCGATCGAGCGCGGCGAGGATCGGCGCGGCGTCGTCGGCGCTCAGCTTCCCCTCCGCGACGAGCTTGAGGACGCGGTCGAGCGGGTCGGTCATCGGAGCACCCCGTCGAGCCTGCCGAGCTTGTCGGTCGCCTCGGCGACCGTGATGTCGCCGCGCTCGAGGGCGCGCAGGATCTCCATCCGCGCGGCGTCGGTCTCGGGCATGTCCTCCGGCGACGGCGGTGCCATCGGCACGGGCGGCGCGGGCGGCGCGGGCCGCTCCGGCAGTGGCTGGTCGGCGGACGGCATGGTGGTCGCTCCCTCGACTTGCTTCGGCGCGGCGTCGCGCGGCTGGCTCACGTGGAAATCGCCGGAGACGGATCGGAAGGCGAGCGTCGGGCCGGGGCGACCGACGATCAGGACCTTCCGACCGGGCATCGACTCGCGCTTGCCGGGCAGGTCGCTCGACAGGTCGCCGGTCACGGACTCGGCCTCGACGCGGAAGCCGGACCGCCCGACGACGATCGCGTCGCCGCTGATCGTGCGGATCGCGAACGGGCCCTGCCCCGAGAGCTCGGCGTCAACCCTGACGTCGCCCGACGTCGTCCCGAGGTCGAGCTTGCGGAGCGTGGGCACGCGGACACCGACGTCGCCGGACACGGTCCTCGCGGCCAGGTCGAGCGGGGCCTGACCGTCGAGGTCGACCTCGCCCGAGACGGTCTCGACGTCGACGGGGCCGGCAAGCCGATTGAGCGAGACCTCGCCCGAGGCCGTTCGGAACCGCTTCATCCCGCTGAGGTCGCGGGCATCGATATCGGCGCTGGCGGTCTCGATCGTGACGTTCGCGCCGTGCGGGACTTCGACGTCCAGCTCCGCGCTATGGCCACGGCCGAGGATGCCCAGGCCGAACTTCTCGATCTGGCGGAGCTCGAGGTGGTCGTCGCCGGTCGCGATCGTGAACAGGTCCGCCAGGGACCGCTCGTCCAGCGACCGGACCCGGGCCGTGTCGCCTTCGACGCCGCGCACTGCGACCTCGCCGGAGGCGAAGCGGAGGACGAACTGTCCGCGCGGGCCGATCTTGTGCTCGAGGGCCGTGCCGGCCCCCTGGGCTGTCTTGGTCATCGGTCTGTGCTCCCAAGGGCTCGAATGGCGGTGGCGGCCTCGTCGGCGTTGATCTCGCGGCGGGCGAGCCGCTCGAGGATCTGCTGCCGCTCCGCCGCGGCGCCTGCCGCGTCGGCGGGCTGGTCGTCGGCCGCCTCGTCGCCGTCGCGCGGGCCGAAGCCGAGCGCCCGGATGAGCGCCTCGACACGGGATCGGACGGTCGGGTACGAGATCCCGAGCTCCCGCTCCATGTCCCGGAGGTTGCCGCGGGACCGGAGGAAGCTCTCGAGCAGCACGAGCTGCTCGCGCGTCAGCCGGCCGAACCGCCCGACGCTGAACTCGCCCTCCAGCGTCGTGCCGCAGGAGCGGCAGTGGAGGCGTGTGACCGCGAGCTCTCCGGAGCAGACGGGACAGGTGGAGATGACGTCGTGCGGCATGCGGTTCCTTTCGTATGTGATCGGACTATCGCATGCCCGCTTTCACTTTGTCAATATCACGTTTCGAAAACCGAATGCCGACCCTGCCGTCGCAGGCTCCTGGCATCATCTGACGCGCCAGAAGGCCGCGTACCCGGACCGCGCGCCGTTCCGTCGCGATGCGTGCGGCCATGCTCATGGTGTGGTCACATCTGCGGTAAGGGGCGACGCGCCCTCGTAGGTGTGCCATCCAGGACGTCCTTAAGCCCGCGGATGCCCACCTCGTGAACATTGCTCGCACGAGCACGTGGTCAAGGGCCGGAGCCGAGCCATGGCACGTGTTCGGGGAGGCGCACCACGCCTCGAAAGGGTCGCTTCTGATCACCCGGTGAACATTCCGAGCGACAAGGATGCGGCGAACCCGCACCCCGCCCAATTCGGACGTGCCTATGCAGCTTGTGGCCGCCCGGTGGTGATCAGGGCCGCGCGGTGGTCATCAGGGCCGCGCGGTGGTCATCAGGGCCGCGCGGTGGTCATCAGGGCTGCGAGCGAACCGACCGCGAGCAGCCGGCGCTAGCCGGCGGCGACCGTTTCCGGTGTGAGCAGGTTGGCGCCCGGGAAGTAATGGCCGAGCATGAGGGTCGAGACGACCCGCTCGACGGCGTAGCGATTGACGTGCACGTAGGCTCGGTCGGCCGCACCGGCACCCGCCTCGTCGATGAGCTCGATCCGCGCATCGCGGAGCGGCACGAAGGTGCTGCCGGGTCGCGCGAGAGATTGCTCGGGGACGAAGCCGGGGTGCGTTGCGAGCTCGCCGGTGACCCGGTACGGCCCGAGATCGAGCGTCACCGCGTACCAGGTCATGTGGACCAGCACCGCGGGCTGCGCGGCGACGAGCACGAGGATGTCGTCCGGGGCGACCTGGGTCTCGCGCCGCGGATCGGCTCGGCCGCCGTACAGCGGGAACCAGCGTGCCTCGCGTACCGGCAGCGCGGAGGTCAGATCCGGCCCGCTCGTTGAGAGCGGGACGCCGGCAGTCAGACCGGCGAGCACACCGGTGGGCGTGAAGATCTCGACTTCAGCCATCGACTTCCCCCGAAGCGCCGACAAAAGGTCCGGCCAGTGTCCTCCCGCGCGCGCGCGTCCGCATCGCCCGCCCGTACCGATCGAAGGCGCCAGTGGTACCGTCCGCGCGGTGAGTGAAACGGGACGAGGCGCGGCCGATCTGCTGCGCGCCGTCGGGCTCCTGGCCGACGGGCCCGTTCGCTGGGGCTCCCACATCCCGAGCCGGAAGCCGGGCGTCTATGTCGTCGAGCTGGGGACGCCACTGGCCAGCGCGCCGCTCGAGCTGACCCTCGTCGGGAAATGGCTGGAACGGCTGCCCGGACTCCGCCTCGACGGCGCGCACCCGACTTCCAAGGCGCTATCCGCCAGGCTCGCATCCTTCTGGTGGCCCGACTCGACCGTCCTCTTCGCGGGCGAGACCGATCGCTCGGTCGGTGGCCGCGTCGCGGCGCTGCTCGCTCACGTGCCGGGCGACCGCCGGCCCCACGCGGAGGGCCAATGGCTGCACGTCATCCGTGGGCTCGATCGGCTCGGTGTCAGGATCTGGTGGGCCGAGACCGGCGCGCCGGAGGAGTACCTCGACGCGCTCTTCGACGCCTTCGGGGAGGGGCGAATCGCGCCCCCGGGGCGGCCACCCGAAGCGCTCGCGCTGCCGTGGGCCAACCTGCGACGCCCAACCGGTGAGCGACAGCCGCACGGGATCACCGGCGCCGTGCTCCCCGAGGAGCCGCGCACGCCGGAGCCCGAGCGACGGGTCGTCGACGTGCCGGCCGGCGACGCCGAGGGCGCCAGACGCGAGGCGCGGAACACCGGCACGACGCGACGCGCGCCGAGCCCGCGACGCGCGCCGAGCCCGCCGCGCGCCGCATTGCGAAGGGCGCCGTCGACCCCAGCTCGCCCGCGCGCTGGGATGGCCGCGCGCAGCGGCTCCAACCCCCCGCGCGGCATGCCCGAGCCGGTCCAGCTGTCGCAGTCGGCCCTCGACCGCATGACCGCCGAGCTGGACGAGCTCACGCGCGTCAAGCGGCGCGAGGTGGTCGCCCGCATCAAGTCCGCGCGAGAGCACGGCGACCTCAAGGAGAACGCCGAGTACCACGCCGCGCGGGCAGAGCAGTCATTCCTCGAGGGGCGCGTCCAGGCGCTCGAGGACCGGCTTCGGCGGGCGGTCGTCGTGGAGGAGACGGCGACCGGCCGGGTCATGATCGGCTCCGTGGTCAGGATCGAGACGGACGGCGACGAGCTCACGTACACGATCGTCGGCAGCACGGAGTCGGATCCCGCAGGAGGCCGGCTGAGCAGCGTCTCGCCGGTGGGTGCCGCGCTCCTGGGCGCCGTGGCGGGCGCGGAGGTCGAGGTCAGGACGCCGCGCGGGCCGGTGCGCTATCGGGTGCTCGCGGTCGACTGACCGTCAGGTTGGGTCCCGGCGCCCGAGGACGCCCATCAGCAGGATCGCCGCGCCGAGGATGACGAGACCGCCCGCAAGGATCTCCTCGCCGAACGGCAGCGCGTCGCCGCTGAGGTGCAGGACCGCCTCGAAGAACAGCCCGAACGCCACGAACAGCCCGAGCCCGGTGAGCAGGACCGGCATGCCGTTGCGCACGAGGTCGCCCTGGCCGGTCAGGAGGCCGTACAGCACGAGCGCGACGCCGACGCCACCGGGCGCGACGAGTGCCCACGCGTAGGCCCACGTGGCGTACAGGCCGGTCGCGGCCTGGAATGACAGCACGATCCCGACCATCGAGACGATCCCGCCGGGGATCGCGAGGCCGACGCCGGCACGCCCCCCGACCGCGAGGCCTGCGGCGAACAGCGCGATGCCGGGCGCGAGGACGAAGATCGGCCAGCCCAGCCCGAGCAGGTCGATCGAGAACATTCGCCCGAGCAGCGCGAGCCCACCGAGGATGACGAGCGCCAGGCCGAGCACGATCGTGCCCCGGCGCGTTGGATCGGTCACGCTCATGTCGTCACTCCCTCGCCTCGAGCTCCTCGACGAACGTCCGAACACGATCGAGGACGTCGTCGAGCACCGGCTTCAGCGTATGCCCCAGCCGCGGATACGTGACGAGCGTCGCGTGCCGGAGCTTCCTGACCGAGGTACGGAGGAGCTCGATCCGGGCGAACGGGTCGGACTCGCCGGACAGGAACAGGACCGGGCAATCGATCGACGGGAAATGGGCGATCCGGGGTTCGGTGCGGTTCGGCTGCCCTGGCGGATGGAGGGGGAAGCTGAACAGCACGAGCCCGGCGTAGCCCGCGCCGGCCGCGGCGACGAGGCTCGCGACGCGTCCGCCGTACGAGTGGCCGCCCGCGACGGTGCCGGGGCCGTCGGGGACGGCCGCGCGCCACACGGGGACCGCGTCCTCGGCCCTCCGCTTCGGCAGGTCCACGGCACCGGCGTCGATCCCTCGCCGCCGCAGTCCCTCGACGAACGGGGCCATGCTCGCCGCGTTCCCGCTCGCGCCGTGACCCAGGAGCACCTTCATTCGTGGCTGCCCCCCGCTACAGCTCGCGCCGGCGCAGCTGCACGACGGCGAGATTCAGCACGATCGCCACCCAGATCACGCTCCAGGCCACGAGTGCCGCGGGCGGCGGCGAGGACGCGAAGAACGGCGAGCCCTCGGCCAGGAACTCGCCGCTCGCGGCGTTGATCACGAACGACGGCTCGAGGCCGTAGACGACGCCCTGCCACAGCGCGTCGGTGGGCAAGAGGAAGCGCGACGCCTCGCTCGCGGTCGTGAGGGC
>Ga0299913_10006301_pt1 | contig 10266 bp, 7 predicted proteins | sample RVTome_9_FD_201360 | JGI IMG/M metagenome (GOLD analysis project Ga0299913, IMG submission 201360) | Soil microbial communities from uranium-contaminated site in the Upper Colorado River Basin, Wyoming, United States - RVT155D38 (version 2) ... | reverse complement strand
GGGCCGAAGTCATGCGGCCTCTCGTGGCGTGCGTTGATCCCGCAAGGAAGCGGGGGAGTACAGCCGCAAGCCAACGACTTTAGTCGTTGGTTCATGACGCAACGCGTGCTGAAAAACCTTGTTGTGGGGCTTGTGATTACCGGGCTGCTACTCATGGTGCATGACATGCCGGCACTCGAAGAAATCGAGGATATGGGAGTCGACTGGGTGATGGGAATGCAGTGGGGGACGGCCACCAACGATCTCGAAACTCCCCCCCAACCTTTTGCAATGCTCGATATCGATGAGCGCACCTATCGCGCCTGGGGCGAACCCTTCCATATTCCTCGTGACCAACTGCTCAAGCTCATCAAGCATGCCGTGCAAGGCAACGCGGCGCTGATCATCGTCGATATCGATCTCAGCCAGCGGGGACATGACCCTGAGGCCGATGAGCTGCTCCGCGCCTATCTGGCTGACTATGGAAAGCAGAGTGAACCACCGCTGATTCTGGCTCGTACCTTTCAGGTACCACTCAATCCCCAGGTTACGCCGTATCGGGCCGAGCGACGCTCGTTTCTGGAGGAGGATAATGTGGTGGCCAGCTCACCCCTGATCCACTGGGGCTCTACGCTCTATGTCCTTGATCAGGACCGGGTGCTGCGCCGCTGGCGATTATGGGAGATCACCTGCACTGAGGATAAACCCGGTATCGTGCCCTCCATGCAACTGCTGGCGGCAGCCTTGTTGTGGCAGAAAGATAAGGAACCCGCTCAGGCCATCGCCGCGGTCAATCAGAAACTCAAATCCTTGGTGCCGAAATACTGTGACCAAGAGCCCGCTAACGACCCCCATAGCCATTCAGAGTCCGCGGTCATCGAGATCGCCGGCCAAGAACTGAGCGCCCTTCCGAGCGGCCTTGCCCAACGCATCCTCTACACGCTGCCCTGGAAGCTGAAGGAGGGTGAAGCCTATCCAGTGATTGACCAGGATGGCACCGAAGTGCCCTTATTGACCATCCGCAGCGCCCTGCCGATCACCGAGGGTGATCGACGAGTAACGGCGGACTGGCTGAACGGCCGGGTGGTGGTGATCGGCGCGAGCTTCGAGGACAGCCGCGATCTCCACTTTACACCCTTGGGGCGGATGCCGGGGCAGCTGGTGGTGATCAATGCCACCCGTTCCCTCTATCAACATGGCGAGATCACTAGGCCACCGTGGTACGTCACATTGTCCATCGAGGCGGTATTGATCGTAATAATGAGCCTTGTCTTTGCAGTATGGCACTCCTTTGGGGGCATGCTGGTATCGAGCCTGGTAATTATCGTGCTGCTGGTGCCGATCAGTTTTTGTGTCTTCAAGCAGGCGGTCTGGCTGGATTTTGCCCTTCCGTTGCTGGCCGTGCAATTGCACCAGATGGCCCATGAGTTCAAGGAAGCTCTCCGTAAAACTCAACAATCGACGCGTTAGATGTTTAGCCGAGGGGCATAAGCAGCGTAAGGGAATAAAAAGCAGATCTTGCAACCTAAGTGACATACCATCCAGCAAGCAGAAAGGCCATAAACGTGACTAATCTCTTTAATATCCCCCTCGGCTTTGGGTTTATGTGTTTGGTAGTCTCTATAAGCGCTCAAGCCGATGAAGTTGACGACAGCGATTATCTCTCGTCCTTAGAAAAGGAAATCGTCGAGGAACATAATCTGGCCAGGACCCATCCCGATAAATATGCCGCTTTTCTTGAGGAATGGAAGCCATATTACGATGATAAGGTGCTAAAACGCCCGGGTGAACCCCATATCATCACCCAAGAAGGAGTAAGCGCCGTCGAGGAGGCGATACGCTTCCTTCGGGAGGCAGAGCCAGTGCCTACCCTACGCCCTTCCAAAGGTATGTCATTAGGGGCACAGGATCTGGTTGAGTATGCCGGACCACGGGGCGCCGTGGGGCATACCGGCGGTGAGGGTAGCCAGGTCGCTGAGCGGGTGAATCGTTATGGGACCTGGCAGGGACAGGTGGGTGAAAATATCTCCTATGGCGGGGATGATGCCCGCGAGATTGTAATACGGCTGATCATCGATGACGGCGTCCCTGATCGGGGGCATCGGGAAAATATCTTTAATCCCGATTTTCGGGTCATTGGGGTTGCCTGTGGTCCACATGAAAGTCAGTATGAAACGATGTGTGTGATAACCCTGGCCGCAGACTACATTGAGGGTAACCAGCAGTGACTGGGGGGAATGACTAACCCCCTTGCCATCAGCGAATCTCTGGCACCGCTTAAACGATATGAAACTATTCCATTGCGACGATTGCAAGCTGCTGATCTTTTTTGAAAACGTGCAGTGCCTCAATTGCGGGCACCGGCTTGGCTATCTCCCGGATCTGGCGGTGATGAGTGCTCTTGAACCGGTTGAGTCCGCTGGACTATGGCAGGCTTTAGCGCCTCAAGCCAACGGCCGTCTCTATCGGATGTGTCAGCATTACCGTCAGGAAAATGTCTGCAACTGGATGGTCCCTGTCGAAGATCCCGAGGCATTTTGTCAATCCTGCCGTCTTAATCAGACCATCCCCGACTTAAGTCAACCCAACAACTATGCCTGCTGGCAGCGGTTGGAGATGGCCAAACGGCGGATGGTCTATAGCCTGCTGGGATTGGGATTGCCGGTATTCAATAAGGCCAAGGATCCCACGCACGGCCTGGCCTTTGCGTTTCTTGCCGATCCCGAAGTCCCTGATTTTCAGGAAACACCTAAGGTGATGACCGGGCACGCCCAGGGGTTGATCACCATTAATATCGCTGAGGCCGATGACGCGGTCCGCGAGCAGATGCGCCTGGCGATGGGCGAGCCCTACCGGACCTTGTTAGGCCATTTCAGGCACGAAATTGGCCATTATTACTGGGAGCGTTTGATCAATGGCAGTGCGTGGTTGGAACCCTTTCGCAGGCTGTTTGGTGACGAACGCCAGGATTATGGCCTGGCCTTACAACGCCACTATGAGCAGGGTCCTCCCCAGGACTGGCAGCAATGCTTCGTCAGCTCCTATGCCAGTACCCATCCCTGGGAGGATTGGGCCGAGACCTGGGCACATTATTTACATATGGTCGATACGCTGGAAACCGCCGAAGCCTTTGGACTGACGATCCGACTCTCCCCGGAAGGCCAACCTCCCGTAAGACCTGCTCCGGTCGCTACGATCGGTCGGCCGGAATCGGTTGAGAAGATGCTCGAAAGCTGGTTTCCCTTGACGTATGCCTTAAACAGCCTCAATCGCAGTATGGGGCTACAGGATCTTTATCCCTTTATCCTGTCGCCCCCGGCCATTGCTAAGCTGCGCTTTGTACACGAGGCCATCGTTCGGGCAGGATGCCAGCGCTAATAAGACCTGGTGGGGCGGCTTATGTCTGGCAGGATCATGAATAGGTATTAGCACCTTTCCGGACGCGCGTGCCTTTTTTATAAGCTCAAGTCTTTAAAGTCTATATCGGAGGTATCTTCTAACAGAAGATCGTCTAAGTATTTACGCAGTTCCTTCATCTCACGGTAGCGTTCTATAGCGCGCCACGCCTTTGAGGCACCGAATGTTGGGCTGTTGCCATACCGGCCTTCGGAATCGCTGTTATCATTTCCTGTTTCGGGATTGTCGACAAACGGGTCACGCATGGTCAAAGTCTCCTTCCTCTGTGAAGCAAAATACCCTGAAAACCACCTATTTGACCAACGGTATAGGGTGATATATCGCTAGTTAAGACAAAAAAATGTCAGATTTGTAAAAAAAGTGTATCAACAGCCACAAAGGTGGCACCACCGTACTCTTCAATCCTCCCCATCGGTAAATTCCGGATTGTAGGGATCGGCCAGTTCCGGTATTGCCGCCAATTCATCCTCGTAACTCTCCAGGCGTTCGCTCACAGAGTCCTGCTTGTGGAAACGCGCGATGTGGAACAACGCCTCTCCTTCGCTGACCAGTGGCAGGTTGGTTCTGCCGATGATAATGCCGGAAAAACGGGCCGATACGGGCGATTCTGTTTCCCCAAAGGGATCGCTGATCACGGCAAGCACCTCATCCTTGACAACGCGGGTGCCCAGCGACTGAGCAGCACGCATAATGCCGCTTTGGGGAGCCCGCACCCAGCTACTGCCGGCAGCGATCACCGGTTCCATAGTCAGTTTGCTGTGCTTATGTTGAGGAAGCATATTTAATGCCCGCATTACCGATATCACTCCCCTAACCCCGGCGCGGATGGCATACTCATCGAAGCGCAGCGCCTCGCCGCCTTCATAGAGCAGCACCGGAATACCCCGTTTAGCGATGATCGCCTCACGCAGCGAGCCATCTCTCAGGTTGGTGTTCAGAATAACGGGGGCGCCAAAGGCGTTGGCCAGGGAGCGGATTTCCGGTGTGGATAAATAGGCCCGGATCTGGGGCAGGTTGCTGCGGTGGATGGCGCCGGTATGCAGGTCGATGCCATGGGTAGCATTATCGGCGACCTCCCGCATAAACAGGTTGGCCAGCCGACTGGTCAGGGAGCCGGTCTCCGAACCGGGAAAGGCGCGGTTGAGATCGCGACGGTCGGGCAGATAGCGGGAATGGGCGATAAAACCATAGATATTGACCACGGGTACGGCAATCAGCGCGCCGCGCAGGCGCTTAAGCAGGGGCATGGCCAACAAGCGGCGGATGATCTCTACGCCATTGATCTCGTCGCCATGCAAAGCCGCACTGACGAACAACCGGGGTCCCGATTGACGGCCGCGAATCACCCGCACCGGCATATGCATACGGGTATGGGTATAGAGGCTGGGCAGGGGCAGATCGATCGTGGCCTGAGAGCCAGGCAGGATCTCGGTATCGCCAATGCGCAGGGTATCGGCCATGTCCTTGTTATACCTCAGCCTTGACCGCGGGTGCGGGTCTTGCCGGGGCGGGCGTTCTTTTCGATAAACTCGATGATCATACCGGCGATATCTTTTTTGGTGGCGGATTCGATGCCCTCCAGGCCCGGCGAGGAATTTACCTCCGTTACCACGGGACCCTGGTTGGAGCGCAGGATGTCTACTCCAGATACATTAAGGCCCATGATCCGCGCCGAGCGTACCGCTGTAGAGCGCTCCTTGGGGGTGATTCTGACCAGCTTGGCACTCCCGCCCCGGTGCAAGTTGGAGCGGAACTCTCCCTCCTTACCCTGGCGCATTATGGAGGCGACTACTTTATCGCCGAGCACCAGACAGCGGATATCGACCCCTTTGGCCTCTTCGATGAACTCCTGGACCAGGAAGTGGGCATCGAGCTTGCGAAAGGCCTCGATGACACTGGCGGCGGCCTTATGATTCTCGGCTAATACGACTCCCTTTCCTTGGGTGCCTTCCAGCAGCTTGATGACCAGTGGCGCACCGCCGACGATCTTGATCAAGTCCTCGGTATCGTCCGGCGAATGAGCAAAACCGGTAACCGGTAAGCCGATACCCCGGCGTGCCAGGAGCTGCATAGAACGCAGCTTGTCCCGGGAGCGGCTAATGGCGACCGATTCATTCAAGGGAAAGACATTCATCATCTCGAACTGGCGTAGCACCGCCGTACCGTAGAAGGTAATAGAGGCACCAATCCGTGGAATTATAGCATCGAAGTCCTCTAGGGGTTCGCCCAGGTAGTGGATCTTGGGGCGGTTGGAGGTGATATTCATATAGCAGTGCAGGGGATTGATGACCCGCATTTTATGGCCGCGCTGCTGCCCCGCTTCTACCAGGCGCCGGGTGGAATAGAGTTTAGGGTTCCGGGACAAAATGGCGATCTTCATAAGATGTCCCTCATGGCACTGGTTTAATGGCATAGATGCGCCTGCTGAGTTTGCCCGTCTGGTAGGAGAGTTCGGGATCGACGATGAGCCGTTCGCGCAGCGCGGTTCTACCCAGAAGCATGCGAAACTGCATGTCTTCGCGGTTGGTCAAGGTGATTTCAATGGGCCATTGCCGGCTGCCCAGACGTATTGGGGTATGGATAACCAGGCGCCGCTCCAAATGGCCGCCAGAGTCGCGTACCAATCGTTCGTCCACGATATCGGCTGCGCAGCAGATTTCGATATCGGTTCGTTTTTGCAGAGGATGTAGACTGAAGCTTACCCTTCGTTGCGTGTTCTCGATATAGGTTTCCAGTTTAAAGACGTGCAAGGCCGAGGTACGGGCCCCGGTATCGATCTTGGCCTTGATGGCAGGTATGCCAAGCTCCGGTAAAGACAGCCACTCGCGCCAGCCGACTGGAATTTTGTTTATCATGGTTGGGTTCTCGAGGGTGACTGGAAGGGCCGCTATGCTATCTTTCGGAACATGCTGGAGCAAGATCTCAGGTCTTTTGCAGTGCATAAAGACCGCAAGGTGCTTAGCGTCCAGGCTAAGAAATCGCTTACAGAAAAATCCTAAAGTTTATAATAGAAGTCAGGAATTCTATAACTGCAGGCGAGCAGTGGGGGTGAAACAATTCTTCCTGTCCAAAGTAGGATTGTAGTGGAATTCAGGAGGCAATCGTTAGCTGTCGGATGTCAATCCTAATCTTGTGTAAACCAACCAATCGGAGCCATTCATGGGCTTTTCTGTTCCTCTTTCCCGTACCTTCCTTTGCTTGCTTTTGATCCTGCTTGGTCTGATGGTGGGCGAGGTCTTTGCCCAGGAAGACCCTATTTCTCCCCTGGATCCCTTTAAGGCCGCCGAGCAGCTGGAAGCCAGACGGCAAACGCTGGAAGAGGACAAGGTCGCGATCGAGCGCACTCGCCAGGAAGTCCACACCCTGGCTACGGAGATACCCCAGCTATTGGAGGATCTAGAGGCCGATCAGTTGACCGAGACGATGGTGGAACAGGCACGGGTGGATGTGGAATCCGCTCGCTTGCGGCAGGAAAACCTGCAGGTGGAAATAGCCAATGTCGAGCGCCGTATCCAGGAGTTGGAGCAATCGATTCGTGCGCTGGAGGCGCGTGAGCAACTGCTGAAAAACCCGGCTAAAGACGATACCGAAATCGCCAATCGCCCCGAGCAGCTCGAGCGCACCAGCCAGACCCTCGCCCAGCGGAAGGCGTGGTTGGAGCTAGAGAAGCAGCATCTGGACAATCTGCGCAACCGTCTTGAACTCGCCACTCAACGTCTCTCCCTGGTCGAGCAAAAGCTGTCCCGGCTTGAAGAACTCTATCTCCTGCAGTTGGACCAGAGCCGCCGCGAGGCCCAGTTAGATCTGGAGCAGCGCCTGCAACAGGAACAGCAGGTTTATCTAAATCGGGCCACCGAACTCAGCAAGCAGTTGGAGCACGAACGCGAAACGCTCTCCGAGGCCCGGCGTCGCCTGCTGGAGACCAGCATACAGGTTGCCGAGACCCGGACCAAACTGATTGAGCTGGATATCCGCCTGGCGCGCATAGAAAACGACTTGGCGCACTTGGAAGGTCTGGCCAATACATCCAATGCCCAGCCCAAGGAGCTACAGGAAGGGCTAAGGCAATTACAGGATCTGCAGAGCGAACTGAGAACCACTGAAGATCTGTTTCAGCGAACCATGGCCTTGACCGAAAAGCAAAAACAGGTGATTGAGCAGCGCAAGGATCTGGTGGGGGCCGATAAACGTGCGGCTGCTGAGGAGGTGAAGATCCTGGATGAGGCGATAACCGACCTCAACCAACGTCAGGAGCAAATTCAAGAACTCCTGGCCCGGGCTGAGACGATTCAGGCCAGTTTGGAAGAAAGCTACAAGATCAGCGTGAGCAAAGATCTGCTGGAACGGCGCCAATTGCCCGCGACCGCCGAGGAATGGCGACAGTTGGTAGCGGGGATTATTGGTGCCCCGCGGGTCATCTTCTATCAGGTGCGCTTGAGCGTGGCATCCGCTGTAGAGACCATGGCGGATACGACTGCCTTACGTTGGATGGGGCTGATCGCCCTTGAACTGGGCTTGTTCTGGCTGGTGATGCAGGCACGCCGTGCGCTGGATGGGGCCATCGCCCGGGCCTCGGCCGGCAGTGACAGTTACAGTTTTGTGAGTAATCTTTCCCTAATCCTGTTTCTGCTCTTGCGCCGGAATCTATTGGCAGCAGGGCTATCCGCAGCAGTGTTGATAGCGGTCTGGATAGCCCAGGTTCCTCAGCCGGGGTTGGGTATTATCACCATCCTGGTGTTATTGTGGCTGGCTATCAAGGTTCCTATTGACCTGGCTCGCCTGTTGCTTGCCTCAAGCCGTCTGCCGGTCGAGCAGCGGCATCCGGAGTTATACCGGCAGGCAAGCGGGACTTTGTTTATTGGCGGTATTCTGGCCGCCATGACTATCCTTGCTCACCTCAGTTCTTTGCCGGAAATGGTTAGAGATGCCTTCGACCGGATGTTTATGCTGTATCTGTTGTTGATGTTCGTGCTGGTACTGCGAGTACGGCATTCCCTCCATGCTCGGCTGGCCGAGCGCTACACCGGGCATCACTGGTTTATTATCCTGCACCTGGTGACACTGCTTCTGCCGCTGCCGCTATTGGGCGCGGCCCTGCTGGGGTTGATCGGCTATCTTGCCCTGGCCTGGGCAGTGGCCTGGCATTTAGTAGCGTTTATACTGGTGTTGGTGGGCTGGCTGATAGCGCGTGCCCTGCTCAACGATTTGGTGGTGTTTTTGAAGAATTATGCCGTTAGCCATTCCGGTTACGGCCTGTTGTGGACCCAGGAGATCATCAAGCCGCTACACAGAATCGTGGGGGTGATCCTGTTCCTGGGGGCATGGATAGTGCTCTTTAGGGCCTATGGCTGGGATGGAGAATCGGCCATCACCGCCAATCTCTGGGAGATCCTGGAGCGCCCCTTGTTTACCTTGGGCGGTGCAGACATCACCCTGTGGCGTATTATCATCACGGTGGTGACTTTCCTGATCGTGGTGTGGTTCGGTCAGTGGAGTCGGGCCATTACCTATCGTTGGGTATATTCGGGGATTGTCGATCTGGGGGTGCGCCACAGTCTGTCGGTCTTTACCCAGTATTTTATTGTGCTGATTGGCGTCTTGCTTACCCTGCGTATCATAGGGCTGGATCTAACCACCCTGACAATATTCGCCGGTGCGGTGGGCGTGGGTATCGGTTTTGGCATGCAGGCCATCGCCAATAACTTTATCAGTGGCTTGATCCTGCTAGTCGAGCGGCCGCTGCGCAGCGGCGATCTGGTGCAGATTGGTACCAATACCGGCGAGATCGATCGGATCGGCATTCGGTCCTTAACCCTAAAGACTTTTGATAATCAAGAGGTCATCATTCCCAATTCTGAGGTGATTACCCATTCGTTTACCAACTGGACTCATCACGACAATATCATGCGTACCGTCTTACGGATTGGCGTGAGTTACGAGGCCGACCCTCACCATGTCAAGACCGTCCTGGAACGCATCCTCAATGCCAATCCAGCGATAGTACGGGATCCCGCCCCTATGGTCCTGCTCTGGGAATACACCGATTTCAAGGTGCACTTTTGGGTGCACTACTATATGGATATCGTCAAGAATAACCTTTTGGAGCTACGTTCCCAGGTTATGTTCGCCATCTGGGATGCCTTTAAGAAGGAAGGTATTCAGATTCCCTATCCTCAGCAGGACCTGTATATCAAGGAGTGGCCCGCCGTTGCGGATAAGGCCTGGCACGATGAGGCATCAGCGCCCCAGCCGATTTTGGAAAAAGCGGAAGCCTCAAGGCTTATCCGTACCCCATCCCGGTGATGAACGCCTTACATGGGTATGAATGACTGCCTTAGCCAAGGCCATGCCGTCCTATCCAGTCACGGGCGAATTGCCAGCCTACCCGGCCGCTGCGCGAGCCGCGCGTCAGTGCCCATTGCAGGGCCATCTTGCGGGCCTGATCGTCTAGTCCCCGGCTATCGCCGAGCTCGCCCAACCAGTATTCGACGATGGCCAAATAATCGTCCTGGCTAAAGGGATGAAAGGAGAGCCAAAGGCCGAAGCGTTCCGATAGCGAGATCTTTTCCTCCACCGACTCTCCAGGGTGGAGTTCTCCGTCGACGAGGCGGGCATCGCGATTTTCCGCCATATATTCGGGCAGCAGGTGGCGGCGGTTCGAGGTGACGCATAACAGGACGTTGGGTGGAGCAGCGCTGATAGAGCCGTCCAGAATGGCCTTTAGGGCCTTGTAGCTGGGGTCGTTGGCCTCGAAGGATAAATCATCGCAATACAACAGGAATCGCTCCGGGCGCCCATAAAGTTGTTCCACAATATCGGGGAGGTCGATCAGATCGTATTTATCCACCTCGATCAAGCGCAGTCCCTGTT
>Ga0299913_10006300_pt1 | contig 10269 bp, 8 predicted proteins | sample RVTome_9_FD_201360 | JGI IMG/M metagenome (GOLD analysis project Ga0299913, IMG submission 201360) | Soil microbial communities from uranium-contaminated site in the Upper Colorado River Basin, Wyoming, United States - RVT155D38 (version 2) ... | reverse complement strand
CGAAGCCGAGCTGGACGAGCCGGCCGGTCCCACCGGCGAGGATGGCTTGCTCGCCGAAGAGATCGGTCTCGGTCTCCTCCGCGAAAGTCGTGAGAAGTGACCCCAGCCGCGTGCAACCGATCGCCTTCGCGTAGGCGAGCGCCACCTCGAGAGCGGAGCCACCGGCGTCCTGGTGGACCGCCACGATCGCAGGGACCCCGCTGCCGGCTTCGAACGTCGTGCGGACGATCGGTCCCGGTGCCTTGGGACCAACCATGATGACGTCACTGGTAGGGGGCGGGACGATCAGACCGAAATGGATGTTGAACCCATGGGCGAATAGCAGGGTCGCACCCTCCGCCAGGTTCGGCTCGATCGACGTTTCGTACACCGCCGGCTGCTCCTGGTCTGGGACCATGATCGCGACCAGCGCGGCCCCCTCGCACGCGGAGGCGACCGTTGTGACCTCGAGACCCTCGTCGATGGCGCGCTGGGTAGACGGCGAGCCATCCCGGAGCCCGATCACGACTTCGATGCCCGAGTCGCGCAGGTTCAGCGCGTGAGCGCGACCCTGAGAGCCGTAACCGATCACGGCGACCTTTTTGTCCTGCAGTGGCGTCAGCGAGACGTCGTCGTTGCGGTAGATCTTGGCGGGCATCCGTCACTCCCTCTGGCTCGTTCGAAGATCCTTCGTTACGAGGTTCGGATCCGATATCCGTACGTGTGCATGGACGCCAACGCCAGGCTCGTCACTGCGAACCGGTCCTTCGCATGCTGGGCGCCGATCCACTCGTCGTCGCGCCGGATCTCCACCGGGCCCGTGCGGAACCTCGACGGGTTCCCCGAGACGGTGTGGTTCGTGCCGAGCCGGACCGTGCGTTCGTCGTCGAACGGAAGCTCGAGGGGTGATTCGCCGGCGAAGGATGCGATCGACGCGATCGTCTGCCTCGGCGCCGCGACGAAGTCTTCGTAACGGACGAGCAACGATCTGGGAAGGTCGCGCCTGACCGCGGTCGCGGCCGCGTTCCACACCATCCAGTGCGCCGTGCTCGTCCACGATGAATGCACGAGCATCGAGCGATCGTCGCCGAAGCCCGGTTGGAGCTTCTTTCGCTGCCACGAGTACGCGACCGCACGCGGATCGCGGACCATGTGCACGACGTAGGCATCGACATCCGGCAGCATCCCCAAGAGAGCGGCCCCCGAGGGCCGCTTCGAGGAGTCGATCACGACGCGTGCTCCGGTTACCTCTTGGATCGCCTGATAGACGGCTGCCAGCAAGCTCGCGTAGGCCGTCAGGCGAGGGCTCCGGGCGGCGGGCCGGTCACCGGCTCGTAGAACGCGCCACGTGTGCCGGATCCGAAGTGCTTCCCGCTGCCACTCGACGATCTGGCGTGGATCGAGGTCGCCGATGGTCGATCTCCCGAATGGGGAGGCCAGGACCTTCTTCCACACCGGGCAGCCACGCAGAGGCTCTCCGCAGCCACACCTGAAGTTCTGGAGCAGGCCACGGCTCCACAGGTAGCTCAGCTCTCCGGCCGAGAAGAAGCCATCGATCTCTCCCAGTGTGTTGTCTACGATCGTGGTGCCGCTGCGTCCCCAACCGGTGATGTAGAGGATCTTGGGACGCTCATTGGGGGAGGGGAGGTTCACGCCGCGGCATCCGCGATCGCGTTCTCGATCTGTTGCAGCTGGAACTCGGCGGGCTCCAGATCGGCCGCCGACAGCCACCCGTCGACCTGCTCGGGAGTGCGTGCGCCGACGATCGCAGCGGTAACGCCTTCGGTCGCGAGCGTCCACGAGATGGCGAGAGCGGGCAGGGTTGTCCCGGCCTGACCGGCGATCCATCTGAGCTCGTCGATCAACGCCAGGTTCCGAGTAAGCAGTGGCTCCGTGAAATGGGGCGAACGGCGCCGCCAGTCATCGGGTGCCAGGTCCTTGATGCTCGAGCGGTCGTACTTGCCGCTCAGTAAGCCCGATGCCATGGGCGAGTACACGATGACGCCGGTCCCGTGCTGTCTACACCAAGGGATCGCTTCGTCACGAGCCGATCGCTCGACGATATTCAGGATGGGTTGCAGCGAATCGACGTGGTGGATTTCCTCACATGCTGCGATCTGTGAGACGTCGAGGTTGGAGACGCCGATCCATCGGACCTTGCCCTCATCTCTGAGGTCGACCATGGTGCTCCACGAATCCTCGATCGCCGTACCCGTGGTGTGGTCGGGCCAGTGGAACTGGTAGAGGTCGATACAGTCGATCCCCAGGCGGGACAGGCTCGCCTCGCATTCGGCCCTGATGCTCGCCGGGCGCAGGTCTCTCAGATAGCGGCCGTTCTCGTCCAGCCCGCTGTGATCGAGCCCACACTTCGTGGATACGAGCACATCGTGACCGACGTCGAACGCCGCGAGGGCGCGCCCGACCACCTCTTCCGAGTGCCCCAGGCCGTAGATCGGTGCGGTGTCCACCCAGTTGATGCCGGATTCGATCGCGTGGCGGATGGTCGCGATCGAGTTGTCATCCTCCGACGGTCCCCAGCCCCACGAGTAGGCGCCGCCCATGGCCCAGGTGCCCATCCCGAGAACGCTGATCTCCGGCCCGCCGACTCCCAGCCGACGTCTCTTCACAGCATCGTCCCTTCTGGATTGGCCGGTCTTCAGTCCTTGTTCTGCGGAGGGGTGCCCTCCGAAACGCTCACCTTGTCTTGAAGGGCTACCCACGGCGCGGCGGTCAGGTCGATCGGTTGCGTGGGCTGCGCGTGACCGTTGGAGACGGGGGCTCGATAGGAGTAGTAGTGGCGTCGAGCGCTTGCCAGGTTGTAGCGGTTCAGGACGCTGCCCACGATCGAAGTCTCGAGCTGGTCGAGACGCTGGCGAGCCGTCCGCAGATCGCCGATCGTCGTCGATTGTCCGTCCACGACCAGGAGGACCGTGTCGACGAACGGTGCGATCGCCAAGGCATCCGCTATCCCCAGGATCGGAGCGGTGTCGATCAGCACGAAGTCAGACACCTCCGCGAGGCTCGCGATCGTGTCTCTCATCGCGCTCGATCCGAGGAGCTCGGCAGGATTCATCGCCGACGTGCCACACGGCAGGAGACGAAGTCCCGGAGGTGCGCCGACGGGGTGAACCAGTGCTTCGGCCAGCTTGCGCTCGCCCCTCAGGACATCCGACAACCCGGGGCGATGCGGCGCACGGAGGAAGAGATGCAGACGCGAACGTCGAAGATCCGCGTCCACAACTGTCACGCGCTTGCCGGCCTTGGCAAGCGCGAACGCGATGTTGGCCGTGGTCGACGTCTTACCCTGGCCCTGGCCGGGGCTCGTCGTCAGGATCGTTTTGAATCCGTGTCGAGAGGACGAGAAGATCAGGGCCGCGCGCAATGCGTTGTAGGCCTCCGATGCAGCCGAGTCTGGTTGGGCGTAGCTGGCTAGGAAGACGTCCTTGCGCCGCCGCCATGCCGCGACGGTCGGGATCGCTGCGAGCATCGGGCTCCCCGAGTGGTACTCGAGATCCCCCGGATCCTGGACCCGCTCGTCGAGGTGATCCTTGAGGAAGGCGATGCCGGCGCCGAGAAGCAACCCAACGAGCAAGGCGAGGGCGCCGTTCCGGGTCGGACTCGGCAGCGATTCTGTTGCCGGCCCCGCCGGCTCGACGAGCTGGCCCACCCGGAGAGACTCGGGCGTATTCAAAGAAGCGAGTTGCTGGCGCAGGACCCCGAGTTGTCCGGTAAGGGAGTCGACTCGCGGCTGGAGGACTCTCACCTTTGCGTCGTTGCCGGCAGCCGCCGCGTTCAAGAGTTGTGAGTTCTGTGCAGCGAGATCCTCTCGCACGTCGGCTAGGCGTTCCTGAAGCGAAACCGTCGAGGAGAGGAGAGCTTCTTGGGCCTGCTGCCTGCGCAGCTCGAGGTATCCCTCGGACAACGCGCGCGCGTTTGCCTGAGCGGTCCGGGCGTCCGCGGCGGTGTAATCGAACTCGATGATCTCTGTGCCGGGGGTGTTCATGACGCTCCACCCACCGAGGACGCTTGCCCCGAGCTTGGGGTCACCGAGCGTGGTTGCCGCCATGGCACCCACCTGCTCCGACCTCGCCAGCTCGAGCTCGGTGGCGATGTTCACTTCGGCGCCCTCTCCCGTCCCCAGCGTGTAGTTGACCGGGAGGATCCAGATCTTTCCGTCCGAGGTGTATGTGGGTTCTTGTTTGCTCGTCTGATACGCGGCGGCGGCCATCGTGACGGCGACGACCACGAGGATGATCCAGCGGTTTGCCCACAGGATCGAGAAGTACTGGCGCATCGGCAGCTGGTCGCCGGGCTGGATGTCGGATTGCTTCATCTGCCCTCTTTCCACCGGATCGGTTGATTTCGACTGGTTGGTACTGATTTGGGGCACGTACTACGTCCGCTTTTGAGTTCTACTTCGGGAGTCCTCCCCCAGGTACTGGCGCGACGCGTAGGTCTTCTACGTCATCCGTGGGATGGGGCACGACTAGGGGACGGGCGGGCCGGAGGTCACTGATCGAAGGACCGGATGCCCGAGCGCTCCAGCGCCAGGTAGGAAAGGAATCTCGATCCGCCAACGAGGTAGCGACGCCACAGGCGCCGGGGTTCGTGCGCCAGCCGGTAGAGCCATTCGAGGCCGTTCTCTTGCATCCATCGGGGCGCCGTTCGCTTGACGCCGGCGATCAGATCGAAGGCCGCGCCGACGCCGAGTAGCGCAGGAGCCCTTAGCAGGTACCTGTGCTCGTACATCCACCGCTCCTGTTTGGGCGTGCTCAGCCCAACCCAGACGACGTCGGCTCCGCTGTCGTTGATGAGTGCCGCCGTGCTGAGGCTCTCCGTACGGGTGAGCTCTCTGAAGGGAGGCGAGTGGGATCCGACGATGTCGGCTCCGTAGCGGGCTCCGAGCGTCTGAGCCAGCTTCGTCACGACCTCGGGAGACCCGCCATAGAGGAAGTGCTTGTAGGTCGATCCGGTTTCCTCGAAGAATGTCGCCATCAACTCGGGGCCATAGACGCGGCGCGGCAACGCGTGACCGCTCCGACGTCCAAGCCACACCAACGGCATCCCGTCGGGAACCACGAGATCGGCTGCGTTGAGAATGTGTTTGAACTCTCTGTCCTGCTGTGCCTCGGTTACTCCATGCATGCCGGTGACCGCAACGAAGCGAGGATCCCCGCGATCGGAGATCCATCGTTCGATCACTTTGATCGTGTCCGGTATCTGCACTGCATGGACACGGACGCCCAATGTTTTGAAGCGAGGCAGGTCGAGGAGCATCGATACCGACTCCGTCATCGCCATCGACTCAGACTGCTCCTTTGCGCGCCATGACGGCCCCGAACGTCCGCAACAGGATCCGAAGGTCGAGTCCGATAGACCAGTTCTCGATATAGAAGAGGTCCATAGCCACGGCTTCTATCGGCTCGATATCGCTGCGTCCGTTGATCTGCCACCATCCGGTGAGCCCCGCCCGGATCTCGTGACGTCCCTCGAGCATCTCCGGGTGGGCCTCGACCTGGTCGCGGGGGAGGGGCCGGGGGCCGACCAAGCTCATGTCGCTTAGAAGGACGTTGTACAGCTGGGGCAACTCATCGAGACTGAGCTTGCGAAGCCACCTGCCGAGTCTCGTGATCCGCGGGTCGTCGTCGAGCTTGAAGAAAGCGGTACTGGGATCGATCCCTCGCTCCACCAGCATGCGGTCGCCGTCCCTAACCATCGTACGGAATTTCCTCATCGTGAATACACGCCCGTCCTTCGTGATGCGCTCCTGCTTGAAGATGACGGGGCCGGGGGAGGACAGCTTGATGGCGGCCGCGATGGCCGCCAGGAGCGGCGCCAGCAGCAAAAGTCCTATCGCCGACCCGGCCACGTCGAGTGCGCGCTTGAGGAACGCATGACCTCCATCGAGGTAGATGGGGCTCAACGACAGGCTCGTGCCGTCCCCATCGACCTGTAGCTGGACCCGGGAGGGGTGGATGGGAAGACCCGCGGGCACGTGCACCGTGACTCCGGCGCGGCGTGCGTTCTGCATGATCTTGAGGGCTGCCTGCGGAGCGGGCGGCTGGGTGAGGAACAGGGTCTCGACCGAGTAGTGCTCGATGATGTCTGCGATCTCCTCGAGCGTTCCTAGGACGGGCAGTCCATCGTGTGAGATCAAAGACGTCGTCAGGTCCACGTAACCCACCGGGTGGTATCCAGATCCCGGTTCGAGCAATCGGTGAGCGATGTCGATGCTTCCACCATCGGTTCCGACGATCACCGCGACCTGCTTCAAAGCTCCTCGCTCCACATAGCTTCGCAACAGCGACAGCCGGATAGCTCTGGTGATCGTGACGGCGGCTGCGCTACCCAGGAATGTCATAGCGAACCAGGATTCCGTCCACTCAGGACGAACCAGCGCAAGCACGAGCGCAGCGGCAGCCGCCGCGGGGAGAACCTGACGGAGACCCCCAACGTTCTCCGCGATCCGCTTGTACGCGCGGTAGAGACCGAACACGACGAGTGAAGCCACCATCACGATCGTTCCCAAGAGAACGCTCGCGATATCTGGAACCGTGTGACGCGCGATGTACGAGGCGACCCAAAGTGACGTGGCCGTGGCTAGGACATCGGCACCGACGAGTGACGAGAGCAAGATACGGCGCCTGACGCGACGAGGACTTACCGGAGGCGCGGACGGCTCATCAAGCCTGACGACTTTGACGTCGGTCGGAGTAACGATGAGTTCGGGCGCTTCTCGGTCTGCGGAGACGCTCGTCGTCAAGCTATTCACGTGCGTTGCATAAGTCTCGGACGATCCCATCCACCGAGCTCCCTTTAGGTGTTGTGGACGGACTAGGTGTTCAAGGTAGGTGCGGCATACGTTGCGGTCACCCGGCTGCGGTCGTATCAGGGCTACGGCGTCGCTACGTACCGTCGGTACGGCGTTCAGGCGACGGCAGCTGCTCCTATGCGACCTGCACCGATGAGCTCTTCCTCGATCCACTCGTAGGTCTGGGTCAGTCCCTCGTCCAGGCCGGTCTGCGGCTCCCATCCGAGGACCTCGAAGAGCCTCGAATTGTCGCTATTCCTGCCCCTTACACCCTGCGGCTTGCTGGTGTCGTGCCGCTTGACCAGACGCTTCCGAGCGATAGCACTGACGAGGTCGACGAGCTCGTCGATCGTGACCATCACATCGGTGCCCAGATTCAACGGCTCGCCGTGATCCGACTGCATGATCCGGTAGATCCCTTCGACGCAGTCATCCACATACATGAACGAGCGGGTCTGCAATCCATCGCCCCAGATCTCGAGGTCGCCACCGTCGGGCGCGATCGCGACCTTCCGGCAGATCGCCGCGGGTGCCTTCTCGCGACCCCCCTCGTACGTACCGAAGGGACCGTACACATTGTGGAATCGAGCGACCCTCGTTGGCAGACCTTTGTCTTCGGTGTAGTACTCACACAGCTTCTCGGAGTAGAGCTTCTCCCACCCGTAACCCTCCTCGGGCTGTGCGGGGTAAGCGTCTTCCTCCTGCAGGCCGGCGATGTCCGGCGATTCTTGTAGATGGAGCGGGTAGATGCATGCAGACGACGAGTAGAAGTACCGAGTCGCGCCGTTCAGATGGGCGGCCTCGAGCATGTGAGCGTTGATGAGCACGTTGTTGCGGGCAACGTCGGCGTGGTTGGCACTAATGAACCCGATGCCGCCCATGTCGGCCGCCAGCTGGTAGATCTCGTCCATGTCCTCGGTCGCGGTCATGCAATTCGGGAACTCTCTTAGATCGGCAACGATGAATTCGTCGGCCGCGGATGTCCCGAATTCGGGCATCTTTATGTCGACTCCACGAACCCAGTAGCCCCGGTCTTTCAGATACCGAACCATGTGGTGACCGATGAACCCGCCTGCTCCTGCCACAAGCGCGCTCTTTCGCATCCCTTTCCTCCTCGTCGATGAAATCCTGTGTGCGATTCAAGAGGGGAGGGGCTCGCCGTCCAAGCGGTCCCTGCGCTAGTGGGGCTACAGCACCTGCATCAGTAGGGAGGAGAGATACGTAGCGCGCCGGATGCTGCGACGCACACGGAGACTCACATTCTCCAGAGGAGACCAAGCATGGACTCCATGGCGTTCGATCGAGGACGTGCATCGGTGAAGGTTCTGGTTACCGGGGGAGCCGGGTTCATCGGCTCGAACCTCGTTCGTTGCCTCGCAGCCTCGGGGGAATCCGTTCGGGTCCTCGACGATCTCTCGAGTGGGACCTTGGGGAACCTCGAGGGCGTCAGCGGCCTGGTCGATGTCATGGTCGCTCCGCTCGCCGACGTAGAAGCGGTGAGGCGGACCGTCGACGGCGCCGAGATCATCTATCACCTCGCCGGCCCCCGCGACGCCCACCGTTCCCCGCGCGCGTCGGAGGACGAAAGACAGGAGCTCCCGGGGGTGCTCAATCTTCTGAAGGCCGCGTCCGCCGGAAGCGTTCGTCGCTTCGTTTACGCCTCGTCGGCATCGGTGTACGGGGGTTCGCCGCGATTGCCGACCCGTGAAGATGCCCCCGTGATCGCCTCGGACGGGGCCGCGGCCTCGAAGTTGACTTGCGAGGATTATTGCCGTGCTTTCTCCAGGCTCTATGGCCTGCAGTCGATCGGCCTCCGCTTCTTCGAGGTCTTCGGCCCCAGGGAGGCACCATCCGGGTCGACGAGCACCGTCACGCGGTTCCTATCCGCCATGCTCCGTGGCCGCCCCCCGGTGATCTTCGGTGGCGGTGCTCAGGTTCACGACTTCGTGTACGTCGCGAATGCCGTCCAAGCGCTAGTGCTTGCGACTGCGTGTCCGGACGGTGCCTATGGAGAAGTAGTCAACATCGGATCCGGCAAAGGGATGTCGCTCCTACAGCTGATCAACGAGATCAACACGCTGCTGGGAACCTCGATCGCGCCGATCTTCGGGATCCCCCACGAAGAAGATCTGACGTCCTCCCAGGCAGACATCGCGGGCGCCCGGAGGCTTCTGCACTACGAGCCACTCGTCTCGTTCGAGCGCGGCCTGGCAGAGAGCGCTTCCTGGCTTGTCGGGAGCATGTCGGCGCGCCCAGAAGCGAAGGAACATCTGATCGCGATCTAGTAGCCGATCTTGCGTACGAAACATCACCCTCCTGGCGTGTGCTGGCTACGACTCCCCCCCTCACAATCGACGCAGTCGTCCGACTTTCGTACGACTCGCATTGTCCGCGAACGGCAGATATGTGGTGACGTATGAGGCGGTTCGAAGGCATGGAGTTGGCGCTCGACCGGCAATCGATATTGCTGGTAGCGAAGGTCGCCCTCTTGTTGCTCTTCTTAGGAGAGATGGCCGTGCTCTTCTTGTCTTCTTCTAACGAGCCCCGGACGTCGGCAACATCCACGATCGATCTCACCTACGAACCCCTTACTCAACCGACTCCAGTAGCGCGAGTCGCCGATAGCCCGCCCGGCTCGGTCACCCGCAAGACCGTGAGCGAGCGAACGAGCCCCACGAAGCGCGAGGCGAAGAAGCCGACGCGGGAGCGCTCGAGGCGCCGGGTAGCCTCCACCCAAGGAACACCTTCGACGACGTCCTCCGGCACGGTGGACTCCTCGGGTTCGTCCACCTCCACCTCCCCCAGCAGTAGCTCGACGACCACGACTCCGAGCGGATCCACATCCGGCAGTACCGGAGGCTCGACCGGATCGGGTGATTCGACGAGCGGTGGTTCGGGATCGGGCGGCTCGACGGAGGGAGACACCGGCACCTCTTCCGGCGGAGGCGGCGCAGGGATCGTCGGCGGGGGCGGAGGCGGCGGTTGATGGGCTACCCGCGTACGAACAGGACGCGCCCGGCCGTGGTCGCGATCGTCATGCTTGCGACGTCACTAACGGTCGTGGCCTCCGAAGCGATCGCAGCCGACCCCAAAGCGGTTCTCAGCACGTCTGCCGGCGAGTTCCAACCGGCGCGCGGGTCTGGCTTCCTCGCATGGGAAGCCAACACTCGTCAGAGACCGAATCGCTTCACCGTATTTGTCCGCCGAGATGGCGGGTCTCGCATCAAGGTCAATGCTGAGGGAACGAACGCGGCGAACGGTGGGATCGACGGCGATCGCCTCGTGTATCAGCAGTATCGGAACGGCGTTTCCGACATCAAGTTCTTCCATTTCCCCACGCGAACCCGAAAAGGCCCTCCCGGCGCCGTAAACACCCGGCAATGGGAGTACTGGCCGAGTCTGTCGGGGCAGTGGTTGCTCTTCGGTCGTCTAGCCGGTGACGGGACGAGAAAGATCATCTTGTTCAACCTCGCGACGAA
>Ga0299913_10006299_pt1 | contig 10270 bp, 11 predicted proteins | sample RVTome_9_FD_201360 | JGI IMG/M metagenome (GOLD analysis project Ga0299913, IMG submission 201360) | Soil microbial communities from uranium-contaminated site in the Upper Colorado River Basin, Wyoming, United States - RVT155D38 (version 2) ... | reverse complement strand
GTCTCAACACGTACGTGAAGAAGAGACAACGCGAGGAGGAGCGATGACACCCGACACTGCATTGTCGGATCGAGAGTTGATGATCTCGCGGCTCATCGAAGGGCCGCGGGACGCGGTGTTCGAGGCCTTCACCGAGGTCCGGCATTTGTCCCAATGGTGGGGGCCAAAGGGTTTCACCACCACTACCCACACCTTCGATTTCTCGGAGGGAGAAGTCTGGGAGTTCACCATGCATGGGCCGGACGGAACCGACTACCCGAACTGGATCCGGTGGATGGAGATCCGGGTTCCGGAAATGATCGTCTTGCTCCACGGCGATGGGCCCGACGACCCCGAGCAGTTCTCCTCGACGTTCTTCTTCGAGGAGCGGACCGATGGAACTCGAGTGACCTTGCGTACCGAGTTCAAGACCAAGGAACTGCGCGCCCGCGCGGTCAAGGAATACGGGGCAATCGAAGGAGGGAACCAGACCCTCGACAGCCTCGCCACATACGTGGCCGGCAGAGCGGAGAGACCCAATGAGTGAAGATCAGAAAGTCTTCGTGAACGTGTCCATGTCGCTGGACGGATACCTCGCCCCGGAGGGCATGGACATGGACCATTTCCACGATCCCGAATACAAGGACTGGCTGAACAAATGGATGAGCCTCCAGTCGTGGATGTTTCCCTTGAAATTCTTCAGGGAGAACCTGGACCTGGGGGAGGGTGGCGAGACCGGCACGGACAACGACATGGCGGAGGCGACATTCAAGCGAATCGGTGCCTCGATCATGGGGAAGCGGATGTTCGACGCTGGCGAGCGAGCTTGGCCGGAAGAGGCACCGTTCCACACGCCAGTCTTCGTGGTCACCCACGAGGAGAGAGAGCCCTGGGAACGACCAGGTGGCACCACCTTCTATTTCGCCAACGACGGGATCGATCGTGCACTGGAGCGAGCGCGGAAGGTCGCCGACGGGCGAGATATCCGGGTGTCCGGCGGCGCTGACACGATCGTGCAGTATTTGAACGCTGGTCTGGTGGACGAATTGGAGATCGGGCTCGCCCCGGTGCTACTTGGCGGCGGCACCAGTCTCGCCCGTGAAATCGACCAAGAGCGCGTCAGCCTTGAGATTGAGGAGGCGATCCACTCGCCGCGAGTCACCCACCTCAGGTACCAGGTTCACGCGAAGTAGGGGATATCTGGCTGGCGCGAACCGTCGACGGGCCTGGGAAGTAGCCGCACAAACCGGGGCGCAACAGAGGAGAGAAACCGTGAGACCTCTCATCGTCCTCTTGTCCGTGGTGGCCCTGTTCGTCGTCGGCGCGGGCACCAGCCATGAGCGCCAGGCCTGACAACAACTTCAGGACACACCTGACCGGGCCGAGGAGGTTGATCCAGTCGACACGAATACCCAGGGTCAGGCGATCTTCAAGGTCCCTGCCGATGGTGAGAGCATCAGTTACAAGTTGATCGTCGCCAATATCGACGATGTATTGATGGCCCATATCCATCTTGCGCCTGCCGGGGTGAACGGTGGCATCGTGGTCTAGCTCTACCCCGACGCCCACCTCCACAGCTCATCGACGGCAGGAGTTACGGCGTGCTCGCCACAGGTGTGATAACCGCTGACGACCTCGTCGGGCCTCTCGATGGTGCGGACTTGAGCGATCTCATCGAGGAGATGAGGAGTGGCAACACGTATGTCAACGTCCACACCGAAGCCTTCGGTGGCGGAGAGATAAGAGGTCAGATCGACTCAACAGTTCTTGGACCTTCCAACAAGGGGCAGACCCGGCACCGGGTCGGCCCCTTCTCGTGGTGTACCGCCGAGCCTGAGATGACATTCCTGGCTCAAGGTCACCACTTCGCGCTCCGATGACGCGGACGAGGGGTACATCCAAGAGAGGGCTCCATCACGCGTGGAGCCAGGAGGGAGACAGATGAGTAAGAAACTCTGGACCACAGGAGTGGCAGCGGCGCTCGTAGTTGGGGCCGTCGCCACGTCGGCGCTTGCTGCCCCCACCATCGACTACACCGAGATCCCGTTGACTCAGGCCGAACTGGACGCCAATTGGGTCGTAGACCGGGCCGTGCCATCCGGTGGATACGAGTCGGTCAGCTTCGAGGGCCGCGACGATGTCCTCGAGATGCGGGTCAATCCAGACAATCGGTCGACAGGTTCGCCGTTCTTCTTCACCGAGGGAATCCAGCGGCAGACACCCGGCGCTGCTGCGTTGCGGGCTGACCTCTATGTCGACCCGGCCTGGGTTGGCCAGGACATCCGCGCCGGTATCTGGGGCGTTGGCCACGACGAGTTGGGAGAGCGGACCGCGTTCCCGATCATCGAGTATCACCAGGACACGACCAGCGGTGACGCCGGTTGGCGTATCTGGGACTCATCGATCGGTGATTGGGTGCCCCATGCAGGAACCGCCGGCCACGATTGGGCAACCCTTGAGGTCGTGCTGGATGCCGAGAATGACGAGTTCATCCTCTCGGTAAACGGTGTGGCAGAGACACTCACCGGGGTGGGCAGCGCCACGCTCGGCGAGGTCATCTTCAACATGTTCAACTACGGGCCGGGCACACCGGAATACGACGTGCATTTCTCGAACTTCGCGACCGGTGAGGTGGTGCCTACACCTGCGACCAAGGACGACTGCAAGAAGGGCGGCTATGCAGACTTCGGTTTCAAGAACCAGGGTCTATGCGTCGCCAGCGTCGTTTCCAACCGCTGACATAACCCGATTCGATTGACAGAAGGGGCACCGACCTTCGGTGCCCCTTCTCTTTCATCATGTTGCGAGCAGGGTGTCCGGACCGAAACGAATCTGGTGGACGATTTTGCTCCCTCAGGGAGCAAATCCGTACCACAGATAGGTGTGATGGATGCCAGGTACCGCTTGGGGTAAGCCCTCGATGGCCGGGCATAGGCACTTCAAGAGCCAACCGGCCGGCGTCTCGACGCTACGGAACCCGACTCCACAGCACCCCTCAACACCCATCAGGCGCTCCGGCGCTTGCTGTGCGGATGGGCGCAGCGGGTAGATTGGCGGCCATGCCACATCTCGATGCCATCGGTGTGATCGTCTCCGATATGGGGCGCGCCATCGAGTTCTACCGTCTCGTCGGGCTGGAGTTCGCCGCGGATCCCGACGAGGTGCACGCTGAGACGACAGGACCTGGAGGGATCCGGGTGATGCTCGACACCGAAGCGAGCGTCATGTCGTTCTCCGACTGGCAGCCGCCGACGGGAGGTGGTCCCCGCACTGCTCTGGCCTTCCTTTGCGACTCGCCGACCGACGTCGACCGGATCTATGAGATGCTGATCGAGGCCGGAGGTACCGGTCATCTGCCACCCTTCGACGCTCCCTGGGGGCAGCGCTACGCGAGCGTTCACGACTACGACGGGAACGCAGTAGACCTGTTCGCACCACTCTGACACAGCGGCCCTGACATCCAGACCCCGATGTCAGTCGGACGCCGACCTCGCCATTTCGCTGATGATGAGGGCCAAGTCATCGGGTCGGGACCACATCGGCCAGTGGCTGGTGGGCAGATCTACATAAGTCAGGTTGCGTAGCTCGTTGAGGCCGCCGAGCCAGGCATAGCCTTGCTGCGCAGCTGCCTGGTACTCCTCAGCCGAGTATCCGGTGCAGATGATGGTGCTGGGTATGTCCAGACGTGCGTCATTGGTCAACTCGAGTTCCTCGCGCATGGCGGCGCCCGGTTGAGGCACGGCGCGTCGTCGGAAAGTCTCGAGCTGCTCATCACTGAGACCGTCGAGGTTCTCCTCTTCGGCGAGTTGATCCGCGGGTGGGAGTGCCAACTCCGACTCGGCGAAGTCGGGGTCGATGGCTCCGGTCGGCGGTGCGGTGTCGACATAGATCATGGCTGCGATCTGCCCCGGAATGCGGTCGCTTGCGCCATAGCCCGGCACAGCAGCACCGCTGTGCACGGCGAGGACTGCGGGACGACCGGCAGCCTCGATCGCATCACAGATCGCGTCGACATGGTCGGAGAGCGTCACCGAGGCCCTGTCAAACTCCGCCGATTCGAGACCGGGGAGGGTGAGGGGAGTGACGTCGTGGCCGTCGGCGCGCAGGATGGTGGCGACCTCATCCCACGCCCACGCACCGAGCCAGAAACCAGGGACGAGAATTATCGGTGCCGACATGAGGCCGAACCTAGCGCACGTCCCCGACAGGTCTCGTCAGTTGCTTGCAGTGCACTCGGCGTGACCGCAGAAGCAGGCTCCGGAATCGACTCCGGTCCTGCATGATGGGGAGCAGAACTCACCCTCCATCGGCACTTGGCAGGTGCACAGGTCGTGGGCGCAGATCATCGCCATCCTTTCAGGTATGTGGCCGACGGGGTACCCACAGGACAGGTACCTCCAAACCGGCCCTCGGTGGCGAGGCCCCGGCTCCGGACGGCTCGGGATGTCGACATGATTGGGGTCGTACAAATCCGGTTCGAGGTAGATCTGCATCGTGAGTGGGACTGCGGCTCGTAGCGCCGTCTCGACGAGATCGATGGAATCGCTCAACTCGGGGTTGGTCAGAGATCGGTCGAACTCGAGCTTGGCAGCCACGAGCAACTCCTCGGGCCCGATGTGCTGAGTCTTCAGATCGATCACACGCGAGACCGCGCCCACGCTGTCCGCAGCCGTGGTGAGAGCATCGATGTGCTCGGGCGTGGCGGCTTCTCCGATGAGGAGTGACTTCATCTCGATGGTGAGCACTATCGAGATGACGATCAGCAGCACTCCGATGCTCAGGGTGCCGATTCCGTCCCAGATCGCGTCCCCGGTGATCGCCGTGAGCCCGACGCCGGCCAGGGCCAGCAGCAGGCCGATCATCGCCCCTGCGTCCTCGAGTAGCACGACGGGAAGCTCGGGTGAGCGTGACTTCCTGATGAATTCGAGCCAGGTCCTGTCGCCTTTCACCTTTTTCGACTCGACGATCGCAGTCCGGAACGAGACAGCCTCGGCGACGATGGCGAAGACGAGAACGCCGATAGCCCAAACGAGCGACTCGACCTCGTGCGGATGCCGGATCTTGTCGATGCCCTCGTAGATCGAGAACAGGCCTCCGAGGGCGAATAGGACCATTGCCACCACGAAAGCCCAGAAGTATCGCTCCCTGCCGTAGCCGAACTGGTGGCGATCGTCGGCTACCCGCTGCGCTCTCTTCCCTCCGAGGAGAAGGAGACCTTGGTTCGAAGTGTCGGCCACAGAGTGAATCGACTCCGCCAGCATCGAAGCCGACCCGGTGAACACGTAGGCCACGAACTTGGCGATGGCGATGCCGCCATTGGCCACCATCGCAGCGACAATTGCCTTGGTTCCTCCACCGGCTGCCATGAGTGGGCACAGTATGGCTTGTTCCCCAGGGTTCGATAGGTTGATGCGCGTGGCGGAAACCGAACACAGAGTCGTCGTCATCGCGAACCGTCTCCCTGTCGCTTTCGACCCAGAGACAGCTGAGTGGAACACCAGCCCCGGCGGCCTCGTGTCGGCCTTGACCCCGATCCTGCAGCGGACAAGAGGAAGCTGGGTCGGTTGGAGTGGCATGCCCGATCGCGACTTCGATCCGTTCCGCCACTCAGACATCCACCAGGTCCCAGTAACGCTCTCGCAGGAGGAGTACGAGGAGTTCTACGTCGGGTTCTGTAACGGCACTCTGTGGCCCTTGTACCACGACTCGGTGAGGGCTCCTGAGTTCCACCGTCACTGGTGGCGGCCATATCACGCCGTGAATGAGCGCTTTGCCGACGTAGCGGCGGAGAATCTCGGTCCGAACGACGTCGCCTGGGTCCAGGACTACCAACTGCAACTCGTCCCCCAGATGCTGAGAGATCGGACGAAGGTGCATCGCATCGGTTTCTACCTGCACATACCTTTCCCACCGGTGGAGCTGTTTGCCAAGCTCCCGTGGAGGAAACAGGTGCTCGAAGGGCTGTTGGGAGCCGATGTGCTTGCATTTCAATCCAGGTCGAGCCGAACCAACTTCGCAGTGGCGGCGCGTCGTCTCGTCGGGGCATCGGGCTCGTCGCGCAAGCTCGAATGGCAGGGCCGGGAGGTGACCCTCCAGGTGGCCCCGATCGGCATCGACACCTCCGAGTTCGAGAAGAAGGCCTCATCGAAGGAGACCACCGAACTGGCCGAGGACATCAGGACCCATCTCGGTGATCCCGACGTCGTGATCCTGGGGGTCGATCGTCTCGACTACACGAAAGGGATCGACCTCCGCATGAGGGCGCTTCAGACACTCCTAGAGAAGCGGCCCGATCTCATCGGCAACATCGCTTTCGTCCAGATCGCCGTGCCCAGCCGGGAGGACGTAGCCGAGTATCAGCGTATTCGCGCCGACATCGAGGGCTTGGTCGGGAGGATCAACGGGGATCTGGCCGAGGTGGGACGACCTCCGATCCACTACTTGTATCGCAGTGTCCCCTTCGACGAGCTGCTGGCCTACTACCGGGCGGCAGACGTCATGTTCGTGACCCCGCTGCGAGATGGGATGAACCTGGTCGCCAAGGAATACGTGGCGACCAGGTACGACAACACCGGTGCCCTCATCCTGAGTGAGTTCGCCGGTGCCGCCGAACAATTGACTCAGGCATTTCTCGTCAACCCCTTCGATCTGAACGCTCTTGCCGACACCCTCAACGAGGCCATCGGGACCGCCTCGGTGAAGGGGAACGCCCAGATGAAGGCGCTACGCCGGTCCGTGAGTCGCCACGACGTCTTCTGGTGGGCGGACCGATGTCTCAGCGCCCTGGGCGTGTGAGTCTCGAAGCTGCCATCGATCGAGTCGCCTCTCGAGGCGGGTTCATCCTCGGAATCGACTTCGACGGTACTCTGGCACCGATCGTCGACCACCCCGACCTCGCCACTCCGGACGAGCGAGCCCTCGAGATTCTTCGGCGCCTGGCGATACGGGCCGGCGTCGAGGTGGTAGTGATCACGGGCCGGGCTCTCGACGACCTCCGGGACCGTCTTGGCCACCTGGCGGGAGCGACTCTGGTCGGAGAACACGGCAACGACGTCGGCGATGACACGTTGGACGACCCCTTGATCGCCGAGGCCACGGACATGATTCGGGCGCTGTCGGAGGAGGCCGGCGGTGTCGCCGTCGAGAGCAAACCCAAGTCGGTCACATTCCATTACAGAAATCTGGACGAAGACGTGGCGGAGGGCTATCTGAGCCGGATAAGGGAATGGGCGCGAAGGCATCACCAGGTGAGGGTGATGGAGGGCAAGAAGGTGATCGAGCTCAGCACGGGCACCAGGACCAAGGGCGTTGCGATGGCGGAGTTGGCAGGCGACCGACCGGTGATCTACATCGGGGACGACAGGACCGACGAGTCGGTATTCGAGATGTTGGGCGCCGACGACATCGGTGTGAAGGTGGGAGAGGGGCCGACGAGCGCCCGATTCCGCGTGAAAGACGTCACCGAAGTTGTCGCGATTTTGGAGACGATCGCCCTAGCGTCGCAGTGATGGCTCGGACGTCACATGACACCTGGTGGAAGAACGCCGTCTTCTACCAGATCTATCCGCTCAGCTTCAGTGACTCCGACGGCGATTCCTACGGCGATCTCGAAGGCATCGTCTCGAGGCTCGACTACCTCTCGGGGATCCTTGGAGTCGACGCCCTCTGGCTCTCCCCGTTCTTCAAGAGCCCGATGCGGGACTGGGGCTACGACATCTCCGACCACACGGACGTCGATCCCCTCATGGGCGACCTCGAGGTCGCCCGGGAGTTGATCGACCAGGCACACCGACACGACCTGCGCGTCATCGTCGACTATGTCGTCAACCACACCTCTGACCAGCATCCCTGGTTCCTCGAGTCGCGCTCGTCGCAGGACAATCCCAAGCGTGACTGGTATGTGTGGCGAGACGGGCGCAACGGGAACCCACCAAACAACTGGGTGAGCGTCTTCAGCGGGCCGGCATGGACCTATGACCAGGCCAGCCGGCAGTGGTACCGGCACACCTATCTGAGTGAGCAGCCCGACCTCAACTGGCGAAACCCCGAAGTGATGGAGGCGATGTTCGACGTTGCTCGATTCTGGCTCGATCTCGGCGTCGACGGCTTCCGGGTCGACGCCGCACATCAGATGATGAAGGATCCCCAAGAGCGGGACAACCCGCCGGCACCGCTCGACTACCCACGCCCCTACAAGGACATGGGCGAGTACGACGACTTCATACATCTCTACGACTTCGGCCATCCGGACGTCCACGACGTCCATCGACGGCTGCGGGCCGTCACCGACACCTACGATCGGGACGTATTGACCGTCGGGGAGATCCACATCTTCGACCTTCCGGAGTGGGCGTCGTACTACGGAGAGAACTTCGACCAGCTCAACATGCCGTTCAACTTCCACTTGATGACGGCGGAGTGGGACGTTCCCAGCCTGCGCGCCGTGATCGAGGCGGTGCTCTGGAACGTGCCTGTGGGGGGATGGACCAACTGGACCCTGGGCAACCACGACGAGATCAGACTCGCTTCACGGTTACCCCGGGGTCATGAGCGCCTGGCCGCGCTGCTCCTCCTCACGATGAGAGGCACTCCCTTCCTCTACTACGGCGACGAGCTGGGCCTGCGCCAGGTGGCCATCACCGAGAGCCAGACGAGGGATCCCTGGGGTCACAACGTCGAGTGGCTGAGTCGGGATGGGGCCAGGACACCCATGCAGTGGGACGAGGGGCCAAACGCCGGCTTCGGCCCACCGGAGTCGACGCCCTGGCTTCCAATCGGACCTGATTACCTGAAGCTGAACGTCGAGACCGAGTTGGGGAATGCCGACTCGACCTTGAACCTATATCGACGGCTGATCGCACTTCGCAAGGCTCACCCGGCCCTCAGAGTCGGCTCGTTCCTCAGCCATCCCGCATCGACTGAAGACGTCTTCGCCTATCGGCGCGAGTCCGACTCCGAGACGATGACGGTCGTGCTCAACTTCTCCGACGAACAGCAAATGATCGATGTGGGCCGTGGTGACCTCGTTTTCTCCACATCCGACCCCGAGCGTCTGGGTCGGTCCCGAGAAGCTGTCGCCTTGGCGCCCAAGGAGGGCGTGGTCATCGATCACACCTGATGGTGGCATGATTGCCCGGCATGTCTGACACGACCGACCGTCTCGATGGCCTCCTCGCCACCGACCAGTACCAGTTGGCGATGGCCCAGGTCTACTGGAAGGAGGGCCTGGCCGATCGGAATGCTCAATTCGACTATTTCTTTCGTGACTATCCGGACTACGGCAGCCATCAGGCGGGATATTGCGTCACTGCGGGACTGGGATGGCTGCTCGATTGGATGGAAGGTGTCCGCCTCGAAGACGAGGACATCGAACTGCTCGCCGGCCAGGAGACCCCCGGTGGACGCAAGCGATTCGACCAGGGTTTTCTCGGTTGGCTTGCGGGCAACGGCGACCTGTCCGGCATCAGGGTCGATGCAGTGGCAGAAGGACGGGTAGCCCATGCCAACGCTCCCATCGCCACGATTCGTGGCCCTCTGGCCATGGCGCAGATCCTCGAGACACCGTTCCTCAATAGGCTCAATTACCCGACCCTCATCGCCACCAAGGCAGCCAGGGTCGAAGATGCAGCCCGCGGCGCCACCGTGCTCGAGTTCGGGATGCGACGTGGTCCCCACGCAGGAGTCCATGCCGGAGGGCGGGCTGCGTTGATCGGTGGCGCCGATTTCACCTCGAATGTCGCCCTCTCGCATGCAGTCGGCCTCGACCCCAAGGGGACGCACGCCCACTCGATGGTGCAGGCATTCATCGCCCTTGGCGGCAGTGAGCTCGACGCCTTCCGCAAATTCGCCGAGCTCTATCCCGACGAGTGCATCCTCCTCGTCGACACGATCGACGTGATGGGCTCCGGCGTTCCCAATGCAATCACGGTCTTCGAGGAGCTTCGTTCCAGAGGCCACGAGGCGGTGGGCATTCGCATCGATTCCGGTGACCTCGCCTACATGACCCTCCAGGCGGCGGCGGCGCTCGACGAGGCCGGGTTCGCAGAGACCACGATCGTGCTGTCGTCCGACCTCGACGAACTGCTGATCTGGCAGATCCTCTCCCAACTGGAGTCTGATGCCCCGCGCTACGGTCTCGAGCCGGGTGCTCTGGTGAGAAGGGTCACGTTCGGCGTCGGCACCAGGCTCATCACCTCACATGGAGACCCGGCTTTGGGTGGTGTCTACAAGCTGGTCGCCATCGAGAGCGACACCGGCAGGTGGGAGCCGGCGATCAAGATCTCAGAGAGCA
>Ga0299913_10006298_pt1 | contig 10270 bp, 10 predicted proteins | sample RVTome_9_FD_201360 | JGI IMG/M metagenome (GOLD analysis project Ga0299913, IMG submission 201360) | Soil microbial communities from uranium-contaminated site in the Upper Colorado River Basin, Wyoming, United States - RVT155D38 (version 2) ... | reverse complement strand
GGCTGAGGGGGACATTGGCGGCCTCGGCGATTCTCCGTGTGGACAGCCCGGCGTAACCGGTGTCGAGCAACGCCTGGCGCGCCGCGTTGAGGATCGTCCCCCGGGTCTGTGGCTCAACTGTCATTTTTACTGCTTCCTCAGGTGTATTCGGTCGATCGACCGATCTGGAGGGAAACATATAGAACGGACGGGACCTTGTCAAGATCCTCGACGGTCGTGGTCGGCGCGGGCCGGGGCGACGGCACTGGCTCAGGAAGGTCCGACGCCGTTCAGTCGGAGGCGGGTTGGAACAGCTCGACGACGTTGCCGGACGGATCCTCGGCCAAGATCTGACGGCCGCCCCGACCTTCGACGAGATCACCTCGAAACGCCACCCCACCCGCACGCAGGTCGGTCAGCAAAGTGTCGAGATCGTCGACCTGGATCTGGAATCTGTTCCAACCGCCGGGCGCGGGCGCTCCTCCGGCATGTCCGGCGCCGCCTGCCCCGGGAGAGTTGAGAAGCAGTGTCATCTCCCCCCGTCTGAGAGCGGCGAAACCCGGCGCCGGATTCATCACGAGCTCGAATCCCAATCGTTCCCGGTAGAAATCGATGGCGGCATCGACGTCGTCGACGATGTAGCGGACGCTCACAGGCATTCTCGACCTCCTTGTTGCGTTGGGTTCCTGTCGGGCTCACCCAGCAAGCTCCGGGCGGAGCTCCTTCGACCAGAACTCGACGAACCCGTCCAGCGGATCGCCGATCTGGTGCAGGTAAACATGGTCGACGCCGAGTTTCTCCATCTCGGCCACTTGTTCGAGGATGGGTACGGGGTCAGGTCCACAGGGAACCTGTTCTTGGATCTGCTGCGGTGACACCAGCTGGACCGCCTGTTCGAAATGAAGGACGGTCCTCAGATCCTGGGCAAGCTGTCCGGGTAGCCCTGTGTTGGGCCATAGCCGGTGGGCCCGGTCAACGGCCGCGGCCCGATCCGGGTCCCAACAGACGGTCAGCTGTGACCAGATTGGCCCCTCGCCTCCGGCGTCGGCGTAGGCCTCTATTGCCTCCTGGTTGGGCCCGCTTGTCCAGAGACCATCACCTTTCTCTGCCGCCAAACGAGCCGACTGCTCGGCAAACCCCGAAACCACGAGGGGAGGCCATGGTTCGGGGACATCGAAGATTCGAGCATCCTCGACTGTGTAGAACTCTCCCGTGTGGGTGACGCTCTCTCCGGTCCACAGCTGGCGCACGATGTCGATCGCCTCCTCGAGCATGCGGAGTCTGACCCCCGCCGGCGGCCACGGATCGCCGAGGATGTGCTCATTCAGCGCCTCCCCGGATCCGATACCCCAGGAGAACCGACCCTCGAGGAGAATCGCCGAGGTAGCCGCGGCATGAGCGCTGACCACCGGGTTCATCCGAACCGTGGGACAGGAGACACCAACTCCGACCTCGATCTCGTCGGTCGACGCGCCGATTGCGCCGAGCACCGACCAGACGAAAGGGCTGTGACCCTGCTCGGAGATCCAAGGATGGAAATGATCCGAGATCGAGACGAAGTCGAAACCCTCAGCCTCTGCGGCAACCGCCATCTCGACCAGCTTGCGCGGTGGGTGCTCTTCGGCGGAAAGTGTGAGCCCGTACTTGGCCATGTGTCTCCCTGTGGTGAGCCAAGACGCTGCTTACCCATCTCGGCCGCGGGCCAACCTTCCACGGTTTGAACTCGCACCGCGGTGGGTATCGCACCCGACATGGCGAAAGACCTCTCCACGGCGGTCCTCGACAGCCTGCACCAGGTCGGCGTCCGACACATCTTCGGGATCCCCGGTGACGCCATCAACGGGCTCGTCGATGCCGCCCGAAGACATGAGCACATCGATTTCGTCACGGTCCGCCATGAGGAAGCCGGCGCCTTTGCCGCTTCTGCCCAGGCCAAGCTCACCGGCGGCCTGGGGGTGGTGGCGGGGACCGCCGGGCCGGGAGCGATCCATCTCCTCAACGGCCTCTACGACGCCAAACTCGACGGTGCCTCCGTCCTGGCGATCACCGGACAGGTCGAGAGCTCCCTTTTGGGCACCTCCGCCCAGCAGGAGGTCAAGTTGGAGCGGCTCTTCGACGATGTGGCGGTCTTCAACGAGACCGTGGTCAACCCGGCCCAGATGCCATTGGTGGCGCACAACGCGATCAGGGAGGCCCTGGCGCGGAATGGGGTCAGTGTGCTGGTCGTCCCGGCCGATCTGGCTCTGGCCGAGGTGGAGTCTCGTCCCACCCCGATGATCATCCCTCCCCAGGCGACACCCCGCCCTCAACGCGACGAGATCCAGCGCGCCGCGGAGTTGCTCAACGGGTCCGAGGCGGTGACGATCCTGGTCGGTATCGGCGCCGCCGGCGCGGTCTCGCTGGTGCTGGAAGGAGCGAACCGCCTGCAGGCTCCGATCATCAAAGCTCTGCGGGCGAAGGCTCTCGTCTCCGATGAGCATCCGCTAGTCATCGGGGGTCTCGGTCTTCTCGGCACCACCGCGGCCGTCGAGGCGATCGAGCGGACCGACGTGCTCTTCATGATTGGAACCGACTTCCCCTTCCCCGATTTCTATCCCCGAGACGCCAGGTGCATCCAGCTCGACATCGATCCCACCCACATAGGAAGACGCAACCCGGTGGACATCGCCTTGGTCGGAGACGCCGAGGAGACCCTGGCCGCGCTCGTACCACAACTCGATCAGCGGACCGACGGCAAACACCTCGCCAAGGCCCGGGACGCCATGAGCGAGTGGGAGGACGAGATGCTGGCGGCCGAAACGGATGACGCCGTGCCGATCCGACCACAGAGGCTTGCCGCGTCCATCGGAAAACACACCAGTCCAGGCACGATTTTCATCTGTGACACCGGTGCCGTGACCGCCTGGGTCGCCCGTCATCTCAAACTCCGCGAGGGCGATCTTTTCACACTGTCATCCACGCTGGCATCGATGGCCTTCGGTCTTCCCGGGGCCATCGGCGCTCAACTGGCGTACCCGGATCGACCCGTGGTCGCCATCGCCGGAGATGGCGGCTTCTCGATGTTGATAGGGGACCTGATGACGGCGGTCGAGCTCGAGCTTCCGTTGACGGTGGTGGTCTTCAACAACTCGAAGCTGGGATTGATCCAGATCGAGCAGGAGGCGGAGGGCCTTCCCGAGCACTCCACCAGGCTGTCCAACCCCGACTTCGCCGAGGTGGCCAGGGCGATGGGCGCCCAGGGATGGAGAGTCGAGCACCCCGACGAGCTCGACGGGGCTTTGAAATCGGCCTTGGACTCCGATTCGGTGGCGGTCGTCGACGTCGTGATCAACCCGGAGGAAGTGACGCTTCCTCCCAAGGTGGAGCCGCGCTTTGCCTTCGGCTATGCCCGCGCCAAGCTCAAAGAGCTGATCGGGGGCCAGGATGCCCTATCTGGCATGAAGAACGCGGCCAAGCAGGCCGCGGAGAGAGTCACCAACTGATCGGTGCGGCCACGTTTCGCACCTCCCCTGCTGCGGGTAAGCAGAGGGGAAGAACGAGGAGGTTCACATGAGCGAGAAGAAAACGCTCCGCAACATTCGTGAGGCACAGGACGCTCTGGCAAAGGCCCAGGCGGCAATGGAGAAAGCCCAGCAGGGCCTCGCCGCAGCAGAGTCTGTCACCGAGACGGAAAAGAGGCCGCGCAAGCATCCGGTCGTGAGAACCGTCATCGTCCTGGCAATCGGGCTAGCCGCCGTGCTGGTCTTCGTCGGCTTCAACAAGTCAGGAGACGGTTGATCCGATCCCGGATCAGACCGGCTTCGTCTGAAAGTCCGGTTCAAAGATGGAGCGCGCCTCGACATCGGGGAATGCAGCCGGCTCCACGGTCCTCAGCGGGGTGAGGGTCACGTAATTCTCCGAGCACAGGACCGTGTCGGAACCAGGATCTGACCTGTTCTCGGATGGCCCGACGACGAACTGGAGCCTTCGGTCCTCGACGTCGGCCGTGGCGACCCTGATGTAGCCGAACTCGTCGAGGTCCGCCCAATGGACACCTGCGACCTGCTCATAGGGAACGCCGGGGACGTTCACGTTGAGGATATGGGGCCCGTCACGACGTCCGGCCAGCCAGGCAGCGGCTGCCGGGGCGAATCTGGCCGCGGTGTCCCAGTGCCACGGGTCGGATTGTTGGACACTGATCGCCAGACCTTTCATCTTGAAGGTATGAGCCGTGAGCGCCGCGCCGACTGTCCCGGAGTGGATTATGGAATGCCCGGTGTTGATCCCGGCATTGATGCCGGAGACGACCAGATCGGGGACCCGCCCGAAGGCGCCGAGGGCGGCGGCGGTCACCGCGAGACCGGGAGGGCCATCGATGCTGTACGCCACATCGGCCTCTTTCATCTCCACCGACATCAATTCGACCCCAGCAGAAAGGTCGAAGCGTCCGATCCCGGTCCCGGATCCGGACATGTCAACATTGGGTGCCGCCACGATCACCTCGAAGTCCTCGGCCAGGGCCGAGGCCAGATGTCTCAGTCCTGGCGAATCGATGCCGTCGTCATTCGTGACGATCACGCGTGTTTCTCGACTCATGTGATCGCCGGCGAGAGCTCGCTGACCTCGACTCTTTCGACGAGCCCTGGGATCAGGTCGGCATCAGCGCTTCCCAATCCATGCCTGGTGACATTGGCGGCGCCGGCAGCGCAGGCAAGCCGGAGTGTGTCTTCGATGGGTAGATGGCGACGCAGCCCGGCGGCGAGGCCTGCCGTCATCGAGTCACCTGCACCACGATGATCGGCGGGGTCCAGCGCCGGGGAACGCGCCCGATACCAGGTCGCATCGAACCGGGCCAACGCCGGCTTGTCCTGACGGGACAGGACCACCGCCCTGGCTCCGGCGTCAACCAGCTTGGTCATCGCGTTGGTGAGGTTCGCCTGATCGCGGACATCTGAGATGATCCCGTCGTTGCGCAAGTCCTCGTCACTCACCTTCAGGATCTCGATCGGTCCTCCGTCCAGGAAGGACCAGAGTTCGGGGCCATGAAGGTCGGCGATCACTTGAACCCCGCCTGATGCGAGGTCGTGACCGAGTCGCCGATAAGTGTCGACGGGGAAGATCTCTTTCGATTGACCGGTCATCACACAGATGCCAGATGCGAAGGCGCGGTCGAGGAACCGGCCGTAGACGTCGTCGATCTCATGGCGTTTCAGCGTCACGGTGGGGGAGTCGGCGATCGTGACCCTCTCACCCGACCGGCGGTCTTGAATCACCACGGGGCTGTGATGAGCGATTTCGATAGCACTCACGTCCATCCCGAACTGGCCGAGCAGGCCGAGGAAGACTTTTCCAGTCTCACCTCCGACCGGACCGCAAAGCAGGGGACGCTCGTCGAGGTGCTTCAGCATCCTGGCAATCCAGAAACCCTGGCCACCGGGATGGATGTGAACCTCGTCCTCCCCGTCCGAAGTCGCCTCGATGGTGACCGTCAAGTGCTGGACAGGGGCGAAGACCGTCACTGTGTACTGCTCGTGTCCTATGGGGATCTCCGTTCCAGGAGGACGGGTATTACCCCGGGAGGGAGACACCAAACCCGACGTCGGTGACGGGGCTCTCTGTCAGGTTGGGCAGAACATCGTCCCTACTTCGAGCTCGAGGCGAAAGACCGCACCCATGGGCCCCTTCGTTCGATTAGGCCAGAGTCGGCTGGCGAAGCCGCACAATGACGGCTTTTCGCCAATCGACACCTCTAGATGTAGTCGTCCCGCTCGTGCTCCGCCCGACCGGCGCCGATCTGGGTCGCCACCTTTTTCTCTTCCTCGGGTGGTGGCAGAGCCGCGGGGACGCCAAGGAAATCGAGCCAGAGCTCACGGGCCCACCCCATGGTGTGGAACAGATGATGCGCCTCCTGGTCCGCCACCTCCTCGTAGGCCTCGGAGAGCACGCGAGCCAGATCGCCATCGAGGTGCTCGACCATTCGCCCCAAGAGCTCCCAATTCTGATGATCCTTGGACTCGGCCTCGACCACGGACTCGGCCGCTACCAGCTCACCAATCTTGGCGTCTCCGGACTGAGCGGCGTCCCGCACCGCGGTCACCAGTCCCTCGGCCTTCTGGCGCACGATCCTCCGTCCCGGGGTCTCGGCGTCGATGTCGAGCCCTGCCGCGTCGAAGACCCTGCCCAGGATCTCCTGGTGGGACCTGGTTTCGTCGAGGTACTTGCGCCACTCCTTTCGAAGGTCTTGGTTGACCGTGTTCTCGATGGCAGCCTCGTAGAGCTGTTCGCCACCCAGCTCCGTTTCGATGGCCTGATAGAGAAGCTCGTCGAGATGAGACCTGTTCATTTCTTGCCGCCTTTCGTTGTTGGCAGCCCCATGTACCCAGCGGCTCGGTGCGCCAAACTGCGCGCTGTTTTCGGTGACTTCGATGCCGGCGAGCGAGCTGGGATCGTCTCTGCTGATGTGGTTGTGCGGTGGGCGGCATCCCCAAAGGGCTCCGCGGCCGGGACCTGATCAGGTCTCCGCGGAACCTCGTTCGATGGCGGCCAAAGCGTCGTCGACAGAGTCGACCCGAGATGCGAACAACGGATCGGGGAATACCAATTCGAGCACCCGGCGCACCTGGCTGGACGGGACCAGATATATGCGAGTGCCACTCTCGTGAAGAGCCCTTTTCCCCTCAACGAGGGCATGGAGACCGGTCGAGTCCATAAAGGTTACGGCTGTGGCGTCGACGATCACGTCGGGCAGGTGCTGGGCGACGATCGCTTCGAACTGATCGCCGAGGACGTGGACCGAAGAGAGGTCTATCTCGCCGGACAGACGCAATACGGCGGTCTCGTCGTTGACGTGATCCAATTCCGCCGTGAGGAGACCTTGGGAAGTGTCTTCCATGCAGTTCCTGTCGTGAGCCAGACCCGTCCTCGCCGCCGGTGCCAGCCCCCGATCCGTGGAGCTGCGAAGGGGATGGTAGCAACGCGCGGGGCTGGTGTCTCAGGCGTCGAGATCGAGATGATCACGACTCCTTGGCGCGTTTCGCTATCGGGAGGGTGAAGGTGACCAGGGTCCCATTCCCGGAATGTGTCCTTTGGAAATGCTCACTCATCGACCGGATGATCCTGGTGCCCGCCCCGAGTTGGTCGCCGTTGTCGGAGGGAGGCAGCCATCGCCCGTTGTCAGAGACTTTGACGCTCAGTTCGGAGTCGTTCAGCGACAACCGGATCTCGATCTCACCGGGCGGCGAGTTTTGAAACCCATGACGCACCGAGTTGGAGGTTGCCTCGCCCAGCGCGATGAGGAGATCCCCCTGGACGTCGGACGGCAGGTGGCGCGCCGTCGCCCAGGAGCGGACGGAGGACCGGATGTGCCGCAGCTCCTCGGGCTTGGCAACGAACACGCGATGGAATCGATTCGAGAGCTCGAGGTCGGCCTTCATCGCCATGACCACTACATCGTCGCGCCGCCCGTGGAGAACCTGAAGACGGTCGATGAGGCCGTCGCAGATCGCGTCGGGCTCGCGGTTGGCCAGCTCGGCCAGTGCCACTTCGAGCCGGTGCATGCCGACACCGAGGGATTCACCCCTTCGCTCGATGAGCCCGTCGGAGTAGAGGAGGAGAATCGATCCGTGCTCGAGCGGCACCGTCGACTCCACCCGGCTGGAGCCACTTCCATGGAGCGGCTCGTTCTGGCCCATGTCCAACCAGATGACCTCGAGATTCGGAGACATCAGCAGAGCGGGCGGATGACCCGCCGAGGCGTATGTGATCAGACCTTGATCGGGGTCGACGATGGCGTAGAAGACCGTCGCATAGCCGATCCCATCGGGCCCTCCCACGAACGCGTCCAGCTCGGTGAGCAGGGCAGCCGGCTGGTCATTGTGTATGGCGAGAGCTGCCAGGGCGCTACGGAGCCTCCCCATGGATGTCATGGCATCGATGCCGTGACCGACGATGTCTCCCACGACCAATCCGATACGGCCGTCCCGTAGCCGGAACGTGTCGTACCAGTCTCCACCAACCTCCAGGATGTCACTCGCCGCCTCGTACCTCGCTGCGATCTCGAGCCCTGCCGTCCTGACCAGCTCGTCGGGGAGCAGGCCTCGCTGCACATGCACGGCGAGATCGTGCTGGCGCTGTCTCTCTTGCTCTGCTGTCTCCGCCTCCGCCGCCGATCGGGCGGCGCCCCTGGTTGCGATCTCCCTCTCGTTGGATTCGGCCGCGATCATCAGCCCGGCGAGTGCGAAGATGCCCACCTGGAGCTTGACCAGCACCAGTGCCACCGATTGGCTCACTCCTACGAGCAAATCCCCGGTGTCGAGGGCCAGCGTCACGGCGATCGTGAGGGCCACTGCAAGTGAGGTGACCGCCACGGCCCGAACCCCGAACAAGGCCCCGGCGAGGATGACACCGATGAGGACCGAGAAGACCAGGGGAAGGTCGGTGAGTGTGATCACCACCACCGTCAGAGCGATTGAGCCCAGGATCAGAAGGGTTCCCCAGCTCGAGAACAGTGACCGCCGGTCGCGGCTCGAACCCCAGGCGAGGATGGCACTCCCAACCAGAACGACTCCAAGGGCGTCGCCCAACCACCACTGTGCCATTGTGGTCAGGAAATCGTCGCCCCCGAACAGCCGATCGGCTCCGGCGCCGAGCCCGCCACCGACGGCCGGCCCGAGCAAGACGGCTCCCATCGTGAACCACAACAGGTGCCGCCGTCTCGCCAGGTCGAGGAACCCACAGGTGGCCGAGATGATCGTGGCTCCGACCAAGGGCTCGGCGACATTGGCGACGGCGAAGCCCAGGGACTGCCAGCCGGTCAACCCAGAGGTGACATCCATGGTGAACTCGGTGACGCCGGCCGCGAGGAGAACGACCCACCAATGCCTTCGACGCAATCGGATGAGGAATGCCACCGTGATGCCTGACGGTATGAACAGGACTCCCTGAAGACCTGATGCCTCGATGAGGAGCAGGGCGAGTTTGGACCCGATGCCGTAGGCCGTGGCGACCATCAGGAAGAGGAGGGGAACATTCCATCGCTCGGATCTCTCCGGCCAGGTCCAGAACGACCCCGGCTCGGGTCGGTTCAGGTCATTCGTTGCGAGAGCGTGAGCCACCAGACCTCGTTTTCATCATGCCCCGACCCGGGGGAGCGTGGCCTTGGCGGTATCAAGTTAATGGAAGGGGCCGCCCGACTGGACGGCCCCTTCAAGTGTTACCGACTGGTCAGCCGGCGGGTTTTACATGCCTACGAGCTCTCGGGCAGCCGTTCCGAGGCGGGGTCGTCCCAGTAAGGGACGTGGCCGTAGTACCGGTAAACGTCACCGACCCACGAGCGGTCGCTGATGTCGGGCCAATTGTCCTTGTCGAACCCCGGAGCCTTCTCGAGAGTCTCCTTCGAGACGTCGATTACGACTTCGTGCTCGTCGGTGTCGACACTCAACATGCCCCAGGGGACCGCGAAGTACTTTTCGCCGAGGCCGAGGAAACCGCCGGCCGCCAGGACGGCGTAGGAAACGCGGCCGGTGTCGAGGTCGATGACTATCTCCTCGAGATGACCCAGCTTCTCGCCTTGCGGGTTGCGCGCATCGTCACTTATGAGGGTCGATGCACTGAGTGATGTGGGTTGCATTGGGTAACCTCCTTCGAGGCGTTGGGATCGGTCGATTTCAGAAGATGAGGATCAAGATCAGGATGAGGAGGATGAGCCCTCCGATGCTGATATACATGCGTCATACCTCCTTTCGAGATGTGCCGACCAGGGCGGCGTCGACCCGGGCGCGGTGAATCTCACCCAGACGGCCGCCCACATATCCCCCGGCGAGAGTGGCGATGACCAGGACGGCACTGGCTGCGATGGCCATTCCGGTGAGGTCGTCGACGTCTATCTGGGCGAACCAGTTGGGGAGATCGAGACGGTTGAAGGCGTTGTATTCGGTCCCCGCCCAGGCCCCGAGGGCAGCGAAGACCGCGACGAGGAGGATGAGCCAAAGACCGGCTCCTAGCCCATTGAGGCCACTGTTCTGAACTGCCATCCGCCCGGCGGCGTAGCCACCCACAATGAAGGACACGAACACGACCAGAGCCGCGACGATCAGACCCAGCACGGAGGCCTCGTCGAGCGATCCGTCCTCGGTGATCAGGTTCAGTTGGAAATCGATGTCACCGGCGCCCGCGGCGATGAGGGCTCCGAGGAATATGAGGGTTCCCAGTCCGGCGAACATCCCCACCACGGATGCGAGGAGGTCCGATTTTCCGTAGCGATCGCGCACCGCGGAGATGTCCTCGGCACCTCCGATTCGGTGGCTCTGGTTGG
>Ga0299913_10006297_pt1 | contig 10271 bp, 8 predicted proteins | sample RVTome_9_FD_201360 | JGI IMG/M metagenome (GOLD analysis project Ga0299913, IMG submission 201360) | Soil microbial communities from uranium-contaminated site in the Upper Colorado River Basin, Wyoming, United States - RVT155D38 (version 2) ... | reverse complement strand
TGCTTTCGCGACGGGTCGAACAGGTCCTGAGGCAGGTGGACACCCGCCCGCTCCAGCCGCTCGCTGAACATGGGCCGCACGCCCGTCGCCCGATGGAAGCCGCGCACCCGGCCGTCCTTGTCGACCCCTTGCTGCTCGAACACGAAGATGTCCTGAGTGGTGACGACGTCTTCCTCCATGCCCACGATCTCGGTCACCTTGACGAGCTTCCGGGTGCCATCGCTCAGACGCGCGAGCTGGATCACGAGGTCCAGCGCGGAGGCGATGTAGTCCCGCATGGCCCGCATCGGCAAGGGCAGCCCCGACATCAGCACCATGGTCTCGATGCGCGACAGCGCATCGCGGGTGGAGTTGGCGTGCACCGTCGACATCGAGCCGTCGTGGCCCGTGTTCATGGCCTGCAGCATGTCGAGGACCTCCCCACCGCGTACCTCGCCGACCACGATCCGGTCCGGCCGCATGCGGAGGGCGTTGCGGACGAGGTCCCGGGCGGCAACGGCGCCGGCGCCCTCGATGTTCGGGGGGCGCGTCTCCAGCCGCACGACGTGATCCTGCTGCAGCTGCAACTCGGCGGAGTCCTCGATGGTCACGATGCGCTCCGTGGCCGGAATGTAGTTCGACAGAATGTTCAGCATCGTGGTCTTGCCGGCGCCGGTACCGCCCGAGACCAGGACGTTCAGCCGGGCCTGCACCGCGCCTCTGAGCACCTCGGCCAGCTGCTCGGTGAGGGCGCCGAACTGCAGGAGGTCGGCCATCTTGAACGGATCCACAGCGAAGCGCCGGATCGACATGACGGGGCCGTCGAGCGCCAGCGGCGGAATGATGGCGTTGACCCGCGAGCCGTCCTTGAGCCGCGCGTCGACCATCGGCGACGACTCGTCGACGCGCCGGCCCACGGCCGAGACGATGCGCTCGATCACCTGCATGAGGTGGGCGTCATCGCGGAAGATCGCCTTCGTCTTCTGTAGCTTGCCGCGCCGCTCGACGTACACCTCGTGCGGCCCGTTGACCAGGATGTCGGAGACGGTCGGGTCCTGCATCAGCGGCTCGATGGGGCCAAGGCCGAACGTCTCGTGCTGCACCTCCACCACGAGCTGCTCGCGGTCCTGGCGGCTGAGCGGCGTCTCCTCGTCGACGAGCATGTCCTCGACGATGCGCCGGATCTGCTGCTGGACGACGTCGCCGGGCAGCATCGCCAGCTTGGCGAGGTCGAGCCGCTCGATGAGCTGGCGGTGGACCCGCGTCTTGAGCTCGTAGCGGGCGAGCTCGGGACGTCGCGTGACGTCGAGCCCGGGTGGCGCCGGTGCCGGGGTGGCGGCCGCGACGGCCGCCTTGGGCTGGGCATCGCCGTTCCGGTTGCCGAAAAATGCCATCGCTTAGGCTCCCGAGAAGTGCTTGATCGGCCACGAGGCCAGCAGCGAGACGGACCGCCGCGTCGGCGACGCCGCGGGTGAGCGGCCGTCGCCGGACAGCAGGTCGGAGAGCTGGCGGACGTTCCTGGCAAACTTCGACCGCGGCGCGGCGCTGACCACGGGCTCGCCGCTGTTGATCGAGGCCACCACCGGGGCGTACTCGCTGGGGGTCTTCCAGTACACCGGCAACCCCAGCGTCTCTCGCGCGTGCTTGGCCGTGACGTCCTCCCCGGTGCCATCGCGCATGACGACCACCTTGACCTTCTTGAGGTCGATGCCGAGGTGACGGAAGCCGGCCAGCGCCGCCGCGCCAGACCGCAGCGCCGAGACGTTGAGGCTCGTGAGAAAGAGCACCGTGTCGGCGGCCTCGAGCGCGGCGATGGTGCCCGGGTCGAGGTCGTGACGCAGGTCGAGCACGACCTGGTCGAAGTGCCCTCGCAGCAGGTCGAGGCCGGCCTGCACCTGGTCGGCGCCGAGGTAGCCGCGCTCGATCCGGGACGGCCCGGGCAGCACCCACAGCCCGCTGGCGTGCTTGACCATGAGGCCCTGCAGCAGCGACTCGTCCATCCGGTCCATACTCTCGAACACGTCGAGGATCGAGTACCGCGGCCGCAGGTCCAGGAACGTCACGACGTCGGAGTGACGCGTGTCGAGCTCGACCAGGAGGGTGCTTTTCGTCCCCACGTGCTCGGCGAAGCACACGCCGAGGTTCACGGCCAGCGTCGTGGCGCCCACGCCGCCCTTGGCGGAGAACACGGCGGCCACCCGGCCCGGCTGACGTTGGACGGGCCTCCCGCGCAACCGTGCCAGCTTCTCGAGCGCGACCACCAGCTCGCGCGGCTCGACCGGCCGCCGGACGAGCTCCATGGCCCCGGCCCGGATGATCTGTACGACGAACTCGGCCGAGGCGTTCTCCGTCGTGGCCAGGATGGCCGTGTCGGGCAGCCGGCGGGCCAGCCGCTCGACGGCGGCCGCCGGCCAGGCGTCACCCTTGGCGGGATCGATCGGGACCTCGACGATCATGACATCGGGTCGGCTGCTGGGCGCCCTGAGCGCCGCGTCCGTCGCGTCGTCGTACTCCCCAACGACCACGACGGACGGCACCGCGCCCAGGGTGTGGCGGATGGCGGCGCGCACCTCGGGATCCGAGTCCACGATGACGGCGCGGAGGACCGAGGGGGACATTACTTGCGCAGCTCCGCGGGATCGAGGTTGCTCTGGCCGAACGGACGGTCCACGACCTCGCCCACGCCCGGGATGCCGGGAACGAGGGTGAACTCGCGCCGCTCCTTGTCCCGGAGCTCCATGAGCTTCAGGGGATCCGGCACACCGGCCGTGCCCACCGCCTCTGGCTGCACCAGCTTCACGGTCACCAGGAACAGCAGCTCGGTCTCGTTGTTCTGGAAGCGTGTACTGCGGAACAGCGCGCCGAGGATCGGGATGTCACCGAGCAGCGGGATCTTGCCCACCGACTGGCGCACCTCATTGTTGATCAGGCCGGCGATGGCGAACGACTCGCCGTCCCGCACGTTCACCGAGGTGAACGCCTGGTTCTTTCGGATGACCGGAATGTTGAAGCCCTGAATCACCAGGCCCTGGCTGAAGTCCAGCGACGAGACCTCGGGGCGGATCTTGAGGTTGATGACCTCGCCGTCGACGACGACCGGGGTGAACAGCAGGCTGATGCCGAACTCCTTGAACTCGATCGTGATCGTGTTGTTCTGCTGGGCGACCGGAAACGGAAACTCGCCGCCCGAGATGAACTTCGCCTCCTTGCCGCTCTGGGTCACGATGTTCGGCTTCGCCAGCGTCCGCAGCGCGTTCCGCTCGGCCAGCGCCTGCACGACGCCGGCGTAGTCGCGGGAGCCGTTCGACAGAAAGAATCCGCTGCCGCCACCCGGCGAGGTGAACTGGAAGTTGGGCGATTGCTGGCCGACCACAGAGCTGGTGAATCCGGGCTGGGTGACGACACCGAGCGCCCCCAGCGGCGGGAAGAACGCCGTCCCGGGGAAGCTGGCCCCCTGCAGGGTGGAGCCCAGGGCCCGGATGCTGAACCCCAGTTCCCGCAGCGCCTCCCGGGCCACCTCCGCGACGTGCATCTGCAGCATGACCTGCGGTGGCTTGTACTCGGCCAGGGCGAGGAGGTTCACCACCCGGCCCTTGGGCGCAAACACCGAGGCCACCTCGTTGGCGGCGGCGATGAGGTTCTCGCTGGAGACCGTACCCCGCAGGATGATGGCATCCTGGGCCGGCTGGACGACGATGTCGTCCTTGGGCGCGACCTGCTTCAGGCGCTCGCCGAGCAGCCCGAGATCGGCCTGCACCACGAGGTCGAAGAAGAGCGTCTTGCCGGGGTAGAAGGCGACCAGCGACGTCATGCCCGCCGCCTTGCCGTTGACCAGGATCTGGTTCGGCGTGATGGCGAAGACATCGGCGATGTTCGGATTTGTGACCGACACCCTGGTGAACGGCTCCTTGAGATCGATGACCTGTGACTTGCCGATCGTCACGTCGAGCCGGACCAGCCCCTGCTCGGCCGCGGTCGCGGTCACGGGGGCCACGGCCATGGCGGCCCCGAACAGCAGCGCGAGAACCGTGATCGCTGTTTTCACTTTGCGGCGGCCTCCGGCTCGGCCTTGCCATTGCCGAGCTGCACCCACGCGCGCTCCTCGTCGCGAACGAAGAGCTGCTGCGACACCTTGCCGGCACGCTGCACCTGCACGGCGTGGGACTCCGACGGCACGAGACGTGCCCGCGAGTTACCGACCGGCACCGGGTGCACGACCACGTCGAAGTTCTCGGTCCGTGCCGGATAAAACACCATCAGCGACGTGGTCCCCGCCTGCTTGCCGCTGAGCAGGATCTGGGTCGGGTTGATCACGTACACGTCGGCGATGCTCGGGTTCGTCACCGCGATCTTGCTGATCGGCATCGGCGGCAGGTTGACGAGCTCGGCCTTGTCGATGGTGACGTACAGCCGTACGGGCTCCCCCGCCCCGGCCGCCGTCGAGACCGCGACCAGCGCCGCCAACCCCGTCACGACTCCCCGCGCGAGCTTCATGACCCTCATCGCAGTCGCCTCCCTCACTTCTTCGGGGAGGGCGCCTCGGCCCAACCCCGGTCGTCGCGCGTGAACAGGACCTCGGCCGGCTTGTTGCCCCGCAGGACCGTCACCGCGTGCGTCTGAACCCGCGGGGGCGGCAGCGGCGCGCTGACCCTCCGCGGCCGGGGCGAGCTCTTCACCGGCGCCGCCGGGGCCCCGTCGCTCAGCAACGAGGCGGCCGTCACGCCCCTGGTCTGCACGATCTGGGTGTCGCGAAGGTTCCGCATGGCCAGCGTGAGCTTGCCCTCGCTCTGGGCCAGGGCGAGCCGTTCGACCTGGGCCGGCTGCAGCGCCAGCGTCACCGTGGTGACCGTCACTGGCTTGTTGTCGCGCAGCTCCACGGTCTGGCCGGCGGCCAGCACCGTGACGTCCTGGATGATCACCTTGGAGATGCGGTCCTGCGAGCCCCTCGACCTGGGCATGCTGACGAGGACGTCCACGCGGCTGTTGGGGAGCACGAACCCGCTCTCCTTGACAGCGTCGTCGACCTTGATCGTGACGCCCCGCTGGCCCTCGGGCACGAGCATCGGCATGAGGCCGCCCTTGCCGGAGAGGTGCGGGGCGAGCTTGCCCTCGAGCAGGGGCTCGCCCGCCACGATGGAGCCCCGCACGACGCGGCCCTCGGCGTCCGCGAGCGTGCGGACGGCGCCCGACGGCACCGACTCCGACGGCCATGGCAGCAGCTTGACGTGTTGCGCCGTGATCGTCTCCGCCATGTTCATGTTCACGCCCGCCACCACGATCATCTCCATGTCCTGCTGCTGCGGCCCCGCGGCCGCCTGCTTGAGGACGCGGTAGACGAGCGTGCTTGCGAGCAGCCCGACGACCGAGGCAACGACGAGGACGAGGACGAGCCGTCGACGCATGAGTGGTCTCCGTTTACTCGTAGCGCATGCTAGCCGTCTGCTGGAGCGTGATTGAGCCCAGCATCGGCAAGAGGTTGGGAAGCACCGTCGTGAACTGCATCGACACGTTGACCTGCACCCGCGAATCCGTCCCGGTCGCACATGGCGCCGGATTGCACGTGACCGTCCCCGACCAGTTCCCGGCTCCGAGCAGCGAGTCCAGCCTCGCCGTCGCCGCCGATTGCACGGCAGCCGGCGTCGCCACCACCCCGGCGCGGGCCGCCTCGCGGGCGGCCGTGGTCAGCAGGTTCATGGTGAACCACGCCCGGCTGAGCTCGACGCTGGCGAACAGCACGAAGAGGAGGATGGGGAGGATCAAGACGAACTCCAGGCTCGCCACTCCCCGCTGGTTTCCGAGATGCTTGTGCATGGTCGTCGGTTGGGCCGGGGGGCCATGCCCCCCGGCCGCCCCTGGGTCCTTACGAACCAGCCGCAGTGACCTGCGTCTGCAGCTGAGCGCCGATCGCCGTGACGGCATTCGTCAGCTGTGTCGTGAACGTCGGCGCGAACGCCAGAACGATCGCCGCCATGATGACGGCACCGAGGATGATCCACTCCACCGAGACCACTCCGCGCTGGTCGCGCACCCTCTGAAGCATGAGATTCAGCAGGATCAGCATCGTTCCTCTCCTCCTCGCCTTTGACTGGTCATCTGACCGCACTGCCCCCCGTTTTCGCCCGCGCACACCCTCACGCCTCCGTCGCGTTCGACTGGTAGGCCATCACGTCCGCGAACCCTCGCATTCCGAGCGCGAGCATCGCCTCGGCGATGCGGTGCTCGGGGATGCGCAGGACCACGGCCGCGTTCCACCGCAGCCGGCGACCGCTCTCGACCACCTCGACAGGGATGTCGAGCGACTCCAGCACGGTCCGGACGTCCATGGCGCCGTGCTTGGCTTGGTCGAGGTTCACGACCACGAACGAACCCATCTCGCTACGGTTGGCTGTCATCGATCTCTCTCGTCGTTCGTTCGCATCGCGGGGGGTGAGGGAGCACGAAGCGTGCCGGAGGTGCAGCACGCGATTCGTCGCTCGGAAAACTTCAACGTCACCGGAGACTTCTGCGAGCGCACCCGACCTCGACCCGCGCGTCGGACGGATGCCTCGCTATTCAGGAATGAATGGGGCAGCCGGCCAGCTGAGGAAGAATCACCGGCCGGCGTGATGCGCAAGTACGCGTCGGCACGATGCGGTGAGGCGCCGCGAGACGCGCGAGAAGCGCTCATGGGGAAGCTATTCAGAAACGGATGGCCGCGGCTCGTCCGCGAGGTCGAGCAAGCGGGCTTTCCGAGCGATCGTCGCCTGTCCGACGCCGAGATGCTTGGCGGCCTTCGTCTGGCTGCCGTACCGCTGCAGGGCCTCACGCACGATACCGGCCTCGACCTTCCGGAGCACTTGACGCAAACTCCCTCGTCCCTCCGGCACCCCCCTCGCCAGCGCTGCCTGAGTGATCTCGGGCGGCAAGTCGGCGACGCCCACAAGGCCGCCGCGACACGAGACGGCCAGCCGCTCGACGATGTTCCAGAGCTCGCGAACATTGCCGGGAAACGGGTAGCGCGCGAGCAGCTCCAGGGCGTCGGCCGCCAGCTTCACCCGCGTGCCGGTGCGGCTCTCCAGCGCCTGGGCCATCGCCTCGACGAGGGGCGGAACGTCCTCCGAATGCTCCCGGAGCGGCGGCACCTGCAGGGCGAGGACGTTCAGCCGGTAGAACAGGTCGCGGCGGAACGCCCCCTGCGCGACCATGTCGGCCAGCTCGGCGTTGGTTGCGGCGATCACGCGGACGTCGACCCGCTTCGGCTTCGACGCGCCGACCGGCCACACTTCCCCCGCCTCGAGAAACTGCAACAGCTTCACCTGCAGCAGCAGTGGCATGTCGCCAACCTCGTCCAGGAGCAACGTCCCCTCGTTGGCGAGCTCGACGAGCCCTGTCTTGCCCTTCGCATCGGCGCCCGTGAAAGCACCGCGCGCGTAGCCGAAGAGCTCGCTCTCCATGAGGCCGGCCGGGATGGCGCCGCAGTTCACTTCGCGCAGCGGCGCGCCCGCGCGGGTGGAAGCCTGGTGGATGATCCGCGAGAAGAGCGTCTTCCCGGTGCCGGTCTCGCCGATGATGAGGACCGGGGAGTCGACCTGCGCGAACTGCAGCGCCTTCTCGGCGACCGCCCGCATCGCACGGCTCTCCATCACGATCCGGTCGATTCCGACCTCGCTGCGCCGGATCTGCCACCAGCGACTTGCGCGCGCGGGAGCGGGGGGCTGGACGCGGCGGAGGAGCTGATGGATGCCGGTCACATCGCGCACGGCGACGATCAGGTAGCGCGGCTCGTCGTGGACGCCGCGCCAGGCACACATGGTGACCATCGCCTTGCGACCACCGGGCAGGTCGATCGTGCGGCTCACCGTGTCCCGGCAGGAGAGGGCGTCGAGGACCCAGACTCCGTCCACCCGCAGCCCGACGTCGTCGTCGGCGACGCAGCGGCCCACGAGCTCGTCCCGCTGCATGCCGAGCAGACGTGTGGCCGCCGCGTTGACCCGGAGGACCCGGCCGTCCGTCGACAGCAGAACGAGACCGTCGGCAGTACCCTCGATCAGCGCTTCGAGGCCCTCCGTTTCGGCAATCGCGGGAGGCAGCGAGGCGAGATCGTCGCCGGAGTACGAGTTCTCGGCGTCCGTCATCGCGTTCCGCCGTGCCTCCACGTGCCCCGGCCCGATCGATCCTCGGCGAGGACGCGTCGGGACTCCCCATCCACGCAAGCCGTGCCACTTCTGGCGATCATCGTGAGCACGACCGGGACTTAGGCAAGGAGAGGGCCAATGGCGGCCGTGGCAATCATCGCCAGAAATCGTCGCAATCACAGGTAGTTGGACCTCACACTCGCGTGCCGCGGCGGCCGTTTTTCGGCCACGCGGATGGCGAGAGCCCACCCGGGTCGATCAGAAATCAACCAGACCAGCTGGCCTCGGACGACAGGCATGCCTCACTCGTAACGAGCCAACCTGCCGAAGGGCTGTCGTGCTGGTCACCGCCGGCGGAGCTGCTGGGAAGAGGTGCGGGGATCGAGGAGGAAGCGGGAGGCGGGCAGCCGTCAGCGCTGCCGCACGCGGAGCACGATCACATGACCATGTTGCGAAGCTCCCGCAGGGCCGAGAGCGGCAGCACACGGAGCACTTCGTCCAGCGTCGTACGGCCCTCGCGCAGCCTCACAATGGCGTCGGTGGCCATCGAATAGGTGTTCTTGCGGGCGGCCTCTTGAATCAGGTCGGGCGAGGCATGCTGGTTGATCAACAAAACGTCGTCCACGTCGGGAGTCCAGAGCTCCGCGAGTGCCAGCCGCCGCTTGTATCCTGTCTGATGACACTGCGCGCAGCCGGCGCCACGGCGCCACCGCAGGTCGCTCGGCACCACGTCGAAGGCGCTGTCGAGCAATCGGGCCGGCGGCGTGTACTCCTCCTTGCAATTCCAGCAGATCTCGCGCACCAGCCGCTGGGCGAGCACGCCGAGCAGGGACGAGGTACACACCGTGCTGTCGACGCCGAGGTCCTTCAACCGGGCGACGGCGCCGAGCGCGTCGTTGGTGTGCAGCGTGCTGAGGACGAGGTGCCCCGTCTGCGCCGCGCGAAACGCCAGCGTCGCCGTGTCCGAGTCGCGGATCTCGCCGAGCATGATCACCTCGGGATCGTGGCGCAGGAACGACCGCGTGTAGGCGGCAAACGTGTTACCGATGCGCTCGTCCACCTCGTGCTGGCAGAACTGGGGACAGACGTACTCGATCGGGTCCTCGGCCGTCACGATCTTGATCTCCGGCCGGTACAGCGACTTCATGAGTGCGAAGAGGGTGGTGCTCTTCCCGGACCCGGTGGGCCCAGTGACCAGGAGCGTCCCCGCCGACGACTGGACCAGCTGCTGCAGCCGCTCGGTCACCGGAGTCGCCATCTTCAGCGCCGCGATGGAGTCGGGAGCACCCCGCGGGTCGAGGATCCGGATGACGGCGTTCTCCCCGTAGTAGCTCGGGATGACCGACACGCGAAAGTCCATCGGAACCACTCGGCCCTCGACCTCCACCCGGGCGCGGAAGCTGCCATCCTGCGGCCGGCGCCGCTCGGCGATGTCCAGCGTCGCGAGGATCTTGATGCGGGACAGCACCTCCACCCGCTGGCGGGCGAGGTCGTCGCCAAGGCTACCGAGATTGAAGTGCTGGAGCATGCCGTCGATACGGAAGCGGACCTGGAGGCGACTGTTGACGGTCTCCAGGTGGATATCCGATGCGCTGCGATCGATGGCAACCCTTAGCAGCTTGCGCACGATCTCGTCCGCGCTGTCCATCCGGCGCGTAGGAGAGGACTCGTACATGCCATTGTCGGCGTCCTTGCCAATGACGTCCACGGTACCGCCGGCACTGAGGCTCGGCGTCACCTCGGGGCGATACAGTCGCTCCAGCGCACGCGTGATGTGAGCGGACGTCGATGTGATCACCTCGACCTTGAGGCCCGTGCTGCCCTGCAGGTCTTCGACAAGCTGCGTCTGGGTCGGGTCGTCCATGGCCAGGATGAGCAGATTCCCGATTCGCGAAACGGGGACCACCCGGTGCTTCGTCGCGAACTTCTCGCTGACCAGGCTCCGGAGCGTCGGATCCAGGATGATGGTGTCGAGGCTGAAGAAGCGGATGTGCAGCTGGCGGCACAGGGCCACGCGCAGCCTCTCCTCCGAGATGTAGCCCAGGCGGATCAGGGCTTCGCCCAGCGGCTGTTTTGTGCGGCGCTGCTCCTCCAGGGCGGTCTCGAGCTGGCTGCGGTTGATCTCCCGGCTCTTGAGGAGGATGTCACCGAGCTTGCTACCTCGGCGGTGCCGCTCTA
>Ga0299913_10006295_pt1 | contig 10273 bp, 8 predicted proteins | sample RVTome_9_FD_201360 | JGI IMG/M metagenome (GOLD analysis project Ga0299913, IMG submission 201360) | Soil microbial communities from uranium-contaminated site in the Upper Colorado River Basin, Wyoming, United States - RVT155D38 (version 2) ... | reverse complement strand
GCCGCCGGCGAACAAGGTCGCCAGCGGTGACCTCTCGGACACGCCGATCGACGCCAAGGGCAAGGACGTCGTGATCATCGGCGGCGGTGACACCGGGGCTGACTGCCTCGGCACCGCGCACCGGCAGGGCGCGCGGTCGGTGACGCAGCTGGAGATCATGCCGCAGCCGCCGGAGTCGCGCAGCGAGGCGAACCCGTGGCCGACCTACCCGATGATCTACCGGATGTCCTCGGCGCACGAGGAGGGTGGCGAGCGCGTCTACGCGGTCAACACCCAGGAGTTCCTCGCCGATCACGAGGGCAAGCTGCGGGCGCTCAAGATCGTCGACGTCGAGCGCGTCGACGGCCGGTTCGAGCCGGTCGCGGGCACCGAGCAGGAGATCCCGGCGCAGCTCGTGACGCTGGCGATGGGCTTCGTCGGGCCGGAGAAGGGCGCACTGCTCGAAGACCTGGGCGTCGACTACGACGAGCGCGGCAACGTCGCCCGCGGTCAGGACTACCAGACCACTGTGGACGGCGTGTTCAGCGCCGGTGACATCGGCCGGGGGCAGTCGCTGATCGTGTGGGCGATCGCCGAGGGCCGCGCAGCGGCGGCCGAGGTGGACGCCTACCTAACCGGCCGCGACGTACTGCCCCGTCCGATCAACCCGACCGACCGGCCCATGGCGTAACCGGCCGATCCCCCGACGCGGCCCGCTGACAATGGCGTCAGCGGGCCGTTCTGTGTTTGTAGATACCAATCCGGCCACAAGCAAACCGCCGGGCAGCATGGCGACGGTAGCCCGCCGGTCCGCTTGCGGCCTTCTTGGTATGTCCGCTGCGCGGCGTGAGACCGAATACAGCCGGTATCCGCGCCGAACCATCCTGCGCTATTTTACGCGTGAGTAGGTTTGGAGGTTCGGCGGTGCACCACCTGACTACGCGCCTGACAACTCGCGTGACCGGCGCGGCACGCAACGCGTGGGCGCTCGCGTTCGGCGACGGTATCGAGCCACGGCACGCGACGCCGTCCACCGTGGTTCACGACGCGCCGCATCAGCGGCTGCGTCGCTTCACCGGCGGCGAGCCGGCGTCGTCGTCGTCGCCGGTGCTGCTCGTGCCGCCGCTCGCCGCCCCGGCGAGCTGTTTCGACCTGCGCAAGGGCCAGAGTCTGGCCGAGTTCCTTGTCTCGACCGGCAGGCCGACGTACCTCGTCGACTACGGCGAGATCACCTTCGCCGACCGGCACCTGGGCATCGAGCACTGGATCGACGAGATCATCCCGAACGCCGTCCGCCGCACCTCGGCCGCCGAGGGCGGCGCGGCCGTCGACATCGTCGCCTGGTCCATCGGCGGCACTCTCAGCCTGCTCAGCGCGGCCGCGCACCGGGATCTGCCGATCCGTTCCATCACCGCCGTCGGCAGCCCGATCGACTACGGGAAGCTGCCGATGCTCCAGCCGTGGCGGCGGATCGGCAGGCTCACCGGCGGGGAGCCCGTCACCAGTGTCTACCGGCTCGCCGGCGGTATCCCCGGCGCCCTGGTGCGCACGGCGTTCAGCGTCACCGCGCTGGATCGCATGCTCACCAAACCGGTCTTCATCGCCCGCAACCTGCTCGACAGCGATGCGCTGGGCAGGATGCAGGCCGTCGACCGGTTCATCGCCACGATGCCCGCCTATCCCGGCCGGTTCTACGGCCAGGTCAACGGCAGGCTGATCATCCACAATGACCTCGCGCGCGGCACACTGAAGCTTGGTGCCCGCCGGGTACACCTGTCGGACGTCACCGTGCCGGTGCTGCTGGTCGCGGGAACCACCGACGTCATCACGACCGCGGCGGCGGCCCGCGCGGGCACCAGGGTGCTCAGCGGGACGACGGTACGGTTCGAGACCGCCGAGGGCAGCCACCTCGGCATCCTGACCGGACCGGGTGCGCGCGAGACGACCTGGCGCTATCTCGACGAGTTCCTCACCGCTCGGGATGCTGCCGCACCACCAGCACCGGGCAGTGCGCGTGATGCAGCAGCGCCTGGCTCGTCGAGCCGAGCAGCAGCCCGCTGAAGCCGCCCCGGCCTCTGCTGCCGACCACGACGAGACATGCGGACTCGCTCCATTCCAGCAGTCGCTCCCTCGGCTTGGACCGCACCAGGTCGCGCTGAACATCGACCTCGGGGTAGCGCTCGGTCCAGCCTGCCAGCCGTTCCGCGAGCAGCCGCTCCTCGGCCGCATCGAGCGACTCCCAGTCGTGAGCCATCCTGGCCTCGCTGAACACCGCCTTGGAGTCGGTGTCGGAGTAGGCGTGCATCGCGATCAGCCGTGTGCCGCGATAGGCGGCCTGCGCGAACGCGCACCCCACAGCGTGCTCGCTGAGCTCACTGCCGTCGACCCCGACCACGACGGGCGCGTCGGAACCTCGGTCGGCCTCGCCCCGCACCGCGATGACCGGGCAGTGCGCGTGCGCGGCGAGGGTGATGGTGGTCGAACCGAGCAGCAGCCCGCTGAACGCGCCCCTGCCCGACTCGCCGAGCACGATGCTGCGGGCCGAGCTGGACGCCTCGATCAGCGCGATCACCGGCGGGTCCGTTGTGGACTCCGATCGGACGTCGATGCCGGGTGCGGCCTCTTCCGCCGCGATCTCCGCCTCCCGCAGCACGTTCTCGGAGTCCTGTTCGAGCAAATGGAACAGTTCGGTCGAGGGCGAGATCGCCCCGCCCGGGAAGAACTCCGGCACCCCGATGGCGTGCAGGACGCGCAGCGCGACGCCACGGCCGACGGCCTCGCGGGCGGCCCAGCGCACCGCCCGCAGCGCGGGCTGCGAGCCGTCAACGCCCACCACGACCGGGCCCGTCCACAGTTCCTGCCCCTGTGCCATCGCGTCGCCTCCCGTGGCTTCCGCTCGACATCAACTTTCCCAGACCGGCACGGGTTGTGCGACCGCGACCGGCTGCTCGTCGTGACAGCGGGCGCTGGGCGTGCGGGCAGGTGACTGCTCCGGGTCAGCCCGTGTCGAGTTCGAGCGGAGCGAACGTCCGGTTGCGTCGCGGTGCTCGGGTGGCGTCCAGCCACGGTGGCGGAATGCACTCCGGTCTGCCATCGGCGGCCATACGGATGGACCAGTCGCCAGCATGGATGAGCCGGTGATGCTGTCCGCACAGCAGCGCCAAGTTGCGGAGATCAGTAGGCCCGCCGTCGATCCACTCTCGGATGTGGTGAGCCTGCGTCCAGTGAGCGGGACGCGTACACGACGGAAAGACACAACCTCGGTCGCGAAGATGTAAGGCGCGGCGTTGGGCTCTGCTTGCGGTCCGCTCTTCGCGGCCGAGATCGAGCACCTCTCCCTTGCTTCCCAACACGGCAGGGATGATCCGCGCGTCGCAGGCCAGCAATCGGGCTTCCTCAACACTTGCCGGGATGTCGCCATTGAGCAGCGGCTGTTCGCCACGCCTGCTGCCACCACGCAGATCATCAAGGCTCATGGCCACCATGAGCACTGGTTTCTCGCCCGCTTCGGTAGGTAGGTCGGCTGTGCGCTGGGTGTGGTCGAGCAGTTCAGCGAAGGCGTCGCCGTGGCGTTGGTCGACGGTGCGCAGGTCACGTTCGCCGTTCTCGGACGGCCGGGGCTTTGCCAGTGGCGAGATCAGCTTCTCGAACAGCGCTCCGGATACCGCGTCGAGACGACCGGCGAAACAGAGCTGCCGGTCTCGGTTCCACGCCCAATTGAGTTCCCGCTCCGGCCGCACCCGCAGCGGTCGATCGGACTTCACGTGGTCCTGTTCCAGCCATGCCAGCAGCCGGTGCCCGGCCTTGGTGACCGACGCCGGGTGGGATTTGCGGGCGAGGTTGACCAGGATCCGTTCGTACCCGTTGCGCTCCTGCTCGGGCACGGTGCCGGGAATCTCGGCCAGGGTGTCCAGAATGGAGTCCAGGTGCGCCGTCGTGATCGCGCCGTCTCTGAACGCCTCGGCGGTCGCCGGGGCGGATGTGGGCACACGATGGATGCCTTCGGTGTAGTCGTTGCACGCCAGGGCGCGACGCACGCGCTTCCTGCCGTCGCTGCGGGTGCAGAACAAGGTGTCCTTCAGCAGGGCTTCGAGACTGGCGTAGCCATACGTCTGTGGCACACCGCGCGACTGCATCTCCGCCAGGATCTCGCCCTGTTCCGCCTGCAACCTACGAATCTCCATGTCCCGCTCACGGATAGCGGCGACGAGCGCGGCCTTGTCGGCCCGGCACCAGTCGGTGCCGGGCAGAACGCGAAGGTTGACAGGTGCCACCATGACCGCGATACTAGAACACATGTTCGATAGATTCAAGCGCCACACATCCAGTCAGGGCCGGACGACTTCCCCCAGCGCGGCCATGGCATCTGTCAGCTGGGTCTCGCTCAGGTACGGCGCGGGGCCGAAGCGCAGGTGCGCTCCCCTGCTGTCGGCGGACACGCCTCGTTTAGCGAGCGCGAATCGTAGCTCCTGCGCGTCCTGGCAGCGCAGCGCGAGGAACCCGCCGTAGTCGCGCAATGGCGCCTGCCGGTCCCGGTCGATCACCTCGGGTGGCAGCGCCAGCTCATCGAATGCCGTGGCGAGCACGCCGAGCTGATGCTGGGCGAGCGCACGCAGGAACGCGGGCTGCAAACCGTGCTCGTCCCGAAACCGCAGCACGCGGGCGGCTCGGTAGTGGCTGGTCGGGTCGTAGGTCGCCCCGGCGAACCGGGCGACGCCACTGGCGTAGCGCACCACCCCCGGGTCCGTCTCGTCGGCCAGCTCGCCGAACTCGGCGAACCAGCCGGTGACCACCGGCCGGAATCGGTCGGCATGCGGTGGCAGCCGCAGGAAGCAGTTGCCCTCACCGAACTGGAGGTACTTGTAGCCACCCCCCGTCACCCACGCGTCGGCGAGCCCCAGCGCCGCGAGATCCACCTCGACGACGCCGAGCGCGTGGTAGGCGTCCACCAGCAGCTCGGCGCCATACCGCGCACACGCAACGGCCACGGCGTCCAGCCCGCCGACGATGCGGGCGGTCTCGAACAGCACCAGCGACACCAGCGCGGCCGCCGTTCGGTCGTCCACTTCGGACGCGATCCGCTCGGCGAGCGTGTCCACCGGCTCGACCGGCACCCGCACCACCTCGATGCCTTCCTCCGCCAGCCGCGTCAGCTGCCTGCGCAGCGTGTGGAACTCGCCATCGGTGGTCACCAGCCGGGGTCTGCGGCGCAGGTCGAGCGCGGACAGGAACCGCAGCACGAGGTCGTGCGTGCTCGCGCCCAGCGCGACCTCACCGCCCGGATCGGCGAGCAGCCGCCGGTAGCCCGCCGCCACCTCCTCGGCCTTGGCGGCGGCCCGCTCCCACTTGGCGTCGACGTACTCGGCCGCGTCGGTGACGGCCTCGATCTGCCCGTCCAGCGCGACATCCGGCCAGGCCTGATGCGAGTGCCCGGTCAGCAGCAGCCGGTCCGCCACCCGGAACCGCGAGTAGTGCTCGGCCAGCGCGTTCGGCGTGCGCGCCAGGTCCTCGATCCGATAACTCACAGCTTGCTCCGCACCGCCCACAGGTCGGGAAACGCCGGGCTGCCGACTGTGGTGCGCAGGTACGCAGCGCCGGATGACCCGCCGGTGCCACTCTTGTCCCCGATGGTTCGCTCGACCATCTTGACGTGCCGGTACCGCCACTCCTGGAACCCCTCGTCGAGGTCGACCAGGTTCTCGCACACCGACGCCGGACCCGAGTCGTCCTGGTACACCCGTAGCAGCAGTTCCTGCACCCGCTCCGACGGCTCTTGCGGCTGCGTCACGTCCCGGTGCAGTGCGGCGTCCGGCACGTCGTAGCCGTGCCCGTCGAGATATCGCAGGAAGGAGTCGAACAGCGACGGGCTCGCCATGCGCGCCGCGATCCGCTCGCGCGCCGACGTGCCCTCCGGGTAGTGCTCGAACACCCGCCGATCGCGCCTGCCGAGCACCGCTTCCAGCTCGCGGAACTGTCCGGATTGGAACCCGCTCGACGCGTCGAGGCGTTCCCGGAAGCTGAGGAACTGGCTCGGCGTCATGGTCTCCAGGACGTCGATCTGCGCCACGACGACCTTGAGGATGGTCAGCGCGCGCCGCAGCGTCCGCACCGCATGCGGGGTGTCGCCCGCGGCGAGCCGCACCTGGAGGTGATCCAGCTCGTGCAGCAGCTGCTTGAACCACAGCTCGTAGACCTGGTGGATGACGATGAACAGCATCTCGTCGTGTTCGCTCGACCTCGGGTGCTGGGCGCCGAGCACGTCGTCGAGCGCGAGATAGGACGTGTAGGTCAGGGCGGCGTGCTGTTCGGTCATGGCGTGGTCACCTCATCGAAGTGGCGCTGCGCCGCCGGCGCCAGCGCCGAGTACAGCTCGTGAAACAGCGTGACGGCCTCGGCCCGCTTCACCGGAGCGGCGATCAGGTCCTCGGGCAGTTCGGGGTCGCGGAACGGGAACTGCCGGAACGTGTGCACCAGCCGGGTGCGCAGCAGGAACGCCGTCGCGTCGTCGCCGGCCGATGCCCCGTCGAACTGGGCGACGAAAGCGGCGTAGGTCTCGGCGAGCGCGTCGAGGTCCCAGGCCCGCGCGATCAGCCTGCGCGCGTCACCCGCGTCGGCCGGTGAGCAGTGCATGAGCCCAGCGTGCTCGCGAACCTCGAGTGCGTCGAGCAGGTCACCGACCTGGGTTAGCGCGTCGCGCACGGCGAGCCAGGTGCCGTCCTGGATCGGGCCGAACCCGCGGAACCGCAGTCGCCGCACCAGCGCCTCCCGCGCGCGCCGGTGCGTGTCCGGAATGGCGTGCCACAGCAGCGTCCACCGCTCGCCGGGCTGCCCGTCGCTGCCGAGGGTGAAGATGCGGCTGTCGCCTTCCGCGAGCACCGCTCGCGCCCGATCGGTCAGGGTGTAGTGCACCAGCCTGCCCTGTTTGCGCCGGGCGATCAGGCCCCGGCGGGCCAGCCGGGTCAGCGAGACCCTGGCCGCGCCCTCGCGGAAGCCGAGTTCGGAAAGCAGCGCGACCAGCCCGCCCGCCCAGACCTCCCGCTGGTCGTCGCGCGGCCACACGTAGGCGCCGAGCAGGGTCATCACCAGCTCCTGCGGCGTCGGGTCGAACCGGTCTGCGTGCACGCCTTAACTCTATACATGGCAGCGCGCTCAGGTGTAATTTGATTCATATGGAGATCGGGGTCGGGCTCCCCAACACCACTCCGGGCGCGACCGGAGCGCTGCTCACGGAGTGGGCGCGTCGCGCCGACACCGGGCCGTTCGGCTCGCTCGCCGTGCTCGACCGGCTCGCCTACGACAGCATCGAACCGTTCGCCGCGCTCGCCGCCGCGGCGGCGGTCACCGACCGCATCCGGCTCGCGACCATGATCGCCATCGGTCCGCTGCGCTCGGCCGCGCTGCTGGCCAAGCAGGCCGAGTCGGTGCACCGGCTTGCCGACGGCCGCTTCACCCTCGGGCTCGGCATCGGCGCCCGCCGCGACGACTACACCGCGTCCGGCACGGACCACCGCCGCCGGGGAGCACTGCTCTCGGAGCAGCTCGCGCGGCTGCGCGGCGACGACTACCCGGGCGAGATCCTGGTCGGCGGCAGCAGCGGCCCCGCCTATGCGCGGATGGCCCGCTACGGCGACGGCTACGCCCACGGTGGTGGCCCGCCCCGCGCCTTCGCCTCGGCCGCGACCCGGGCGCATGCGGCGTGGCGCGACCTCGGCAGGCCGGGCAGGCCCCGGCAGTGGGGGCAGGGCTATTTCGCGCTCGGCGACGACGACACCGCCCGGGCCGGCGGCGACTACCTGCGCGACTACTACGCCTTCACCGGGCCGTTCGCCGAGACCATCGCCTCGGCCAACCTGACGAGCGGCCGGGCGATCAAGGACTTCGTGCGCGGCTATGCGGCGGAGGGCTGCGAGATGCTGGTGCTGCTGCCCACGGTGTCCGATGTGGACCAGATCGACCGGCTCGCTGAGGTGATCGGATGAGGGTCACCATCGTCGGCGCCGGACCGGCCGGACTGTACCTCGGCATCCTGCTCGCCAAGGCCGAACAGCCGCACGAGATCACCGTGCTGGAACGCAACCCCGCCGACGCCACGTTCGGGTGGGGCGTCGTCTTCTCCGAGGAGACACTGGGCTCGTTGCGCGACGCCGACTACGCCAGCTACCTGGAGATCACCGACACCTTCGCCCGCTGGGACGCGATCGACATCTCCTATCGCGACACCGTGCTCCGCTCGCGCGGCCATGCGTTCTCCGCCATCGCCCGCAAGCGGCTGCTGGCGATTCTGCAACGCAGGGCCGCCGAACTCGGTGTGAAGCAGCGTTTCGACGTCGAGGTCGATGACATCGGCGCGCTCTGCGCGGACACCGACCTGATGGTCGGCGCGGACGGGGTGCACAGCGTGGTGCGACAGGCCGCAGACGGCACGTTCCGCCCGACCAGCACGCCGCAGGGCGGCACCTACATCTGGTACGGCACCGACCTGGTGTTCGACGCCTTCCGGTTCGTCTTCGCCGAGTCCGAACACGGCCTGTTCCAGGTGCACGGTTACCCGTTCGACGAGCACGCCAGCACGTTCATCGTAGAGTGCCCCGAGCCGACCTGGCGCAAGGCCGGGCTGGATCAGATGTCCGAAACGGACAGCATCGCGTTCTGCGAGCGGCTGTTCGCCGACGAGCTGAACGGTCACCGGCTGCTGTCCAACAAGTCCGCCTGGCTGCGGTTCCCGTTACTGCGCAACAGGTCCTGGCACGCCCGCATCACGGACACGCCGGTGGCGCTGCTCGGCGACGCCGCGCACACCGCGCACTTCACCATCGGCTCCGGCACCAAGCTGGCCATGGAGGATGCCATCGCGCTCGCCGCCGCGTTCGTGCGGCACGGCAGCGACAGTACCGCCGCGATCGACGCAGCACTGGTGCAGTACGAGCGGGAACGCAAACCCGTGGTCGAGCGCTTCCAGCAGGCGGCGACCGACTCGGCCGAGTACTTCGCCCGCGTCAACCAGCACACCCATCTCGCGCCGCCGCAGTTCGCGTTCAACCTGCTCACCCGCAGCGGCCGGATCAGCCACGCCAACCTGGCCCAGCGCGACGCCGACTTCGTCCGCGCGGTCGACGTCTGGTTCGCCGCCGGTCACGCGGTCGCGCCGCCTCCCGCCTTCACTCCGCTCACCCTGCGCGGGCTGCGGCTGACCAACCGCATGGTCGGCACCGCGCCGGGTGATGCGGGGCTGGTGCTGACGCCGCTGACGGCCGTGACACCCGGCGGCCAGGTCTCCCCCGGCTCCCCCACCCTGTGCGCGGACGCCGATGTCGCGCGGCTACGGGCCGCCGTCGCCGAGTGCGGCGCGCTCGGCGTGCTGCTCGGCCACGCCGGCCGCAAGGGCGCGACCCGGAACCGCGAGCGCGGCGTCGATATCCCGCTACCGGACGCCGGGGCGTGGCCGCTGCTGGCGCCGTCGCCGCTGCCGTTCGGGCCGGTGAGCCAGACTCCGAAGGCGATGGACGCCGACGACCTGGCCGAGGTGACCGACGCGTTCGTGGCCGCAGCCGTCCGGGCAACCGAGGCCGGATGCGGCCTGGTGATGATCGACTGCGGCCACGGCTACCTGCTGGCGAGCTTCCTGTCGCCACTGACCAACCACCGCGACGACGAGTACGGCGGCACGCTCGACGGCAGACTGCGTTTCCCGCTCGGCGTCGTCCGCGCGGTGCGCGCGGCGCTGCCGGACGACGTGCCGCTCGGCGTGCGGCTGACCGTCACCGACTGGGCGCGCGGCGGCCTGACCGCCGAGGACGGCGTCACGGCGGCCAGCGCGTTCGCCGAGGCAGGCGTCGACCTGGTGCACGTCGTCGCGGGGCAGACCGTCGCGGAAGGCACCCCCGAGTACCGGCGCGGCTATCTCAACACGCTCAGCGACCAGGTCCGCAACGGCGCGCGGGTACCGACCCTGGTGGACGGTCATCTCACCACAGTGGACGAGATCAACACGGTGCTCGCGGCGGGCCGCGCCGACCTGTGCGTGGCCGAGTTCCTCGACCAGCCCGCGGTGAGGAGCGCGGCATGACCAGTCACCTCGCCGAGCTGACCTCGCCGCAGATCGCCGCGCTGCGGGAGTCCTTACGGACGCCGGTGGTGCTGCTGCCGCTCGGCGCGGTCGAGCCGCACGGTCCGCACGGCCCGCTCGCCACCGACGAGATCATCTCGACCGGTATGTGCGAGCGCGCGGCGATGGACCTGGCCGACGACCCCGAGGTACGGGTGCTGATCTTGCCGCCGATCCCCTACGGCGTCA
>Ga0299913_10006294_pt1 | contig 10274 bp, 7 predicted proteins | sample RVTome_9_FD_201360 | JGI IMG/M metagenome (GOLD analysis project Ga0299913, IMG submission 201360) | Soil microbial communities from uranium-contaminated site in the Upper Colorado River Basin, Wyoming, United States - RVT155D38 (version 2) ... | reverse complement strand
CCGCTTCCTGCGCGAGCACTCGGCGGACGCGCCGCGGGCCTATCCCGAGGTCCACCACGTGACCGCGCCCCTGCGCGCCGCGGCGCGCGAGCGCGGCGACGCCGACGGCTTCCACCTGTGGGCGGGCCAGGCGCACGCGCTCGCGGGCGAGGAGCCGGCGGGCGAGCTCGTGCGGCGGCTGGCGGCGGAGGCCGCCGCCGCCCTCGGCGCGCCGGCGTGGCATGCTCGCGGCGTGATCGCCCCGGAGAGCCCCGACCTCGAGCTGCTGGCGCTCGGCTCGCGCGCCGAGCTGGCCGCCGTGCGCGAGCGCGTGTACGACCGCGCCCGCTTCGAGCACCTGCTCGCGACGCGGATGGGGGACGGCCGCCTGCCCGGCATCTGCCAGGCCTGCGACGACCCGGTGGTCTTCCGCTTCGACGAGACGGACGGGCAGGTCAACTTCCGCGAGCGCCTGATCTGCCCGCAGTGCGGGCTCAACACGCGCCAGCGCCTGATCGCGCAGCTCGTCCGCGAGGCGGTGCGCGGCCGCCCCGGCGCCGGCGCCTACCTGTTCGAGCAGGTGACGACGTTCTTCCAGTGGGCGCGGCGCGCGCTCGACGGGCCGGTGGTCGGCAGCGAGTACCTCGGGCCCGACGTCCCCCGCGGCAGCGAGGTCGACGGCATCCGTCACGAGGACGCGCTCGCCCTGACCTTCGGCGACGCGTCGTTCGACGTCGTCGTCTCCAACGACGTCTTCGAGCACGTGCCCGACATCGATCGCGCGCTGGCCGAGTGCGCTCGCGTGCTGCGGCCCGGCGGCCGACTGCTGTTCTCGATCCCGTTCCACGACGGCCGGGACGACACCGTCCAGCGCGCGCGCCTGGGCCCCGGCGGCGAGGTCGAGGAGCTCCAGCCCCCCGACTACCACGGCAACCCGGTCGGGGACGGGCGGTCGCTCGTGTTCTACGACCACGGTTGGGACATCCTCGACCGGCTGCGGCGCGCGGGCTTCGCCGAGGCGCACGCCCTCGGCGCGTGGAGCGCGCTCTACGGCTACCTCGGCGGCGGGCTCCAGCTCGTGTTCTCGGCGCGCCGCTAGCGGACGCGCCGCATCCACAGCGAGCCGCCGCGCTCCTCGGGCGCGCCGGTATAGCCGGGGATGCAGGCGGCGACGACGTCGTGGTGCGCGCGGCCGAGCCACCAGTTGGCGGCGAGCACCTCGAACGCCGGGTTGAAGGCGAGGAACGACTGGAGCAGGTACTGCTCGTTCCAGCCGCGCCCGGCCAGGACCCAGTCCTCGGGGTAGTCGTCGGGGAGGAAGACGTCGTGCACGTGCACGAAGACGCCGGGCGCGAGCCGCGGGACGACCTCGTGGTAGAGGAAGCGCACGTCGTTGCCGGTCTTGATGACGTGCGAGGAGTCGATGAACAGCACGTCGCCGGCCTCGAGGGCGAGGAAGCGCTCGAGCGGGACCTCCTGCACCGGCATCACGAGCAGCCGCGTCAAGCCGTGCAGCTCGTCGGTGAGGCACTCCGGCGGGTAGGGCTCGACGCTCGTGAAGTCGAGCGCGCCGCCGAGGCACTCGCGGCTCACACGCGCCGTGAGCAGCGACGACCAGCCGCCGCCGACCTCGATCAGCCGCCGCGGCCGGAAGCGCCGTAGCATCGCCTGGAGCACCCAGCCGTCCGTGAGCGCGAAGAACCCGTTGGCCGTGTGGTACTCGGCCGGGTCGTGCGTGGGGGTGCGCGGCAGGTCGAGCGGTGGCAGGCGCCCGAGCTCGTCGCGCAGGAAGGCGACCTGCTCCTCCGCCCGCCACTCGACGCCCGGCAGGCCCCGGATCTCCTCGGGCCACGCGCGCGACCGGGCGGGCTCGCGCGCCAGCTCGACGGTGTCCGGGACCGGGCTGTAGTGGTGCCCGAGCGGCCAGCAGTGCGCCACGCGGTCGGCGTCCGCGCTCACGGCGCGGGCCGGATGGTCGCGATCCAGCGGCGCCGGTCGACCTCGAAGCGCGGGTCGCGCAGCAGCGGCGCGAAGGCCTTCTCCGCGCCCGTGCGGTCGGCGGGGGCCGGCGGCCAGGCGTAGGACGACCAGCGGAGGTGGAAGAACGGCGCGATCACGACGTCGAGGCGCCCGCCCGCGAACGCCTGGACGATCGCGTCGGCGTTCACGTTCGCCGCGGCCAGCGCGCCGACCTCCGGCGGCCACTGCCCGGCTGCGAGGATGGAGTTCTTGTCGCCGCCCGCGTTGTAGGCGCGCAGGTCGGCCGAGCTCGCCAGGTAGTTGGCCAGGAAGTCGTTGTGGGTGCCGTCGTAGTTGAGGAAGAACGCCCGCTCGCCGCTGCGCGTCGCGTCCCTCACCTCCGCGCCCGCCGAGCCCTGCATCGTCGTGATCTGCCGGTGGTGGGCGCGCCCGGTCTGCGTGTAGAGCGGCACATTCGGCAACAGCTCGATCAGCCCGATCGCGGCGAGCGCGAGCGCGAGCCAGCGCCGTCGGCCGCCCGCCCGCAGGAGCGCCGCGATCGCCAGGGCGGCGAGGACGATCAGCGCCAGCCGCGTGACCGCGTACCAGCGGTAGGTCGCGCGCATCGACTCGAGCCCCGGCAGCGCGGTGAACACCTTCGCCCACGGCAGGTCGGCCACCGCCTGGCCCTCGGGCATCAGGTAGGACTGGAACGTGATCGTGCCCGAGGCGGGCGGCTTGGCGTCGTCGAACTTCAGCGACGGGCCGAGCGCGAGGACGAGCGCCACCAGCCCGGCCGCCGCGAGCCCCAGCGCCGCGGGACGGCGCGGGCGCGTGAGCAGGTAGGCGACCGCGAGCGCGAGGCAGACGAAGCCGACGTAGTTGAACGTCGAGTTGGTGCCGTCGCCCCACAGGTCGCGGTGGTCGCTCGTGTAGTTGAGCTTCGCCGCCGTCCAGTTCCACTCGGTGGGCGCGATCAGCGTCACCACGTCGAGCCCCATCGCGCGGAAGATCTCGATCGGGTTCGGCTCGTAGGTGCCCGGGACGTAGAGCGTGTAGAGGGCGAGCGCGACGAGATTGGCGAGCAGGAACAGGGCGATCGCGCCGGCGCGGCGGCGGACGGGGGCGCCGGCGCTGAGCAGCCAGCTCACGAGCAGCGCCGCGCTCACGAGGTTGGCGGCGATGAACGAGTAGCCGTCCATGAACAGCGCGGCCGTCTTGACCGCGCTGTAGGCCACCATGGCGAGCACGAGCGCGCGCCCGCGGGCGCGGCCGACCGCGTCGAAGGCCAGCAGGTCGGCGTAGGCGTAGGCGGGCAGCAGCGCGAAGCCGAAGAACGTCCCGCCGAACGCGCGCAGGCCGAGCACGGTCGGCGCGAGCAGGAACGCCGTCGCGGCGCCGAGGGCGACGAGCGGGCCCGCGCCGAGGCGCCGCAGCAGCGCGTAGCCGCCGGCCAGCGCGACGGCGAGGAACGCGGAGGCGGCGAGCAGGTAGGCGCCGGACGCCCCGACACCCGGCAGGTACATGACGAGGGCGCCGAGCGCGAGCACCGGTCCGCCGGTCAGCAGCGGGTAGCCGAGCGGCTCGCCGTAGTCGTGGCACCACGACCACAGCGCGGAGGCGCCGAGGTCGTTCAGGCACTCGACGCTGCCCTCGGACAGGTAGGTCGTCGGCGCGTCGCTCGCGTAGCCCGGGAGGAAGCCGTGGACGAGGAGCACCAACGCGAACGCGGGCAGCGCGCGCACGAGCGCCGCCAGCGCCTCCGGCGAGCGCCGGCCCTTCGCGGCGGCGCCGGCGGGCGGGGCGGCGGCCGTCCCGGGCCGTGACACGGTCGGCGAGGCGCTCACGGCGACGCCTAGCGGCCGCGCTCGGCAGCCAGCTCGGCGGGCTCCTCCGCGCTCAGGAGGCGGCGCAGCGCCTGGCGCTGGACGCGCGGAGAGCAGACGCGCTCGACGAGGTGCTGGCCGCTCGCCGACAGCGAGCGCCACAGCTCGTCGTTGGTGCAGATGTCGGCGACGCGGTCCGCGAAGCCGTTGGCGTCGTCGGCGACCAGCAGGTGCTCGCCGTCGACGGCGTTCAGGCCCTCGGCACCGATCGTGGTCGTGACCACCGGCAGCCCGGCGGCGAGGCTCTGGGTGACCTTGCCCTTCATGCCCGCGCCGTAGCGCAGCGGCGCGACGACCGCGCGGCTCTCGCGCAGCAGCGGCTCGAGGTCCTCGACCCAGCCCGCCACCTTGACGCCGGGTGAGTCGAGCGCGCGCACCTCGGCCGGCGGGTCCGCGCCGACGATGGTCAGCGCGACGTCGGGGACGCGCCGCCACACCCGCGGCATCACCGTGCGGGCGAGGTACACGGCGGCGTCGACGTTCGGGATGTGCTCGAAGCCGCCGACGAACAGCAGCCCGTCGCGGCCCTCGGGGCCGGGGACGTCGGGGGAGAGCTCGTTGGCGTTCGGCACCACCTCGGCCTCGATGTCCGGCGCCACCGCGGCGAGCTGCTCGCGCTCCTCCTCGCTGACGACGATCGTGACGTCGGAGCCGCGCGCGACCCCCAGCTCGAGCTCGCGGAAGCTGTCGGCGACGCCGCTCCCGCGGCCCGCCTCGCCCGCCGCGCGGCGCTGCTCGCGCAGGAAGTGCAGGTCGACGGTGTCGAAGGCGACGCGCGCGTTGGGCGCGTGCTCGCGGACGATGTGCAGGTAGCGCGGCGCGACGTAGGGCCGGCTGAGGATCGCGAGCTGGAGGCGCGGGCCGAGGTCGGCGATCCGCACGATCATGTCGACGTCGCCGTAGAGGACCTCGATGCCCATCGACTGGAGCCGCCGCGTGTAGGGCTGCATCGGGTCGAAGTCGTCGGGGACGAACGTGACCCGGCAGCCGAGGTCGACGAGGTTGCGCAGCAGGTGCCACATGCGCAGCGAGCCCGAGTCGCGGTCAGGGGTCGGGACGCGGTGGTCGGCCACCAGCACGCGCGGGCCCCTGCGGCGGTCGGACGCGAGCTTCGCGCGCGCCGCGGAGCGCTGCGGCAGCTGCTCGAGCAGCGCGTCGCGCCACTTGTCACGGAACTTCGGCGCGTTGAGGCGCTCGTGGCGCTTGCCGCCGATCGACGGGTCGGTGCCCATCGAGGAGCCCTCGTGGTGGACCACCAGCGCGTGCGGCTCGTAGAGCACCCGGTGGCCGCGCGCGCGGACCGCGAAGCAGAGGTCGGTGTCCTCCCAGTAGCCGGGGGCGAAGCGCTCGTCGAAGCCGCCGATCGTCCGCCACAGCTCCGCGCGCACCAGCAGCGCGGCCGCCGAGCCGTAGTCGATCTCGCGCACGAAGTTGTGCTCGGGGGCCCACGGGTCGTCGCCGCGCCCGTAGTTCCACGCCGAGCCGTCCTGCCAGACGATCCCGCCCGCCTCCTGCAGCGTGCTGTCGGCGTAGACGAGCTTGGCGGCGACGGCGCCGACGTCGGGGGCGGAGGCGGCGCGCTCGGCCAGCGCGTCGAGCCAGCCCACCTGCGGTTCGGTGTCGTTGTTGAGCAGCACGAGGTAGCGGCCGCGCGCCTCGGCGGCGCCGCGGTTGGTGCTGTGCAGGAAGCCGAGGTTCTCCTCGTTGACCACGACCCGCGCGCCGCGCACCGCGCTGAGCAGGCTCTTGGTGTCGGCGTCGGCGTCGTCGTCGACGATGATCACCTCGTAGGTGGTCACGCCCGAGGTGGCGAGGATGGAGTGCAGGCAGCGCTCGGTCAGGTCGGCGCCGCTGTGGACCGGGATGACGATCGAGGCCACCGGCTCGTCGAACTCCGGCAGCGCGATGGGCGCGAACGTGCGGGGGTCGGGCGCCTCCTCGGCGTCGCCCCCGCGGTCGAAGGCGAGCCGGCCGAGCCCGCGCAGCAGCGCGCTCAGCGCGCTGGCGACCAGCGACCGCTCGCCGACCCGGGCATGGAAGCGCGCGCGCAGTGAGTTGAGGACGCGGAACGACACCGAGGACTCGATGCGCGCGAGCTCGCTGCGGGCGCTCGCGGCCTCCGCGCGCAGGCCGGCGAGCTCGCCGTCGCGCGCCGCGACCTCGCGCGCCTGCGCGAGGATCTCCTGCGCCAGCTTGTCCTCGGCCTCGACGTGGTGGCGGCGCTCTTCCTCGCGGTTCTCGCGCTCGGCCGCCAGCTGGCGGCGCTCGGCGTCGCGCTCGCGCTCGGCCTGCTCCGCCTCGGCGCGCGCCAGCACCGCGTGGCGCTCCTGCTCCCGCATGAGCGCGAGGTCGAAGTCGGCCAGGCTGGAGCTCGCGAGCTCGGGCAGCGGCCCGTCGCCGGCGACGGCGATCAGGTACAGCGGCGACGGCGGCGAGGCGGGCTGCCAGTCCTCGCCCCGGCGCTCGATCTGGAGCGTCAGGTGGCTGCCGTGGGGGGAGCCGAGCGGGTCGATCCGCGAGCCGGTCATCACGCGCTGGCCGAACAGCAGCCGGTTCTCGAACTGCCCGCCGAGCAGCGCCTCGAACTCCTCGCGCGTGAGCTCGCGCTCGTGGAATGGGTTCTCCTGCCCGGTCGCCTCAGAGTAGGCGCGCCGGTCGGGCGTCGAGCAGATCAGCAGCCCGCCGGGCGCGAGCACGCGCGCGATCTCGGCGAGCATCTGCTCCTGCTCCTCGAGGTGCTCGATCACCTCGAACGCCACGACGGCGTCGAAGGCGTCCTCGGCGAAGTCGGAGAGGTCGGCGGCCGACCCGACGCGGAACTTGACGTTGGGCGCCTCGTAGTTGAGCCGGGCGTGGTCGACGGTGCGCTCGTCGATGTCGACGCCGGTCACGGTGGCGGCGCGCTCGGCGAGCATGCCGGCGCCGAACCCCTCGCCGCTGCCGAGGTCGAGCACGCGGCGGCCGGCCACGAGCTCTCGTGCCCAGAGGTAGCGGTGGTAGTGCTCGTAGATCACCTGGACGTCGGGAGCCCAGGGGACGCACCGCTCGCCGGTCCAGTCGATCAGCCTCGGAGCGGCTGCTCGTCGCTGCGACACGCGCGACGTGATAGCAGGAATCGCCGCTGTGCCCGCTGCTAGCGTCTGCTCGCCGTGGTGGTGTCACGTCCCACAGAGGCCGCGGCGGCCGCCGCCGGCAGGACGCCCGCGCTCGAGATCGAGCGGCTGACCAAGACGTTCCGGATCCCGCACCAGCGCTACTCGACGTTCAAGGAGCGCGCGCTGCACCCGATCCGCTCGCGCAACTTCGACGAGCTGCACGCGGTCGACGACGTCTCGGTGACGGTCGGCAAGGGCGAGTTCTTCGGCATCGTCGGGCGCAACGGCTCGGGCAAGAGCACGCTGCTGAAGTGCATCGCCGGGATCTACGAGGCGGACGCGGGCTCGGTCACCGTCCACGGCCGGCTGTCGCCGTTCATCGAGCTCGGGGTCGGCTTCAATTCCGAGCTGACGGCGCGCGAGAACGTCCTGATCAACGCGATCATGCTGGGGCTCACGCGCAAGCAGACGCGCGAGCGCTTCGACGAGATCGTGGCCTTCGCCGAGCTCGAGGAGTTCCTCGACCTCAAGCTCAAGAACTACTCGTCGGGGATGAGCGTGCGCCTCGCCTTCTCGGTCGCGATCCAGGTCGACGCCGACGTGCTGCTCGTCGACGAGGTGCTCGCGGTTGGCGACGCCGCCTTCCAGCAGAAGTGCTTCGAGCAGTTCTACCGGCTCAAGGACGAGGGCCGGACGATCGTGCTGGTCACCCACGACATGAGCGCGGTCGAGCGCTTCTGCGAGCGCGCGCTGCTGCTCGAGCGCGGCCGCCCGGTGGCGCTCGACGAGCCGCAGGTCATCGCGCGCGCCTACAACCGCCAGAACTTCGCGCGCTCCAAGGGCGCCGCCGACGCGATCGCCGAGGTCAACGCCGGCCTGCCGGCCACGGTGGAGCGGGCGTGGTTCGAGACGGCCGACGGCACGCACGGCGACACCGCCGAGCAGGACGAGCTGCTCGTCCTCTGCATGGAGGCGGCGTTCCACGAGCCGGTCGAGCAGCCCGTGTTCGCCCTCCACCTGCGCAACGCCGAGAGGCAGGTCGTGTTCGCGACCTCGAGCTGGCAGCACGGCGTCCGGACCGGCGACTTCACTCCCGGCGAGCGCGCCACCTTCAGGGCGACGGTCTACAACTGGCTGGCGCCCGGCCGCTACCTGCTGTCGCCGACCGTCGCCCGCCACGGCGGCGCCGATGTGCTCGACGTCCGCGACGGCCTCGCCACGCTGATGGTCCACGGCAACCGCAGCTCGGGGAGCGTGGTGGAGATCCCGCACGAGCTCGACCTCCAGCGCAGTTGACCGGCGCCGAGGCCAGCGCGCGGCGGCAGAAGCCGTCGATGCTCGGCTCCGACGCCGGGCGCTTCTGGAGCCTGACGTGGACGCTCGCCGTCACCGACTACAAGCTGCGGTTCTACGGCTCGGTACTCGGCTACGTGTGGACGCTGGCCCGGCCGTTCCTGTTCTTCGCGGTCATCTACTTCGTCTTCACCGAGATCGTCGGGCTCGACAAGAGCGTCGAGAACTACGGCGTCTACATCCTGTTCGCGCTCGTGCTCTTCCAGTTCTTCGCCGAGGCGACCGGCAACTGCGTGAACTGCCTGGTCACGCGCGAGAACCTGCTGCGCAAGATGCGCTTCCCGCGGCTCGTGATCCCGCTCTCGGTCGTGCTCGCGGCCCTGTTCAACCTCTTGATGACGCTGATCGCGGTGTTCGTCTTCGCGATCGCCTCGGGCGTGACGCCGCGCCCAGGCTGGCTCGAGCTACCGATCATCATCGTCGTGCTCACCGTGTTCGCCACCGGGGTCGGGCTGCTGCTCAGCTCGCTGTACGTCCGCTATCGCGACGTGCAGCCGATCTGGGAGGTGATCAGCCAGATCCTGTTCTACGCGTCGCCCGTGCTCTACGTCACGACCATGGTCCCCGAGACCTACCAGCGCGCCTACCTGGCCAACCCGCTGGCGGCGCTGCTGACGGAGATGCGCCACGCGGTGGTCGACCCGGATGCGCGCCACGTGTGGGACGCCATCGGTGAGCCCGTGCGGCTGCTGGTGCCCCTGGGGATCATGGCGGTGGTGGTGGTGCTGGGCTGGTGGGTGTTCCGCCGCGAGGCGCCGCGCATCGCCGAGAACCTGTGAGCGAGCGCACCTCCCGCTTCGGCGCCGTGATGCGCGAGGGCGACCGGGTCGCCCCGCTCGAGCTGTGCTTCGACCTGGTGTTCGTGCTCGCGCTCACCCAGTGCACGGCGCTGATGGCCGACGAGCCGACATGGCGCGGGATGGCCAAGGGGCTGCTCGTGCTCGGGATCCTGTGGTGGACGTGGGTCGGCTACGCCTGGCTGACCAGCGTCGTGAACCCGGAGGAGGGGTTCGTGCGGCTCGCGATGTTCGGCGCGATGGCCGCCGTGCTCGTGATCGCCCTGTGCGTGCCCGAGGCGTTCGACGACTCGGCGGTGCTGCTCGCGAGCGCCTACCTGTGCGTGCGCGCGGCGCACATCTGGCTGTTCGTGATCGCCAGCCGGGACGATCCCGGCCTGCGGTGCTCGGTCTGGGGCCTCGCCGCCAGCACGGCGCTGGGGGCGGGGCTGCTGTTCGCCGCCTCCTTCGCCGACGGCACGCTCCAGGGTGGGCTGTGGGCGCTCGCGCTGACGCTCGACGTCGCCGGGCCGTTCTTCTTCGGCACCGAGGGCTGGAAGCTCGCCCCCGGGCACTTCGCCGAGCGCCACGGGCTGATCTGCTGATCGCGCTCGGCGAGTCGATCGTCGCGGTCGGGGCCGGCGCCCAGCACGAGATCGGCGCCGGGGAGGTCGTCGCGGCCGTGCTCGGCGTCGCGGTCGCCGCCTGCCTGTGGTGGCAGTACTCGACGTCGTCGCCCTGGTCGCCGAACGGCGCCTGCACAACGCCGAGCCGGGGCGCGAGCGCAAACGAGGTCGCGCGCGACTCCTACTCGCTGCTGCACTTCCCGATGATCGCCGGGATCGTGCTGACCGCGCTCGGGGTCAAGAACACGCTCGGCCACGGCGAGGACCCGCTCAAGCTCGTGCCGGCGGTCGCGCTGATGGGCGGCAGCGCGCTCTACCTGCCCGCCCACGTCGCCTTCCGCTGGCGCACCATCCACCGGCTGAGCGTCCAGCGCATCGCGGCCGCCGCGGTGCTGCTGGCCTTGATCCCGGCCGCGCTGGAGCTCCCGGCCCTGCTCACCCTCGCCATCCTCGCGGCGATCCTGAGCGCCCTGATCGTCTACGAGGTCATCCGCTTCGCCGAGTTCCGCGACCGGCTCCGGCATCAGGTGTATCAGCCGGTCTAATACATGCGTCTATGGGGTGCTGACCCCACGTCATGGACGCCGATATGAGGAGGAC
>Ga0299913_10006293_pt1 | contig 10274 bp, 5 predicted proteins | sample RVTome_9_FD_201360 | JGI IMG/M metagenome (GOLD analysis project Ga0299913, IMG submission 201360) | Soil microbial communities from uranium-contaminated site in the Upper Colorado River Basin, Wyoming, United States - RVT155D38 (version 2) ... | reverse complement strand
GCATCCCGCCGGAGCACTGCCCGCGCGTTCGAGCCGTCGAACGCTCCGATGTACCCACGCGCCTCCAGCTGGTCGATGATCCGGGCCGCCCTGGCGTAGCCCACCTTCAGGCGCCGCTGGAGCAGCGACGCCGAAGCGCGATCGTACTCCCGGATGACCTCGACGGCATCGGGCAGGAGTCGATCGGCATCCTCGTCACCAAGATCGTTGGCGGACGCGCTACCGTCCTCGTCGCTCTCGATGATCGCCATGTCGTAGTGCGGCGTGTCCTCGATCTGGTCCCGCCAGTGGCCCGTCACCTTCCCGATCTCGTGGTCGGACACGAACACCCCCTGGAGGCGCATCGGTCGCGGCAGGTCGGATGGCTGGTAGAGCATGTCCCCTCGCCCGATGAGGTCCTCGGCGCCCGGTGCGTCGAGAATCGTCCGGGAATCGATCTGGGACGCCATGGCGAAGGCGATTCGTGACGGGAAGTTCGCCTTGATCAGGCCGGTGACGACGTTGACGGACGGCCGCTGCGTCGCGAGGACCATGTGGATGCCCGTCGCGCGCGCCTTCTGGGCGAGCCGCACGATCGGGTCCTCGACGTACTTGCCCTCGCGCATCATCAGGTCGGCGAGCTCGTCGACGATGAGGACGATGTACGGCATCCGGTCCTCGGGGTCGGCCCGCGAGTCGTTGTAGGCGCGGATGTTCCGGGCCGACGCGCCCGCGAAGCGCCGGTAGCGATTCTCCATCTCGTTGACGGCCCACTTGAGCGCGGCCTTGGCCCGCTCCGGTTCGGTGATGACCGGCACGAGGAGGTGGGGCAGGCCGTTGTAGGCTGCCAGCTCGACCCGCTTGAGGTCGACCAGGATCATCCGCACGTCGTCGGGGCTGGCGTTGCACAGCAGGCTCGTGATGAGGGCGTTGACCATCACGCTCTTGCCCGAGCCGGTCGCCCCGGCGATGAGCAGGTGCGGCATCTTGGCCAGATCGACCGCCTGTGCCCGGCCCGCTACGTCGCGGCCGAGGGCGAAGGTCAGCTTCGAGCCGGAGGCGCCGAAGTCCAGCGACTCGAGGATCCCGCGCAGGGTGACGACGTTGAAGTCCTGGTTCGGGATCTCGATGCCGACCGCGCTCTTGCCCGGGATCGGGGCCTCGATGCGCAGCGTGCGGGCGGCGAGGGCCATGGCCAGGTCGTCCGAGAGGGCCTCGATGCGGCTGACCTTGACGTGCGGCGCGGGCTGGACCTCGTACTGCGTGACGACCGGCCCGGCGTTGCGCCCGACGATCTGCGCCTGGATCTCGAAGCTCGCCAGCTTCTTGATGATGATCTCCTCGGTCCGGCGGTGGATCGCCTCCTCACCGCCCGGGGCGACGGGCTCGACGGTCTCGTCGAGGAGGGCGTGGCCGGGCAGCGTGTACTCACGGCGCTCGCGCGTCGGCGGCGAGTCGGACGCGTCGGTGATGTCGTCCGGGTCCCGGACGGGTCGCGGCCGATCATCGACGGCGGTCGCCGTCGCGCCCGGGCTCGTTGCCGCCCCGGGGCTCCGGGCGGGCGCGAACGTCGCCGACGTCGGCACGGGCGACGGCATCGGCGCGGGGCTGTCCTGGCCCCAGATCCCGGTCTGCCCCGCGAGATCGGCCGGACCGGCGGCGACGCGCGGGCCGCCACGGGCTCGGCCCCCGGCGCGCAGGTCCGAGCCGGTCGAGCCGGTTCCGTTCCCGCCGCGCGCCCGGCCGCCGTCCCGCTCGGGGGCAGCCGGCACCCGCCGCATGCTGTCGGCGGCGGTGGCGCTGACCCAGCGCGCGACCCCGGTCGCCGGTCGAGTCAGCTGGCTGAGGCGAAGGTTGAAGGCGATGAGGATTCCCGCGATCCCGAGGGCGACGAGGAGGACGAACGCGCCGAGCGGCGTCACGAGGTCGGACAGGCCGTTGGCCATGAACGTGCCGACCAGCCCGCCGCCGGCGCCGCGTCCCGGCCGTGCTGGCGCGACGACCGTGGCCGCCCCGAGCAGCCCCATGTACGCGATGGCGACACCCAGGAGCGTCAGCCCCCAGCCCGACCCGGGCGCCTTGCCGGGGCCCCACTCGATGTACCAGCCGGTCGCGAGGAGCAGGAACGGCAAGAGCCAACGGAGCGTGCCGAACCACGGCCCGACCGTCTGCTGGAACCACGTTGTCACCGAGCCCTCGCCCGGCGTGGCCGTGGCGATGAGCGTGACCGCGCCGAGGACGAGCAGCGAGATTCCGACGAGCGAGCGCGCAACGTCGCTGCCGACGTCGGGCAGCCGGATCTTCGGCAGCTTGAACGTGCCCTTCTTGCGCGTCGTGCGCCGGCGTCGCGTCGCCACCTAGACCTCGACCACGACTGGGAAGACCATCGGCCGGCGCTTCGTCTGCTCGAACAGGAACCGCGAAACGCCGTCCTTGATCTGGCTCTTCAGGAGCGCGATCTCGCTGATGTGGTCGCCCGGGTTCTCGACCGCCTCCATCACCCGCCGGATCGCCTCCTCGATGATCGGGTCCTGCTCGTTGCCGTGGACGAAGCCGCGCGTGATGATCTCGGGCCGGCCGATGACCTTGCCCGTCTGCTTGTCGACCGTGACCACGACCATGAACATGCCGTCATTCGCGAGTGCGCGCCGGTCGCGCAGCACGATCTCGCCGACGTCGCCGACCGAGAGCCCGTCGACGAACACGTAGCCCGCCGCCACCGGCTGGCCGCGGCGCGCGGTGCCGTCGGCCCAGAACTCGATCGGCATGCCGTTCTCGATGATGAACACGTTCTCCGGCGCCACCCCCGTCTCGACGGCGAGGCGCCCATGATGGACCTGCATCCGGAATTCGCCATGCATTGGAATGAAGTGCTGCGGCCGGGTGAGGTTGAGCATCAGCTTCAGCTCTTCCTGGCTCGCGTGGCCCGAGACGTGGGCGTGGCGGATCGCGTGGTAAATGACGTTCGCCCCGGCCTTGAACAGGTTGTCGATCGTTCGCGCGACGTACTCCTCGTTGCCCGGAATCGGGCTTGCGCTGAGGATGACCGTGTCGCCCTGCTCGATCTCGACGAACCGGTGGTCGCGGTTCGCCATTCGGGCGAGGCCGGACATGGGCTCGCCCTGGGAGCCCGTCGTCGCGATGACGATCTTGCCGTCGGGAACATCGCCGATCTTGTCCTTGGGCACGATCCGGTCCGCGTCGAACTTGAGGTAGCCGAGGTCGGCAGCGATCCGGAAGTTCTGCTCCATCGACCGTCCGATGACCGACACCTTGCGGTCGAACGTCGCCGCCGCATCGAGCACCTGCTGGACCCGGGCGATGTTGCTCGCGAAGGTCGCCACGATGACCCGCCCGTCGAGTGGCTCGATGATCTCGCGGAAGGCCTCGCCAACCGTGCGCTCCGACGGCGTGTAGCCGGGACTCTCGGCGCGCGTGGAGTCGGACAGGAGGCACAGCACGCCTTCCGCGCCGACGCGGGCGATGACGGCGAAGTCGGACAGCTTGCCGTCGACCGGGGTGTGATCGAACTTGAAGTCGCCCGTGTGGACGATCGTCCCGACCGGCGTGCGCAGCGCGATGCCCATCGCGTCCGGGATCGAGTGACCGACGCGGAACGGGATCGCCGTGAACGGCCCGATCTCGAGCTCGTCGCCCGGGTCGAGGGGGAGCAGCGGGTTCGAGGTGAGCTTGTGCTCCTTGATCTTGATGCCCAGGAGCCCGCGGGCGAGGGTCGACGCGTACACCGGCACGCCAGGGAAGTTGGGCAGGATGTACGGCAGCCCGCCGACGTGGTCCTCGTGCGCGTGCGTGATGAGGAACGCCCGCACGTTGGCCTTGTGCTCGCGCAGGTAGGTGACGTCGGGGATGACGAGGTCGATGCCGAACATCTCCTCGTCGGGGAACATCAGGCCGCAGTCGATGACGACGATGTCGTCGCCGTACTCGAAGACGTACATGTTCTTGCCGATCTCCCCCACCCCGCCGAGCGGGATGATCCGGAGCGGCGTATCCCCGGGGTCGGGTTTGGTCGGTTCTCGTCTTGGCATCGTCGCTCGGTTCAGAACAGGGTCGGCGCGTCGTCGGCGCGCTCGACGTCGGCCTGGACGGCTGCCGGCAGCGTGGCCGCGAGGGTCGCGGCCCGGCGTTCGCGTGCGAGCGTGAGCACCCTCGGAAGCCCCGCCACGTCGTCGTAGGTCTGGCGCTCCACCTCGGTGCTCCTGAGGGCGGCCGCGGGATGGAAGAGGGCGTACGCGAGCGCGTCGCGGGCGCCCGTTGCCTCGGGGGCCGGCGCGTGGGTGCCATGGATCTGGGTGATCCGTTCGCCGGGCCGGAAGTGCGCCATCGAGAACCGCCCGAGCGTCACGACGACCGCCGGATCGAGCACCTCGAGCTGTCGCCGGAGGTACGGTGCGCAGGCCGCGATCTCGTCGGGCTCCGGGTCGCGGTTGCCCGGTGGCCGGCACTTCACGACGTTCGTGATGAACACCTCCTGGCGGCGCCAGCCGAGCGTCGCGAGGAGCTTCACCAGGAGGTCGCCGGCACGTCCGACGAACGGCTTCCCCTGGTGGTCCTCGGTCTGCCCCGGCCCTTCGCCGACGAACATGACCTCGGTGTCGGGGTGGCCCTCGCCGGGCACGGCCCGGGTCCGCGTCTCCGCGAGGCGGCAGTTGCGACAGACGCGAACCTCGGCGGCGATCGCCTCGAGCGCGGCGCGGCGCGCATCCGTGGTCGTCGACGTGGTCGCGGTCGCGTCGCCCAGCGTCACGCGGGTGCCTCGACCAGCGGCTCGCGCCGTGATCGGGCCCGCACCCAGCCCCGCTCCACCAGGGCCTCGGCCAGCTCGACGGCGTTCGTCGCCGCCCCCTTGCGCAGGTTGTCCGAGACGACCCAGAACGCGATGCCCCGCCCGTCCGCGATGGACGGGTCCTGGCGCACGCGGCCGACGAACACCTCGTCCCGGCCCGCCGCGTCGGTGGCCAGCGGGTACTCGTGGGTCGCGGGGTCATCCTGGACGACCACGCCCGGCACGCCCGCGAACAGGCGGCGGGCGCGATCAGGCGTCACGGGCTCGGTCGTCTCGACGTGGACGGCCTCGGAGTGGCTGACGAAGACCGGCACGCGAACGGCCGTGCACGAGATCCGGAGGTCCGGCAGGTGGAGGATCTTCCGGCTCTCCGTGACGACCTTCCACTCCTCCTTCGTGTACCCGTTCTCGAGGAAGACGTCGATCTCCGGGAGCGCGTTGAACGCGATCGGATGGGGATAGACGGCGGCCGTCTTCTCCTCGCCGCCGACGTGGGCCCGGATCTGGCCTTCGAGCTCGGCGATGGCGTCGGCGCCCGTGCCGGACACGGACTGGTAGGTATCGACCACCACGCGCTCGATGCCGACCGAGTCGCGCAGGGCCATGAGGACCGGCGCGAGCTGCATCGTTGAGCAGTTCGGGTTCGCGATGATGCCCTCGTGGCCCTCGAGATCCTCGGGGTTCACCTGGCTGACCACGAGCGGCACGTTCGGGTCCATCCGCCACGCGGACGAGTTGTCGATGACGGTCGCGCCTCGCTCGGCCGCCTCCGGCGCCAGTGCCTTCGAGATGTCCCCGCCCGCGCTGAACAGGGCGATGTCGACGCCCTCGAACGCGTCCGGTGTCGCCTGCTGGATCTCGATCGAGCGCCCGTTCGCCTGGACCGTCCGACCGGCCGACCGTCCGGACGCGAGCAGCCGCAGCTCCCCGATCGGGAAGGCGCGCTCGCCGAGCACGCGGACCAGCGTCCGACCGACGACGCCGGTGGCGCCGACGACGGCAATGGTGAGGGGGTTCGACTGGGTCATCCGGCGACGGCTCCGGGCATGGCTCCGCAGGGTATTGAGATCAGGCGGGCACGGGCGGGAGTATAGCGGAGCCGCCTCGTACCCCCGAGCGTCGCCTGATCGACAGAGCGCGGGCATGTCCGCCCGGTATCCTCGCTGGGCCACCGGGGCACGGTGGTCCACGGGGAGGTGGGATTCTTGTCAAGCATGCTGTGGCCGCAGAGACGAACGCGACGGGCGCACCCGCGCCGGCTTGGAGTCGTGGTCGCCATTGCGGGCCTCCTGGCTCTCGCGGCCGGGGCACACGCCGGCACCCTCGGCGACGCCTGCGACACGGCGCCCGCCGGCTTCAACGTTATCAAGGGCACGACCGGCGACGACATCCTTGTCGGCACGTCGGGTCGCGACATCATCTGCGGCCGCGGTGGCCGGGACAGCATCAAGGGCCGGGGCGGCAGCGACCGGCTGTACGGTGGCGCCGGGGACGACTGCATCATTCGCGGCGGCGCGGGCAATGATCTGATCGATGGCGGACCCGGCAACGACGGGACCGGCCGTCCCGGCGCAAACGCCCAGGGCGGCAATGCGACTGGCACCGGCGGCGGCGTTGGGACCGGGGCTCCCGGCGCTGACGGTTCACCGGCAACCGGGACCGACCGGGTCGGGGCGAAGGGCATGAGCTGCGGCCTGTACGGCGGCAAGGGCGACGACCTCATCCGTGGCGGCGATGGTGACGACGGCAACGGCGCCAACGGTGGGAATGGCGCTGGTGGGCACGGCACCGGCGGCACCGGCGGCGCCGGCGATGCGTTCGGCGGCGGTGCTGGCGGATCGGGCACGGGTGGCGAGGGTCGCGGCGGCCAGGGCGGCAGCGGCGGGCTGTACGGCGGGCCAGGCGACGACGTCATCGATGGTGGCCCCGGGAACGACGGAAACGGCGCCAACGGCGGCAGCGGAGTCTCTGGCGACGCCATCGGGGGCGTCGGCGGGACGGGCGGAGCAATGGGCGTCGGCGGGTCGGGCGGAGCCGGCACCGGCGGCGTCGGAATCGGCGGGCAGGGCGGCACCGGCGGGCTGTACGGCGGGCCCGGGAACGATGTGATCCGTGGAGGATCCGGAACGGATGGGAACGGCGGTCACGGGGGCGACGGGCTGACCGGTGACGCGGCCGGGGGCCTTGGCGGAGCCGGGGCTGCGTTGGCGGGCGGTGCCGGCGGCAGCGCCGGCGTCCAGTTTGCGCGCGGCGGCCATGGTGGAGCCGGGACGCTGGCGGGCGACGATGGTCACGATGACATCTACGGCCGTGAGAACGCCGACGGAACCGGGGGCGACGGGGGTGATGCGACGGGCGGGAACGTCACCGGCGGCGATGGCGGAATGGGCGGCACGGCTCCGTCCGGCACGGGTGGCAACGGCGGCAATGCCGACGTCAGCGGCGCGTCGGGCGGGCATGGCGGGTCGGGCTCCCTCTCCGGGGGCGAGGGTCGCGATCTCATCCGCGGCGGTGGCGGGACCGACGGTTCCGATGGGGTCCGCGGACAGGACACGAACGGTACTGCCTTGCCCGGTGACCCCGGCGCCGCCGGGCCCGGATCGGCCGGTGGCGATGGAGGTGATTTCGGGGTGGTGTCGGCGATCGCCGGCAACGCCGGCGATGGAGCCCTGATCGGCGGCCCAGGCGTCGACGACATCTCCGGCTGACGGGGCCGGAGGGCGAGCAGCGAAAAGCCCCGGCGGTGCCGGGGCTTCGATTTCCGCGTTGCCGGAAGCCCTACGCCTCGACGGGCTCCTTCGCGAGGTGGCGCTGCATGGCCGCCTTGCGCGAGAGGTTGATCCGGCCCTGGCGATCGACCTCGATCACCACGACCATCACCTCGTCGCCAACGGACACGACGTCCTCGACGGTCGGGACGTGGTAGTCCGCGAGCTCGCCGATCCGGACGAGGCCTTCCTTGCCCGGCAGGATCTCGACGAAGGCGCCGAAGCCCATGATCCGGGTGACCTTGCCCAGGTACAGGGCGCCGATCTCGACCTCGCGGGTCAGGCTCTCGATCCACGTGATCGCCTTGCGCGAGTTCTCGCCGCTCACCGCGGCGATCTCGACCGAGCCATCGTCCTCGACGTTGATCTCGGTGCCGGTCTCCTCCTGGATCTTGCGGATCATGGAGCCGCCCTTGCCGATGATCTCGCGGATCTTCTCGGGGTTGATCTTGATGGTGATGATGCGCGGCGCGAACTCGGACATCTCCGTCCGTGCCTCGGGCAGCGCCTCCGCCATCTTGTCGAGGATGGTCATCCGGGCCGTGTGCGCCTTGGCCAGGCCGTCGCGAATGACGGCCTCGCTGATGCCCTTGACCTTGATGTCCATCTGGAGCGCGGTGATCCCGTCACGGGTGCCGGTGACCTTGAAGTCCATGTCACCGAAGGCATCCTCCTTGCCGAGGATGTCCGTCAGGACGGCGAACTTGCCGTCCGGCTCCATGACGAGGCCCATCGCCGCGCCGGCCACCGGGGCCGAGATCGGCACGCCGGCGTCCATCAGGGCGAGCGTCGAGCCGCACGTCGAGGCCATCGACGTGGAGCCGTTCGACGTGACGCACTCCGACACGAGGCGGATGACGTAGGGGAACTCCTCGGCGCTCGGCAGGACCGGGTAGAGCGCGCGCTCGGCAAGGTTGCCGTGCCCGATCTCGCGCCGGCCGGGGCCGCGCATCTGCTTGTTCTCGCCGGTGCTGTACGGCGGCATGTTGTAGTGGTGGATGTAGCGCTTCTCGGTCTCGGGGCTGATCGTGTCGATCCGCTGGACGTCCGAGGACGGTCCGAGCGTCGCGATCGTCAGCGCCTGGGTCTGGCCGCGCGTGAACAACCCCGAGCCGTGGGCTCGCGGCAGCACGCCGACCTCGACCGCGAGCGGCCGGATCTCATCGAGGCCGCGGCCATCCATCCGGATGCCCTCGTCCAGGACGAGCTGGCGAACGGTCTTCTTGTGGATGAGGCCGAAGAGGCCCTTGCTGAGGCGCGCCTCGCGCTTCGCCGCATCGAGCTTCGCCGCGGCGTCGGCCGTGTCCTTGGCCTGCGCGCGGATGCTCTCGGCGATGCCCTTCTTGAGCGTCTTCACGCGCGCCGGGATGTCCGCCGCGAGCTTGAGCACGAGCTCGGCCGTCGCCTCGGCGTCGGGCGCGGCACGGTGGCTGCCCTGGAGCTCGATGCCGAAGAATCGAGACAGGTCGCCGAGCTTGTAGTTCTCGGGGCCGGTCGGGTAGCCCTCACGTGCGAGGGCGAGCGTGTCGAGGTACGTTCCCGGATCGAACGTCTTGCCGCCGAGCGCCTCCGAGAGGAAGCCAAGGTCGAAGCCGACGTTGTGGCCGATGAGCACGGCGTCGCCCGCCCACTTGAGCAGCTGCTCGACGGCGTCCTTCGCCACCGGCGCCTTCGCGACGTCCGCGTCCGTGATGCCGTGCATCTGGTTGCCCACGATCGGACGCCCGGGCTTGACGAGCGTCGACCAGCGGTCGGCGATCTTGCCCTTCGAGATCCGGACGCCCGCGACCTCGACGATGTCGGCGAGGGTCGTGTCCATGCCCGTCGTCTCGACGTCGATCACGACCATGTCGCGACCGGCCTCGACGGCGTCCACGAAGGTGAGCACGGATTCGATGCCCGGGTCGAGGTAGCCGAGCTTCTTGGGCTTGCCCACCGCCTCCCGGAGCTGCTCCTGGAGATCGATGAGCGGCTGCAGAGCGCCGTGGGCGAACAGGATCGCCTCGGCCATGACGTCTTCGGGCAGGATCTTCGCGCCGGCCTCGACCATCATGATCGCGTCGCGGGTGCCGGACACGATCAGGTCGAGCTCGGAGTCCTCGAGCTGGCTGTACGTCGGATTGACGACGAAGTGGCCGCCGATCCGGCCCACGCGAACCGCGGCAACGGGGCCGAGGAACGGGATCTCGCTGATCGTCAGGGCGCACGAGGCGGCCAGGGTGCCGATCACGTCGGGATCGTTCTCCTGGTCGGTCGAAAGGACCGTGATGACCAGCTGGACGTCGTCCTTGTAGCCATCGGGAAAGAGCGGGCGGATCGGGCGGTCCGTCAGACGCGCGGCGAGGATCGCCGCCTCCGACGGGCGCGACTCGCGCTTGATGAAGCCGCCCGGGATCTTGCCGGCGGCGTACATCCGCTCCTCGAAGTCGACCGTCAGCGGGAAGAAGTCGAGGCCGGGGCGCGGCTCGGAACGGTTGGCCGTTCCGAGGACCATCGTGTCGCCGAACCGGACGGTGACGGAGCCGCCCGCAAGCAGGGCGATACGGCCGGTCTCAACGGTCAGCGTCCGACCGGCAAACTGGGTCTCGAAGACCTGTGGCACTGGATGCAAATCCTCTCTGCCGTGCAGAGGGACCAACCTGGCGCGGGTCGACCCGGAGCTATCCCGTCAACCCCTGCCCCGTCGGGGCGGGGCGGCCGATCGGGCTAGCGGCGGAGTC
>Ga0299913_10006292_pt1 | contig 10275 bp, 8 predicted proteins | sample RVTome_9_FD_201360 | JGI IMG/M metagenome (GOLD analysis project Ga0299913, IMG submission 201360) | Soil microbial communities from uranium-contaminated site in the Upper Colorado River Basin, Wyoming, United States - RVT155D38 (version 2) ... | reverse complement strand
CCCGACCGCCCAGGTCAGTCCGCCGTCGATCTCGATCGGGCCGCCGCCGCCGACCCATCCGAGCGAACCCAGCGCGTCGATGGACAGCACGCCTCCCACCGTCGGCGCCGCGAAGAAGCCATCGAAGAGCGCGATCGCCCCGTCCACCGCCAGCGCGACCAGCGCGCCGTCCCGTCGCGTACCGCCCGGGACCGGCGCCGACCGGAACGTGCTGGCCGGTCCCAGCGACAGGCGCGCAGCGGCGGTCGCGCGCCTGCTGTGCGCGGTGCGGCGGCCCAGCGTGCTCGCCGATCCGGGGACGGGGCTGCCCCCGGAGGCGACGAGCGCCGCGCGGGCGCGCGCGTCCGCGGCTGACAGCACAGCAACGGCGCAACCCGGCTCGCCGGGCGGGCATGCGTCGGGAACCTGGGCGCGCGCCGCCGACCCCGCCGCGGTCGCGGCGAGCGCCGCGAGCGCGGCCCCGGCGAAACGCCGCCGATCAGACCAGCCGAACACGACCCTCCCCGGACGCCACGTCCCCCAGGACCCAGGCCGTCTCTCCCGCGCCGGTCAGCTCCGTGACGACCGAGTCCGCGCCCGCCGGAGGGACCACCAGGACGAATCCCACGCCCATGTTGAAGGTCCGGAACATCTCCTCTTCCTCCAGCGACGCGAGCCGCGCGACGGCCCGGAACTCGGGCGGCACTTCCCAGGAAGCGAGCCTGACCCGGGCGTCCAGGTGAGCGGGCAGGGCGCGGTCGAGGTTCTCCGGCAGACCGCCGCCGGTGATGTGCGCGAGCGCGTGACAGCGGTCGACGAGCGGCAGCATCGGGCCGACGTAGCTGCGGTGCACGCGCAGGAGCACGTCTGCGACGCTCTCCGCGACGTCGGGGAACGGGTCGTCCACGCCGAGTCCGAGCCGTTCGAAGAGCAGCTTCCGCAGGAGCGAATACCCGTTGGTGTGGAAGCCGTCGCTGGCGAGCCCCACGAGCACGTCGCCCGCGCGCACCCGCTCGCGGCCCGGCCGCCCTTCTTCGGCCGCCTCGCCCACGATGAACCCGGCGAGGTCGTAGTCCCCCTCCGCGTAGAGGTCGGGCATCTCCGCGGTTTCCCCGCCGAGCAGCGCGCAGTCGTGCTCGCGGCACCCTTCCGCGACCCCGCGCACGACCTCCTCCACGACGCCCTCCAGCAATACGCCGGTCGCGATGTAGTCCAGGAAGAACAGCGGCCGGGCCCCTTCCACGAGGATGTCGTCGGCGCAGTGGTTGACGAGGTCGCGGCCGACGGTGTCGTGGCGATCGGCGCGGATGGCGACCTTCAGCTTGGTGCCCACCCCGTCCGCGCTCGCGACCAGCGCGCGACCGGGGGCCGACGGCGCCGCGAACACGCCTCCGAACGACCCGGCGGCGGACAGCACGCGCGGCGTTCGGGTGCTCTCGACCAGCGCCGCGATGCGCGCCTTGGCGCGGCCCGCGGCGTTCCGGTCCACGCCCGCGTCCCGGTACGTCAGCGCGTCGCGGGTCTCAGGCATGGCTGCCGTCGAGTTCGAAGGTGGTCATGGTTCGGAACTCCAGCACGCGCGCGCGGATGTCGGAGGCCGGCAGGTCCAGGAATCGCCGCAGGCCGAATTCCTCCACCGCGAACGACCCCATCACCGAGCCATACACCATGGCCCGCTTCAGGTCGTGCGCGGTCACCGAGCCCCGGTGCGCGAGGTATCCCAGGAACCCCCCCGCGAACGCGTCTCCCGCGCCGGTCGGATCGAACACGTCCTCGAGCGGGAAACCGGGCACGAAGAAGGTCGCGTCGGGGCCGAACAGTATCGCGCCGTGCTCGCCCTTCTTGATCACGACGAGGTCGGGGCCGCGGTCACGGATCCAGCGGGCCGCGCGCACGAGGTTGTGGTCCCCGGACAGCTCGCGCGCCTCGGCGTCGTTGACGAGCAGAACGTCGACGTGCGCCAGCAGCCGAACCAGCGCGTCGGGGGTGCGCTCGATCCAGTAGTTCATCGTGTCGCACGCGACGAGCTTCGGGGCGCGCACCTGCTCCAGCACCCTGAGCTGGAGGGTCGGGTCGATGTTGCCCAGGAATATCCACTCGGCGTCGCGAAACCGTTCCGGGATCACGGGGTCGAAGTCGGCGAAGACGCCCAGCCGCGTCTCCAGGGTTTCGCGGCTGTTCAGGTCGTATGCGTAGCGTCCGGCCCAGAAGAAGCTCTGTCCGGGCTTGCGTTCGATGCCCTCGAGGTCGACCCCGCGCGCCCGCAGGAAGTCCAGCCGCCCCAGGTCGTAGTCGTCGCCCACGACCGCGACGATGCCGACCGGAGCCAGCAGCGACGCGGCGGCGGCGAAGTAGTTCGCGGATCCGCCCAGCGCGTCGTCCACCTTGCCGAAGGGGGTTTCGATGGCATCGATCGCCACGCTGCCGACGACCAGGACCGGCGCGCTCACGCCTCGGCCCTGTCCATGCGGGACGGCGCTTCCAGGCCGAGCAGCCCGAGGCCGTTGCGGAGCACGATCCGGACGCCCCGGGCCAGCGCCAGACGGGCCCCGCGCAGCTCGGCGTCCTCGACCAGAACCGCCAGCTCGGGTCGGCGGCTGGGATTGCCGGCGTGATACCATGAATTCACCAGTCCGGCCGTCCCCTCGAGGTATTCGCACACCAGGTGCGGCCCGCGGGCCTGGGCGGCACGCTCGACCACCTCGGGGAACTCCGCGAGGCGCTGGATCAGCTCGATCTCCGCATCTTCGGTGAGGAGCGCGAGGTCCGCGCCGTCGCCCGCCGTCCGGGGTTCCACGCCGGCCTTCCGGAAGACGCTCATCATGCGCGCGTGCGCGTACTTGACCTTGTACACGGGGTTTTTCTCGGATGCGTCCATGGCGAGGCCCAGGTCGAACGTCATCTGGGTGTCCGGGCGGCGCATCAGGAAGAAGTACCGCGCGACGTCTCTGCCGGTCTCCTCGATGAGATCCCGCAGCGTGACGATGTCCCCCGCGCGCTTGCTGAGCTTGACTTCCTCGCCGTCGCGCACGAGGCGGACCATCTGGACGATCTCCACGTCCAGCATGCCGGGGTGTCCGAGCGCCGAGAGCGCCGCCTGCATGCGCGGGACGTAGCCGTGATGATCGGCTCCCCAGATGTTGACGAGCCGATCGAACCCGCGCTCGACCTTGTCGCGGTGGTAGGCGATGTCCGGCAGGAAATAGGTGTACGAACCATCGCTCTTCACGAGCACGCGGTCCTTGTCATCGCCGTGCGCGGAGGTCCGGAGCCAGATGGCGCCACCTTCCTCGAACGTCAGGCCGCGCCGGGCCAGGTCCGCCAGGGTGGCCGGAATGCGATCCCCCTCGTACACGCGCGACTCCGGGAAGAACTCGTCGAACTCCACGCCGAACGCCGCGAGATCGCGCTTCTGCATGTCGAGCAAGCGTTTCGTCGCCTCGTCCGCGACGAAGCGGGCGCGTTCGCTCGGATCCATCGACGCCAACCGCTCTCCGAAGGCCTCGTCCAGCTCGCGCGCGAGGTCGACGACGTACTCGCCGCGGTACCCGCCGTCCGGAAGCGCCGCGTGCTCACCGTGCAACTGGCGCAGGCGGGCGTCCACGGACTCGCCGAGGCGGTCGATCTGGACGCCGGCGTCGTTGATGTAGAACTCGCGCTGTACGTCGTGCCCGGTCCACTCGAGCAAACTGGCCAGCGCGTCGCCGAACGCCGCCCCCCGGCCGTGCGCGACGTGGAGCGGACCCGTCGGGTTCGCCGAGACGAACTCCACCTGCACCTTCTCGCCCGCCCCGACATCGCCGTGCCCGTAGGCGGCGTCCGCGTTCAGGATGGCGCTCAGCCGATCCTGGATCACGTCGGGCGCGAGGCGGAAATTCAGGAACCCGGGGCCGGCGATCTCGGCCTCCACGACGCCCGCGGCGCTCGCATCCAGCCGCTCCAGCACCGCGCCGGCGATCTCCCGGGGAGGCCGCCCCAGCTGGCCGGCGAGGACGAGCGCCAGGTTAGAGGCGATGTCGCCGTGATCGGGATTGCGCGGCCGCTCGAGCTTCGCGTCTCCGGGATCCCCGCCGAGCGAACGGGCGATCTCGGCGAGCTGGCGCGCGAGGGCCTCGGTCATGTCTCGCCGGGTCCTCTGGAGCTGGAAGCGCCGTCGCCTTTGGATTTCGGCCCGCCCTTCGCGTCTCCCTGTCCGCCCTTCGCGTCTCCCTTCCCGGCCGCCGCTTCGCCCTTGGCACGCCCCTCTTCGCCCTTCCCTCCCACGCCGGACCCCCCGTCCGACGCCTTCGAGCCGGACTCACCCGACTCGCTGGCCGCGGCCTTCTTGTAGGACTCCGACCTGTAGTCGGTGATGTAGAATCCCGAGCCCTTGAAGAGCAGCCCAGCGCCCCCGGAAAGGCGCCGCTCGCCGGCCTTGCCGCATACCGGGCAAGTCGCCTCCGGCGGGTCGCTCATCTTCTGGAACGCCTCGAACTCGTGCCCCTCGGGGCATCGGTACTCGTAGGTCGGCATGGCCTCGTAACGTTGCGTGTCTGCCGGCTAACCGGCCGGACGGTAGACCCCCCAGACCGCCCGGAGTTCGTCGCTGATCTCGCCCACCGTGGCGCGCGCCTTGACCGCGGCGATGATCGGCGGCATGAGGTTGACGTGGCTGGCCGCCGCGGCGCGTACGGCCGCGAGCGTCCCCGCCACTTCCGCCGCGTCGCGCGCGCGCTTGCGCTCCGCGAGACGCTCCCGCTGGCGCCCTTCGAGGGACGCGAAGTCGGGGGCTGCCACGCGCGATGAACCCTCTTCCTCCACGAACGCGTTCACGCCGACGACCACCCGCTCGCCCGCCTCGACCGCGAGCTGGTGCTCGTACGCCGAGCGCTCGATCTCCTGCTGGAAGAAGGCGATGGCGCGCGCCGCACCACCCATCTCCTCCACCCGCGCCAGGTACGCCCGTGCGCGCCGCTCCAGCTCGGAGGTCAACGCCTCCACGTAGTAACTGCCGCCGAGCGGGTCGACGGTGTCCGCGACGCCGGACTCGTGCGCGAGGACCTGCTGGGTGCGCACCGCCAGCGTCGCCGAGTCCTCGGTGGGCAGCGCGAGCGCCTCGTCGTAGGCGTTCGTATGCAGCGACTGGGTCCCCCCGAGGACCGCGGCCAGCGCCTGAACCGTGACCCGCACGACGTTGACGAGCGGTTGCTGCGCCTGCAGTGTCACGCCGCCCGTCTGGGTGTGGAAGCGAAGCCGGGCCGCGAGATCGCTGCCGCCGTAACGCTCGCGCACGAGTCGCGCCCACAGCCGGCGCGCCGCGCGGAACTTGGCGACTTCCTCGAACAGGTCGTTGTGCGCCGCGAAGAAGAACGAGAGGCGCGCGCCGAACTCCTCGATGTCCAGGCCAGCCGCCACCGCGCGGTCGGCGTATTCCAGAGCGTTCGCGAAGGTGAACGCGATCTCCTGGGCCGCGGTCGCGCCCGCTTCGCGGATGTGGTAGCCGCTGATCGAGATGGTATTCCAGCGCGGCACTTCCTCCCCGCAGAAGGCGAACACGTCGGTGATCAGCCGGAGAGCGGGTTCGACCGGGAAGATGTAGGTGCCGCGGGCGATGTACTCCTTGAGGATGTCGTTCTGGATCGTTCCCGACAGCCGGTCGCGGGGAACGCCCGTCTCGTCGGCGAGGGCGATGTAGAGGGCCAGCAGGATGGGCGCCGTCGCGTTGATGGTCATCGAGGTCGACACGCGGTCCAGCGAAATGCCCTCGAACAGCGTACGCACGTCGTCCAGGTCGTCGATCGCGACGCCTACGCGTCCTACCTCACCCGCGGCCATCGCGTGATCGGAGTCGTACCCCATCTGCGTCGGCAGGTCGAACGCGACGCTGAGCCCGGTAGTGCCCTGGTCCAGCAGGTACCGATACCGTTCGTTGGTCTCCTCCGCCGTTCCGAAACCGGCGTACTGGCGCATCGTCCACAGGCGGCCGCGATACATCGTCGCCTGGACTCCGCGGGTGTAGGGCCATTCGCCGGGGTGACCGGGCGCGTCCGCGGCGTCCAGATCCTCCTCGGTGTACAGCGTGTCCACCGGCACGCCGCCGGGCGTGGCGAAGGCGTCTCGGCGCTCGGGAGCGCGCGCGCGTGCGTCCTTCAGCGTGCCCCCTTCCCGACGCCGGCGACCGCCCTCCCCGGTCACTCGCCCGCCTGCCCGAGCTCCACCAGCACCGCGCCGCGCTCGACCGCCGCGCCGGGTTGCACGAGGACCCGTTCCACCACCCCGCGGGCCTGGCTTCGGAGCTCGTTCTGCATCTTCATCGCCTCCATCACGACCACGGCCTGCCCGGCCTCCACGACTTGCCCCTCGGATACGTGGACGGCGAGGACCAGGCCCGGCATCGGCGCCTTGAGGGGCTCGGGCCCCTTCCGCGCCGATCCCGCGCCGGTCATGGCGCGGATGGCGAGCGTGCGCTCGTCGACGACCTCGGCGTCGACCGTGGATGCGCCCGACAGGGTCAGCCGCCATGTCCCGGCTCTCTCGCCCGGCTCCGCGACCACCGTCCACGATGCGCCGTCCAGCACCAGGTGCCGGACCGGGCTGGCGGGGGACGAGGCGAGGTCCACCTCCAGAACGCGTCCATCGACGGTCACCTCATCGACGCCGACGTCGACCACGAACGTGCGGTCACGAACGGTTACGTGATAGCGCATAGCTCCACCACGGTTTCCACGTGCGCCGTCTGGGGGAAGAGGTCGAAGGCGCGCGCCGATGTCGCCCGGAAGCGCGCCCCCAGGCGTGCCATGTCCCGGCCCAGCGTGGCGGGGTCGCAACTCGCGTACACGAGGCGCGCGGGCGGCCGCTCGAGCAGGACTTCCGCTACCCTGGCGGAGATGCCGGCGCGAGGCGGGTTCAGGACGACCACGTCGGCGGGCAGGAGGCGGGCGAGCAGCGCCTCCACGTCACCCTCCCGGAAGTCCACCCGCGGCGCCAGGCGCCGGCCGCGCCGCACCGCTTCCGGCTCGCGCTCGATGGCCGCGACATCGGCGCCCTCGGCCGCCGCGGAGCGCGCGTATACGCCGTCGCCCGCGTACGCATCTACGACCCGCAGCCCGGGCCCGGCGCGCACCACGTCGCGCACGTGGCGCCCGAGCAGCTCCGCCGCTTCCCGGTTGACCTGCGAAAACGCGTTTGCGCCCTCGAACGCGTCGGGATCCTCGCGCTCGCCCCCCCCGGCCGGCGGACTGGCTGCGCGCGCGGCGACCCTGACCGCGCGATCGGTGCCCCGGCGTCGATGCCATATGGCCGTGAGCGCCGGAACCGCCTCGAGCAACGCCTCGGCGTCGCCGCCGCTGGAGCCGCCCCTCACCACGAGAACGACGCGCTCCGCGCCGGCGTCGCGCAGCGTCAGGCGCAGCTCCTTCCCCGCAGGAAGGAGGCGGGCCCCGCCGCCCCAGGCGGAGCGGAGCGAATCCCACGCGGACGCGATGGACGCGTACGGGAGGAGGCAGCGCCCATCGACGTCCAGCACCCGGCCGCGCGCGCTCCGCGCGTAGAGGCCCGCGACGATGCGTCCGCCCGGCAGGCGCCGCAGCGTGAACGTGATGCGGCTCCGGTACCGCCACTCGAGCGGCGAGGCGACGACGTCCGGCGCGCCGGCGTCCCAACCGCCGAGCCTGCGCAGCGCGTCCGCGACGATCCCGCCCTTGGCGGAGCGCTGGGCTTCGTACTCGACGTGCTGCAGCGCGCAGCCCCCGCAGCGGTCGTAGTAGGGACAGGGCGCCCGCCTCCTGTCCCGGCCTGGCTCCAGGACGCGCACGATGCGTCCCTCCGTCCAGGACCCTCGGTCGCGCGAGACCTCGATCTCGAGGAGATCTCCCGGAGCGCCTCGTGGGATGAAGCAGGCGCGCCCATCCGAGGTGCGCGCCAGCGCCCGTCCTCCGGCGGCGATACTCTCCGCACGCACGGTCTCGGTGGCCAGCGTGCCGGTCAGCGCCATCCCGCCTCCCGCCAGCGGGACCGCGGGCTCGCCTGGTCCGGCACCCGGCCCGCCTCCGCGCGCCGGCGCCGGTCGTGTTCGAGGAGCGTCGCGGCAACCGCCGCCGCCAGCAGCCGCGCCTCGGGCAACGCCCCGCTCGCGAGGCCCTCTCCCCTGCGGTCGAAGAACCCGATGTCCAGCTCTCCGGCCCGGAACTCCGCATCGTCCATCAGCGCCGCGTGGAAAACCGCGCTGGTATCCACTCCGACGATGCGAAGCTCCCGCAGCGCCCGCCGCATGCGCTCGATCGCCGCCTCACGCGTCGCGCCGTGCGTGATCAGTTTGCCCAGCAGCGGGTCGTAATGGAGCGTGATTTCCTGGCCGCGCGACACGCCACCGTCCCAGCGCACGCCGGGCCCCCCGGGGACCTCCAGGTGGGTGATCCGACCGGTGGACGGCAGGAAGCCCCGGAGCGGATCCTCGCTGGTGATCCGACACTCCAGCGCGTGGCCCGCGAGCTCCACGTCGTCCTGCGCGAACGGGAGGGCTTCGCCGCCGGCGATGCGCAACTGCCAGTGCACGAGGTCCAGACCGCTCACGAGCTCGGTGACCGGGTGCTCGACCTGCAGCCGCGTGTTCATTTCCAGGAAGTAGAACGCCCCGTCGGTCCACAGGAACTCGACCGTCCCGGCGTTCTCGTACCCGACCGCCCGCGCCGCCGACACGGCCGCGGCTCCCATGGCATCGCGCTGCTCGACCGTCAGCACGCACGAGGGCGCCTCCTCGACCAGCTTCTGGTGCCGCCGCTGGATCGAGCATTCCCGCTCGCCCAGGTGCAGCACCGCGCCGTGCCCGTCCGCCAGGATCTGGATCTCGATGTGGCGCGGACCCTCGAGGAAGCGCTCCAGATAGATTCGCCCATCGCCGAACGCCGCTTCCGCCTCCGCCGAGGCCGCGCGCAGCGCGCTCTCCATCCCGGATTCGTCGCGCACAACGCGCATGCCCTTGCCCCCACCTCCCGCTGCGGCCTTCAGGATGACCGGGTAGCCGACCTCCTCGGCGGCGGCCCGCGCGTCCGCGCTGCCGGCGAACGCCTCGTCGGTCCCCGGGACCACCGGCACCCCGGCCGCGCGCATCCGGCGGCGCGCGGCGGTCTTGTCGCCCATCGCGGCGATCGCTTCGGCTGGGGGGCCGATGAAGGCCAGGCCGGCCCGCCGGACCGCGGCCGCGAAGTCCGCGTTCTCCGCGAGGAAGCCGTACCCGGGGTGGATCGCGTCGCAGCCGGTCGCGCACGCGGCGGCCAGGATCGCGTCGGAGCGGAGGTAGCTGGCCGCGGCCGGCGCGGGTCCCAGGCGCACGGCCTCGCTCGCCGCGAGCACGTGCGGCGCCGAGCGGTCGGCGTCCGAATAGACGGCCACGGAGCGCATGCCGAGTTCGGCGCACGCGCGCACCACGCGCAGGGCGATCTCCCCTCGATTGGCGACGAGGACCTTGCTCAACACGTGAAGTACACAGCCCCAAGATGTTTCAAGGAAGTAATTAAGAGTCCCGGCATCACAGCGGAATGTTCCCGTGCTTCCGCGCCGGATTCGTGTCCCGCTTCTGCCGCAGCGTATCGAGCGCGTTGATCAGCCGCGGGCGTGTCTGCCGCGGGTCGATCACGTCGTCCACGTATCCCCGCGCCGCCGCTATGTAGGGGTGCGCGAAACGCTCCCGATACTCCGCTTCGCGCGCCGCGGCCGCCGCGGCGGAGTCCTCAGCTTCCGCGATCTCGCGCCGGAAGAGGACCTCCACGGCTCCCTTCGGGCCCATGACAGCGATCTCCGCGGTCGGCCACGCGATGTTCACGTCGCCCCGGATGTGCTTCGAGTTCATCACGTCGTACGCCCCGCCGTACGCCTTGCGCGTGATCACCGTCACGCGGGGGACGGTGGCCTCGCAGAAGGCGTAGAGGAGCTTCGCGCCGTGGCGGATGATGCCCCCGTGCTCCTGCTCCACACCCGGCAGGAAGCCGGGCACGTCCTCGAAGACCACCAGCGGGATATTGAAGGCGTCGCAGAAGCGGACGAAGCGCGCGCCCTTGACCGCGCTGTCGATGTCCAGGACGCCCGCGAGCACGGCTGGCTGATTCGCGACGACGCCGACGCTCCGCCCCCCCAGGTGGGCGAAGCCGACTACGAGGTTGCCTGCGAAATCGGCGTGCACTTCGTAGAAGCGGGCGTCATCGACCACGCGCGAGATGATGTCGTGGATGTCATAGGGACGCGACGGGTCGTCGGGGACGATGTCGAGCAGGGCCTCGTCCGTGCGGTCGTGCGGATCTCCGCTCTCGCGCCGCGGCGGGT
>Ga0299913_10006291_pt1 | contig 10275 bp, 9 predicted proteins | sample RVTome_9_FD_201360 | JGI IMG/M metagenome (GOLD analysis project Ga0299913, IMG submission 201360) | Soil microbial communities from uranium-contaminated site in the Upper Colorado River Basin, Wyoming, United States - RVT155D38 (version 2) ... | reverse complement strand
AGCTCGGGCTCCAGTTCTCGCGGCCGCTGCTGCGCGAGATGAACCGGTTCGGGATCCCGCTCGTCCCCGCGGCGCTGGCGCTGATCGCCGTCAACTTCAGCGACCGCTTCTTCCTCGTCCACCTGGCCAGCCTCGAGGAGGTCGGCCTGTACGAGATCGGCGTCCGGATCGCCTCGGCGATGGTGCTGCTCCTGACCGCCTTCCGGATGGCCTGGCCCGCGTTCGCGTACTCGATCGAGGACGACGGCGAGGCGAAGCGCACCTACGCGTACGTCCTCACGTACCTCGTCGTGGTCGCGTCGTGGCTCGCGCTCGCCCTCGGCCTCCTCGCCCCCTGGCTCGTGCGACTCCTCACCCAGCCGGAGTTCTACGCCGGCGAGCGCGTGGTCGCGCCGCTCGCGTTCGGTGGGATGGCCTTCGCCGCGTACCTCGTGATGGTGATCGGCGTCGGCCGCGCGAAGCGGACGCGGTTCAACTGGCTGATCACCGGGCTCGCCGCGGTGGTCAACGTCGCGCTGAACCTGATCCTGATCCCGCCCTACGGGATGATGGGCGCCGCCGTCGCGACCGTCGCCGCCTACGGCGTGATGTTCCTCGCGATGACGTGGTACGCGCAGCGCGTCTTCCCGGTGCCGTACCAGTGGCGCCGCGTCCTCACCGCCGCGGGGGCGGCCGTCGCGCTCCTGCTCGCGGGGAAGGCGCTCGGCGGCCTCGGCGCTGCGCTCGGGTTGACGCTCGCCTATCCGGTCGTGCTGCTCCTGCTCGGCTTCTACCTGCCGGAGGAGAGGGACCGGCTCACCGTTCGCGCACGGTCTGCCAGGAGTCCCAGGTGATCTTCAGGATCACCAGCGTGATCGCGAGCCCGATCAGTGGGTCGCCGACCTGGAAGCCGAGCGCGACGACGATGGCGCTCGCCACGACTCCGAGCGAGACGAAGCCGTCGACGCGGGCGTGGTTGCCGTCCGCGATCAGCGCGGGGCTCGAGAGCCGGCGCCCTGCACGTAGTCGTACCTGAGCCGCGATCTCGTTCCCGACGAAGCCGAGGGCGCCCGCGGCGGCGACGACCCAGAGGTAGGAGAGGTCCTCGGGGTGCAGCAGCCGGTCGATCGACTGCCAGAGCGCGCCGCACGCCGAGATGAAGATCGCGAGCACGACGGCGAACCCCGCGAGCTTCTCGCCGCGCGCCGAGCGGAGGAAGAAGGCGATCCCGAGCGGGATCGCGGTGAGCGCGTCGCCGACGTTGTGGATCAGGTCGGCGAGCAGGGCGACGCTGTCGGTGACGACGAAGAGCACGGCCTGCACCGCGGCCGTCGCGCCGAGGATGCCGAGGCTGAGCGCCACGGCGCGGAGCCCCGACCGCGAGCGGACGATCGACGGGTCGACCAGGCCGTGCGAGTGCCCGTGGCCGTGCGGATGCGAGTGCCCCACCTCGGGGCGAGCCTAATCGGCTCAGCGCGCGAGCGCGTCGGCGGCGAGCTCGCGCCCGGCCTGCGTCAGCTCCAGCTGCTGCCCGGTCGTCCGCACGAGCCCGCGCCGCTCCGCGAGTCTGACGATCCGCTGCGCGAAGTCGGGCGCCCAGCGCAGGTGCCGGTCGAGGTGCTCGATCCGGCTTTCCTCGGCCGCCTCCGGCTTGCCCTCGTGGTTGGCGAGGTGGATCGTCAGCATCGTCTGGGCGAACTCGAGCTTCTGGCGGGCGCGCCGGCGGACGGCCGCGAGCAGGCCCCGCCCGGGCGCGAACAGCCAGGCGAGCCCGAACGCGACGCCGGTCATCGTCGCCATCGCGCCGGCGATCGAGGCGTCGAGCGCGAAGGCGAGCCAGTAGCCCGCGAGCGCAGAGCCCGCCCCGATCCCGGCCGCGAGCAACAGCAGCCGGACCAGGCTGTCGGTGAGCAGGTACGCCGCCGCGGGGGGCGCGATCATCAGCGCGACGACGAGGATCGAGCCGACCGCGTCGAACGCGCCCACCGCGGTCAGCGAGACGAGGCTCATCAACGCGTACTGCACCGCCGCGGGCGCGAAGCCGAGCGCGATCGCGAACGCGGAGTCGAACGTCGACAGCTTGAGCTCCTTCCAGAAGATCGCGATCGCCGCGACATTGATCGCGAGGATCACGCTCATCACCACGAGCGCGGTCGGTCCCCAGTCCCAGCCCCAGAACTCGAGGCGGTCAAAGGGCGCGAACGCGAGCTCGCCCAGCAGCACGGCGTCGATGTCGAGGTGGACGCCGTCCGCGTAGCGCGCGATCAGGATCACGCCGATCGAGAAGAGCGCGGGGAAGACGAGACCGATCGCCGCGTCCTCGCGCACGAGCCCGGTGTGCTGGAGAAGCTGGACGAGGACGACGGTGGCGAGGCCGACCAGGGCGGCGCCGGCGAGCAGCAGCGGCGAGTTCACGTTCCCGACCACGAAGAAGCCGAGCACGATCCCGAGCAGGATCGAGTGGCTGATCGCGTCGCTGACGAGCGCCAGCCGCCGCAGGACGAGGAAGGTCCCGGGCAGCGCGCACGCCACGGCGACGACGACGGCGATCAGCTGGATCTCGACCTGGCCCGAGGTCACCGCTCCGCCTCCGTCCGTCCCGCCTCGGTGAGCGCCCACTCGTCCTCGTCGAGCCGCTGCACGTGACCGCGGCGCTCGAGCACCTGCAGCGACGGGAGCGCGCCGCCCGACATCACCGAGAGCACCGCCGCAGAGTGGCCGCGGTGCGCGTCTGGGTGCTGCTGCTCGAGCGCGAGCAGGTCGGCGAGCACCGCGGCGACGCGCAGCCGGCGCCTGTCACGGCGGCCGCGGAGCGCGCGCCAGACCAGGCCGCGCCGCCCGGCCCCGAGCAGAGAGACGATGACGATCGCCGTCGCGCAGAGCACGATCGTAGGCCCAGTGGGCAGCCGCGCCGCCTCCGACGAGAGCACCGACCCGGAGACCCCGGCCAGGGCGCCGAACGCCGCAGCGAGCGCCACCACGAGCCCGAGCCGATCGGTCCACTGCCGCGCCGCGGCTGCGGGTGCGATCACCATCGCCGCCATCAGCACGACGCCGACGGTCTGGAGCCCGATCACGATCGCGACGACGAGCAGCGAGGTCAGGAGCACGTCGAGCGCCCGCATCGGGAAGCCGAGGCTCGCGCCGTAGTCGGGGTCGAACGCGAGCAGCTTCAGCTCCTTCCAGACGAGCAGCATCGCCGCGAGCGCGATCCCACCAAGGACCGCCATCGTGACGAGGTCACGCTGGAGCAGGCCGGCCGCCTGGCCGAAGAGGAAGCGGTCGAGCCCGGCCTGGCTCGCGTCGGGCCGCCGCTGGATGAACGTGAGCAGCACGAGCCCGAAGCCGAAGAAGACGGAGAGGACGATCCCGAGCGCGCTGTCGTACTTGATCCGGGTCGTGCGCGTCACGGCCATCACGAGCAGCGTGCCGAGAAAGCCCGCCAGCGCTGCGCCCGCGACGAGCACGAGCGGGGCCTTGCTCCCCGTGAGCAGGAATGCGATCGCGACGCCCGGCAGCGCCGCGTGCGAGATCGCGTCGCCGAGCAGGCTCTGGCGCCGCAGGACGGCGAACGTGCCGAGCGCGCCGCTCGTGATCCCGAGCGCCGCCGAGCCGAGCGCGACCGTGCGCAGCGTGTAGTCGTCGAAGAGGTCAAGCACCGTTGCGACCGAACAGGGCCGCGCGGCCGCCGTAGGTGAGCCGCAGGTTCTCCTCGGTGAAGACCTCGCCCACCGGGCCGCTCCCGATCCGGCGCACGTTGAGCAGCGTCACCTGGTCGAAGTACTCCTGCACCGTCTGGAGGTCGTGATGCACCGCGACGACGGTCTTGCCGCGCGTGCGGAGCTCGCGGAGGAGCTCGACGATCGCGCGCTCCGTCGTCGCGTCGACGCCCTGGAACGGCTCGTCCATGAAGTACACGTCCGCATGCTGGACGAGCGCGCGGGCGAGGAAGACGCGCTGCTGCTGCCCGCCCGAGAGCTGGCTGATCTGGCGCCCGGCGAGCTCGGACATGCCGACCTGCTCGAGCGCCTCGCGCGCGGCGGCCCGGTCCTCGCCGCCGGGCCGGCGCACCCAGCCGAGCCGGCCGTAGCGCCCCATCAGGACGACGTCGAGCACGTTCGTCGGGAAGTCCCAGTCGACACTGCCGCGCTGCGGCACGTAGGCGACGCGGCGCCGTTGCTCCTCGTAGGGCTTGCCGTGGACGAGCGCCTGCCCGGCGGCCGGCTTCACCATCCCGAGGATCGCCCGGATCAGCGTCGTCTTGCCGGCGCCGTTCGGGCCGACGATCGCCATCAGCGTGCCCTGGGGCACCTCGAGGTCGACGTCCCAGAGGACGGGCTTCTCGCCGTAGGCGACAGTGAGGTCGGTGACCTCGATTGCAGCTTCGCTCATCCGCGCAGTCCCTCCACGATCGTGTCGATGTTGTGCCGGACCATGCCGACGTAGGTGCCCTCGGGGGTGCCCGGGTCTCCCATCGCGTCGGAGAAGAGCGAGCCGCCGATCTCGACGTCGAAGCCGCGCGCCTGCACCGCCTCACGCACCGCCTGGATCGTGCGCGGCGAGACGGACGACTCGACGAAGATCGCCGGGATCCGGCGCTCGGCGATGAAGCGGGCGAGCCCCTGCACGTCGCCGGCGCCCGCCTCCGCCGCGGTCGAGATCCCCTGCAGGCCGCGCACCTCGAACCCGTACGCCTCGCCGAAATAGTTGAACGCGTCGTGGGCCGTGATGATCACCCGCCGCCGTTCCGGGATCAGGCTCGCCTGCTCGCGGACGTACGCGTCGAGCCGCTCCAGCTCGACGAGGTAGGCGGCGGCGTTGCGCCGGTAGAGAGCGGCGCTGCCGGGGTCGAGCTCGGAGAGCGTGTCGCGGATCTGCTCGACCGCGAGCATCCACAGGCCTACGTCGAACCAGACGTGCGGGTCGTACTGGCCGGCGAAGGCCGGCGGCGACTGCAGCCGGTTCCGCGGGATGGCGTCCGTGACGGCGCTGGTCGCACGCCGCTCGCCGATCCGCTCCAGCACGTCGGCCATCTTCGCCTCGAGGTGAAGGCCGTTGTAGAAGATCACGTCGGCGCGCTCGAGCCGGCGGAGGTCGCCCTCGCTCGCCTTGTAGAGGTGCGGGTCGATCCCCGGCCCCATCAGCCCCTCGACGGCGACCCGGTCGCCGCCGACCTGCTCGACCGCGTCGCTGATCATCCCGATCGTGGCGACCACGTCGATCGCCTCTCCCTCCAGGACGCGGGCGCTCGGGGGCTGGACCGGCCCGCAGCCGGCGAGCGCAAGCAGGAGCAGTGCGAGCAGGAGCTTGGGCATGTCGGGTCGGATCAGCCTGCGAGCAGGCCGGTCGCGTACATGATCGCGATTCCGGAGAGAAACCCGCCGACGGCATACGCCGAGCGGAGCCCGGCCGGGTCGCGGCGGCCGACATAGCGGACGACCTCGGCCACGACCTCGAAGGCGGCGCCGGCGGCCGCGCCGAAGAAGAGCGCGGCCAGGACGTCGTTCGCGACGAACCCGCCCAGCCACGCGCCGAGGATGGTCGGGACACCGGCGATCGCGACGAGCGCCGCCAGCCTCGCCTTCGAGAGCGAGACGCCCCCGTCCGCGGCGGGAGCCGCGATCCCGAGCCCCTCGGTGACGTTGTGGACCATGAAGCCGACGATCAGGAACGAGCCGAGCGTCAGCTGGCCGAACGCGAACGAGGTGCCGATCGCGAGCCCCTCGCCGAAGTTGTGCAGGCCGATCCCGATCGCGACGAGCAGCGCCAGCGCGGCGCCCCCGAGGGCTCCGCCGGACGCTCCCGAGAACCGTCCCGAGATGAACGTCATCGTCAGGAAGCTCGCGGCGAGGCCGAGCAACACGAGGCCGGGACCGCCGAACGCGCCGGGCACGACGGCCTGAAACTCGAAGGCCTCGAAGAGCGCCTCGACGCCGAGGAACGCGAGCAGGCCTGCCGTTAGCGCCATGAAGGCCGTCAGCCAGCGCTGCTCGACACGACGGAGCGACGGCAGCCAGAGCAGCCCGAGCGCGACGGGAAGCACGCCGACGAGGAGGCCGATGATCCCGTAGCCGAGGAACGCGGCAGCGGTCACGCCCGGCGTCTCGACGGCGGCGGGGATCTCCTCGGCGGTCTCGATGCCCGTCGAGCTCGTGACGCCGACGACCATCGGATCGTCCGCGACCCAGTCGAACGGGACCACGATCGTGCTCGAGCGGAGGCGGCCGAGCGTGCCCGGGCCGTCGAGCGTGAAGGGGACGATCGCGTCGTCGACGGTGACCGAGGCGATCGTGAGGTCGTCCTGCTGCGGGTTGGTGACGCGGATCCGGATCTCGCCCGGCTTGAACTCGACGCGGCGGACGTCGAACTCGTCCGCCTGCGGCGGGTTGGTGCCGATCATGCCCGCGAGCGACGCGCCCGAGGCGACGTACCCGCCGACGGCGAGCGCGAGCAGCAGCACCGGGACGAGCGCCCAGAGGCGCCACGAGAGCTCTCCCCGGCGGAGCGCGTTCGCCTCCATCAGTCGACCACGTCGAAGAAGCCCATCCAGCCGAGCTCCGCGAACTCGGACTGGTGCGCGTGGAACATGAACAGCCCCGTGTTGGCGAAGTCGATCTCGATCACGCCGCGCTGGCCCTGGCACTGCATCACCGTGTCCGTGTACTCCCAGTGGTCGCCGGTGCCGGTCGGCTGGTGACGGAAGAAGTCGCCGTGCAGGTGCATCGAGTTGACCAGGTCGAACTCGGTCAGGTTCGCGAGGTAGAGGCGCACGGTCTCGCTGCGGCGGACCCTGATCGGGTAGCGCGCGTAGTAGAAGCTGCGGCCGTTGACCGTATAGAAGTTGTTGCCGCCGTCCCCGTCGGTGTCGTACCCGTTCATCACCATCACGAGCTCGTGCGCCGGCGGCCGGGGCTCCCTGGGATCGATGATGAAGGCGCCGTAGAGGCCCTTGTGGATGTGCTTCTTCAGCGGCGTCGCGTGGCAGTGGTAGAGGTGCATCCCCGCCGGCCGGGCCGGGAACTCGTACGTCAGCTCGTCCCCGGGCGCGACGACCTCGAAGACCCCGTCCATGTTCGCCGGATGGATCCCGTGGAAGTGGATCGTGTGCGGGTGCGAGCCGGCGTTGACGAAGTGGACGCGCAGTAGGTCGTCCTCGGTGGCGCGGATCACGGGCCCTGGGACGGTGCCGTTGTACGTCCACGCCGGGAAGAAGACGCCCGGGGCGATCTCGATCTCCCGGTCGGTCGCGCGCAGCGTGTACTCGCGCACCCGCCCCGGCTCGTGCGTAAGAGCTGGCGGCGGGTAGAGCAGCGCGTCGAGATCGTTTGGGCCGCCGACCGCGGGCGCCGACTCGCCGATCATCGCCGCGTGGCCGTGCGCAGCATGGTCGTTCTCGTGGGTCTGGAGCGTCCGCGAGGCAGCGTCCGCGTTCCCGTCGAAGGCGAGCTTGCCCAGCATCGGAGCCGCGACGAGAGGCGCCGCGCCTGCGAGCAGCCGTCGCCGGGTGAATTTAGGCATGTCTAAACTCTAGCAAGGATTAGCCGTGTCTAAAAGGCAGCTTCCCGGGCTACGGCTTATGGTCCAGGCATGAAGCCGTCGCTGCTGCCGGCCCGCTCGCTCGGCGCGAGGGAGGTCCGCGCGCTCGCGCATCCGCTCCGCCTGCGCATGCTCGAGTCGCTCCTCGACGGCCCCGCGACCGCCTCGATGCTGGCACGCGAGCTGGGCGAGTCGAGCGGGGCGACGAGCTACCACCTGCGCGCGCTCGCCGCCGCGGGGCTGATCGAGGAGGACCTCGACAGGCGCAAGGGCCGGGAGCGCTGGTGGCGGCGCGACCCGAGCCGCGTCGGGCTGATCTCGTCCGCTCCCGCCGAGGACCCCGAGTACGACGCGGCCGTCGCCCAGCTCGAGAGCACGATGATCGGCCGCGACGAGGAGGCGCTCCGGCGCTACGTCCACCAGCGCGGCGAGGGCGAGCACAGCGACGAGTGGCGCGAGACGGCGTTCATCGGCGGCTGGATGGTCTACGCGACGCAGGAGGAGGTCAACGAGCTCTCCGAGTACGTCGTCCGCTGGCTGCGGGCGCGGCGCAAGCCCGAGGAGGAGCGCGAGCCCGGCACGCCGCTCGTCTACGTCACCTACCGCGCGCTGCCCCAGACGCCGACGGCCGAGTAGCGCCGCGGATCTACGCAACGCGAATCCACCACGCCGCCGCCTAGCGGTTCCTGGCGCGCCGCTCGCGGTGCGAGGCCAGGGGCCGCCGCTAGGCGACGATGCGGTAGACCTGGAAGCACTCCGCGTAGTCGCGGTTGACGTTGATCCCGTGCACGCGGGCGAGGTTCCAGATGTATTCCGCATTCGCGTAGCGGCGGTGCTGCTGCGAGGCGTACCGCGCGAGCGCCGCGACCTTGCGCTCGAGGTGGCGCTGCTCGAGCGAAACGTACGCGCCGTAGGCGAAGTCGAAGTTGTTCCACGGGATCTCGTAGCCGAGCACGGTCGTGCGCTTGAAGGCGCGCAGGCCCTCCTGCGCGATCGTCTGGTGGTCCTGGTGCACGTCGTGGTGGGAGGGCTGGAAGACGGCGTCGGGCCGCAGTTCGTCCCAGAGGCCGACGAGCAGCTCGAGGATGTCCTGCCGCCGCTCCGGGAAGGTGCGGACGTCGAAGTCGTGAACGACGAGCTGCTCCTCGGGGATCCCGATCTCGCCGGTCGCCTCCCGGACCTCCCGGGCGAGCGTGTCCGGAGGGAAGCCCTCAGGCAGCGATCGCGTGGCGATCGAGAAGGCGTGGTAGTGAACCTCGACGCCGGCCTCGACCAGGCGCGCCATCGTGCCGCCGCACCCGAACTCGCCGTCGTCGGTGTGCGGCGCGAGGACGAGCACCCGCTTCCACGCTTCGATCACGCGGCCGCCTCCTCTGGCCGGCGGGCCACGGCGAGGGCGACGACGCCGAGCAGCGCCCACATCGTCGGGTCCTCGAAGAGCGCGTTGTAGAAGAGGCTGTGCACGGCGATCGCGCCTAGCGTAAGCCCCGCGGCGAGCGCGGTGCGGCCGGCAGCGGAGGCCCCGCGGGCGCGGAACGCGGCGACGAGCGCGGCCGCCCCGAGCCAGACGAGCACCGCCAGTCCCGGCAGGCCCGTCTCCGCGGCGACCGTCACCGGCGTCGAGTGCGACGCCGCCCTCTTCGGCGCGCGGCCGGGCAGCCCGATGCGCTCGGCATAGGCGCGCTTGAACCCGCCCGTGCCGACGCCCGCGACGGGATGGTCCGCGGCGATCCGGAGCCCGTTCGCGATCAGGCCGGCCCGGTCGCTCGTGACGGCGTTGAGGCCCGCGCGCGACTCCTCGAGCAGCTGGTTGCGGACCTGAGGGGTCGCGAAGCCGACCGAGACGAGCACGACCGCGAGACCCGCGAGCGCAGCCGCGGCGCGCCAGCGCCAGACGAACGCGGCCGCCGCGAGCGTGCCGGCGATCAGCGCCAGGAAGCTGGACTGCGAGAACGAGAAGAGCAGGCCGGCCCACGCCACGACGATCGCCGCGACGGCGCCCGCCAGCAGCCGCTCGCGCAGCCCGAACAGGACGAGGGCGAGCGTGGCGAGGATCGCGACGACGAGGTAGCGGCCGTAGATGGACGGATCCCAGAAGACGGAGTTGACGCGGAAGAACGGGGCATACGCGTTGTCGACGATCAGCTTCGGGTTCCAGAACACCTCCCGCGTGACCCACTGGTAGAGACCGACGCCCGCATACGCGACGGCGGTGACGACCAGCGCGCCGTACACGCCCACGAGCGCACGGCGGCTCCAGGGCAGCCGTGCGACACCGACCGCGAGCAGCCCGAACGGGAGCACGAATGCCGCGAGGAAGATCGCGCCCTCGCGCAGGTCGTCGCTCCAGAGCAGCGCGAGGCCGGACCACGCGACGACGGCCGCAAGCGGGAGCGCGATCGGCCCGAGCTCGCGCGAGCGCTCATCACCGCGCAGCAGCTGCCAGCCGAGCGCGAGCGCGAGCGACGCGATCACGAGGTAGAGCGGCACCAGCAGGTTCGCATCCTCGTCACCGACGTCGACCGGGATCCGCACCGGGATGCAGGCGAGGATCGCGAAGGCGAGGGCCCACGGAAACCTGAGCAGGAGGTACGCCCCCGCGGCAGCGAGGACGGCGCCCCCCGCGGCGGCGACGGCAAGCTCGCCCGCGCGACCGTCCGGCGCGAGATAGAGCCCGAGCCCGGCCGCGCCGAGCGCCCAAGCGCAGAGAGCAGCGATGCGCAGCTCTCGCCGGGGCGCGACGAGCAGCAGCGCGAGGCC
>Ga0299913_10006290_pt1 | contig 10275 bp, 10 predicted proteins | sample RVTome_9_FD_201360 | JGI IMG/M metagenome (GOLD analysis project Ga0299913, IMG submission 201360) | Soil microbial communities from uranium-contaminated site in the Upper Colorado River Basin, Wyoming, United States - RVT155D38 (version 2) ... | reverse complement strand
GTTCTCGTTCAGCAGTGCTGCCCACGCCGACTGCAGGCGCGCGTGATCGGCGTCGAGGAGCCGTGACGCATCGCCTCCGGGAACCCACAGCTCGATTTCCAGCCGGCCACCGCACGCCTCCGTGCAAGGCCGAAGCGCATCCAGCGAATGGGTGCCGATCCGCCCCGCCTCCAGCTCCACGATGACCGAACGCGATGCGTCCGCTCGTGTCGCAAGGTCAGTCTGGCGCCATCCGCGCCGGTGCCGGAGCGCGCGCAGTGTGCGCCCGATGTGGACGTCGCGCATGACGGATCGACTCCCTGCCGTCTAGCGGCGGGGGCGGCGCGGCTCGCCGGTCCGGTGCGACCGACCGGCGAAACACAGGGCACGTGCCTCGCGCCGCTCCCCGCTCGGCGCGAAGGGTGCCATGCGACCGCTTACCAGCCACTTATCGGCGGGTATCCTCGCAACCGTGAAGGTGCACCTCGTCGACGCCACGTTCGAGCTGTTCCGCGCCTACTACTCGCCCGGACGGCCGCTCGCCCATGGGCCGGACGGGCGGCCGGTGAACGCGGTGCGCGGGATCATCGACTCCATGCTCAGCCTCCTCCGCGAGCCGGACGTCAGCCACGTGGCGGCGGCCACCGACTACGTCATCGAGAGCTGGCGCAACGACGTCTTCCCCGGCTACAAGTCGAGCCTCGGCATGGACCCGGCGCTGCTCGCACAGTTCCGCGACGCGGAGCGCGCGCTGCGGGCGCTCGGCATCCTCACCTGGCCGATGGTCGAGGACGAGGCCGACGACGGGCTGGCCGCCGCCGTCGCCCGCTTACGCGACGAGCCGGCGGTCGAGCAGGTCGTGGTGTGCAGCGTCGACAAGGACCTCGCGCAATGCGTCGATGGGCAGCGGGTCGTGCTCCGCGACCGGATGCGGCGGATCACGTATGACGAGCTCGGCGTGATCACCAAGTTCGGCGTGACTCCGGCGAGCATCCCCGACTACCTCGCCCTCGTCGGCGACTCGTCCGACGGGTACCCTGGCCTGCCGGGCTGGGGCTCGAAGAGCGCCGCCGCGGTCCTGCGCCGCTGGATCCACCTCGACGCCATCCCAGAGTCAGCGGCGGACTGGGACGTCCCGGTGCGCGGCGCGGCCACGCTCGCTGCCACGCTGCGCGACCACCGCGCCGAGGCGGCGCTCTACCGGCGCCTGGCCACGCTGAACACGGACGCGGACATTGGTGATGCAACCCTCGACGCTCTCGAATGGCGCGGCGTACCGCGCGACGAGTTCACCGCCCTGTGCGACGAACTTGGATTCGAGGGCGTCGTTGGCCGGGTGCACCGCTGGGCGGGGGCGAGCTGACGAAGCCGGCAAGACCATCGGGCCAGGACCATCGGGGGCGTTCTGGTGCGGATCGGTGGGGTGTACGGTCGGTGGCGATGTTCCTTCGCCTCGCGGTCGCCACGCTGCTCGCCATGGCAGTGGCGGCGGCCGCCCTCCTGCCCGGTCCCAGCCACGCGCCAACGGCCCGTGCCGCGACCTGCTCCGGCTGGACCTCGCATACCGAGCCGCCGGCCACCATCCGGGTGCTGCGCGTCGCCACCGGCGAGGTGCAGACCGTGCGCTTCCGCCGCTACACGAAGAACGTGCTGTCGCGGGAATGGATCCCGTCCTGGACGCAGCGCTCGCTGCGAGCCGGCGCCCTCATCGTCCGCAACTACGCCTGGTACCAGGTCCTCAACTGGCGCGGTGGGGTGAACGAGGCCGGCGAGTGCTACGACGTCCGCGACGACGTCCGCGACCAGGTCTTCGACCCGTCGAAGCCGATCTACCGCACCGTGGCCCGGGCCGTCGACGGGATGTGGGGCAAGCTCCTCCATCGCGACGGCGCCATCTTCCCGACCTACTACGCCGCCGGCGCCATCAACGAGGCATGCGGGACGAACACGACCGGCACGCGCGCATGGCAGTGGGGCACGCAGGCCTGCGGCCTCGCCGGCTTCACCCCCGGCAAGATCCTGCGGACGTATTACTACCCTGGCGTGCGGGTGAAGACCGCGCCCACGCCAACCCCAACGCCAACGCCGTCAGCCACGCCGGACCCGTCGAGCAGCGCCAGCCCGAGTTGACCCGGCACGCTCCTTGCGAGATCGTGTCGGCATGCTGAAGACGTTGCGCTCGGAGCTCGAGGATCTCGCCTGGCTGCTGCGGATGGCCGCCTTCGCTGCCATGGCCGGCGCCGTCTACACCGAGTTGCGCAAGCCGCCGGAGGAGCGGACGTGGCACGGGCGCCTGCTCGGCGTGGTCCCCTACGACTTCCGCCCGCCGACGCCGGCGAAGGTGATCGGCGCGTGGTGGAACCCGAAGAGCGACCGCGTCGTGGGGGAGCCTGCCTTCGGCGTCGGCTGGAGCATCAACGTCGCCGCCCTGGCCGACCGCCTCGGCGCGTCCGGCAACGGCACCGGCCGCCGGCGAGCGCGCACGGGACGGAAGACGAAAGCCGCCGCCTGATCGCCGCATCCACCCGGATGCTCGCCCTGCGCTAGCATCCGGGCACCGTGAGCTGGTTCCCCATCCTCCTCGTCCTGCACATCTCCCTGGCCGTGGCGCTCCTCGCGCCGAGCCTTTTCCTGCCGTTCCTCCTCCGCCGCTCGGGCGGCGCCGTGCTGAGCACCAACCCGCTGGCACGGCTGCTCGTCGCCGTGCAGGGCACCGGTTCGGTGGTCATCGCCGTCGGCCTGGCGGCGACCGGCATCGGCCTCCTCGCCGTCCTCGGCTTCGGCCTCCTCTCGCAGCCGTGGCTGCTCGTGGCGCTCGCGATCTACGCGGCCAACCTGGCCGTGGCGGCCTTCGTCTCGCGGCCGAACCTGCGCCGGTTGCTGCGGATCGGGCGGGAGGGCGACGAGGAAAGCTGGCGACGGCGCGCGCGTCAGCAGCGCTACCTGGCCTACGCCATGGCCGCCGCGACGGGGGTCATCGGCCTGCTCATGATGACGAAGCCCGGCCTGTAGATGCGCGATCCCGGACGGGCACTGGCCCTAGAAGTCAGGGATGGGCAGCGGCCGGCCCATGAGCCAGAACAGGCCCGCGACCATGAGCAGGAGCGCCAGGACGAAGACGGCGAACCAGCGCAGGACTTCCCACATGCTCGGATAACCTCCGCGTTCGGTCGGCAGCTGACCGGTCCCCCGTTGGCCGGCCGATTCTACCCGGCCCGGCAAGCCGGAGGGGGACGAGACCGATGACGCTGTGCCTGCACGACACGCTCCGCGGCGAGGTCGTCCCGTTCGCGCCGATCAGCGCCGGCCCGGTGGGGCTGTACGTTTGCGGCGTCACGCCGTACGACACCGGCCACCTCGGCCACGCCTTCACGTACGTCAGCTTCGACGTCCTGCATCGGTACCTGGAGTACCTGGGCCATGACGTGGTCTACGTCCAGAACCTGACCGATGTCGACGACGACCTCCTGAAGCGTGCCCGAGAGCTCGGGGAGGACTACCTCGCCCTCGGCAACCGGCACGTCACCACCTTCCTCACCGAGATGGCGGCGCTGAACTGGCTGCCGCCGGACCGATATCCCCGCGCCACCGAGCACATCCCCCAGATGCGGGCCATGATCGCGCGCCTGCTCGAGCGCGGGCACGCCTACCGGGCCGAGGGCCACGTCTACTACGACGTCGGCTCGTGGCCGGCGTACGGCGAGCTGTCGCGCCTGCCCCGCGACGCGATGCTGCCAATCGCGAACGAGCGCGGCAACATGCCGGACATGCCAGGCAAACGCGACCCGCTCGACTTCGTCCTCTGGCAGCCATCCGCTCCCGACGAGCCCGCCTGGGATTCCCCCTGGGGCGCGGGTCGCCCGGGCTGGCACATCGAGTGCTCGGCGATGAGCACCGCCTACCTGGGTCCCCGGTTCGAGATCCATGGCGGCGGCGCCGACCTCGCCTTCCCGCACCACGAGTCGGAGATCGCCCAGAGCGAGGGCGCATCCGACGAGCGGCCCTTCGTGCGCTGGTGGATGCACGCCGGCATGCTGCGGTTCGAGGAGGAGAAGATGAGCAAGTCGCTCGGCAACCTCGTCCTCGTCCGGGACCTGCTCGCCTCCTACCCGGGCGACGCGATCCGGCACTACCTGGTCAGCCACCACTACCGCGCCGAGGTGAGGTTCCACGAGGCCGATGTCGAGGCCTCGGCCGTAGCCGTCGCCCGCCTGCGGCGGGCCGCCATGCTCGCCGAGGAGCTTGAGCCGCTGGCGCCGGCGCTCGCCGACCCGGCCGCGCTCCACCCGGTCGTTGCTGACCACCGCGCCCGGTTCCTGGCCGCCATGGACGCTGACCTCAACACGCCCGCGGCATTGCCCGAGCTCCACGCCCTGGCGGCACGGGCCATCGAGACCGACGACCCCCGGCTGCGCGTCGACGCCGGCTGGATGGTCCGCGAGCTCGGGGCCCGGATCCTGGGCCTGCGGTTGGCGACCGTCCCGTCGCTGCGCGGCGCCGAGCCGTCGGAGGCCGTGCCGGCGTGAGCGATCCGCCGGACGACGACGTCATCCCGGTCAGCGTCCGCCTCGGCGAGGTCGTGCCGCCGGAGGATCCGGAGGACTGGACGAAGCCGCTCACCTGGGTCGCTGCGGCGGGCATGATCCTCGCGCCGCTGGTGGCGCTCGCCTGGTTCGCGATCGCTCCGCCGCTGGCCGCCCACCCGGCCGTGGCGGGAACCTGGCTGTTGGCCGCGAGCCTGGCGGCGGGGGCGGTCATCACCGGCGCCACCCAGCAGGGCGTCGTGCGCGCCTGGACGGCGACGATCGCGGCCGCCCTCTTCTCGGCGCTCGTCGTCCTCATCGCGGGCGCCGCTCTCGCCGGGGAGCGCCAGGTGGGAGCGGCCTCGCCGACCCTGGCCCACGCCTTCGGGGCCGGGTTCGCTGGCCTCGCCGGCGCGGTGGCCGCGTCACCGGTTGCGGCCGGCATGGCACGCAGCCCAAGCGGCTGGGTGCGCCAGCTCGTCCCCGGCGCGATCGCCGTCGCCGTCGCCCTGCTGCTCGTCGGGTTCCTGATGGGCACCGCGACCCCGGTGGGGGCTTAGGCTCCCGGATCCCCCTCCGCGGGGGGCTCAACGAGGAGGCAGGCGGCGGCATGGTCAGGACCGGCGCGGCGAAGGGCCGGGTCCTCCACCAGGCAGCGGTCGAAGGCGAGCGGGCAGCGCGGGTGGAAGCGGCAGCCGGACGGGATGCGGGACGGATCCGGCATCTCTCCGGTCAGCACCTGCGGGGCGCGACGCGCCGCCGGGTCGGGCACGGGCACCACGGACCGCAGCGCGCGGGTGTAGGGGTGCTGCGGGTCGGACAGGACCGAGCGCGCGTCGCCCTGCTCCACGATCCGGCCGAGGTACATCACCGCGATCCGGTCCGCGTAGGCGGCCACCGTCGAGAGGTCGTGGGTGATCATCACCACCGCGATGCCGTGGTCGTCGGCGAGGGCCCGGAGCAGGTTCAGGATGTCGGCCCGGATGCTGACGTCGAGCATGCTCACCGGCTCGTCGGCCACGAGCAGCTTCGGCCGCAGGGCGAGCGCCGCGGCGATCGCCACTCGCTGCCGCTGGCCGCCGGAGAGCTCGAACGGCAGCCGGTGGAGGTAAGCCTCCACCGGCGTCATGCCCGCCTCGCCGAGCGCCTCCCGGACGCGGTCGCGCACCTCCGCCTCCGAGCCGAGGACGCGGTGGACGCGCAGCGGCTCGGCCACGACGTCGGCCACCCGCATCCGCGGGTTCAGCGACTCGTACGGGTCCTGGAAGATCATCTGCACGCTGCGGCGCAGACGCGCCAGGTCGCGGCGGCCGAGGTCGGCGATATCCCGCCCGTCGAGCTCGACACGGCCCGCGCTCGGCGGCAGCAGGCCGAGGAGCAGGTTGGCGGTCGTCGTCTTGCCGGACCCCGACTCACCCACGATGGCGAGCATCTGCCCGGCGGCCACCTCGAACGAGACGCCGTCGACCGCGCGGATCGGCGGCGACGGGCGCAGGCGGACGACGTCGAGCAGCGACCGGCGGCCGGGGAAGGCCACCTCCACGTCGCGAACGACGGCGACCGGCTCAGCCACGCGGCGCCTCCGGGAGATGCGGGCCGGAGGGCCGCGCCGCGGCACCTTGCTCGACGAGGAAGCACGACGCCCGGCGGCCGTCGCCGAGGTCGAACGGCGGCGGCACCTCGGCCGGACAGCGCTCGAAGGCGAAGGGACAGCGTGGGTGGAAAGCGCACCCGCTGGGCATGGCATCCAGCCGCGGCGGGCTGCCGGGGATGCCCTGCAGGCGCCGCCCGGGATGGGCGAGGTCCGGGAACGAGGCCAGCAGGCGCTGGGTGTACGGGTGCTGCGGGTCGGCGAACAGCCGCGCGGTGTCCGCCTCCTCGGCGACGCGACCGCCGTACATGACCACCACCCGGTCGCAGGTCTGTGCCACGACGCCGAGGTCGTGGGTGACCAGGATGACGCTCATCCCCATCTCGCGGCCGAGCTCGGCCAGGAGCTCGAGGATCTGGGCCTGGATCATGACGTCGAGCGCGGTGGTCGGTTCGTCGGCCATGACGATGTCCGGCCGGCAGGCGAGCGCGAGGGCGATCATCGCCCGCTGGCGCATGCCGCCCGAGTAGGTGTGCGGGTAATCGCCGTATCGGCGGCGGCCGATGCCCACCCGCTCGAGCATCTCGCCGGCCCGCCGCGCCGCGCCGCGCCGGCCAATGCCCCGCTCATGGACCCGGATCGCCTCGGCCACCTGGTCGCCGACGGGGCGAACCGGGTTCAGCGCGTTCATGGCTCCCTGGAAAACGAGCGACAGGCGCGACCAGCGCACCTCGCGCATCTCGGCCGGGTCGAGCTGGAGGAGGTCGTCGTCGCCGTAGCGCACCGATCCGCTCACGATCCGGCCGCCGGGCGGGAGCAGGCGGAGCAGGCCGAGGATGGTCGTCGTCTTGCCGCAGCCCGACTCCCCCACCAGGCCGAGCGTCTCGCCGCGGCGCAGGTCGAAGCTGACGCCATCCACCGCGCGCAGCGGGCCGGATGGCGAGTCGAACTCGATGGCCAGGTCGCGCACGGCCAGGACGGTCGCCGGGTCACCGGCAGCGCGGCGCGCGAGCGGCGCCGCCGGGGAGCGCGGGATGGCGATGGATCGGTCCTTCTCGAGATGGTGGCGCTTGAGGCGCGGGTTCAGCGCGTCCTCGAGCGCGGTGCCGAGCAGCGTGGTGCCGAGCACCACCCACACGATCGCCAGCCCGGGCGGAATGAGCGCCCACCAGGCCCCGGCCGAGATGGCCCCGCGGTTGAACGCGAAGTTCAGCATCTGTCCCCAGCTGATGACCGTCGGGTCGCCAAGGCCGATGAAGGCCAGCGTCGACTCGGACAGGATGGCGAGGCTGATGACGAGGACGGTGTTCGCGATCATGAGCGGCAGCACCGCCGGGACGACGTGGCGCCGCAGGATGTGCGCGTCACCAGCGCCGATGGCCCGGGCACGCTGGACAAACTTCCGCTCCCGGACGGACAGCGTCTGCGAGCGGACGAGGCGCGCCGTCGTGGCCCAGCCCAGCAGGCCGATGACGAGGATGATGTTGACGAGCGACTGCCCGGCGATGGCCACGATGACGATCTGCAGCGCGATCTCGGGGATGACCAGGAAGAAGTCGGTGATGCTCATGAGACCGATGCCGATGCGCCCCCCGCGATAGCCGGCCACGATCCCGATGAGCCCGCCCACCACGGTCGTGATCGCCGCGGCCGTGAAGCCGACGATGAGCGACACCCGCGCCCCGTAGATGAGCGACGAGAGGACGTCCTTGCCACCGTCATCGGTCCCGAGCGGGTGTGCCCCGCTGGGCGCCTGGAAGATGTCCTGGATGGAGACCCGCACCGGGGCGTAGGGGTCGTAGGGAGCGAGCAGCGGGGCGGCGAGCGCCGTCAGCACGGCGATGATCAGCATCCCGCCGCCGATGAGGCCCATCGGCCGGCGCAGGGCGGCGCGCCAGCGACGGGCGGTGGTGGCCGGTGCGGTGGGCGGCGCGGTGGCCTGGACGACGGCGGTCATGCGTGCGTCACCCGCGGGTCGAGCCAGCCGTACACGATGTCGGCCACGAAGTTCGCGATCACCACCGCCACGGCGATGAGGATGAACGCGCCCTGCAGCACCGGGTAGTCGCGCTGGGAGATGGCCTCCACGGTGAGGTCGCCGATCCCCGGCCAGCTGAAGACCTGCTCGACCTGGATCGCGCCCGACACGGTGAACGCCAGGTTGAGCGCGATGAGGGTGACCATCGGCAGCATCGCGTTGCGCACCGCGTGGTCCCGGATGATGCGGAAGGTGGACAGGCCCTTCGCCTTCGCGGTGAGGATGTAGTCCTCGCTGAACACGTCGAGCACGCTGCTGCGCATGATGAGCATGTACTCGCCGAGCAGGACGAGCGTGAAGGCCAGCGTCGGCATGGCGAGGTGCCGTCCGATATCGAAGAGCTCTTCCCAGAACGAGGCGTACTGCGCGCCGATCGTCGTCTTCCCTGCCGTCGGCAGGTCGAGATAGCTGGAGCCGAAGACGAGGAGCAGGATGGCGAGGAAGAAGGTCGGCAGCGACCAGAGGAAGAGGCTGAAGGTGAGCGAGACGACGTCGAGCGCCGTCCCACGCCGCCAGGCGGCCACCAGGCCCAGCATGGTGCCGAGCAGGATGGAGAGGACCTGGGCCGGGAGGATGAGCCAGATCGTGTTCACCAGCGCCTCGCCCAGGAGATCTGCCACCGGCTCGTCGCGGAAGGCGTAGCTCATGCCGAGGTCGCCGCGCGACAGCGCGCCGAGGTAGGCGAAGTACTGGGAGTCGAACGGGCTGGCGCCGTCCTCGAGGTTGACGAACACCGGCTTGTCGAGCCCGAAACGCTCGGTCAGCGCGATGATCGACTGCGGGCTGAGGCGCGGATCGCGGGCGCCGGCCTTGGCCGGGTCCCCGGGAAGCACCCGGAACAGGAAGAAGTTGAAGCTGATGACCACGAAGACGACGATCAGCGCCCAGGCGGCCTTGCCGAGGAGATAGCGCCCGCGTCCGCTCATCGGGGTCGGGGGATTCCCGGACCGATGGCCGTCAGCGCGGCCATCGGTCCGTCAGTCTGGTTGCCCGGGGCTACTGCGCCGGACGCAGGACGGTGAGCGTCTCCGGCGCGGCGATCCCGAAGGTCGGGTTGTCGTCGAGCCAGCCGGTGAACGTGTCCGTGCGCCACCCCTCGCGAATCTGCGCGTAGTACGGGACGATGTACGGCACGTCGTCGAGCAGCATCTGCTGCATCTGGTGCACGATCGCGATCCGAGCGTCGCGATCCACCTCGGTGCCCTGGTCGGCGTAGAGCTGGTCGTACTCCTCGGAGCAGTAGCCGGTCTCGCTGTAGCCGGTCGGGATCTCGGCGCAGGTCGTGACGCTGAGCAGGAAGCCCGGATCCGGATCGGAGCCCCAGCCCCACAGGATGACGTCGAAGTCGAACGTCGGGCAGCAGATGCTGGTCAGCGTGTCCGAGTCGAGCGCGCCGATCTCGATCCGCACACCGATGGCGTTCCACATGTCGCTGATGAGCTCCGCCTCCCGCGGGGCCGTGTCGATGTCGTCGGGATAGTTGAACCGCAGGGTGAGGTCACCGGTCGGGCAGTCCTGGCCGGACTTGCACTCACGGATCCCGTCTCCGTCGGTATCGGTGTAGCCGGCCTGGTCAAGGAGCGCGTTCGCGCCGGCGACGTCGTAGGCGATATCGGCGTCGGTGCCGATGAAGTACTCGCCCAGGCCTGGCGGCACGAAGCCCACCCCCTGGCTGCCGAGACCGAGGAGCGCGACGTCGATGATCTGCTGCTTCTCCATGGCCATGGCCAGGGCCCGCCGCACCTCGACGTCCTGGAGCGCCGGGTGGCCGGTGCATTCGCCGCCGTCATCGGTCGGGCAGTCCTCGGGGCTGACCATGTTGAACAGGATGTCGCGGATGTCGCCGCCGGCCGCGATGTCGGCGATGTGGGTCTGCACGTTCTCGGCGTTCGAGAGTGAGGCGTAGGCCGTCGGCGGATACTCGCTGATCGCATCGACGTCGCCGTTGAGGAGCGCCTGCACGCGCGCGTCCGAGTTGCGGTACGTCTGGAAGATGACCCCGTCGATGTTCGGGCGGCCGTTCCAGTAGTCCTCGTTTGCCTCGAGCCGGCTGAACTCGCGACGCTGGTACTCCGCCAGCGCGAAGGGTCCGGAGCCGATCATCTCCCGGTTCTGGAACTCGATCGGGTCGCCGGCGTCAGCCC
>Ga0299913_10006289_pt1 | contig 10276 bp, 8 predicted proteins | sample RVTome_9_FD_201360 | JGI IMG/M metagenome (GOLD analysis project Ga0299913, IMG submission 201360) | Soil microbial communities from uranium-contaminated site in the Upper Colorado River Basin, Wyoming, United States - RVT155D38 (version 2) ... | reverse complement strand
CTGGATGGCGAACACGTTCTCGGCGGTCAGGACGTCGTCGTAGGTTTCGGCCCACAGGTGCCGGTCGCTGTCCGCTTCGATGAGCTGGACGTTCACCCGGATGCGATCCACCGAGCGCTGCACGCCACCCTCGAGGACGTTCGAGACGCCGAGCTCCTTAGCGATTCGGGGCATGGTTTCCTGCGTGTCCTTGTACTGCATGACCGAGGTCCGGGAGATGACCGTGAGTCCCTCGATCTTCGACAACTGGGTCAGGAGGTCGTCGTGGATCCCGGCGACGAACGCGAGACTCTGCTCGTCGCTCGCGACGGTGGTGAACGGAAGCACCGCGATCGACCGCGCGTCGGGGGCGCCCGTGCCGACGGGGCCGCTCCCCGCCAGCGCGACGGCGTCCGCAGCGCCCGGAATCGCTTCCGCGTCCGAGCGTCCCGGCCCGAGCAGCAGCCAACCCGCCGCCACGACGCCCCACACGGCGAACGCCGCTAGGCCGCCGAGGAGAGCGTTGCGCCAGGTGAACAGGCGGCTCGCAGGCCGGTCCGCGAGGTCGCGCGTCGACGGGTGCTCGGACCCGCTGCCGGCGCCCGTAACCCCGTCCTGTACCAGGGCCGTCGCGACGACGATGGGCAGGCCGACGATCAGCAGGGCGATCGCCAGGCCGGGTAGCCACAGCGGGAGCCCCAGGCCCTCCGTGAGCCCCTGGACGACCTCGTAGGCGGCCCAGGAGCCGACGAGGTAAATGCCGACGACCTGCCAGAGGGACCGCCGGTGGATCTCGTGGATCAGTTTCTTCACAGAATGCTTTCCGCCGAGGACGCACGAACCGACGGGGAATCTGGCGGCTCCCTCGGAGCCGGGCAAATCCACCGGGCGGAGCGGAGGCGGCGGTCCACAGGTAGCCGTCCCGCCCCTCGAGCACCTGCCGGATGCTCGCGCTTCTCGAGACGCCCTTTAGTTCCGGACGACGCCGCTGTCCGCGACGGTTGGAGAGCACTCGACGCCGGGCTCGCGAGGGCACGAAATCGAGGCGTCCGGCCGCGTGAAGAACTCCATTACGGCGGGGACAACGATGTCCGGACGCTCGGCCAGCGCTCCCTTGTCCGCACCGGGCACGAGCAGCAGCCGGCCGTCGGGAAACGCAGAAGACCACGCACGCTGTTCGGCCACCGCGAGCGAATCGTCGTAGGCGGAGTACACTACGAGCACCGGCGCCGACACGTTCTCCAGTCCCTTGGTGAAGTTCCAGTCGCCGAACGTTCGCGGGGCGAGCTGCGCCGTATAGCGGAAGTAGTAGCCGACGGCCTCGGAAGGAGCGTCACAGGACGAGCCCCTCCACCGGATGGTGTCACCCCGCGCCTCGGCCATCCGGCGATTCAGCGCCTCCCACTCGCGACAGGACGCCGCGGGATCGGTCGAGGTTCCGTCGAGAAGGGAGCCCAGCAGCTCGCCGGCCCGCCGTGACAGGGTCGTGTCGGGGCTCGGCGGGGTGGCCCGGCGTGCGAGCCGCGCCGCTCGCTCGCGCACCGGCCCCGTAGCCCCGTGGAGCACGATACGACCGATTCGGCCCGGGTGCTCCTGTGCGTAGCGAGCCACGATCACTGAGCCGAACGAATGCGCGAGGATGTTCATCCGATCGAGTCCGAAGTACGCCCGCACGGAGTCGAGGTCCTCGACGAAGAATCGGGCCCGCAGGCGGGTGGTATCTGCCGGCAGCTCCGAGAGCCCGCCGCCACGCTGATCGAAGAACAACAAGGTGAGCCGTTCGGCCAGCGGCTCGAAGTCGGGTCGGACGGAGCTCGACCCCGCGCCGGGACCTCCGTGGACGACGACGACAGTGTCCGATCCGTTCCCCACCACTCGATAGTGGAGCCTCGCGCCCTCGGCGCCCGCGAAGAACCCCTCCGTCTCGACGTCGTTTCGCTCGTCCGGGGCGCAGGCCCCGATCCCCAGGCCCCAGGCGGCCGCCAGAAGGACCGTGCCGAGGGCCGTGTGCTTCCCGCACATCTCCACCTCCCATGCCCAGAACCGTTCGCGCCACCAGCAAAGGCCAACTTGGATTAGCCCGTTATAGGAAGCAGTGACCCGGCGGTTCCTCTGCGAGCCGGTCGATGGTGCCGTTGTCCGCGCGATGAAGCCACGACTGCACGCCGTCCGGATCGCATGCTCGTCTGCGCGGTGCGCGTGGCCTATAGTATCGTCATCCCGTCGCCGTCCTCCAGGGATGGGAGGAACGTATGCGTGCCATGAAACTCGCTCTCCTGCTGGTGTCGATTGCGGTCTTCGCGCCCCCGCGAGATATCCGGGCGCAGGTCCGGTACGCCGTGCGGCCGCTCGCCGCCGACTCGCTGGTGCATCTTCGGATCACGGTGTCGGGCCGCGGCGAGCCCGACGGTACGACGCGCTTCGCGCTTCCCGAGGATCGGTTCGGCGTGGCGCAGATGTGGCGCTGGATCCGGGACGTGGAGGCGGCGCCGGGGACCGGCCTCGTCGCGCGGGACTCGGGGGTGTACGAGTTGACCCACGCCCCGAACGCTCCGGTCGAGGTCTCGTACACTGTCGCCTACGATCCGCGGAGCGCGGGGTTCCTGCCGTTCGGGCCGAGTATCGAGGGCCGGTACTTCCATCTCTTCGGATCGCAGTGGATGGCGCGCGTCGGCGCGGCGAAGGGCGCCCATGACGTGATCCGGGACGTCGAGGTCGTCCTCCTGAGGGACGGCTGGGAGGGGGCCTGGGCGAGCTCGTTCGGGCTCGGGGCCGGGCCGCACCGCGTCCGCGCGAGCGACTACGACCTCGACTACAGCGTGATCGCGGGAGGCGGTTACCGGACGGTGCGGTCCGACTGCCGGGGGCGGCCCATCCTGGTGGCGGTCCACGGTGAATTCGGGGTCTCCGACGGCGACATCTTCGACATCGCGCACAGGATCGCGTGCGGACAGCGCGAGGTGTTCGCGGACTTCGACCGTCCGTTCTTCACGATCTTCGTCACCGAGCGCGAGGACCTCGAAGCCGGGGCGCCGCTGCTGAACGGCTTCACCGCCTTCCTCGAGTCGACCTCGTCCGCGGAGGATCTCATGGCGCTCCTCGCGCACGAGATGATCCATAGCTGGCTGCCCCGCAGCGCCCGACTCGTCGAGCCCGATCTGCCGGACGCGCCCGAGAGCCGCACGCGCTGGTTCCACGAGGGCTTCACCGAGTACCTGTCCCGCCTGACGCTCGTCGAGCAGGGCCTGATGCCGAAGTCGTGGATGGTGGAGCGGACGAACGACGACCTCGAGCGGCTCGCCTATCAGCCGTATCGCACCCTGACGCTCGACGAGATCGAGGCGGCCGGCCGCGAGGGCAAGTACAGCGGGATTCACCACCGGCTCCACTACGTCCGCGGGGCGCTTCTCGCGCTGGGCTGGGACGCGCGAATCCGGCGCGCCTCGGAGGGTGAGAGGTCGATCGTCGACCCGCTGCGCCTCGTCGTGCGGGAGGCCCGTGAGGGGGGTGGAACCATCGCGTTCCCGGCGCTGGCGCGGATCTTCGAGCGCTTCGGCGTGGACGCGGACGGGGGCGTCGAGCGGCACCTGGAAAGCGGGGTGCCCCTGCGTCCGGAGCCGGACGCCTTCGGGCCCGCCTACGAGCTTCGGACCCGGGAAGTCCCCGCGTTCGACCCGGGCTTCAACGTGCTCCACTGGCTGTCCGAGGGCGAGGTGGCCGGCGTCACGCCCGGGGGCGCGGCGCACCGTGCCGGCCTCCGCGCCGGGATGCGGATCGTCGGAAGCCGGAACGCGGCGCCGTGGATCGGACGATGGGATCCCTCCGCGCCCTCGGTGTTCGTCGTCGAGCGTTCGGGGAACGGGGGAGAGCCCGAGGAGGTGCGCTTCGAAGTACCGGCCGGCGGCGCGCCGATCGAAGTCCCGGTCTACGTGGGGGTCGAGCCCGGGCCGGAATGAGGGCGAGGACAGCGGCCGGCGGCTGCGTTCGCCGCTGTCGATCACGGAGCTCGCCGACGGCACGTCGATCACCCGGCAAGCGCATCAGTACAGACTCAGCCGCTCCGTGCGATGAAACGTGACGATGAAGCGCGGCTCGGGGGGCGTGATCGTCGCCTCGAACAGGATCGCCCGGCTCGTGCGGTCGAGCTCGACCACCTTGCCGTAGGACGAGCCGCCGGCGTCCACGGACCCCGGTGAGAAGAACACGCGGTCTGCCTCGGGCAGGTAGTCCACGTCCGAGACGATGCGCGCGTAGGTCTCCACGCCTCGTTCCTTGCCGTAGGACCAGACTTGCCGGACGGTCGCTTCCTGTTCGTCGATCGCGAACTCGACGCTGCGGCTGTAGGGACCGGTGCCGACGTAGTTCCGGTTGTCCCCGTTGTCGAACAGCATGATGTTGCCGCTCGGCATGGCCAGGGGTGCGTGCTGGTACCAGTTCCACTCGAAGTCCGGGTGGTTCACGTTGCCCGACAGCACGTCCGGGTCGGTGATCGGCTGTCCGGCCGCATCGAGCGGTTGAAGCAGGCGGCTCGACAGGAGCGTCCCGTCGCCGGCCGTCTCCCAGCCCAGGTGCGGCGCGAGGATCCATACGACCTCGTTGTCACGTGTGAGTTTGATCAGTCCCTGGTGCCGAGCGGAGACGATGATCGTGTCGTCGCTTCCCTCGTATTCGACGGCGTTCACGTGGGCCCAGTCGTCCACTCGATCGGACCACGTCCGCCGGAATCGGTCGAGCGACTGCCTCAGATCCCAGACGTTCACGACCGCGCCGCTCCCCCGGTCGATCTCGATGACGTGATCCTCTATCGTCGTGCTCGACAGGTTGTGGACCGTCACGAGGAAATTGCCGTCCGGCTTTTCGAGAACCTGGTGATGGAACCCGTAGCCCGGCATGTCCCATGTGTTCACGATCTCCCCGGTCATCTCGACTTCGTAGATCCGGTTGGTCGGCTGGTTGCCGAAGTAGAGATTTCCGTTCGCCAGCCGCTCCACGCCGTTGTCGAAGTCCAGCTGGCCCAGCTCCGGATGACCCTCGTAGTCGAGAACCCAGCGCACGTCGCCGTGGCGGTCGAAAATGAACGACCGGGTCGGGACGGGATTGCCGGAGTGCCCGTAGTAGCTGACCAGCGTCATCCCCTCGATCATCTGGTCGCTCGCCTGATCGATCACGATCTCGGGCAGATACGGTCCGCCCGGCGGCGTCCGGACGGTGTATGTGCGGGTCTCGAGCGCCGTCCCCTCGGCGTCGAACAGGGTGAGCTCGACGACGTTCTCGTGATCGGCATACAGCCCGAGCACCAGGATCTCGTGAACCTCGGCGGTCCCCGTGAAACCCTGAGTGACGTCGGAGTCGGCGCCGTGGCGCCCGACGACCCGGAGCTCGAGCGAGACGGGTACGGAAGTCTCGAGGTCGATGCGGGCGGTGAGGGGTGCGTGGCCTGACGGGTCGAGCGTCACTTCCTCGCTCAGCACGACCTCGCCCGGCGGCTCGGGCCCGGGTCCGGGCTCGGTGGGCCGGTCGTCCGCGCAGCCGACCAGGGCGACGAGCGCCAGGAGTACGAGCAGTCTGCGCATCCGGCCGAGCGCGATGACGGTAGCCTGATCGGTCGGCATGGGATCTCCTGGGGCGACGGCGAGGGCGCACCGAACCGAGTGGAGATTATGGGATGGTGGGTTCCCGGTCGAGTGCGGCGGGCCCCTCCTCCTCCCCCAGGGGCTTCTCGTAGCGCCAGACCGCGAGCGGGAACGTCCCTTCCGTCGTATCGAGATCCACGACCACGGTGCGGGCGAGCTGCCATCCGCACTTCTCGTAGAACCGCGCGGCCCGCTGGTTGCCGATCGCGCACCCGAGCCACGCGGTCTCGACGCCATCGGCGCGAAGCCTGGCTTCCGCGTCGGCGACCAGTGCCGCCGCGACGCCCGTCCCGCGCGCGGGTGCGGCGACGTACAGTTGATTCAGCTCGTCACCCTTCAGCATGCAGAGCCCGACAGGCGCGCCGGGCTTACCCGCGACCCGCACGCTCGGAAGGGCCGCTGCGAGCCTGTCCCGGAAGCTCCCGAGCGTGCGAACCCGGGCGAGCTCCGCCGGCAGGATCTCGGCGTGGGCGTCCTGCCAGCCGTCGTACCAGATCTTCGCGAGCCGATCGATCTCGCCGGGTTCGGGGTGCCTCACGTTCATCGTTTGGACGTACTTCCAGGGCGCGGCATCACGTCCACGAAGTCATCGGCGATGCTGTCGTAAACGAGGAGCTGCGCGGGTGCCGAGCCTTGTGTCCTGAGGATGGCTCGCTCGTGCCCGCTGACCGAAGAGATCTTCACCTGTGCGAGGCCATCGGCGCCGACGATTAGGTTCGCGCGCTCGTAACCGTGGTCCGGAGGACCGTTCACAACCACACCGGCGAACTGATCGTTCGGGTAGACAAACATACACACGGCTTCCCGCCTGCCGTCCGCGTAATCGAGGCAGACGTTGGCACGACCGTCGGCGAAGGTGCCCATACCGCCGCGCTCGTCCCCATCGCCGTCGTAGATGATCATGCCGGCGCTGTCGCCGGGACCGCGCTCGGCAACCTCTCCGGCGATCACCGGCGACGGGGTCGGTGCGCCGATCGCTACACGGAAGCGGCCTTCCGGCGACAGGATCGCGATGCCTTCTCCACCCGCGTTCGCTTCCGGGTCGTCGAGCGGCATCGGCGCACCGATCACGATTCGCGCCCGGTCGAGTGAGTCCTCCACGATGAGCCCCTTCACCCGCAGCACGTCGGGCGGCGCGGTGCCCTGGTTTCCGATCCAGGCTCCGAGCAACAGAGCCGTGAGTCCAATTGCGGCCACGTTCAGGTTGCGGTGCCACGCCAGGCGTGCCGCGAGATCACGATCAGACATACGAGTCTCCGGGAGTGAGGGTTGCCGTCCGCCTGAATCGGCGCTTGTACTGAAGTCAAGGTAGGATGGAACAGCGGGTTCTGCGCGCGCCATCTCAAGCCGAGGCGACCGGATCTGGCGGTGCGGTAGCGTGGCGATCCGGAACAAGCGCGACCTCGACGAAGCGCTGCCCGACACGGAGGACGTAGATCAGGATGTCGGCGAGCTCGTCCCGGATGGCGGCGCGTCCGGATCGATGTTCTGGTTGAGCCGGAACAGGTTCGTCGGATCGTACGTCCGCTTCACTTCGACCAGCCGTTCCCAGTTGTCGCCGAACGCCGCGCGCCCGAACCCCGGTTCGTCGCCGAGTCCGGGGAAGTTGAGGTTCGTCTGGCCGGTGCTGAACGGCTTCATCGCATCGAAGAAATCCCGGGCCCACGCGATGTTGGCGTCGGCGTCGGCGGGGCCTTCCCAGTTGGCGAGGATCTCGAGCAGGAAGGGCGCGTCGCGGGCGCCGGCCGCGGTGGTCGAGGCGTCGACGCGGCCGAGCGCTCCGCCCAGGGCCCACAGGCCGGCCATAGACAGGGGTGACGGCCGCGCTGCCACGTGCTCCGCGACCGCGCGCACCGCGTCGTCGCCCAGGTTCGCCAGGTAGATCGACTTCCAATAATACTGTAGCTCGCCGGCGGGGAAGAAGGGGTCGAACATCTGCTGCAGGGCCGTATAGGGCAGGGTGCCCGACAGGTCGAGCAGCGGCTCCTCGATCTCCCACAACGGCTGGAGGAGCTCTTCGCCCTGCTCGGGCGGACCGGCGTGCATCGCCCCGACGATGATCACGGCGCGGCCGTGAAGCTCCTCCGGGAAGCCCGGCACCGCCGGGATCGTCCAGAATGTCGCGGAGAGGTTCACCTCGTCGGGAGCGCCGTCGGCGAACCGCCGCATGCCTTCGATGACGGTCGCCGCGCTCGCGAGTGGATAGCCCGGCCCGGCGAACGCGACCATCGGTCCGACCGGATGGGCACGGAACTCGAACGACGTCACGACGCCGAAGTTGCCCCCGCCGCCCCGCAGGGCCCAGAACAGGTCGGTGTTCTCTGTGTCGCTGGCGGTCAGTAGCTCACCGTCCGCCGTGACGACGTCGGCCGAAACGAGGCTGTCGCACGTCATGCCGTGGGTGCGCCGGAGCCATCCCTGCCCGCCCCCGAGCGTCAGGCCCGCGACGCCGGTCGTGGACACGATCCCTCCGGGCACGGCGAGCCCGAACTGCTGCGTCTCGCGGTCGACGTCGGCCCAGGTCGCGCCGCCGCCGACCCGTACGATCCTCGCCTCGGGGTCCACCCGCACGTCACGCATCGGCGAGAGGTCGATCACCATGCCGTCATCGCAGGTGCCGAAGCCGGCGACGTTGTGGCCTCCGCCGCGCACCGCCAGGGGAAGCTCGTGCGCGCGGGCGTGGCGAATCGACGCGACGACGTCCCCGACGCCGCGGCACCGGACGATCAGCGCCGGCCGCCGGTCGATCATCCCGTTCCACACCCGCCGGGCGCCATCGTAGGCGCGATCGTCGGGCGAGATCAGCCGGTCCCCGACCAGCGCCCGGAGGTCTTCGACGTTCACGGAGAACGCCCGCGGTCCGGGTTCATCGGAGTCACCGACAGGCTCGCGGGAAATCCGGCGGGAAGGCGGAAGTAGAACCCCGACGCGAGCAGATGGTCTCCGTGGAACGGGTCGGAGAGTCGCAGGGAGCCGGAAAGCACGTAGCCCTCGAGATTCGCGTCTCGCACCATGTACGCGGACGCGGTCGAGCCGTCGAACCTCACGAGGTACACGCCCCTGTCCGTCTCAGTTTGCGGACTCAGCACCTTCAGGCTGCCCTCCACGTCCGCTCCCAGAACATCGTTCAGCGGCCGCCAGGGTATGGTATCCGGATCGACCGTCTTCGTCGTCCCCGCCCCGGGCGCCTCCTCACCATCTCCGAGGTAATAGGTCTCGAACGGGCCCTCGCCCAGGAATGCGAACACTGAACCGGACGAGGTGAACGGACCCATCGCAACCCGCGCCGGCGCTTCCCAGAACATTCCCGGTCCGACCTCGCCGTCCTCGGGTGATGCGATCGAACCCTCGACCATCCAGACGCGCTCTGTGACCGGGTGCCAGTGACGCTTCAGGGAGATGTCGGCCGGCCACTCGACGACGCTGAACGAACGGCCGCCGGTGGAATCGACGTACAGTGGGCGCATCAGCAGGCCGGTCTGGATCGTCACCTCCGGAACGATCTCGCCGTTGAGCAGGATCTCGGCGTCAGCCAGCTCGAGCGGAGGGGTGGTCCGTGCCGGTTCGGAAGCCAGCGGTCCGTCCGCCAGCAGCAGGATCGTGGTCTCGTCGTCCATCGCGAGCGCCTCGCTGCGGACTGTGGCTCCCGCGGTGAGTACACTCGCACCGACGAGGCACAGGGCGACGAGTCGCGTTGAAACAGCGTTGAGCATGGCTGGCCCTCCCAACCTCGCCGGGGTCCACTACGTCGGCCACGAAGAGTGCGACGTGCGATCTATATGAGATTAAAGTATCATTATGAGCATGTCAATCTCATACGAGGACACTGGCCGTCGAAATCAGAAGGCACGCACCCGCGCCGCACTGGTACGTGCGGCGCGCGAGCTGCTCGCGTCGGGGTCGACCCCGTCCGTGGAGGAAACCGCCGAGGCCGCGTCCATCTCTCGGGCGACCGCCTATCGCTACTTCACGAACCAGCAGCAGCTGCTCGTGGCGGCGCACCCCGAGGTCGAGGCGACGTCGCTGCTCGGACCGGAGCCGCCGGAGGATCCCGAGGCGCGACTCGACGCGGTCGTGACCGGGCTGGCGGAGATGTTCCTGGACGCGGAGGAAAGCTACCGGGCCATGCTGCGGCTGTCGCTCGAACCCGACGCCGCCGATCGCGGTGAGCTCGCCCTGCGGAAGGGCCGGCGGTTCATCTGGATCGAGGACGCGCTCGAGCCGCTGCGCCAGCGGCTTCCCGCGGGCGAGTTCGAGCGGCTGGTCAATGCCGTCGCGGCCGTGGTCGGGATCGAGGCGTTCGTAACGCTGACCGACCTCGCCGGCGTCTCCCGCGCGCGAGCGGTCGAGATCATGCGCTGGTCGGCGCGGGCACTGTTGAGAGCGGCGCTCGGCTCTGCCGCTTAATTTCGCGACCGAAACCACGGGAGACCCAGCCGGGGAAGAGACCGTCAGTCCTCACGCGCGTAATTCGAACCCGCCCATCTACTGATCGCCGAATCCCGCGCGGATTACCGGCTCCTGCTTCACCACGTGGCTGCCGCCCGCGATCGCGAACACCCGCTCTCCCTTCGCCAGCAGGTCGAGGATGACGGCGACCGCGTGCTCGTCGCGCACCTCGTTCACGCGGTTCGCGATGTGCTGGAGCCGGGTGGGCTGACTCG
>Ga0299913_10006288_pt1 | contig 10276 bp, 10 predicted proteins | sample RVTome_9_FD_201360 | JGI IMG/M metagenome (GOLD analysis project Ga0299913, IMG submission 201360) | Soil microbial communities from uranium-contaminated site in the Upper Colorado River Basin, Wyoming, United States - RVT155D38 (version 2) ... | reverse complement strand
GCGAAGCCTCCGAGCATCAGGCCACGCTACCTGCGATCCACCATTAGTCAGCAGGCTCCCGCCACGAAGGAGGCAGCGACAGACCGGGCCTCCCGGTCGACCTCGATCACATCCTCGACCGTCCCGACCCGGCGCCAGTCGACACTGTCGAGTGTGCCGGAGACGACGTCGCTGATGCCGAGAAAGCCGAGACGCCGCTGGAGGAACGCCTCCACCGCCACCTCGTCGGCCGCATTGAGCACAGCCGGTGAGGAACCACCCCTCCGCCCCGCCTCGAAGGCGATCTCGAGGGCCGGGAAAGTCGCGGTGTCGGGGGTCTCGAAGCTGAGCTCCAGCCCGGCCAGGTCGAAAGGCCTCGCCGGGGACGGGGCGCGCCCGGGGGCGGTGAGTGCGTACTGGATCGGGATCCGCATGTCGGGATGGCCCATGTGGCCTTTCCACGAGCCGTCGACGAACTCTACCGCCGAATGGAGGATCGACTGGGGGTGGATCACAACCGAGATGCGGTCGTAGTCGACGTCGAACAGGTGATGGGCCTCGATCACCTCGAGACCTTTGTTGAACAAGGTCGCCGAATCGATGGTGATCCGCCGGCCCATGTCCCAGGTCGGGTGGGCCAGGGCCTCATCCGGGGTGACATCGGCCAGCGATCGCCGCGAACGCCCCCGGAACGGGCCGCCCGATGCGGTGAGGATCAGCCGGGCCACCGCAGCCTGGTCCTCACCGGCCAGGCATTGGAGGAGGGCGGAGTGCTCGCTGTCGACCGGGATCAGCTCGCCGCCGTGCGCGGCCAGGGCCTCCTTCACTACCGGACCTCCGGCGACGAGACTCTCCTTGTTCGCAAGAGCGACCCGGTTGCCGCTCTCCAACGCGGCAATCGTCGCCCGGAGACCGGCGGCCCCGACGATCCCGTTGACCACGATGGCATCCGATGTGCGCGCCGCGTCGATCACGGCTTCGGTGTCGAACTCGACAGGCCGACCCACCATTCGCTCGAACTCCTGCCTCTCGGTCGACGATCCCCCGGCTGCGATCACGCGGGCCGACCGGTGAGCGCCGGCAAGGGCGGCGAGCTTGGCCGACGGCGACCTGGCGACCAGCGCGGCGATCTCGAAACCGAGGGAGACAGCAACCTCGATCGTCTGGGTGCCGATGGACCCGGTCGCCCCGAGAACGACCACCTTTCGGGTCATAGCAACCCGAAACCGCGGAACAGGAAGTAGATGAGGGGGACCGCGAACAGGAATCCGTCGATCCGGTCGAGCATCCCCCCATGGCCGGGGAGGACCGACCCCATGTCCTTGACTCGGAGCGCGCGCTTGACCATCGACTCGACCGCATCGCCGATCGGAGCAACTACTCCGACCAGAGCCCCGGCCACCAGGCCCTTGGCGATGCCAATCGCCTCCCAGGCAGGGAAGGTGGTGAGGACAGAGGCGACTACGAGCCCGACGATCATGCCGCCCACCAAGCCCTCCCACGTCTTGGTCGGCGAGATCAACGGGGACAGCTGACGCCGCCCGAAGGCCCGGCCCACGAAGTAGGCACCAATGTCGTTGGCGGCGACGAGCAGGACCACGAAGAGGATGTAGGCGACAGGGCGGGGCCCGAGTCCGATCAGAATGGCAAAGGCGAGCATCCCGACCCAGGCCATCCCGGCGATGGTCACCGCGGCATCCTCCAGGGGTTTCCGCCTCGGGGACAGGGCGAGATAGAGAACGGTGGCGACGGCGAAGGCTGCTGCCCATCCCCCGATCGAGACCGGGCCCGACATGTGGGCGCCCACGCCGATGAAGACCACACCGAGCAGCCCGAACAGGGCGAGGGGGCGGCTCTCCTCGGAGCGAACCGTGGCGTAGAACTCGCCGGCGGCCACCACCATTATCAGGATGACGAAGGCCGAGAACCACCAGCCCCCGAGCAGGAGGCTGCCGAGGAACATCCCGAACACCACCAGCGCCGAGGCCACCCGCATCGCCAAGTCGCTCGACGCGGCCTGCTCCGTGGCCTCGTAGTCCTCCTCGCTGTCGCCGCGCGATCCGGTCACGTCATCGAACCCGACCAATCCGCTGTCCACCCCGGGGACGGTCGCGGCCACGGCTTGCTGCTCCCACTCTTCGCCTGCGGCTCGACTCACCTCATCGGCCAGCCCCTGGTACTCCTGGGTCGTGGACCCCGTGTACTGGTCCGCCCCGTAGTCGTCCAGGTTGCGCGGGAAAGCCATCGCCTCGTAGTCATCCTGGTCCACCGGGTCGGGCGAACTGTCTTCTGCCGGGGCGTCGCCGGGCACCTCGCCCTCCTCGTCCTCGGCATCCGAGATCAGGGGGAGGGTGAACACCTCGGCGTCGTCGTCGTCCCGGGTGTCCCCGGTCCGCCGGCCGGTCTTCTCCTCGTCCGGTGTCTGCTCGTCCAAATCAGACCTCCAGGAGCTCGCCTTCTTTGTGGCCGAGGAGTTGGTCGATCCTCTCCACGAAACGGTCCGTCAGCTTCTGCAACTCGTCCTCACCACGACGGATGTCGTCGTCGGAGATCTCGCCGTGCATCGCCTCCATGTCCGCCTTGGAGTGCCGGCGGATGTTCCGCACCGCCACCCGGCCCTCCTCGGCCATGTTCCTGACCACCTTTATCAGGTCTTTGCGCCGCTCCTCGGTGAGCGGGGGGAAAGCGATCCGGATCACGTTGCCGTCGTTCGAGGGGTTGAGGCTCAGGTCGGAGGTCTGCAGCGCCCTCTCGATGTCGTTCACCGTGGACTTGTCGAAGGGATGGACCACCAGCAGCCTCGGCTCGGGCACGGAAATGGAGGCGAGCTGCTGAAGAGGGGTGGGCGACCCGTAGTACTCCACGGTTATCCGTTGCAGGAGCTGGGGGTTGGCCCGGCCGGTGCGAACCGTGGAGAACTCGGAGGCCACGTGCTCGATGGCCAGATCCATCTTGTGCTCAGCCTCGGTCAGGAGGTCGCTGATCACTCTTCACTCCTCGTCAATGAATCACGGTGCCGATCTTCTCCCCGCTCACCGCCTTGACGATGTTGCCAGGTGTGAGCATGTCGAACACGACAATCGGCACGCCATGCTCCTTGCACATCGTAACGGCGGTGGTGTCCATCACCCTGAGCTCTGCGGAGATGAAGTCCATGTAGGAGAGCTCCTCGTGTCGCTTGGCGTCGTGGTTCGACTTCGGATCCGAGTCGTAGATGCCGTCGACCCTGCTCGCCTTGAGCAGGGCGTCCGCGTTCATCTCCACCGAGCGCAGGGCGGCAGTGGTGTCGGTGGTGAAGAAGGGGCTGCCGGTGCCGGCGGCGAAGATCACCACCCGCCCCTTCTCCAGGTGGCGGATGGCCCGGAGGCGGATGTAGGGCTCGGCCAGCTCCTGCATGGTGATGGCGCTCTGCACCCGGGTGGGCACCCCGGCCTTCTCCAGGGCGTCGCGCAGGGCGAGGGCATTGATCACCGTGGCCAGCATCCCCATATAGTCGGCGGAGGCAGGATCCATCCCCTTTGCCGCCTGGGAGACCCCGCGGAAGATGTTGCCTCCGCCCACCACCACTGCGATCTGAACCCCGGCGGCGTGGGCCTCGGCCATCTCCTCGGCTACCCGGACCACCGTCTGGGGGTCTATGCCGTAACCGATCTCGGGGTCGGCGAATGCTTCCCCCGACAGCTTGAGCACCACTCTTCTCACCGGGGGTTGGGACACATCCGCCTCCTATTCGCCGACGGCGACCCGGGATACCCTGCGCACCGAGATGTTCTCACCCATCTTCGACGCGAGCTGGGCCACCATGTCGCCCACCGTGCCGTCGAACTTCTGCGCGTTGACGAACTTCTGGTCGTAGAGGACGTTCTCGGCGAACCACGACTCGATCCGCCCTTCGACGATCCGGTCGATGACGTTCTCCGGCTTGCCCTCGGCGACAGCCTGGCGAGAGATCAACTCTCGCTCCTTGGCCAGAGCGTCATCATCGACCTGGTCGCGGGTGACCCAGGTGGGGCGGCCCCAACTGACGTGCATGGCGATGTCGTCGGCCACCTGGCGAAACTCGTCGCTCTTGGCCACGAAGTCGGTCTCGCACACGAGCTCGACGAGGACCCCCATCACCGGGCGATCGTTCTGGACATGGACATAGCTGCCGATGGCGCCTTGATTGGCCTCGCGGTCCGCCCGTTTCGCCATCTGGGCCTGCCCCCTCTCCCGGAGCAGCTCGAAGGCACGCTCCAGGTCGCCCTCGGCGTCGGTGAGCGCCTGCTTGGCGTCCATCATCCCCACGCCGGCTTCCTGTCTCAGCTTCTGGACGTCTTTGGCGCCGAACTCAGCCACCGACGGTCTCCGCTTCGGTGTCGGCGACGGCGGCGTCGGTGGGGGCGGCGTCGTCGGTCGGGGGGGAGACCTCCTGCTCGAAGTCGGCCACCTGGTCATCCCCGGCTCCGGTCACTGCCGTGGCTTCGACCGGGATCTCCATGACCGGTCCCTGGTCCTCGCCGGGCTCGTCGCCCTTGCCGGCCTTGCCCGAGGCGAGACGCCGGCCCTCGATGGCCGCGTCGGCGATCGCCCCGGCTATCAGGTCGGCAGCGCGGATGGCATCGTCATTGCCGGCTATCACGAAGTCGATCAAATCGGGATCGCTGTTCGAGTCGACCAGCGCGATCACCGGAAGCCCGAGACGGGCGGCCTCGGTGACCGCGGTTGTCTCGGTGTTGACGTCCACGATGAAGACCGCATCCGGGGTCTTCTGCAAGTCCACGACACCGCCCAGGTTCTGCTCCAGCTTGGCCAGCTCGCGTCTCAGCTTGAGACGCTCCTTCTTGGGGAGGGCGTTGATCTCCCCAGAAGCCTCGAGACGGCGAAGCTCGCGCATGTAGAAGATGCGCTTCTGGATGGTCTGGAAGTTGGTGAGCATCCCGCCAAGCCAGCGATAGTTGACGAAGGGCATGCTCGACCGGGTGGCGTGCTCGGCCACGGCGGTTTGAGCCTGCTTCTTGGTCCCGACGAAGAGGACGGTCCCCCCGTTCGAGGTGAGATCCGTCACGTACTTGGTGGCGTCGGCGATCTGGTCCACCGTCTGGCGGAGATCGATGATGTGGATCCCGTTGCGCTCTCCGAAGATGAAGGGACGCATCTTCGGGTTCCATCGGCGGGTCTGGTGCCCGAAATGGACACCGGCCTCCAAGAGTTGCTTCATTGTGACTGCGGCCACAACTACTCCTTTCTGGTTTTTCCTCCGCTTGCCGGCAGAGCCCACCCGAGTACACGAGTGACCCTCGTACGGGACGCGCCCGACCAGTGAGGGTTCAGCAAGCGTGCGTGATTGACCGGATTCTACGGGTCGGGCCGATCGTTGGGTAATCGACCTCGAGCCGGCTCAGCCCCAGGAAGGCTCGCCGAGACGATTACGCAGTGACATCATGGTCTTGGCGTGGATCTGGCACACCCTCGACTCGGTGACACCCAGCACGTCACCGATCTCGGCCAGGGTCATGCCCTCGTAGTAGTAGAGCGTCACCACCAGACGCTCCCGCTGGGGGAGACGGTTGATCGCATCGACCAGCCCGTGTCTCGTCTCCTCGGCCTGGAACACCGTCTCGGGCGACACGCCGGCAGGATCGGCCAGCATGTCGCCGACCGATGTCGAGGAGTCGGCCCCGACGAACTCGTCGAGTGCGGCGATACCCGACCGGCCGATCTCGGCCAGGGCGCTTTGCAGATCCTCGACCTCCATCTCCAGGGTCTCGGCCAGCTCCTGGTCGGTCGGCGCCCGCTGCAGGCTGTGCTCCATCTCGGCGATCGCGGTCTCGATCTGGCGGGCCCGGGACCGAACCGAGCGGGGGACCCAGTCCAGCGCCCGCAACTCGTCGAGGATCGCCCCTTTGATCCGGTTGATCGCGTAGGTCTCGAACTTGAACCCTCGCTCCAGCTCGAACTTGTCGATGGCGTCGATCAGCCCGAACAGCCCGTAGCTGGCCAGGTCGTTCTGGTCGACCGATCGGGGCAGCCCCGCCCCGACCCGACCGGCCACGTACTTGACCAGCGGTGAGTAGTGGAGGATCAGCCGCTCGCGGGCGTTCTCGTCGGCCGACGCCTTGAAGCGCTCCCACAGGGCATCGACCTGGTTGGTCTCAGGCCCTCGGGTGGCTTCGGTCATAAGTGCCTCTCAGGTGTTGGCGGGTCACGGCAGTGTAGATCTGGGTCGTCGCCAGATCGGTATGTCCGAGCAGATCCTGCACCGAGCGTAGGTCGGCGCCACCCTCGAGAAGGTGGGTGGCGAAGCTGTGACGGAGGGCATGAGGGAAGGTCGCCACGTGCTTGCGAACGACGGTGCGTATGCCCCTCGTGCCGAGCGGACCGCCCTTGACCCCCACCCACAGAGCCGCCCCCGCCTCGGCCCCGGCCAACCGGGGCCTGCCCTGGTCGAGGTAGCGGCGAATCGACTCCTGGGCGGGCCGGCCGATAGGGACACGACGTGTCTTCCTGCCTTTGCCCAGCACGGTGACCATATCAGTGCCCATGTCGTCGACCGTGAGCGAGGCCAGCTCCGAAATGCGAAGCCCGGTGGCATAGAGGGCGTCGACCAGCGCCCGATCTCGAAGCCCCTCAGCGGTGGAGGGGTCGATGGTCTCGATGGCGTGGATCACGGTCCGGGTGGGGAGGGCGTGGGGAAGCGGCCGGTCCAACCGGGGCCGGGAGACACCCTCGAACGGGTTGACCGGGGCCGAGCCGCGGCGGCCGGCGTCGTTGTAGAACGAGCGCACGGCCGACGCCTTTCGAGTCATCGAGCGCTTGGAATACCCCTCCGCGGAGAGAAAGGCCAGGTAGCGACGGGCATGCCCACGTTCGACGGACGCGACGGACCCGATGCCCTCCCCGTCGCAAAAGGCGAAGAACTGGGCCAGATCGCGTCGATAGGCCTCGATGGTGTGCGGTGATAGCTCTCGCTGGTCACGCATCCGGTCGAGGAAGTCACCTACCGGCAAGGACGCCCAGACGGGGAGCGGGGGAAGACTCACACCAGCGATGCTATTGGCAACGGGATCGTGAGCCCCGGCACGCGGTCGGTGTCGTCGCCGCTCTCATCGGCGCCGCGGCCTAGCTCGGCACCACGAGGTCACCGGCCCGACGCACCTGCCCTGCGATCTCCATTCGGGCCAGCCGGGCCAGCGCGTCGGCCGGTGAGCACCCCCATATCGCGGGGAGATCGTCGATCGCCACCCCCGTCGGCGGGATCTGGGGCCCGATGCCCATCGGTGGATGGGGCGGGGCTCCCAGGATCAGATCGAGCTCGGCGATGAGGTCGTCCACGCCCAGGACCGGATGGGCGCCATCGCGGATGAGCCGGTTGCAGCCGATCGAGGCCGGCCGATCGACGTCGCCGGGCACGACCAGCACCGGGCGGCCCAGCTCGGCTGCCAACCGCGCCGTTATCAATGCTCCGCCCCTCTCCCCGGCTTCGACGACGACCACCGCGGAGGCGATGGCGGCGATTATCCGATTCCGGGCCGGGAAGCGCCATCGATCGGGACGGGTCCCCGGCGGGTACTCGGACATCACCGCCCCCCTACCGTCCAGGATCGAGCGGTACAGGTCCGCGTTCTCGACCGGGTAGATCACGTCGACCCCGGATCCGAGCACCGCCACCGCCTCGCCGCTGCCCCGAAGTGTGCCGCGATGGGCCGCGGCGTCGATACCGCGGGCCAGGCCGCTCACCGTGGTCCACCCGGCGTCGGAAAGAGCGTTTCCGAACGCCATGGCCAGGCTCATCCCGTATCGGGTGGATCTCCTGGTTCCGACGACTGCCACCGCGGGTGCGGCAGTCGTCTCCCCTCTGACGTACAGGATCGGAGGGTCTTCGAGGTCGTACAGCCCGACCGGGTAGTCCTCATCTTCGGGACCGACCTTCCGGTGCTCACTCATCCCGCCACTCACCGCGGAGACCGATCGCCTCAGCAACGTGCTCCTCGTCGACCTGGGCCGAGCCCTCGAGATCGGCGATGGTCCGCGCCACCCGGCGCACCCGATCTGCCCCCCGTGCGGTGAGCACCGCGCGGCCCACCGCCGCCGCCACCAGCCGACGGGCGGCCTCGGACTCCAGCCCGTCGCGGCCCGGGACCAGATGCCGGTTGATCTGCCCCCGCTCCAGCTGCGCCTCGCGCGCCGTCTCCACCCGAACCATGACATGAGAGCTCGCCTCTCCCAAGGGTCCCGAGTACTCGTGTTCCTCCACCCGGCCGACATGGACGATGAGGTCGAACCGGTCGAGCAGAGGACCCGAGATCCGGGCCCGGTAGCGCCCCCTGACCGCGGGACGACAGTCACATGGCCGCCTCCTGTCCCCGAAGAAGCCACAGGGGCACGGGTTGGTCGCAGCCAGGAGCTGAAACGAGGCAGGGAAATCGAGAGACATCCCCCGTCTCGCCACGGAGACGACGCCTTCCTCGAGGGGCTGGCGCAGGGTGTCGAGATGGCTGCGGGGGAACTCGGCAAGCTCGTCGAGGAAGAGCACGCCACGGTGGGCGAGAGATGCCTCACCCGGCACCGGATTGCCACTCCCGCCGCCCACCAAGGCCGCTTTCGAGGCGGTGTGGTGGGGCGAGCGGAACGGAGGAGTGGTCTCGAGACCGCGGCGACGCCCGGCGGCGGCCCAGAGCATCGCAGTATCGACCGATTCGGAGACCGACAGTGGGGGAAGGATCCCTGCGATGCGGTGGGCGAGCATCGTCTTCCCCGAGCCGGGTGGGCCGTGGAGGAGGAGGTGATGACCGCCTGCCGCCGCCACCTCGAGCGCACGTCGCGCCACGGTCTGGCCCTTGATGTCGGCGAGATCGGGTGCGTCCGGGCCGGGAACCGGCGGACCGGGCCGGGCCGGTTCGACGTTCTCCAGCCCGCCGCGGAGCAGGTCGACCGCCTCGGCGAGACTGGCCACGCCGTATGCCCGCGAGCCCGGGATGGAGGCTGCCTCCCCGACCGCGGCCGTGGCGACGACACAGGGGAGGTTCTCACGGGCGCTGAGCACACCGGCGCCGAATGCATTGGACCCCGGTCTCACCTCGCCGTCCAGGGCCAGCTCGCCCACCACCACTGCATGCCGCAAATCGGGGATCTCCCGGCTCGCGGCGAGGATGCCAAGGGCTATCGGCAGGTCGTAGTCGGTTCCTCCCTTGGGCAGGTCGGCCGGGGCCAGGTTGACGGTTACCGTTCGGTTCGGGAACCGGATCCCGGCCGAGGCCACGGCCGCGCGCACCCGGTCCTTGGCCTCGCGGACCGCGGTATCGGGGAGGCCGGAGAGCTTGAACGCCTCGTTCTGACGCCCGACGTGAGCTTCGACACGAACCGGCCGCGCCTCCCCCCCGACGAGCGCCACCGAGGTGGCAGCTGCGTACATGCTGGCCAAGGTACGGGGCGGGGGTGACGGTTTGAAGGGGGCTGGGCCCGCATGGCGCGACTAGTGGCCGGTTCAGGTTTACCGTCTTCTCCGGCACCGAAGGGTGCCACTTCTGATGAGCCAACACCCAACTGCCCCCGCACCGTCCGCCGCTCGCCGTCGCCGGTTCAGCCGCGGCCAGCGTCTGTTCCTGTGGATCCTGGCGATCCTGGTCATCGGCGCCGCCGGTCTACTCGCCGTCGCCGTCCTCGCCGACTTCCAGATGGGAGATGCGGGGCCGGTGCCCTCCCTCGCCGACGGGGAAGGGGTCTACCTCGTCGTCGGCACCGACAATCGGGAGAACCTCCCCGACGACCTCGATCAAGGGAACTTCGGAGATTTCGGAGGGTCCAGGGCCGACGTCATCATCCTCGCCCAGGTAATCGATGGCCGTCGCCAGCTGCTGTCGATCCCTCGCGACCTCCGGGTCGAGATCCCGGGGCAGGGAGTGAACAAGGTGAACGCCGCCTATGCCTTCGGCGGGCCCGATCTGCTGGTGGAAACGGTCGCCATCGCCACCGGTATTCGGCCGAACCACTATCTGGAGGTGGAGTTCGGGGGGTTCGCCGGGATCGTCGACGCGTTGGGGGGTATCGAGATCGAGTTCCCTTATGCAGCCCGAGACGCAAAGTCGGGGCTCAACGTGGAGGCCGGGGTCCATACCGTCGACGGTGCAACGGCCCTCGCCTATGCCCGCTCCCGCAGCTACGAGGAGCTCCGCGACGGTGCTTGGGTGGCACAGGGGGGTGGTGACATCGCCCGCGCCGGCCGTCAACGGGAGGTTCTGACCAAGATCATCGGTGAGACATCTTCGGTCTCGGGCATCATTCGCAGCCCGCTGGTCGTTAGGGCGGTCGGGTCGCA
>Ga0299913_10006287_pt1 | contig 10277 bp, 13 predicted proteins | sample RVTome_9_FD_201360 | JGI IMG/M metagenome (GOLD analysis project Ga0299913, IMG submission 201360) | Soil microbial communities from uranium-contaminated site in the Upper Colorado River Basin, Wyoming, United States - RVT155D38 (version 2) ... | reverse complement strand
CGCCGCGACCCGAGTGGCTGGGACTCACAGGTCCAGCTTGTACCCCAACCCCCGCACCGTGACGAGGTACTTCGGCTCGCTGGGCTCCGGCTCGAGCTTGGCCCGGAGCCGCTTCACGTGGACGTCAAGGGTCTTGGTGTCGCCGACGTAGTCCGATCCCCAGACGCGGTCGATCAGCTGCCCGCGGGTGAGCACCCGGCCGGGGTTGCGCAGGAACATCTCGAGCAGCTCGAACTCCTTGAGCGGCAGCCGCTGCTCGGTCCCGTCGACGGTGACCACGTGTCGCTCCACGTCCATCCGTACCGGTCCGGCCTCGAGGGTGTCCGGGAGCAGGTCGGACTCCTGGCCACGGCGCAGCACCGCCCGGATCCGGGCCACCAGCTCTCGGGGGGAGTAGGGCTTGGTGACGTAGTCGTCGGCGCCGAGCTCGAGCCCGACCACCTTGTCGATCTCGTCGTCCTTGGCACTGACCATGATCACCGGCACGTTGGAGGTCTGCCGGATGGTGCGGCACACCTCGGTGCCGGGGATGCCCGGCAGCATCAGGTCGAGCAGCACGATGTCGGCGCCACGGCGGTCGAACTCGTCCAGTGCGGTGTTGCCGTCGGCCGCGATCGCCACCTCGAAGCCCTCCTTGCGGAGCATGTAGGCGAGCGCCTCGCTGTAACTCTCTTCGTCCTCGACAACGAGTACCCGGGTCATGCGGGGCCTTCCTGGGGGTGGGTGGTGGGTCGCGGGAGGGTCAAGGTGAACGTCGACCCCTGGCCCTCGACGGACCAGACGCGAACCTCGCCACCGTGCGTGGCAGCGACGTGCTTGACGATGGACAGGCCGAGGCCGGTGCCACCGGTGGAACGGTGCCGGGCCGGGTCGACCCGGTAGAAGCGTTCGAAGATCCGGTCGATCTCGTCGTTCGGTATGCCGATGCCCTGGTCGACCACGGAGATCTCGACGGTGTGCTCCTCGGCCTTCGTGGTCACCAGGACGGTCGAGCCCGGCTCGGAGTACGCGACCGCGTTGGCCACCAGGTTGGCGACCGCCGCGGTCACCTGCTCCTCGTTGCCGTGGACCTTGAGTCCCTTGGTCCCGCCGCTGACCACGGAGATGGGCTTGGCGCCCGCGTCGATCGCACTGGTGTCGACGGCGACGGCGACGACGTCGTCGAGGGAAACCGGTGTCGGGGACTCCAACGGTTCGTCTCCCTGCAGGCGGGACAGCTCGATCACCTGCTGCACCAGCCGGGTCAGCCGATCGCTCTCGGTGACCATCCGTTCGGAGAAGCGGGTCACGGCCGCGGGGTCGTCGGCGGCGTCGTGGACCGCCTCGGCGAGCAACCGGATCGCACCGATGGGGGTCTTCAGCTCGTGGCTGACGTTGGCGACGAAGTCGCGGCGTACCGCCTCGACCCGGCGCTCGCGGGTGCGATCCTCGACGAGCGCCAGCACCAGTCGGGAGCCGAGCGGCGCGACCCGGGCGGTGACGTGCCGGGCCGGGGCTCCGGAGCGGTGCATCACCAGCTCGGTCTCCCGGATCTGGCCGTCGCGGCGCACCTCCCGGACCAGCTCGGCGAGCTCCTCGGAGGCCAGGGCGGTGCCGCGCACCAGGCCCATCGCGTACGCCGGCGCGGAGGCCTTGAGCACGATGTCGCCCTCGTCGACGACCACGGCACTGCTGCGCAGCACGGAGAGCACACCGGCGACGCCGGGCGGGACGACGGGCTGCTCGACGTCGGGGCGCTGCGTCTGCTGGCGGTCGCTGACGTGCCAGGCGAGGACCGCTCCACCCGCCACGAGGGCACCGATCAGCGCCGCGAGGAACGCTTGCGTCGTCGGCTCCACGCCTATGATCGTACGGGGATGCGGGGCTCAGCTCCTGCCCGCGGCGGTCTTGCTTGCTCGATGTTCACCGGTAGTTCACGTCGCCACCCCGACTCGTCACCTGCTCCGCATAACCTGGGGTCATGCGTGAAGTATTCGAGGAGCAGCTGGAGGGCGTCTTCGCCGACCTGGCCGGCATCAGCCGGCACGTGCAGGTCGCGGTGTCGAAGGCGACCGAGGCCCTGATGACCGGTGACGCGACGATCGCCGAGCAGGTGATCAGCGCCGACATCGAGATCGACCGGGCCCGGGAGCGGGTCGAGGACTCGGCGTTCGAGCTGTTGTCGCTGCAGGCGCCGGTGGCGGGCGACCTGCGCACCGTCGTCGCCGCGCTGCGGATGGTGAGCGAGCTGGAGCGGATGGGCGACCTCTCGGTGCACGTCGCGAAGATCGCCCGGCTGCGGGTCCCCGAGATCGCGGTGCCGGAGAAGGTGCGGCCCACCATGGCGCGGATGGCGAAGGTTGCCGAGGACATGGTCGAGCGGGTCACCCAGATCATCATCGGCCGCGACGTCGAGGCCGCGATCGCCCTTGGTCGCGACGACGAGGAGATGGACCGGCTGCGCCGGACCAGCTTCACCGAGCTGCTCTCGCCGGACTGGCCGCACGGAGTCGAGGCGGCCGTCGACATCGCCCTGCTCGGCCGCTACTACGAGCGGATCGCCGACCACGCCGTGTCGGTCGCCAACCGGGTGATCTTCGTGGTCACCGGGCAGTACCCGACCGCGGTCGACGCCTGATGTGAGCTAGCGGCCCTGCTGGGCAACCGCGGCTGCTGCGGCGGCTGCGGCCTCGGGGTCGAGGTAGGTCCCCCCGGCGACGGTCGGGGCGAGCGCGTCATCGAGCTCGTAGACCAGCGGCATCCCGGTCGGGATGTTGAGGCCCGCGATGTCCTCGTCGCTGATCCGGTCGAGGTGCTTGACCAGCGCGCGGAGGCTGTTGCCGTGCGCTGCGACCAGAACCGTCTGCCCGGCCCGCAGGTCGGGCACGATGGCGGACTCCCAGTAGGGCAGGAACCGGGCCACCACGTCCTTGAGGCACTCCGTGCGGGGCATCTCGGCGCCGAGGCCGGCGTACTGCGGCTGGCCGACCTGGGAGTAGTCGTCGTCGTCGTCGAGGGGCGGTGGGGGTACGTCGAAGGAGCGGCGCCAGAGCATGAACTGCTCCTCACCGAACTGCTCGAGGGTCTGCTTCTTGTCCTTGCCCTGCAGGGCGCCGTAGTGCCGCTCGTTGAGCCGCCAGGAGCGGCGTACGGGGATCCAGTGCCGGTCGGCGGCGTCGAGGGCCAGGCAGGCGGTGCTGATGGCCCGCCGTTGGAGCGAGGTGTGGACGACGTCGGGCTCGAGACCCGCGGCCCTCATCTGCTGACCGCCGCGAACCGCCTCGGCCCGGCCCTTCTCGGTCAGGTCGACGTCGACCCAGCCGGTGAACAGGTTCTTGGCGTTCCACTCGCTCTCGCCGTGGCGCAGCAGGACCAGGGTGTGCGACATCGGTCAGTGCTCCTCCGGCGCCTCGGGCGACTCGGCGACCTCGCATGAGTACCGCGGGTCCGTCTCGGAGTCGTCCGCGCCCTCGCCATCGGCCTGCGAGATGTCCAGGCCCTCGTACTGGTAGCACGGCTTGACGACCGGTAGCTCCACCGTGACCGACTCGTCGTTGTCGAAGTCGAGGGTGACGGTCACGAAGTCGCCGGCATCGAAGTCACCGGTGACGGTGACGCCGTCGCCCTCGTCCGCGAGGGTGGCGAGGTTCTGGTGACCCCGGCCCGGCACGACGACCGGCTTGAACGAGTCGGCCTCGATCGAACCCTTGTCGCCGCCGGTGAGTGTGGTGAGGCTGACGTCGTCCTCGGAGTTGTTCGCGAGTGTGCCGATGAGGGTGCCGCTGTCCGACTGCCCGGCCACGATCAGGGCGCCGGCCACGTCGACGCTGGCCTCCCTCTCCGTCACCCCGGCACCGACGGTGTTGACCCGCTCGGTGGGGTAGTCGAAACCGCAGGAGGACAGGGCGGGAACGGCAAGCAGCAGCCCGCCGGCGGCGAGCGCGAGTCGCAGGTGTGGCATCGGCAGGAGCCCTCGCTGAGGTCGTCAGGACGTCGATGGTCGAGCGGGCCACAGCCTAGCGGGGCGCGGCCTCACGGGAAGCCAGGGGTGGCCGCCCCGGTCACCCGGCGCTACTGCGAGAGCCCCGCCATGCTGCCGGCGACCGCGAGGGCGATCAGGACCGCCACGAGGTACGTCGTCGTCAGGACCAGCAGCCGGGTCGCACCCAGCCGCAGCCCGAGGCGCAGCGGCAGGGACCGCCATCCGTCCTCGTTGTCGGCGACCAGCCCCCAGATCGACCGGAGGAAGTGGACGCCGATGCCGAGGAGGCCTGCGAGGAGCGTCATCACCGCCTCGGGCGGCGGACCTTCGGCGGCGCCGCCCCAGCCGCCGTACGAGAGATACGCGGGGTAGAGGGCGAACGAGAGCGCCCACGGCACCCACGAGAAGAAGCCGCTCCGGAGGGCGATGTTGCCGAGCAGCCCGATGATCACGGCGATCAGGTAGTTGATGCCGGCGATGACGCCGGTCGAGATGGACACCGGCACCAGCAGGAGCACGGCGATCGTGATGGCGTACCAGGCGGTGCCGGGGTCGAGGCGTCCGTCGGCGATCGGCTTCCCGGACGTGTGGTGCCGAGCGTCCCGCTCCCGGTCGACGATGTCGTTGTGCCAGCCCAGGATGGTCTGGCCGACCAGCACGGCGACCAGGATGACCCCCACCTCGCGGGTCGCCCGCCCCGCGAGCGCCGCCGCGGCGGCGACGCCGACCGCGGTGGCCACGGCCTGCCGCGGGTGCGCGGCCTGGAACAGCAGCACCGGCCAGGCGTTGCGGAGCCCGCGTGCGGACACCCGTCGGCTGCCCCGCCGGCGCCGGGAGCCCCGGGCCGAGACCTCCGGGTCCTGCGGTTCGTCGACCGGCTCGCGCGTGGCTTCCGACCCCTCCGCGAGCGTGGTGTCGGACCCCTCCCCGGCAGAACCGCGCCGCCTCCTGCGCTGCCAATTCGCCATGCCGAGCAGTATCAACCACAACCCCGGGACCGCGGGCGGGGCGGGTCGAATTCGTCCGCACGGGCTTTCGCCGACCGGTCGCTCACCACAGGATCCCCATCCTGTCAAGCCCGGAATGTGCGGGCTGACCTGCGGAAACGTCGAAAGAGCAGGTTTCGGGACGTGATAGAATGAACACCTAGGAAGGGGTTCATCACATATGACTTTCACCGTCGGCGAAACGGTTGTTTATCCCAATCACGGGGCCGCAGTCATCGAAGACATCGAGATGCGGCAGATCAAGGGAGAAGATCGACAGTACCTCGTGCTGAGGATCGTCGCCCAGCAGGACCTGGTCGTGAGGGTGCCGGCGTGCAACCTCGATCTGGTGGGCGTGCGAGACGTCGTCGACAAGGAGGGCCTCGACCGTGTGTTCGACGTGCTCCGCGCCGAGCACGTCGAGGAGCCGACCAACTGGTCGCGCCGCTACAAGGCCAATCTGGAGAAGCTGCACAGCGGCGACGTGATGAAGGTGGCCGAGGTCGTGCGCGACCTGTGGCGCCGCGAGCGCGACCGGGGCCTCTCGGCGGGCGAGAAGCGGATGCTGGCCAAGGCCCGGCAGATCCTGGTCTCGGAGCTCGCCCTGGCCGAGCACACCAACGAGGACAAGGCCGAGGCGATCCTCGACGAGGTTCTCGCCAGCTAGACACGAACGGACGACGGCCCCCCGGGATGCGCTCCCGGGGGGCCGACGCCTATTTGGCCCATGTGGGCGACAGGGAGCGGGACGGCCTACGGTGACGTGGTCATGACCGCCGATTCGTACGACGTCCCGCCAGCGCTCGGCTCGGTCGTCGAGGAGGGCCGCGGCAGCCTTCCGTTCGCGCTGATCCACGGTGAGGGGCTGGTGACCGCCGCGGTGTGGGCGCTGGGCGAGTCGGGCGTGCTGCCTGTGGACCTCGGCACCGAGTGGACCGGGCTGCAGGAGTCCGGTGAGCCGTTCGTGCTCCACGATGCGCTGTGCCCGATGACCCCGCCGCGGTTCATCGCCGACTGCGTCGCCCGGGCCGTCGAGTCCGGCGCGGTCGTGGTCGGGGTGCGGCCGGTGACCGACACCGTCAAGGTGGTGGAGGGCGAGACCGTCGGTGACACCGTCGACCGTGCGGGCCTCGTCGTCGTCTGTTCGCCGGTGGTCCTGCCGGCCACGGTCGTGGCCGAGCTGGACTCGCTGCCCGCCCTCGACTTCGCGGCGCTGGTCGAGCAGCTGGAGGCGCGGTTCCCGGTGCAGCGGGTCGAGGCACCGAGCGAGGCGCGCCGGGTCACCTCCGAGGACGACGTGGCCCTGCTAGCCGCGCTGACCCAGCCGCTCCGCTAGCGCCACGTCCTCGGGATAGGTGACCTTGATGTTCCGGGCACTGCCCGGGACCGCCGCGATCGTGGTGCCCGCGGCGTACCTCTCCACGCAGCTCGCGGTGTCGGTGCCCTCGAAGCCGTCGTCGTCGGCCTTCTCGTAGGCCGCGAGCAGGGTCCGGGCCGCGAACGCCTGGGGCGTCTGGACGCCCACCAGCGACCGTTCCGACCGCGGCAGCAGGGCCGCCAGCGGGGTCACCGGCAGCGCCCCGCCGTACCGGCGCGCGGCCGCGACCACCGCGTCGAAGAGCGCGGTCCCTGCCAGCGGCCGGGCGCCGTCGTGGATCGCGACCACGTCGACGTCACCGGCGGCGATCTCCGGTGCCAACGCCCGGATCGCCGCCCACTCCGAGGCGTGCCGCGTCGCACCTCCCGGCACCAGCAGCACCTCCGCCCCGCCCAGGTGTGGCGCCAGCGCCTCCGAGACGGCGGCCTCCTCGCCCGGGCGGACCACGACGACGACCCGGCGCACGTCGCCGGCGGCCAGCGCGTCCGTCACCGACCAGGCGAGCACGGGGCGGTCGCCGAGCGGCAGCAGCACCTTGTTGACCCCGGCGCCCACCCGGGCTCCGGCGCCGGCGGCGACGACCACCACTGCCACGGACACGCGGTGAGTCTATGAAGGGGCGTTTTCACCGCTGTTACCTGGCGGAGACAAACCGAGAACACGCCCGACCTAGTGTCCGGGTCATGCCACCCCGATCGCCACACGCGGAGGAGTGGCACCCGGTGTGCCGGCTCGCCGAGCTGGAGATCCGGCGCGGCGTCGCGGCGCTCGTGCACGGACAGGCGGTGGCGATCTTCCGGACGGACGACGACCAGGTGTACGCGCTGGGCAACCACGACCCCTACGGGCGGACGTCCGTGCTGGCCCGGGGCATCGTCGGCGTGCGGGACGACGTGCCGTTCGTGGCCCCGGTCGCCCACGGGCACGCCTTCGACCTGCGCACCGGCCGGTGCCTCGAGGACGGCCAGGTGTCCGTGCCCGCCTACGACGTCAAGGTGGTCGAGGGAGTCGTGCTGGTCGGCCACCGCAAGGCGGTGGCGGCCTAGCCTTCCGCGTCGTTCGCCGGGACGATGAGCGCGGTCGCGATCGCGGCGATCCCCTCCTCGCGGCCGGTCAGGCCCAGCCCGTCCGTGGTCGTCGCCGACACCGACACCGGTGCTCCCACGGCGGCGGACAATGCCGCCTCCGCCTCCGCGCGCCGGGGCCCGACCCGGGGGCGGTTGCCGATGACCTGCACGGCGACGTTGCCCACGGCGTACCCCGCCTCCCGCACCAGGCGCGCGGTCTCCGCCAGCAGGGCGGTGCCGGCCGCCCCCGCCCACTCCGGCTCCGATGTGCCGAACCGGGACCCGAGGTCGCCCAGCCCGGCGGCCGACAGCAGCGCGTCGCACGCCGCGTGAGCCGCGACGTCGGCGTCGGAGTGACCCTCCAGGCCCCGCGGCTCGTCGGGCCAGGTCAGACCGGCGAGGTGGAGGGGGGCGCCGTCAACGAGTCGGTGGACATCGGTGCCGACCCCGATCCGAGGCGTAAGGACATCGTCATGCACGTCCCGATGATGCCTGAGTCACAATCAACGTGTGAGGACGTCCAAAGCAGCGTGGTCGCTGGCCGGTCTGGTCGCCGGCGGTGCCGGCATGGCCACCAGCTACCTGGCCGCCAACCTGATGAACATCCGCGAGTCGCCGGTGGTGGCGGTGGCGGAGCTGGTGATCCGGCTGACGCCGGGCCCGGTGGCCAGGGCCGCGATCGACGTTCTCGGGCACAAGGACAAGCCGGTGCTGATCGCGGGCATCCTGGTGATCCTGGCCGCGCTGTTCGTCGTGGTCGGTTGGCTGGCGCGGCGACGGTGGTGGGTGGCGGTCGCCGTGCTGGTGGTGATCGCGGGGTTCGGGGTGGTTGCGGTCCTGACCAGGACCGGCTCCGCCGCCTCCGACGTCACGCCGATCGTGGTGGGTCTGGCGACCTGGCTGATCGTGCTGTCCCTGCTTGCCGAGCGGCTGCGGCGGATCGACCGGCTCGCCGACACCGACGACTCGTCGGCCGAGGAGGGCGTGCCCGCGATGACGGAGGAGCAGCTCCAGGGCCGGCGCGGCTTCCTGATCGGGGTGGGTGCGATCGTCGCCGTGGCCGGGCTCATCGGCGTCGTCGGCCGGATCGCCGGCAGGGGACGGCGGCAGGTCGAGGAGGCCAGGCGGCTGCTGCGCCTGTCCGGCGTCTCGACCGCGACGGTGCCGGCGGACGCCAGGATCGGCGTCGACGGGGTGAGCTCGTGGATGACCCCCGCCGACGAGTTCTACCTGATCGACACGGCGGTGATCGTCCCGACCATCGAGCCCAACGACTGGACCCTGCGGATCCACGGCATGGTCGAGAAGGAGATCGAGCTGTCCTACTCCGAGCTGGTCGCGCGCGAGATCACGGAGAGCTGGGTGACGCTCAACTGCGTGTCCAACGAGGTCGGGGGCAACCTGATCGGGAACGCCTGGTGGAGCGGAGTGCGGCTCGCCGACCTGCTCGCCCTGGCCGGCCCGGATCCCGAGGCCGACGCCGTACTGCAGACCTCGGACGACGGCTGGACGTGCGGCACACCCCTGAGCGCGCTCACCGACGACCGGAACGCGATGCTCGCGGTGGCGATGAACGGGAAGCCGCTGCCGATCGAGCACGGGTTCCCGGTGCGCACGCTGGTGCCCGGGCTCTACGGCTACGTGTCGGCCTGCAAGTGGGTGGTCGACATGGAGGTCAGCAAGTTCTCCGAGATCAGCGCCTTCTGGACCGACAAGGGCTGGGCGGAGCAGGGGCCGGTGAAGATGTCGTCGCGGATCGATGTGCCGCGGTCGGGCGACGACGTACCCTCGGGCGAGGTCACCTTCGGCGGCGTGGCGTGGTCGCAGCACACCGGCATCAGTGCCGTCGAGATCGCCGTCGACGGTGAGTCCTGGGTCGGCGCCGAGCTCGCAGGGGTTCCCAACGACGACACCTGGGTGCAGTGGAAGGCCATGGTCGACGTCGAACCCGGCGACCACATGGTCAAGGTGCGCGCGACCGACAAGGACGGGCTGGTGCAGACCGGAGTCGTCCAGGATGTGGTGCCGGACGGTTCCACGGGCTGGCACTCGGTGGACTTCTCGGCGCACGCATGACGGCGGCCACGGGCGACGGAGACTTCGCGGGTCGCGCCGGCGCGGCGCTGGTCGTCGGCGGCAGTGGTGGCCTCGGCCGGGCGATCGCGGAGATGCTGACCGCCCGGGGCTCGAGTGTCGCGGTGACCTACCGGACCCGGCGGCCCGAGGGGGCGCCGGCGGCGTACCTCCTGGACCTCGCCGAGGCCGGCGCCGCCGCCCGGGTCGTGGAGCAGGTGGTGGCGGACCTCGGTGGACTGCACACGCTGGTGTACGCCGCGGGGCCGCACGTCCCGATGACCCACCTCTCCCGGGTCGAGCCGGAGGAGATGGCCGGCCAGCTCGCGGCGGACAGCGCCGGCTTCTTCGCCGTGGCGCACGCCGCGCTCCCCGCGCTGCGGGAGAGCCGGGGCTCGATCGTCGCGGTCACGACGGCGGCGACGACGCGGTTCCCGGTCCGCGACGGGCTGTCGTCGGCGCCCAAGGCCGCGGTGGAGGCGATGGTGCGCGGGCTGGCCGTCGAGGAAGGCCGGTTCGGCGTCCGGGTCAACGCGGTGGGCCCGGGGATGCTGACCGACGGGATGGTCGAGCGGCTGATCTCCACCGGCGAGCTCTCCGACGCCGACCTGGCCGCGGCCCACGGCAACATCCCGCTGCGGCGGTTCGGCGATGCCGCCGACGTCGCCGAGGCGGTCTGCTTCCTGGCCTCGCACCGAGCGGACTTCATCAGCGGGCAGAAGCTGGACGTCGACGGGGGCTACGGGGCCTGACGGGTGCTCGGCTGCTTCGACTGGCTGGCCTCGATGCGCCCGTCGCGAGCTCGCAAGCTC